>Ga0233377_1000049_pt1 | contig 82636 bp, 82 predicted proteins | sample ElkDunMinimDraft_6_FD_191540 | JGI IMG/M metagenome (GOLD analysis project Ga0233377, IMG submission 191540) | Fecal eukaryotic communites from dung pellets of Tule Elk in California, USA - Elk Dung E36 | ecosystem: Host-associated > Mammals > Digestive system > Large intestine > Fecal | place...
GCCCTCGCTGAACGGCAGGTTGGCGAAGACCTTCCGCTCGGTCTTGCCCGGCAGGTAAGGGCAGGGGGCCACGGAGGTCATGTAGAACCTGAGCTGGCGCTGGGGAACGAACTGGGTCACGGCGCAATCTGACGCCTCCCGGCCGCAGTCCGCAAGCCCTGCAGCGCGGTCACAGGCTGGTGTCCGTCGGCAGGACCGGCGCTTCGCGCAGCAGGACGATGGCGATGCGGCGGTTGCCCGCAAGGGTCGGATCGTCAGGATAGAGGGGGTCGGACCCCGCCTTGCCCGAAACTTGATAGACCCGGTCCGCATCCACGCCTGCACCCTGCAGGATCAGGCGCGACGCGTCGGCTCGCGCCGACGACAGGGTCCAGTCGCCAGCGCCGGTGGCGCGGTTCGACCCCGGCGTCGCCGAGGTGTGGCCGGTGATTGAGATGCGGTTGGGCAGTTGGGTGATGACCCGCGAAACGGCCCGCAACAGAAGCTGCGCGCGCGGGTTGGGGCGCGAAGAGCCGTTCTCGAACATCGAACGCCCTTCCTGGTCCACCAACTGGATCCGCAGGCCCTCGGGCGTCTGGTCGATGATCAGCTGTTTCGACAGTTCGGCCAGTTCCGGCATGGACTGCATGGCCTGGCGCAGAGATTCGGCGGCCGAGGAGAACTGGGCCGCCTCGCGGCGGGCGATCTCGTTGCGCAGGGCCTGTTCACTGGCGGCTGCCAGATTCTGGCTCTGACCGGCTTCGGTCGGCGCATCAGGCGGAGCCTCGGGCGCCAGTTGGCTGATGACGGAATTGCTGCCCGAGCTCTTGGCCCCGTCATCGCCCAGAGACGTGCCGCCCAGAATTCCGCCGGATCCTGAGTTGGAGGAAGAGACGCTGGCGGGTGCGAAATATTCGGCGATGCCCTTCTTCTGCTCCGGGTCGGTGGCGTTGATCAGCCACATCAGCAGGAAGAAGGCCATCATGGCGGTCACGAAGTCCGCATAGGCCACCTTCCATGCGCCGCCGTGATGACCGCCAGCGATCACCTTCTTGACCTTCTTGATCATGATCGGGCGGTCGTTCAGGGACATCGGCAACCTTTGTGGGGGAAACTTCCGACTATTCTTGGCCCGACAAGGTTAAGGCGGCGTTTCCCATGACGGATGCGGCTTGCCCCGAACCGAGGCGTCGCCTAGTCCTCTGGCGTGACTCATACCGCCCCCGATGCTTTTGATGTGACCGCCTATCGCCGGGCCCTGGGCGGCTTTGCGACCGGTGTCTGTGTGGTGACGGCGCACACGGGGGAGGGGCCTTTCGGCATCACGGTGAATTCCTTCACCTCTGTGTCGTTGCGACCGCCGCTGATCCTGTGGTGCCTGGATCGCAAGTCCGATCGTCACGACGCCTTCGCCGCCGCCGACCGGTTCGCCGTTCACATGCTGCCCGTCGAGGATCAGCCGATGTCGGACCGTTTCGCCTGGGGCCTTTGCCGTCTGTCGGCTGAGGAGTTCGACAGCACGAGTGCAGAGCCGCCGCGCCTGCGCAACGCCCTGACGCGGCTGGATTGCACCGTGCACGACCGCATCATCATGGGCGATCATCTGACCATCGTCGGCGCCGTCAGCGCCTGCGAGACCCGACCGGGCGACGCGTTGACCTATTACCGCGGGCGTTACGGCGAGGCGAAGGAGCCGAAGACATGAAGATCGGATTCGCAGGCCTGGGTGTCATGGGCGGCCCGATGGCGCGACATCTGCTTAACGCAGGACATGAAGTTTCGGGTTTTAACCGCTCTGTTGAAAAGGCGCAGGCCTGGAGCCAGGCGACTGGCGGGCGCGCGGCCACAACGGTTACAGAGGTCGCGTCAGGCGCTGACATCTTCATCCTCTGCGTCGGCAATGACGCCGATGTGCGCCAGGTCGTGACTGAGGCTCTGCCGCATCTGGCGCCGGGCGCCGTCATCGTGGACCACACCACGACGTCCGCTGTCGTGGCGCGCGAGATGGCGGCTCTGGCGGCGGAAACTAGCCGCTTCTTCATCGACGGACCGGTGTCCGGCGGTCAGGCCGGGGCCGAGAACGGCCAGCTCAGCTGTATGGCGGGCGGCGATGCGGACGCCTTGGCGCGTGTCGAGCCGGTGATCCGGGCCTATTGCAAGGCGGTCAAATACATGGGGCCGGCCGGGTCGGGCCAACTGACCAAGATGGTCAACCAGATCGCCATCGCCGGCGTCGTCCAGGGTCTGGCCGAAGCCGTTCATTTCGCCCAGGTTGCAGGGCTCGACACCAACGCTGTCCTGGAAGCCGTATCCAAGGGCGCGGCCCAGTCATGGCAGATGGACAACCGCTGGAAGACCATGGCGCACGGCGAGTTCGATTTCGGCTTCGCTGTCGACTGGATGCGCAAGGATCTGGGCCTGGTTCTGGACGAAGCGCGAGCCAATGGAGCGCGTCTGGACATGACGGCGCTGGTCGACAGCTACTACGCCGAGGTTCAGGCTCTGGGCGGCGCACGTTGGGACACATCCAGTTTGGCGGCGCGGCTTCAAAAGGCGTCAAAAGACTAGTGAAGGGTCTTATGGTGTATATTTATTTCGCATAATATATCTTAGACGTAAAACGGATAAGCGATCATGGCAGGTCTCAAGGACAAGCGCGGCTTTATCGACAAGGACCGGCTCGACCTCTCCGAGCGTCAGGCGGTCGAGTACTGGATGAAGCGCTGGGGCGTGACGCGCGACCAGATCACAGCCGCCCACCGCAAGGCCGGCCGTATGGTCAAGGATATTGCGGCGGAACTCGGCAAGAAGCGCTGAGGCTTCAGGTCTGGCCGAGGATGTCCTGAGGCCGCTCGCTCACGATGATCTGGCGTTCAACCCAGTAGCTGTCGATATGGATCGCTGTCCTGACGGGTTGGCCGGGCGTCGGCTTGAGCTCTTGCAACATGCGAACGTGCTCAAGATTGACCCAGTGAACCTTTCCGTCCAGCGCCGTTACTCTTGTGAAACGGCTCATCCGCCCTCCCGTTCGTCGTCGCGTCCAGTCCAGACGCCTTAGATGTGAATGACGCGTCCGTAGGCGTCCAAAGCCGCCTCGTGCATGGCTTCGGACATGGTCGGGTGCGGATAGACGATGCCGTGGATGTCCTCCTCGGTCGCCTCCATGGTGATGGCTGTGACGTAGCCCTGGATCATCTCCGTGACCTCTGCGCCGATCATGTGGGCGCCGATCAATGCGCCGGTTTTGGCGTCGAACAGGACCTTGACGAAGCCGTCGGTGTCGCCCGAAGCGATGGCCTTGCCGTTAACCTTGAAGGGGAAACGACCGATCTTGACCTCGCGCTTCGCCTCGCGGGCCCCCTGCTCCGTCAGGCCGACCGAGGCCACCTGAGGCTGGGCGTAGGTGCAGCCTGCGATGGGCGAATGGACGTTCGGCGTCTTGAAGCCGGCGATGTGTTCGGCGGCATGGATGCCTTCATGGCTGGCCTTGTGCGCGAGCCAGGGCGCGCCGGCGCAGTCGCCGATGGCATAAAGGCCAGGCAGATTGGTCTGGCAGTTTCCGTCAATGGTGATGTGGCCGCGGTCCATGTTGACGCCCAGCGCCTCCAGGCCGATGCCGTCGGTGTTGGCGGTGATGCCAACCGCCGAGATGCAGACCTCGGCCTCCAGGGTTTCGGCCTTGCCGGCCGCCTCTATGGCGACCTGCACGCCTTTGCCGCCCTTGGAAACCTTGGTGACCTTGCAGCCGGTGCGGAACTTCATGCCGCGCTTCTCGAAGGACTTCTGGGCGGCCTTGGAGACCTCCTCGTCCTCGACCGGCATGATGCGGTCTACTGCTTCCACGACCGTGACTTCTGCACCCAAGGCTCTGTAGAAACTACCAAACTCAATACCGATGGCGCCGGAACCGATGACCACGATCGACTTGGGCATGGACTTGGGCGCCATGGCTTCGCGGTAGGCCCAGATCCTGTCGCCGTCGGCTTCCAGACCGATCTGGGGGATGGCTTTGGCGCGAGCGCCGACGGCCAGCATGACCGCCTTGGCCTCGACAGTGCGTGAACCGCCGGCCTTCAGGGCGATGACGACTTTCGGCGCCCCCTGCCCCTTCTCCAACTTGGCCGAGCCCTCGATGACCTCGATCTTGTTCTTTTTCATCAGGAAGCCGACGCCGGCGTTCAGTTGCTTGGCCACGCCGCGCGAGCGGGCGATGATGGCGTCGAAGTCAAAGCCGACCTTGTCCGCCGACAGGCCGTAATCCTTCAGGTGCGACAGGCTTTCGTATTTCTCGCCCGACTTGAGCAACGCCTTGGTCGGGATGCAGCCCCAGTTCAGGCAGATGCCGCCCAGATTCTCGCGCTCGACGATGGCGACCTTCTGGCCCAGCTGGCTGGCGCGAATGGCGGCGACATAGCCGCCCGGGCCGGAACCGATGACGATGAGGTCGAATTCAGCCAAGACGTTTCTCCAACAACAGTTGCGGCGCTTTCAGGGGCAGAGCAGCACGCCGCGAATTTCGATAATCCAATGGGCACTTCATGATGCAGGCGCGAGAATGAGCTCGGCCCAAAGCGGATAGGTCCAGGCGCCGATGCAAAGCGCAACCAGAACGGTCGCGACCGCAGGCGCCAGCCAGCACAACAGAGCTTCGCGAAAACCGCCAACCCAGCGACTGAGGTAAATCAGCAGAAGGGCGATCGGAACAAACTGGCAGACGATCGCCAAACCAATGATGACCGCTTTGCAAGTCTCGAAAATCCCGCCCTGAAAGGATGCGCCCCCCGCCATTGCGGGGATAAGGCTGGCCATAAGCAAAGCGCGCAGCATTGAGGGTGCAGCGATGCTGTAGCTGGTGAGCATGAAGCACCACCTGAAATCCCCGCCATAACGCTTGCGTGTGAATAGATGGAGGAAGACCGAAAACAGCGCCGCCAGAACCAGGATGGGCGCCAGCGAAAACAGCACCGACATCCAGTCTCCGCCCAGCGCTCCTCCGGCCAGATCGCTGTTGAAGGAACTGGCGGCGTCACGGTTGATTTTCGACTGAGCGGAGGTTCCCTCCAGGACCAGCAGCGCTGAGGATGTCAGCGTGTCCAGGAAAAGCGCCACCACAAGGTATGTGGTCGGCTTGTTGTACTTTTCCGAGGGGATTGCGTCAGCAAAGCTGACGGGTCGGGCGAAGGCGTCAAAGGTCGTTTTGGCCGCTCTCACGACATAGGCGAAGACCTCGAACAAGGTGTTCTCGACCCACGATTCAAGCTTGCTGCTCCGAGCCACAGGTTCGGCCGCAGGCAGAGGCCGTCCCTCTTCGGGAGCAACGGTCTCCTGAGGGACAACGGCGGCGACGCCGGCGGCCCACGCCGAAAGAGCCGCCGTCTTGAACGGCCAGACCAATTGCACGCCATGACCAGCCGCTGACAGGATCGGAGCGGAGGTCGCAAACCGCGCTTCATGCTCTTGAGGCGGCAGGGCGACGCGTTCCGGGTCAGCAATTTCAGCCTTGTGCAGGACCCGTTCAAGGCGGACATCAACGGGTCGATCTGCGCGGTGATACAGGGTCAGGCGCATTCACCGCTCCCCCTGCACATCGTCGCCGATCAACTTCTCGATGTCGGCCGCAATGGCCGAAGGTTCAGTCTGGGGCGAGTAGCGGGCAACCACCCTGCCCTCCCGATCGGTCAGGAATTTGGTGAAATTCCATTTTATGGCTTTGGAGCCGAGGAAGCCGCGCTTTTGTTCTGTGAGCCAGGCGTAGAGCGGATGCCGGTTCGGACCATTGACCTCCACCTTGTCGAACAGGGGGAAGGTCACGTCGAAATTGGTGGCGCAGAAGGAGGCGATCTCCGCCGCCCTTCCCGGCTCCTGTTCACCGAACTGGTTGCAGGGAAAGCCCAGCACCTCGAACGGTTGATCCGCATACTGACGATGCAGCGCCTCCAGCCCCTTGTATTGGCCTGTGAAGCCGCATTTGGAGGCCGTGTTCACGATCAGCAGCGCCTGGCCCCGGAACGTTTCCAGCGGACGTTCCGAGCCATCGATGGCGGTGGCGCTGAAATCATAGACCGAGGCCATGATCGGCTCCTTAGGCCAGCATCGTCACAGGATCTTCGATCAACGGCTTGAAGGCCTGCAGGAAGCGGGCGCCAATGGCGCCGTCGACCACACGGTGATCGCAGGTCATCGTCACGGTCATGACGGTGGCGACCGTCAGTTGGCCGTTCTTGACGACAGGGCGTTGCTCCCCTGCCCCCACGCTCATGATCGCACCCTGAGGTTCATTGATAATCGAGGAGAATGATTTGATACCGAACATGCCCAAGTTGGACACGCTGAAGGTGCCGCCCTGGAACTCCTCGGGCTTCAGCTTGCGGTCGCGGGCGCGCTTGGCCAGGTCCTTCGACTCGGTCGCGATCTGCGACAGGGACTTGGTCTCAGCCTTGCGGATGATCGGGGTGATCAGGCCCCCGTCGATCGCCACCGCCATCGCCACATCGGCGTGGTGGTGCATGGCGATGCCTTCAGGCGAATAGGAGGCGTTGGCTTCCGGCACGGCCTTCAGGGCCATGGCGGCGGCCTTGATGACGAAGTCGTTGACCGAGACCTTGACGCCGTCTTTTTCCAGCAAGGCGTTGACCTTGGCGCGGGCGGCCAGAAGGGCGTCCAGTTCGACATCAATGAACAGGGGGAAGTGCGGAATGTCGCGGGCCGCCTCGGTCAGGCGACGGGCGATGGCCTTCCGCATGCCGTCCAGCGGGATCAGATCGTAGCTGCCGTCGGGAATGCCCATCTGGGCCAGCGACTGGACAGGACGCGAAGCCCCAGCGGTTGCAGCGGCAGGCGCAGTCTTGGCGCCGCCTTGACCAGCGCTCTCCACGTCGCGTTTGACGACGCGGCCATGGGGGCCGGTGCCCTTGATCGAGGCCAGGTCGAGGCCGGCCTGGGCCGCCAGGCGGCGCGCCAGCGGCGAGGCGAAGACGCGGGCACCGTCAGCCGCCTTGGGCGACGGCGCAGAGGCCTTCGGCGCCTCGACGGGAGTTGCAGCAGCAACGGCCTTGGCCGGTTCCGCTTTCGCAGCTTCGGCCTTGGGCGCTTCCGCAGTCTTGGACGCAGGTGCAGGCGCCGCCGCCCCGCCTTCGTCCTTCAGACGGGCGATGGGGGTGTTGACCTTCACGCCTTCGGAGCCTTCGGCCACCAGGATGTCGGTGATCTCGCCTTCATCGACGGCCTCGACCTCCATGGTCGCCTTGTCAGTTTCGATTTCGGCGATGACGTCGCCGGCCTTGACCACATCGCCGACCTTGACGTGCCACTTGGCCAGAACGCCTTCCTCCATGGTCGGAGACAGGGCGGGCATCAGGATGTCGGTCATTGCACAGGCCCCCGCGACGTCGGCTCGGCGACGGTCTGGACGTTGTCGGCTTTGACCACGTCGCTCAGGCCCTGGAGGATGCGGTTATACGCTTCGCGCTCGTTGTGGCCGTGCCGGACGGCATAGCCGTGGGCCATGTGCCGGGCGGCGATGGCCAGCATCTCACCGAACTTCAACGGGTCGTTGAAGGCCGGTTTGACCGACATGACCGGCTCATCCTTGGACCACCACATGCGGATGATCTCGATGGCGTCGGGATCAGCGGCGACGCTGTCCGGTGTGTTCAGCAGGAAGTCCTTGTTGTCGCTCATGCCATCACCGCCTTCACCGCCTTGATGATCTTATCCACGCCCGGCAGCGACAAGGCTTCCAGGTTGGCCGCATAGGGCAGCGGCACGTCTTCCTGGTGAACCCGCAGCGGCGGGGCGTCCAGATAGTCGAAGGCGTGTTCGATCACGCGAGCCACGACCTCGGCGCCGACGCCCATGGGGCCCCAGCCTTCTTCGGCCGAGACCAGACGGCTGGTCTTCTTGACGCTTTCGACGATGGTTTCGTGGTCGAGCGGACGCAGGGTGCGCAGGTCGATGACCTCGGCTTCGATGCCTTCCTCGGCCAGCTTCTCGGCGGCCTGCAGCGCAAAACCGACCATCCGGGCGTGGCAGGTGATGGTGACATCCTTGCCTTCGCGACGGACCTTGGCCTTGCCGATCGGCACGATGTAGTCCTCGACGTCCGGCACGTCGAACTCGGTGCCGTACAGCATCTCGTGTTCGAGGAAGACGACCGGGTTCGGGTCGCGGATGGCGGCTTTCAGCAGACCCTTGGCATCAGCAGCATCGTAAGGTGCGATGACTTTCAGGCCGGGCACCTGGGCGTACCAGGCGGAATAGTCCTGGCTGTGCTGGGCGCCGACGCGGCTGGCGGCGCCGTTCGGACCGCGGAAGACGATGTCGGCGCGGATCTGACCGCCGGACATGTACAGGGTCTTGGCGGCCGAGTTGATGACGTGGTCGATCGCCTGCATGCCGAAGTTCCAGGTCATGAACTCGACGATCGGCTTCAGCCCCGCCATGGCGGCGCCGACGCCCAGGCCGGCGAAGCCGTGCTCGGTGATCGGGGTGTCAACGACGCGCTTGTCGCCGAACTCCTGCAGCAGGTCGCGGCTGACCTTGTAGGCGCCTTGATACTGGGCGACTTCCTCGCCCATCAGGAAGACGCGGTCGTCGCGACGCATCTCCTCGGCCATGGCGTCGCGCAGGGCGTCGCGCACGGTCGTCTTGATCAGCTTGGCGCCCTCGGGGATTTCCGGGTCGCGCAGTTCGGCCTTGGGCGCAGCCGGAGCGGCGGCAGGCGAGCCGTCGGCTTCGGATTTGGAAGCCTCTTCAGCCTTGGCGGGGGCGGCTTCCGCCTTAGGCGCGGGAGCTGCGGCGCCGTCTTCACCGGCCAGACGCGCGATGGGCGTGTTGACCTTCACGTTCTCTGAGCCTTCGGCCACGAGGATTTCCAGCACTTCGCCTTCATCGACGGCCTCGACTTCCATCGTCGCCTTGTCGGTTTCGATTTCAGCGATCACCTGACCGGCGGAGACGACGTCGCCCGCCTTGATGTGCCATTTGGTCAGCGTGCCCTCTTCCATGGTGGGGGACAGCGCCGGCATGAGGATGTCGGTCACTGGGCGGCCTCCACGTAAACGTCGGTATAGAGTTCGGACGGGTCCGGCTCAGGGCTTTCCTAGGCGAACTGGACCGCTGCGGCGACGATGGCTTTGACCTCGTTGTCGATGGTCTTCAGTTCGTCCTCGGTCGCGTTGGCGGCGGCGAGCAGCATTTTGATGTGATCGATCGGGTCGCGGGTCGCCTTGACCTCGTCGACCTCTTCCTTGGTGCGGTATTTGGCCGGATCGCTCATGGAGTGGCCGCGATAGCGGTAGGTTTTCACCTCGAGGATGTAAGGTCCTTCGCCGTCCCGCGCCCGCTTGACGGCCTTGGCCACGGCGTCGCGCACGGCGATCACGTCCATGCCGTCGACTTGCTCACCCGGGATGCCGAAGCTGGAGCCCCGCATGAACAGCTCTGTCGTGGACGACGAGCGTTCGATGCTGGTGCCCATGGCGTACTGGTTGTTCTCGATGATGTAGATGGCCGGCAGCTTCCACAGCTGGGCCATGTTGAAGCTCTCGTAGACCTGACCCTGGTTCGAGGCGCCGTCGCCGAAGTAGACGAAGGCCACGCTGTCATCGCCGCGATACTTGCCGGCGAACGCCAGGCCGGTGCCCAGCGCCACCTGGGCACCGACGATGCCGTGACCGCCATAGAAGCCGGTCGGCACGTCGAACATGTGCATCGAACCGCCCTTGCCCTTGGACGAACCGCCGATGCGGCCGGTCAGTTCGGCCATGACGGCGTTCGGGTCCATGCCCGCAGCCAGCATGTGGCCATGATCGCGGTAGCCGGTGATGATCTTGTCGTGGCCCTGTTTGACGCTCTCCTGAACGCCCACCGCCACGGCTTCCTGGCCGATGTACAGGTGGCAGAAGCCGCCGATCAGGCCCATGCCGTATAGTTGGCCTGCGCGCTCTTCAAAACGGCGGATCAGCACCATCTCGCGGTAGAAGCGCAACAAGTCGTCTTTCGACGCTGTCTGTGAATTAGGAATCTTCTTAGGCGCGCTTTTCGCGACGGGGGCTTTCGCCATCCGACATCTCCCGGCTCTCCCCGTTGACGGGGCCATTTATCGTATACGGTAACAAGGCTTTAGCAGCCTTCGTTCCCGAAACGCAAAGACCGGCGATGGGCCTGTAACAATAGTTCAGGAGGGCGTGGCGGGCGTCTGCGTAGGTTCCGCCGCAGCCTGGGGCGCCGAGACGCGGACCACATAGTCGCGGGGGTCGGCAAATCCGAGCACCACCCTCGCCCGCTCTTCCAGCAGATCACGCGACAGACTGTCAGCGCGCAGATAGCGGACGCGGACTTCCAGATCGTGGCGTTGCTCCATGATCCGGGCCAGTTGCGCCTGACGCTGCACCAGCATGGCGTCACGCTCATGTCCGCTCAGCAATCCGCGCGACCCCGTCAGGGCCTGCACGCCCAGATAGGCGATCAGGAACAGCAATAACGCAGACGGCAGATACGGCTTCATACGCTCTGGCACTCGGACCGCTCCTTCTGAGCGAAACTTACAGTTGATCGTCTGTAAGCGAAAATGCCTAATGAACCGTAGCTTGGCCGTAGTTTCCTGTCTTTTCCATCAAGGCGCCGGCGAGCGGAAACCGCATAGCCGGGCCAGTGATGGCAGAGCCTACTTCAGCAGCATGCCGGCGCCATAGTAGTCGCCCTGGTCGCCCAGAAGCTCCTCAATGCGCAGCAGCTGATTGTATTTGGCCGTGCGGTCCGAGCGGGCCAGAGAGCCGGTCTTGATCTGACCGCAGTTGGTGGCGACCGCCAGGTCGGCGATGGTCGAGTCCTCGGTCTCGCCCGAGCGGTGGCTCATGACGGCGGTGTAGCCCGCGCGGTGGGCCATATCCACGGCGTCCAGAGTCTCGGACAAGGTGCCGATCTGATTGACCTTCACCAGGATGGAGTTGGCCAAGCCCTCGCCGATGCCCGCCGCCAGACGCGCCGGGTTGGTGACGAACAGGTCGTCGCCGACGATCTGGACACGGTCGCCCAGGCGGTCGGTCAGCATCTTCCAGCCGTCGAAGTCGTCTTCGGCGCAGCCATCCTCGATCGAGACGATGGGGAAGCGCTCGCACAGATCAGCCAGATAGTTGACCATGCCGTCGGCCTCGAAGACCTTGCCCTCACCGGCCAGATTGTATTTGCCGTCCTTGAAGAATTCGGTGGCGGCGACATCGAGGCCCAGGTGGAAGTCCTCGCCCGCCAGATAACCGGCCGACTGTCCCGCCTTGGTGATGAAGGCCAGCGCCTCTTCGGCCGAAGCCAGGTTGGGAGCGAAACCGCCCTCGTCGCCGACATTGGTGTTGTGTCCGGCCTCTTTCAGCGCCGAACGCAGCGAATGGAAGATTTCGGCCCCCATGCGCAACGCCTCGGAGAAGCTCTCGGCGCCGGTCGGCAGGATCATGAACTCCTGAATGTCGATCGGATTGTCGGCGTGGGCGCCGCCGTTGATGATGTTCATCATCGGCGTGGGCAGGATGCGGGCCGAAACGCCGCCGACATAGCGATACAGCTGCTGGCCCGAGGAGATGGCGCTGGCCTTGGCGCAGGCCAGGCTCACGCCCAGAATGGCGTTGGCGCCCAGACGGCTCTTGTTCTCGGTGCCGTCCAGATTGATCAGGGCTTCGTCGATGCGGCGCTGGTCCTCGGCGTCCATGCCGCTGAGGGCGTCAAAGATCTCGCCGTTGACGGCGTCGACGGCCTTGCCGACGCCCTTGCCGCCCCAGACCGACTTGTCGCCGTCGCGCAGTTCAACCGCTTCGTGGGCGCCGGTCGAGGCGCCCGAGGGCACGGCGGCGCGACCGAAGCTGCCGTCTTCCAGCATGACATCGACCTCGACGGTCGGATTGCCGCGGCTGTCGAGGATCTGGCGGGCGACGATGTCTGCGATGTCGGTCATGAATCAGGCTCTGTGGTCAGGAGGTTTGGTCGGGGTTTAGCGCAAGCCCCACCGAATCGCCAATCGTCCAACCATCAGGAGCAGCCTTCGACATACTGGATGCTGGGACCGCCCGCGGCGACGTGTTCAACACGTCCGTCAGAGCCGATGTGATAGCTGATCCCGCGCGCCTGCGGGTCCTCGACATAGTCCGCACCGCCGCCTCTGGCCCATGTGGTCACATACTCCGCCGGCGCCGCGCTGTACTTATGCGGTTGAACGTTGGCTGCCGGGCCGTAAGCCGTCTTGATCGCCGAAGCCTGGTCGCCGACGCCAAAGCCCCGGTCGGTTTTCACCACAGCGCCGGGATCCAGCCAGATGCTGGTCAGGACGCCGTTCTCGATCATGACCTTCAGCCCTTCCGGCGCCCGCTGCGGATGGAAAATGTCACAGGCCTCCGGCTCGGGTCCGCCGACGGTCTCCGGCGTGGAGTCGGTTCCGAAGGCGTTCTCGACCTCGGCCCGGGTCATGCCGATGCGCAAGGTGGTCCATCCCTCGGCGGTCAGGGCGTCGGCCGGGATGGCTGGGGCGGTCGCAGCGGGCGGTGTTGCTGCGGGCGCATCAGCGGGCGCCTTGCCGGTCTCAGGCGCATTGCACCCGGCCAGAACAAGGACGGCGGCGGTCAGGATTGAACGGCGGATCATGGTGGAGTCTCCCTGGGTCTGGAGACATCAACGCACGAAAACGGCGCACGGTGTGACCGTGCGCCGCGAATTTCGCTTTAAATCCATCCGGGCTGATCCCTCAGCCCGCCAGATCAAGGACCCTAGTCTTCCTTGGGCGTCAGAACCTGACGGCCGCGATAGGTGCCGGTCTTCAGGTCAATGTGGTGCGAACGACGCAGCTCGCCCGTGTCCTTGTCCTCGGTGTAGGGGTTGGCCCCCAGCGAGTCGTGGGCGCGGCGCATGTTGCGACGCGAGGGCGATACTTTGCGCTTCGGAACAGCCATGTCCGTCTCAATCTTCTCAAGAGCGGCGCCGCACGGCGCCAAAACAACAGCGGCGGCCCAAAGGAGAGCCGCCACGCGAGGCGCGGCTTATGCATGAAGCTGGGGACGATTTCAAGGCAGGTTCGCCCGTCAGGGCAAATAGACCCCGCCCGTCCCCGCTGTGATGCTCAATCCAGCGTTCGGACCAGCACCACAAAGGCCAAATCATCCCTGCGAGGCAGGCCGAAGCGTGGATCAGCGGCCGGAAACGGCCGTGTCTCCCCTGTCAGTTGATAGCCGCAGCGCACATACCAGTCGATCAGCTCACGACGCTGGGCGATGACGGTCATCTCCATACGGTCGGCGCCGAATCGGTTGCGGGCTTCCGATTCCGCCGCCGCAATCAGGCGTCGACCCAGTCCTGCGCCCTGAAGGTCGGGATCGACGGACAGCATGCCAAGATAGGTCAGCGCCTGACCCTTGTCGGTCACCTGCACGCAGCCGACCAGCCGACCGGCCTGTTCCGCCAGCAGGATCAATTGTTTCGGGTCGTTGATGACCTCGCTCAAGCCCTCGGCGTCGATCCTCTGGCCGTCCAGCAGATCAGCCTCATGCGTCCAGCCCTTGCGCGCCGTGTCGCCGCGATAGGCGGAATGCACGAACGGCTGCAGCCGGGCGATGTCGGCCGGTGTTGCAGATCGGAAAACGGTATCTGTCATGCGCTCAACATGTCTGCGACGGCCTCGCCTATGGCCAGTGAGCTGGTCAGGCCGGGGCTTTCGATGCCGAACAGGGCGACCAGTCCATCCAGACCGTGATCGTCGCGCCCGCGCAGCTGGAAGTCCGGCTGAGGTTCGCCCGGCCCGTGCAGCTTGGGCCGGATGCCCGCATAGTCGGGTGTCAGGGCGCCGTCGGGCAGGCCGGGCCAGAAGCGGCGGATATAGCGGGCGAACTCATCCGCCTTGGCCGGATTGACCGAATAATCCTCGGTCTCGACATAGGCGAGGTCGGGTCCGAACACCGCCTGGCCGCCCAGATCCTTGCGGTAGTGGGTGCCCAGCGCGCCGGGGATGGGCGGCGGATAGACCAGGTGTTCGAACGGCGCCTTGCCCGTCAGGCGGAAATAGACGCCCTTGCCGAAATGGCCTGCTGGGATGCGGTCGGCGGGATAGCCCTCGATCAGGGCCGCCACAGCCTGGGCCTGAAGACCGGGCGCGGTGATCAGCAGACGGGTGGTCAAGGTCGCCCCGCCCTCTCCAGAATCTGGCCCTCCCGCCGTGATCGTGAACCCGCCGCCGGGCATCGGTTCGGCGCGCTCGAACGGTGTGGAAACCACGACAGAGCCGCCCGCGTCCTCGATCTCGCCCTCAAGGGCCAGCATGTAGTCGTGACTGGCGAACAGGCCGCTCTCTGGCGACAGGATGGCGGCGTGGGCGTTCAGTCCCGGTTCCAGCGCCCGCGCCTGGGCGCCGGTCAGATGCGCCAGCCCCTCGACGCCGTTGGCGGTCGCCTGCTGGAAGATGGCTTCGATCCGCTCGGCCTCGGCCTCTTCGGTGGCCACGACCAGCTTGCCGCATTTGCGGTAGTCGATCTTGCGGCTGTCGAGAAAGTCATAGAGACGCCGCCGCCCCTCGACGCAGAACCGCGCCTTCAGCGTGCCCGTCGGATAGTAGAGGCCCCCGTGAATGACCTCGGAGTTGCGCGATGACACGCCCTGGCCGATGTGGGGTGCCTGTTCCAGCACCAGCACCGTCAGCCCCCGCTTGGCCAGCGCACGCCCGCAGGCCAGGCCGATCGCTCCCGCCCCGACGACCGTGGCGTCGAAGTCGAACGCGTTCATCCCGCCCGCCCATAACGACGCGCGGCCTCGACCTCGAAACTGCTCATCAAGGCGGACACTGCGCGATCGAAATTGGCCTGAAGCATGGTGTTCAAAATGGCGGACCTGAAGGCGAAGTCGATCATGAATTCGACTCGCGTCCCGCCCGGGTCTTCATGGAAGGTCCAGCGGTTCTTCAGATGCTTGAACGGGCCGCGGATCAGGCCGACCTCGACCTGTGGCGTATTGCGGTCGTGCCGCACCCATGTCGAGAACCGCTCGCTCAGGAAGGAGAAGCCAACCTCGGCCTCGGCGTCCAGCAGGGACACGCCCGGCGCCTCCTCGCGCGCATTCCACACCCGCATTGATGTGACCCAACGCACGAACTGCGGATAGGCGCGCACGTCGGCTACCAGATCGGCGAGCTGGGCGGGCGCATAGGGCAGGATTCGGGTGACGCGATGGACGGCCAAATCGCTGTCAGCGCCCGGTTTGGGCCAGACGCGCCGCTCTCAGTCGCGCGAAATCGTCGCCCGCGTGGTGCGAGCTGCGGGTCAACGGCGACGACGACACCATCAGGAAGCCCTTGGCCCGGGCGATCGCCTCATAGGCCTTGAACTCTTCCGGCGTGACGAAGCGGTCGATGGCGGCGTGCTTGCGTGTCGGCTGCAGGTACTGGCCGATGGTTATGAAGTCGACGCCGGCGGACCGCATGTCGTCCATCACCTGCATGACCTCTTCCTTGGTCTCGCCCAGGCCGACCATGATGCCGGACTTGGTGAACTGGTTCGGATCGCGCTCCTTGACCATCTGCAGCAGGCGCAGGCTGTGGAAGTAGCGGGCGCCGGGCCTGATCTTCAGATAGAGGCGCGGAACGGTCTCGAGGTTGTGGTTGAAGACGTCAGGCGTGGCGTCGATCATCACGGCGGCCGCGCCGTCCTTGCGCAGGAAGTCGGGCGTCAGGATCTCGATGGTGGTGCTCGGCGCCTGGATGCGGATCTGGCGCACCACTTCGGCGAAATGGGCGGCGCCGCCGTCGGCCACATCATCGCGGTCCACCGAGGTGATGACGACGTGGTTCAGGCCCAGTTGGGCGACGGCCAGACCGACCTTGCCCGGCTCTTCCGGGTCGAGCGGCTGAGGAAGCCCGGTCTTGACGTTGCAGAAGGCGCAGGCCCGCGTGCAGGTGTCGCCCATGATCATCAGCGTGGCGTGCTTCTGACTCCAGCATTCGCCGATGTTGGGGCAGGCCGCCTCTTCGCAGACGGTCACCAGCCCCTTGGAGCGGACGATCTCCTTGGTCGCGTTATACTGGCCCGAACCGGGCGCCTTGACGCGCAGCCAGTCCGGTTTTTTCAGGACAGCCGATTCCGGCCGGTTCTGTTTTTCCGGGTGACGCAGTTCGGACGGCGTTTTCCTGAGAGTGTCGATCAGGGTGACCAAGGGCTCGCGGCTCCAGACGGGACGATCCTGCTATGTCGTCGTTCCGGCCACGGAAGGCAAGGCGACCGAAAGGCTCACGCTAGGTAACATATCTTTTCAAGACGATGCCGGGGCTCTAGTTTGGTCCGTTCAGCATGGAAACGGGAGAAACCGTTTCCGACGGAGGATGGACTTGCGCGTACCCCTTGATCCTTCTGCCAGCCGGCAGAGCCTGTTCGACGCCCTGATCGCCGCGCGTGAAACCTATGGCGACAAGGAGATACTGGAGGACCAGGACCGCAAGCCCCTGACCTACACCGGCCTGATCCGCGCCGCCTTCGTCCTGGGCCGCAAGATCGCCGCCCTGACCAGCCCCGGGGAGCGCGTCGGCGTGCTTCTGCCATCCAGCATGGGGGTGGTGGTCACCTTCTTCGGCCTGCACGCCTTCGGCCGGGTGCCAGTGATGCTGAACTTCACGGCGGGCGAGGCCAATCTGAAAGCCGCGCTGGCGACTGCCGGGGTCAAGCGCATCCTGTCGGCCAGACGCTTCGTCGATCAGGCCAAGCTGGGCCCGCTGATGGATCAACTGGCCGAGGTGGCCGAGATCGTCTGGCTGGACGACGTCCGCGCCTCGATCAAGCTGGGCGACAAGCTGTTCGGCCTGGCGGCCGGCATCGCCCCGCGTCGCTTCCGCGGGAAGACCACGCCCGATTCGCCGGGCGTGGTGCTGTTCACCTCCGGCAGTTTCGGCAGTCCCAAGGGAGTTCTGCTCAGCCAGGGCAATCTGGTCGCCAACGCCCGCCAGATCGCCTCTCATATCGAGCTGAAACCGGAATGGGTGATGTTCAACCCCCTGCCGACCTTCCACAGCTTCGGCCTGACCGGCGGCGTCATCCTGCCGTTGCTGCAAGGGTTGAAGGCGTTTGAATACCCCTCCCCGCTTCACGCCAAACAGATCACCGACCTGCTGCCCAAGGTGAAGGCGTCGATCCTGTTCGCCACCGACACCTTCCTGAATCAGTATGCGCGCGTGGCCGAACCCGGCGACTTCGCCACTCTGCAGTTCGCCGTGGCCGGCGCTGAAAAGGTCCGTGACGAAACCCGGGCGATCTTCAACACCAAGTTCGGCGGCGTGGAGCTTCTTGAAGGCTATGGCGCGACCGAGGCGGCGCCTGTGGTCGCCGTCAACCATCCCGATCACAACCGCCCCGGCACAGTGGGTCAGATTCTGCCCGGCATCGAATACCGGCTGGAGCCTGTACCCGGCATCGATGCCGGGGGGCGGTTGTATCTCCGGGGCCCCAACGTCATGGAAGGCTACATTCACCCCGAGGCGCCTGATGAAATCGAGGCGCTGAACGAGGGCTGGCACGACACAGGCGACATCGTCGATATCGACGATGAGGGCTACATCACCATCCTCGGTCGGGCCAAACGCTTCGCCAAGATCGGCGGCGAGATGGTGTCGCTGACGGCGGTCGAGGGCATCGCCAACTCCGTCTGGCCTGACGCGCGCAACGCCGTCGTCTCCATCCCCGACAGCCGCAAGGGCGAACGTCTGGTGCTGGTCACGGACCACAAGGGCGCCGAAGTCGCCGTTCTGGCCGAATGGGCGCGCAAGAACGGCGCTCCAGAACTGGCCGTGCCCAAGAAGATCGTCCACGTCGGTGAAGTGCCTGTGCTGGGCACCGGCAAGACCGACTATGTCACCATCCAGCAGATGGTCGAACTGGACCGCGCGGCGTGAAAGCCGTTTCCGATCGGTCACGGCGAGTCTAGGCTCCCTCTCCACCGGGTGAGTCATCGTGGCTCGTTCGGGTGATCATGGGAGGGCAATATGAATACATCGGCCTTGTCGGCCTGGGCGCCGCGCGTCCTGAGCATACTGCGCATCGTCGCCGGTCTGCTGCTGCTGCAGCACGGCGCACAGAAGATCCTGCATTTCCCGCCCGGCGGCGCCGGCGGCGGCATCGACCTGTCGACTTTGGGCGGCTGGTCCGGCCCGATCGAGCTGGTTGGCGGTGTCCTGATGATCCTGGGTCTGTTCACGCGCGGAACCGCCTTCATCCTGTCCGGCTTCACCGCGGTCGCCTACTGGATGGTGCACGCGCCCAATGGCCCCTACCCCATCGGCAACGGCGGCGAACTGGCGGTGCTGTACTGCTTCGTCTTCTTCTACATCATCTTCGCCGGGCCCGGCGAATGGGCGGTGGACAATCTGCGCGGCCGCAAGCGCAGCTAGCCCAGGCGGAAGCCCGTCATCGAGATCGAACCACCCTCGATGGCGTCCGTAAAGAAGCTCACGTCGTCGCCCGCCTCGCGCTGGGCGGCGACGTAGAGAAGCGGCAGATAGTGTTCGTCGGTCGGCACGCTGAGCTGCGCCTGTTCGGCCAGGTTGATCCAGTCGATCAGGGCGTCGTCATCGCCTCGCAGCAGCGCCGTCTTCACCGCCTCATTGAAGCTGATCGCCCAGTCATAGGGCGCGCCGCCGTCGCGTTTCCAGGTGCGCAGATTGTGCACGAAATCGCCTGAACCGGCGACGATCACCCCTTCATCGCGCAGAGGCTTGAGGGCGCGGGCCAGCTCGAAATGCTGGCGCGGGGTCAGGCGGCGGTCCAGCGACAGCTGAACGATGGGCACATCGGCGTCCGGCCAGACGTGAGCCAGCACCGACCAGGTCCCGTGATCCAGACCCCATTGATCGGTCAGTGTCGCTCCCGTCAGAGCCGCGACCCGTTCGGCCAGCGTCGGGTCGCCCGGCGCTGGATATTGCATCGCATGCAGTTCCGCAGGAAAGCCGCCGAAATCATGGATGGTTTTGGGATCGGCCTGAGCGGTGACGCCCAGCCCCATCGTTTCCCAATGGGCCGAGACCATGACCACGCCTTTCGGCTTGCCCACAGTCTCGCCCAGCGCCCGCCAGGCGTCGGCGTAGGGGCCGCCCAAGGCGTTCATGGGCGACCCGTGACCGAAGAAGATGGCGGGCTGGCGCATCAGCCGAACATCTTCTTGGCGACTTCAGCGATGTGCCGGCCCTGGAAGCGGGCGCCGTCCAGTTCGTTCTCGCTGGGCATGCGCGAGCCGTCCCCGCCGGTGATGGTCGTGGCGCCATAAGGCGATCCGCCGGTGACTTCGTCCAGGCGCATCTGGCCCGCAAAGCTGTAAGGCAGGCCCGCGACCACCAAGCCGTGGTGCAAGAGGGTCTGGATCATGCCGATCAGAGTCGTCTCCTGGCCGCCGTGCTGGGTCGCCGTGGCGGTGAAGGCGCCGCCGACCTTGCCGACCAGCTTGCCCTGGAACCAGACGCCGCCGGATTGGTCCCAGAAGTTGCGCATCTGGGCTGCGACCGTGCCGAACCGCGTCCCGGCCCCGACGATGATGGCGTCATAGTTCTCGAGATCATCCACGGTGGCGATCGGCGCAGCCTGGTCCATCTTGTAGCCGCTGGACTTGGCCAGCTCTTCAGGCACCGTCTCGGCGACGCGCTTGATGTCGACCACGGCGCCTTCAACCGAACGCGCGCCTTCGGCGACAGCCTCGGCCATGGCTTCCAGATGGCCGTAGGTGGAATGATACAGAACCAGAACCTTGGGCATTCTTCTCTCTCCTCATACCGACGCCGCAATCAGCAACGGTGTTAGTGACAGATATAGCGCTCCACTTCCGGGTATTCAAGCGCCCTCAGACCTCGCGTCGCAAGGGACAAACACGATCATAAAAGGCGTGATCCGCGGGCGTCTGGTCGCCGCGCGACAGGCGAAAACGGTGCTCAACAACCATGGCCTGTTGTTCGATGTTCAGCGCGCCCCACTGGCAATCGTCGCTGATCGGATAACGATACGAAGCCTGACTGTCCCCTGCCCTCAGCTTGCCGGTCAGCAGGTTGACGCCGTTCTGGGCCTGCCAGATGTGCACCATCTCATGCACGAAGACGGCCTGAAGCCGCAGCGGCGCGACGGCGTAGTCGGGCAGCAACTGAACGGCGGGCCAGGCAATCCATTCCCGTCCAAACCAGCGACCGGGCACGAAGGCGCGGTTGAACGGCCAGGGCGTGGGGAAGAAACGCACTGTCTCCAGCCGCACATTCGGCCCCAGCGCTTCGATGGCCAGCGCCTTCTCGCCCTCGGTCAGGCCCCGGATCATCGCCCGCCGCTCTCGCTGGTCGGCCCGACCCATTCCCAGTGCCAGGGCTCATAGACGTAGTTCACAAAGCCGAACCGGCTCGCGTTCCTGACCAGCCACTGATAGGTCGGCGTCTGGCTCATATACAGGCGGCTGGCGGGCGAGGTGTTGTCGACGCCCAGCCCCGGCGCATGACCGACATAGAGGTCCACCGCCGTGCCGGTGCGATGCGGCGAGCAGACGGCGCGCCTCAGGCCATCGCAATTGCCCTGTTGTGCGCAACGCGCCGCGTCCGCCTCAGGATCACGGAAGCCGGAGAAGATCTGCAGCTTCTCAGGATCGTTGGCGACCTCCCACACCTCGGCGCGTGCAGCGGCGACCATGTTGCGATAGGCGTCCAGCACGTCGCGGCGCAGCAGGCGCGTCAGGCGGTCCGCGTGCTCCTCTTCGGCGACCAGATAGCCCAAGTCGGCCAGAGAAGGCGGCGCCGGGCAAGGCTCTTGCCGCACCCTCGCCATGACGAAGGGTCTGCGCTCCTGCAACAGGCCACGGAGCACCTGGAATGTAGCCGCGTCGAAAACGCCGTTGGCCGGCAATTGATAGCGGACCTGGAACGCTGACAGCGCCTCGGCGAACCGGCCGGAGCTGGGCGCGCAGCGGCTGCCGATCTCACGCTGGATCAACGGCAGGTAAGTCTCCCACCCCCACTCCATTCTGTCGAAGGGCGTCCATTCCAGCGTGGTCAGCGACATGGCGTTGGCGAAGGCCGCCCCGTCCCATTCAGCAGAGGCGTCGCACACCTCCGCTTCCTGCGCCTGCGCCGTGCTGGACAGCCCCAGGGCGATGGCGGCGGTCATGATCAGGAGCGAACGGATCAACATGCGCCGAAGGTGGCCTGAGCCTCATGGCGTCCGCAAGGCCCATCCCGTGCCGCAGACGAGGAAAAGTCCGAACGCGGCTCGCGCGGCGTTCACAAAGTCGGCATGGTGAGGCGTCGATTCACCGGCTCTCACGCGGACCCGTCCATGACCGAAATCACCGCTTCACCCGCTGCTGGGGGGCCGCGTCGTTCAAACGCCATACTGGCCGCCTTCTCCGGCCCCTGTCTGCCGTTGGCGGCGTTCGGGGTCGCCCTGCCTGTCACCTTGCCGGAATTCTACGCCACCCATGTCGGACTGGAGCTGGGGGTGGTCGCCGCCGTCTTCATGGCGGTCCGGTTGATCGACATCGTCTTTGATCCCTTCATCGGCTGGGGCATGGACAAGACGAAGACCCGGTTCGGCCGCTATCGCCCGTGGATGGCCCTGTCGACGCCGATCCTGATGCTGTCGGCCTTCATGATGTTCGTGGTGGTCCAGCCTGGCGCCGGAGCCGCCTATCTGTTCGCCTGGCTTCTGGTTCTCTACCTCGGCTTCTCGATCGGCACCTTGGGTCAGCTCGGCTGGGCCTCGGTCCTGGCCCCGCAATACGACCAACGCAGCCGCGTCTTCGGTTGGTGGCAGGTGTTCAACATCATCGGCGTCATCCTGATCCTGGTCCTGCCGACCGTGGTGGTGAAGACCGGCATAGGCGACTACGCCGACGGGGTCCGCATCATGGGCTGGGCCATATTGATCGCCCTGCCCGTCACCATCGGCCTGGCCATGTTCGTTGTGCCTGAGCCAGTCAACGTCGGCGCTGCGCCGCACGGCGGGCCGCGCGCCTATCTGGCCCTGTTCGGCAAGAAGACGGTGCGCAAGCTGCTGTTCGCCGACCTGTTGCTGGGCGTTGCGCCGGGCATCACCGGCTCGCTGCTGTTCTTCTTCTTCGGTCAGATCAAGGGCTACGACCACACCCAGGCTTCGCTGTTCATGCTGTTCTATTTTGTCGCCGGACTGGTCGGTGCGCCGTTCTGGGCCTGGCTGGCCACGAAGATCGGCAAGGACAAGGCGCTGGCGACGGCCAGCCTGATCTTCGCCGTCTTCTACATCGGCGCGACCCTGGTTCCGGGCGGCAATTTCGTCCTGACGGCCGTGGCCATGTTCATCGCCGGCCTGCCCTACGCCGCCGGCCTGTTCCTGCTGCGGGCCATGATGGCCGATGCGGGCGACGAGGTGCGGCTGGACACGGGCGTGGACCGCACCGGCCTGATGTTCTCCATCCTGTCGGCCACGACCAAGATCGGCCACGTCGTGGCCCTGATCCCCTATCTGGTGCTGCAATGGGTCGGCTTCCGCGCCCTGCCCGGGCCGGAGGGCAACAGCGAGAGCTCGCTGCTGACGCTGCAGATCCTGTTCATTCTGGTGCCCGGTCTGTTACTGGCTGCTGCGGCCCTGGTGCTGAAAGGCTATCCGCTGACGCCGGCCCGTCATGACGAAATCCGCCGCGCCCTCGAAGCCCGCGACGCGGAGGCGGCATGAGCCCCATCGACCGTCTGAACGCCATCATGGCGCGTCTGCGGGCGCCGGTCGGGGGCTGTCCGTGGGACGTGGAGCAGACCTTCGCCACCATCGCCCCCTATACGATCGAGGAGGCCTATGAGGTCGCCGACGCCATCGAACGCGGCGACTATGACGACCTGCGCAGCGAACTGGGCGACCTGCTGTTCCAGGTCGTCTTCCACGCCCGCATGGCCGAAGAACAGGGGCTGTTCGTCTTTGACGACGTGGCGAACGCCATGGCCGACAAGCTGACGCGCCGCCACCCGCACGTCTTCGGCGACGAAGCGGCCAAACCCGACGGCGTGGCCCAGAAGGCCCGCTGGGAAGACATCAAGGCCGAGGAACGCAAGACCAAGGCCCAGCATGGTGTGCTGGACGACGTGCCCGTAGGCCTGCCCGCCCTGGCCCGCGCCGCCAAACTGACCAAACGCGCCGCCCGCGTCGGTTTCGACTGGCCCTCGACAGACGAGGTGTTCGACAAGCTGCACGAAGAGGTCGCAGAACTGCGCGTCGAGATCGCCGCCGGCGACCTGGACAAGGCCCGTGATGAAATGGGCGACCTGTTGTTCGTCGTCGCCAACCTGGCGCGCAAGCTGGGCGTCGAGCCGGAAGACGCCCTGCGCGGCGCCAACGCCAAATTCATCCGTCGTTTCGGCTTCATAGAAGCGGAACTAGCCAAGGACGGCCGAACGCCGGAACAATCCGACCTCGCCGAAATGGACGCCCTGTGGGACGCAGCCAAGGCGGCGGAGCGGGCTTGAGCTTCGACCTCGTCATCTTCGACTACGATGGCGTAATCGCCGACAGCGAGTTGCTCAACAACCGGCTGATGGCCGAACTGCTGACGGAGATCGGTTTGCCGACCGACCTCGACGAGGCCCTGTCGCTCTACATGGGCAAGCGCTGGCTGGATTGCCGACCGTTGATCGAGGCGCGTTTGGGCCGCCCTTGCCCCGACCATGTCCTGACGGAATGGACCCGCCGCTGTCATGCCGGGGCTGAGACGGAGCTGACGGCGGTCACGGGGGCTGTGGACTTCATGATGGGGCGGACAGAGCGGCGCTGCATCGCCTCCTCCAGTCCGCCGGACTGGATCGCCCTCGGCCTGTCACGCTTCGGCTTGAGTGAGGACGACGCCGGGCCGGTGTTCAGCGCCGCCGTCCATGTCACGCGCGGCAAGCCGCACCCCGATCTGTTCCTGCACGCCGCCAAGACCATTGGCGTCGATCCGACCCGCACAGTGGTGATCGAGGATAGCCCTTACGGTGTTCAGGCGGGCGTCGCCGCTGGAATGACGGTCATCGGTCTGTGCGCGGGCGGCCATGTGCGGACGGGCCATGCGGAGACGCTGAAGGAGGCCGGCGCACATCATCTGGCGCATGACTATGCTGAGGCGGCGCTCATCCTCGACGCCTGACCAGCCAGCTCTTGGCGGACAGTCGCCAAAGTGTATACAGTTTTGGCGATGTGCGGGGGAAGCCATGGCCGGACTGACGAAACAGCTGAAGACGATGGCCGTTCTGGCCTTGGCGGGCCTGATGCTGACGGGACCGGCGACTGCGGCCGAGGTGGAGCGCGCCGTGTTCGGACGGTTGGCCGACGGGACGGAAATCGAGATCGTCACCCTATCCAACGCTGACGGCGTTCAGGCGCGCGTGATCACCTATGGCGCGGCGTTGCAGGCCCTGCTCATGCCCGACGCACGGGGCCAGGTGGCGGATATTGTGCTGGGTTATGACGACCTGGAGGGCTACGTCGAACGGCCCGGCTTCTATGGGGTGACGGTCGGGCGATACGCCAACCGGATCGCGGGCGCGGCCTTCACTCTGGACGGCGTCCGCCATGAGTTGGCGGCCAATGACGGGACCAATGGCGCGCACGGCGGCCGGGTCGGTTTCGACAAGGTGGTCTGGGCGGTCGAGTCCGTCGCCAGCGGCCCGGAAGCCAGCGTCACCCTGTTCCGCATCAGCCCTGACGGTGAAGAAGGCTTCCCCGGCGAGCTTGCGGTTCGCGTGACCTATTCCCTCAGCGACAGCGGCGACCTGACCATCCGGCACGAGGCGACGACCAGCAAACCGACCATCGTCAACCTGACCAATCACAGCTACTTCAATCTGGGCGGCGCCCCGACCGGCGCGGGCGCATTGGATCACCGCCTGACTATCGCGGCTGAGACCATGCTGCCCGTCGATGAGCGGCGCATCCCCACAGGCGAGTTCAGGCCCGTCGAGGGCACGGCGTTCGACTTTCGCCAGCCGCGCCTGATCGGCGACCGCATCCGCGACGCGGGAGATGAGCAACTGCTGATCGGCCGAGGCTATGACCACACCTTCGTGCTGGCCCGTGAGGCGTCCGACACCCCGCGATGGGCGGCGCGTCTTGAACACCCCGCCTCTGGCCGCGTGCTGGAACTGCTGACCACAGAGCCGGGCGTGCAGCTCTACACCAGCAACTTCATGAACGGCGGCGGGACCGGCAAGGGCGGCCGCCTGTATCGCCAGACCGACGCCGTCTGCCTGGAGCCGCAGAAATTTCCCAACAGCCCGAACGAGCCGTCCTTCCCCTCGGCGCGGCTGGATCCGGGCGAGACCTATCGGCACATCTCGGTCTATCGGCTGTCGACGGCCACGGGCGACGCGGACTGACCATTCTCACCCGTAGCGAAGTTCCTGCAGGTCGATTTCGCGCACCAGACGCTTGCGGGTCTCTTCGTCGATGAGACGCAGGCGACCCATACGGATCAACTCCTCGCGCTCCGCGGCCAGTCCGACAAGGCGCAACAGTCGTTCGATCTCGTCGCCGCGACGGGTGCGGGTCAGGTCGTCACCGTCATTGTGGCTGCGGCTTTCGATACGGCGGCGATAGACCTCCATCAGCCGGGTTCCCGCTTCAGCGTACAGGTCAGGGTCCGCCTTGCCTTCGGCCATGGCGTGCTGCGCATCCTCGATGGCGCGCAGGGCGGCGCTGGCAGCGGCGACGCGCGAGCGGTCTTCCTCTTCCAGATGTGACGGCTCGGGCGGCAGCTCCACCCCCTTCAGCAGGCGCGGCAGGGCTACGGTCGCCACGACCAGAGAGACGATGATCACCCCCGCCGCCAGGAAGATGGCCAGGTTGCGCGCCGGCAGAGGCGTTCCGTCCTCCAGCAGGAAAGGCAAGGTCAGAATGCCCGCCAGGGTGATGGCGCCCCTGACCCCCGCCAGCGACATCACCGCCACCAGCCGCAGGCCCACACGCGGTTGCAACCCGCGTTTCTTGTTGCGGAACAGGGTCAGCTTCAGCGAAGCCCAAACCCAGACGAAACGCAAAGCCGCCAGCGCCGCCACGATGGCCAGGACATAGACCGCCAACCACCAGATTTCGCTGCGTTCGGTCGTCTGAACCACCTCAGCGGCGCGATCAAGAATGGACGGCATCTGCTCGCCCAGGATGACGAAGATCAAGCCGTTGGCGGTGAACTGGACCGCGTCCCAGACGGCGGCGCGGCGGATGCGGGTCTGGGCCAGCGCCGATCCCTGTCGCTCAGAGAAGCCCATGGTCACGCCCGCCGCCACCGCCGCCAGTATGCCCGAGGCATGCAGATGTTCGGCGGCGGTGTAGGCCGCGAACGGGATCAGCAGGCTGATCAGGATCTGGCCGCCCACATCCTCGCCGAAACGCCTGCCGATCCATGCCTTGGCCAGGTTGATGGCCAGGGTCAGCAGCACGCCGATGGACAGGCCGGCGATGGCCAGCCAGGCGAAGGTGGTCACCGCGCTGCCGATGGAGAAGACGCCCGTCGTCGCGGCCACGACCGCAATCCGCATGCAGGTCAGGCCTGTGGCGTCATTCAGCAGCGACTCGCCTTCCAGAATGTGCATCAGCCGCTTGGGGATCGGCGCCCGCCCGGCGATGGCCGAGACGGCGATAGGATCAGTCGGCGACAGGATGGCCGCCAGCGCGAAGGCCACTGGCAAGGGCATGGTCGGGATCATCCAGTGGATCAGCAACCCCAGACCCACGACGGTGAACACCACCAGTCCAAGCGCCAATTCCAGTATGACCGCCCTGTCCCGGAACAGCGCCTCCTTTGGAATGCGCCATCCATCGACGAACAGCAGCGGTGGCAGGAACAGCAGGAAGAAGATGTCAGGCTTCAGATCGACCGATTGTCCGGTGATCAGCACGATCCCCGCACCGAGCGCAATCTGGACCAGCGGCAGAGCCAGACGGGTGATGCGGGCGACCCAGCCGGAAATGACCACGGCCAGCAGCAACAGCAGGATGGTCTCGATCAACGCCATGCTGGAGCAACCATCCCTCGTTCGGGCCCGAATCGCGCCTCTTCAACACCTATTCTATGCGCCGACGACGACGTTTCCGGCGCAAACGCCCGCTCGGGTTGTGTTTTTTCAGTGCGGTTGCGTCGATCCCCGCGTGTCCACCCGCGCCGTCACCGACATGCCGGGGCTGAGCCGCGCCAGATCCCCCTGATCGGGATCCAGTGCGATGCGGACAGGCACGCGCTGGGCCACCTTGGTGAAGTTTCCGGTGGCGTTGTCGGGGCGGATGACGCTGAACTCCGATCCCGTCGCGGGAGCGATGCGTTCGACATGGCCGCGAAGGGTGCGCCCCCCCAGGGCGTCGATGGCCAGTTCGGCCGGTTGGCCGACGCGGATGTCGCGCAACTGGGTTTCCTTGAAGTTGGCGTTGACCCAGATCTGGGCCGGGACCAGCGCCATCAACTGGGCGCCGGACGTGACCTGCTGGCCCTGACGCACGCTGACTTCGCCCAGCCGCCCGTCGCGGGGGGCGATGATACGCGTGTTCTCAACATCGATCTCGGCCAGACGAACGGCGGCGCGGGCGTTTTCGACCGCCGCCTCCAGCGAACCCCGGCCGACCTCGGCGGAGGTGACGCTGGTCTGGGCGATGCCTTGTTGCGCCCGCGCCTGGGCGACCTGGGCACGGGCGGCGCGCAGGGCGGCTTGCGAGACATCGACCTGGGCCTGTGCGACCCAGCCGCCCTGGAACAGAGTGGCGGCGCGGTTCGCGTCGGCCTGGGCCTTGGCCAAGTTGGCTTCGGCGCCCGCGATGCTGGCCTGATACTGGGCCACGGACCCTTGCGCGGACGAGCGTGTCTGGGCCGAATTGGCCAGGGCCACCTCAGCTGAATGGAGATTGGCGCGCGCCTGCTCCAGCCGTTGCAGATAGATCCGGTCGTCGATGGTGGCCAACAGATCGCCCTGCTTCACCATCTGGAAGTCCTGCACGGCGACGGCCGTCACAGCCCCTGAAACCTGCGGCGCGATGACGGTCACCTGACCACGCACATAGGCGTTGTCGGTGTGCTGAACCCCGTTGTCGAACGGCGGCAAGCGCCAAGCGTAGAGCACGATGACTATGCCCAGAAGAGCAACTCCCACCAGGATCAAGGCGACAAGGACGCGAGGCTTTGAAGCGGCGGCGGGCATGGGCGACGGCGCCCCGGGCGAAGACGCAGGCCCCGGCGTCACGGCGGCGTCAGGTGCGGAAGGCGGCGATGCGGATGCGGCGGTGTCGGTCATGGCGTTCAGGTCTCAGTCGATGGCGGCGGCGGCCGCTTCGGTGTTTTGGGTGTCAGCCTTGGCGGCGCGATGCGCTTCAAAGCGCGGTCGCAGATGGGTCAGGGTCATCCAGGCCGATCCTATGGCGGCGAAGATGGCGATGAGCAGGAAGACGTCGTTGTAGGCCAGCACATGGGCCTGCTGCGTCACCTGCTGCTGCAACAGGTTCAGCCCGGCGACGTTGCGCGCGGCCGCATCTCCCACCGTGTGAGCATAGGCGCCGCTGAGCTGTTGCAGGCGCAGGACGACATCGGGATCGCCCAGGGTGATGGACTCGGCCAGCTGGCTGGAGTGGAATTTCTCGCGCCAGGTCTCCAGCGTGCCGACCAGGGCGGATCCCGCCAGGCCGCCGACATTCTGGCCGATCGAAAAGACAACAATGAAGCTGACCAGATTCTGCGGCCCCTTCTGCATCATGTTGACGACGCCGATCATCATGGCCGGGCCGATGAAAAGGGCGGCCGCGAAGGCCAGAAGCGCCTGGCTGACGAAGAGGTTGACCGGCCGGGTCATCACCGTCGCATGACTGTCCATGAATGCGCCGACCGCAATCAAAGCCAGAGCGATGGCGATGGGTTTCCACAACTTGGCGACATTCATGGTGAAGGCGCTGGTCAGCGCCCCTGCCATGGTGGCCAGCAGGATGACCCAGAACAAGCCGTGCAGTTGATCCGTGCCGACCCCCATCTGCTGCAGGAAGCCGACAGAGCCTGCGGTCTGTTCCGACAGAACAATACGTACGCCCAGTATGGCCAGACCCAGCCGGACTATGTCGCCGCCAGCCATCCATCTGAGGTTAATCAGCGGGCGTTCCCGATGGTATTCTACCAGCAGGGCGGCGGTCAGCAGCACGATCGAGCCGATCAGGGCCCAGCCGATCCACGCCGCTTCGGTCCACCAGACAAGCCGCCCCAGACCCAGCACGGCACACAGCAGGGCCACCCCCGGCGCGAACAGGGCGAATGTGACGAAATCCAGAGTCTCAAACACCCGCAGGCGTTCGGACGGCGGCAGCTTGAGCGCGAACGTCGCCGCCAGCGACATCAGGGCCAATCCTAACTCGAACAGATACAGCCCATGCCATTCGGCGATCTGGATCAGATGCGGTGAAAACAGCCGCGCAATCGGAATGGCGAAACTGGCCGCGCCGATGCCGAGGATCAGCCCCTTCAGCCTGTGCGCCGCGGGAAAGGCCTGGATCAGATAAAGGATGCCCAGACTGGACAGGCCCGCCGAGGCCATGCCCGCCACAGCCCGCACAGTCAGGATCGACCCGTAGTCACTGACAAACAGGTTGGCGAAGGCGACGGCCAGATAGACGCTGAGGAATATCTGGGTGAACAGGCGCAGGCCGTACTGCTGTCTGAACTTGATCAGGATCAGGTTCATGCAGGCGTTGAACATCACGAACATGACAGGCAGCCACGCGGCCTCATTCGTCGTGACGCCCAGATCGCCAGCCAGAGACTGGATGTTGGTGGTGACGACCGCATTGCCCAGACTGCCGGTCAGGGTGACCAACAGGCCCACGCCCGCAAAGGCCAGGCGCAGGAGCAGGCTCTTGTCCGGCGTGGCGGGGGAACCGGGCAGCATCGGCCGTTCATGCGGCTTCAGCGTCTCATGATAGTCGGCCCATTCGCGAGCGGTCCGGGTCATGACGGCCGCAGCCCGGCCAGGATGATGGAGCGTGTGCGAACGCTGGCGGCGCGACGTTCAACTTCGGTCGAACCGCGGAAACCAACGCCCAGCATGCCGGCGATCAGACGGATGTCGTCCATCAGGATATCGGACCTCACCTGTCCCGCCGCTTGAGATGAAGCGAGCGGCCGGGCGCCGACGCTGGCGAGGGCTTCACGCAGCGGCGTCAGGGCTTCACGAGGCGACAGTTGGCCAGCCACATCGCTGAGAGCGGCGTTACGCAGAAGAAGTTCCGACAGGGCGTCCAGAAAGTCGAAAAAGGCGTCAGGTCCATCCGGCAGATCATCGCCCAGGCGACTGATCTCATCGACCAGAACGGCCAGCGCCAGTTCCGCCCGGTTTGCGAAGTTGCGGTACAGGGTGGCCCGTCCGACGCCGGCGTGTTCAGCGATGGCGTCCAGAGGCACATTGATGCCCTGTTGCGCGAACAGGAGGGAGGCCGAACGCAGCAGCGCCCGCCTTCTCTCAGCCGCATCCTTGCGCAAGATCACTGTCATGGCGCCTAAGTGGACACCAGTGTCCGTTTAGGCAAGTGGCTAGGGGAGTTTTTAGCTCAAGTGTGGAAAACCACGCTGAAACCGGCCCAGAGCTGCAGGATGCAAACGCACCACGACATGGGAACGGCCCTCGGCGTCCGTGCTGCGCGATGTCACCCGCCCATTCTCATACAGCCAGGCCATGGCGTCGCCTTGCGATGGCTCCAGCGTCAGATGCGTCTCGGGATCATCGTCGATCAGCGAGGCGATGATGTCGCGCAAACCTTCGATCCCCTGCCCCGTCCAAGCTGAGACGGCGACGGCCTTGCCCTCCTGCGACAGACGCTCGGCCTGACCCAGCACCGCCTCGCGGACATCTTCGTCCAGCAGGTCGGTCTTGTTCCAGACCTCCAGGATGCGGCGCGGCTTCTTCTCGCCGTTAGGCAGTTCCGGGCTTTCGATCTGTTTCAGGACCGCCTCGACGTCGCGGGCCTGGGCTTCGCTGTCGGGCGAGGCGATGTCACGGACGTGCAGGATCAAGTCGGCCTCGCCCACCTCCTCCAGCGTGGCGCGGAAGCTCTCGACCAGTTCATGCGGCAGGTCGGAGATGAAGCCCACGGTGTCAGCCACGATGGCGGGCCGCCCTTGCGGCAGTCGGATGGTGCGCTGCGTCGTATCCAGTGTGGCGAACAGCAGGTCTTTCGCCAGCACTTCAGAGCCCGTCAGCCGGTTGAACAGCGTCGACTTGCCAGCATTGGTGTAGCCGACCAGGGCGATGGACGGGAAAGGCACACGCGCCCTCGCTTTCCGGTGCAGGCCGCGCGTGCGGCGCACCTCGTCCAGTTCAACCTTCAGCTTGACGATGCGGTCGGCGATCAGGCGCCGGTCCAGCTCGATCTGGGTTTCGCCGGGACCGCCGGTCGAGCCGGTGCCGCCCCTCTGGCGCTCCAGGTGGGTCCAGGTCCGCACCAGCCGCGAACGCTCATAATCCAGCCGGGCCAGTTCGACCTGCAGTCGACCTTCCTTGGTGCGCGCACGACGCCCGAAGATTTCCAGGATCAGGCCCGTCCGGTCGATGACCTTGCAGTCCCATGCCTTTTCCAGATTGCGCTGCTGCACCGGCGTCAGATCGTCATCGACGACCACAGCCTCGGCTTCAGCGGCCAGAACCAGCGCCTCCAGTTCCTCGACCTTGCCGGAACCGAACAGGGTGGCGGGTGTGACCTTGCGGATGCGCACGATCTCTTCGGCGCGCACGTCCAGGTCCAGAGCGCGGGCGAGGCCGACAGCCTCTTCCAGCCGTTCGGTCGCCGCCCGCGAGCTTTCGCTGCGTCGGTCGGGGTGGATGACGATGGCGCGGATCAGGGGAACCGCGTGGTCGATCAGTTTGGTCGTCAAAGGGTCTCTATCTGTTGGGGTACGGAGACAGCGAACGCTTCGCCGTCATCCTCGGGGCCAGCCCGAGAACCCAATGTAGTGCGCCGCACTGCGATAGGAAACGCCGCCTTGCACGACGACGTCAGTCTTCGTCGGCGTCGGGCTCATACATCTGGACCGGGGCCGAAGGCATGATGGTCGAGATGGCGTGCTTGTAGACCAGTTGGGACTGACCGTCGCGGCGCAGCAGGACGCAGAAATTATCGAACCAGGTGACGATCCCCTGAAGCTTGACGCCGTTCACGAGGAAAATGGTCAGAGGCGTCTTGGTCTTGCGGACGCTGTTCAGGAAGGTGTCCTGCAGGTTCTTGGTCTTCTCTTGCGACATGGCAGGTTGGTCCTGTTCTTTTTGCTTCACCGGCCGAGGGAGCAGCCAGCGTCCGGATGCACCGGCGCGGCACCTTAGCCGTCGTCCTCGCGGGGCCGCAATGCCTAGATGGCGGGCGCAGATACATCGCTCATCTCCCCAATGGTCATTCTTCAGAAAACCTTGAGACGCGCAGGGCGGCGCAAGCCTTACGCTCTGCCCTCGCAAACATGCCGAGGGAGCGGGACATGAGACATTCGATGACAGGCGCGCTGGCGCTGCTGGCTCTGGCGGCGTGTTCGCCAGAAAGCGCCGACAAGACGCCGACAGCTGAGGCCCAGGCGGAAGCGGCGGCGTCTTCGCCGCCACAGGACCAGACGGCTGCGCCTTCAACCGGATGGATCGCCCCGACCCAGGGTGATCTCGCGATCCTGAACGTTCATCTCGGAATGCCCCCGGGCCAGGTCGAAGCGGCTCTGGCCGCAACCCGTCACTCGACTCCAGACCTGCAGCCTTACCAGGGAAACGAGACCCTGCGAGACGTGCCGGGCAGCGACTTCGTGTCATGGATCAGCGCGACCAGAACCGGCCAGTCGCCTGAAGAGGAAAGCAGCGCCATGACGGCTGTGTTTGTAGGCCCCCCAAACGCCAATACGGCATGGCAGATCACCCGCCAGGTCCGCTACAGAGACAACCTGGGTCCTTCACTGACGGCCATGCAGACGGCCGTGACCCAGCAATATGGCGTCCCCGCAATCATTCGGTCCGAAAATGCGAACCCCGGTGTTTTCGCCCCCACACGGCTCATGTGGGTCCTCGACGCCACCGGCGCCCCGCTGGAGGGAGCCGAACAGCACGCCTGCCATCTTTCGTCCAACGCGGGCAGGCTTTGGGGTCAGGGACAGGGCAACCCGCCCGTTGGCAATGTTGAAATATTCAAGGAAGCCCATGAGGCCGGTTGCGCGCGAGTGGTCTGGGCTCAGCTCGTGCACAAGGATGGTGTGGTGACCAACTATACGTTGACGATCACTGACTATGCGTTGAGCCACGCTTCATCGGTCGCCACCCGTGACTATCGCAACGCCTTCATGGAACGCGAGCGTCAACGGCTGCGCCAGGAAGCTGACCAGCGCCGCCCCGATCTGTGACGGGACCACAAATCAGTCAGACGGCTTCGTCCCTCGCCTGCGAGAGATAGAGCGCCCGCAACTTTGTCGCGACCGGACCGGGGTTGCCGTCGCCGATCGTCACGCCGTCAATGGAGACCGCAGGCATGACGAAGGCGCCGGCGGCGGTGAAGAAGGCTTCTCGCGCACGCTTGGCTTCCTCCACACTGAAGGGACGCTCGTCCAGTTCCAGGTTCTCTTCGGCGATCAGCGCCAGGATGGCCGTTCGGGTGATCCCCTTCAGGATGTTGGCCTGGGTGTCTCGTGTGCGAAGCTTGCCATGCTCGTCGACGATCCAGGCGTTCGTGGATGATCCCTCGGTGACCAGGCCCATTTCGTCGACCATCCAGGCCTCATAGGCGCCGCGTTCGCGTGCCGCCTGCTTGGCCAGAACATTGGGCAAAAGCCCCACGGTCTTGATGTCGCAACGCCCCCAGCGGATATCGGGCTGGGTGATCACCGCTACGCCCCTGGCTGCCTGCGCTTCACTTTTAGAGCTGCTGACCGAGCGAGAGGTCACGATGACGCTGGGCGGCGTGCCGGCTTCAGGAAACGGATGATCCCGCCGCGCTGTGCCGCGCGTGACCTGCAGATAGACGATGCCGTCACGCACCCGATTGCGTCTGATGGTCTCCTTCAGCACCTGGGTCAGCGCTTCACGGCTCATCGGAATATCGATCCGCAATTCGCTGAGGCTGCGGTGCAGACGGGTCATGTGGCCGTCGAAGTCCGCCATTCTGCCGTTGAACACGGACCAGACTTCATAAACGCCGTCGGCGAACTGAAAGCCGCGATCCTCGACATGGATCGTAGCCTGTCCATGCGGCTGATAGGTTCCGTTGACGTAGGCTACCCGGCTCATTCTTCCACTACCGCCTCTTCTTCGTCGTCACCGCCGCGCGCGGGTGACACGCCCAGCGACTTGAGTTTTCTGTGCAGGGCCGATCGTTCCATCCCGATGAAGGCCGCCGTGCGCGAGATGTTTCCGCCGAACCGCATGATCTGCGCCGCCAGATATTCCCGCTCGAACACTTCACGCGCCTCCCGCAACGGCAGGGCGATGATGCGTTCTGCGCCCAGGGTGCCAGTCGAGTTGGCGTTGGTCGCTTCCGACGGCAGCATGTCGGCGCTGATCGGCTCGGACGGATCGCCGGTGGCCAGAATCAGCAGCCGTTCGACGTTGTTGCGCAGCTGACGCACGTTTCCGGGCCAGGGATGGACCTGCAGGACAGCTATGGCGTCGTCGCCCAGACGGCGCTTCACCAACCCTTGCGACGTCGACAGGCTGTCGATGAAATAGTCGATCAGTTCGCTGATGTCTTCGCGGCGCTCCGATAGAGCCGGCACACGGATCGGCACCACATTCAAACGGTGGAACAGATCTTCACGGAACCGTTCCTCGGCGATCTCAACCTTCAGGTCGCGCGAAGTGGAGGTGATGACGCGCACATCCACTTGAACATCCTGCTCGCCGCCGACCCGGCGGAAGCGCTGCTCGACCAGAACGCGCAGGATGCGGCTCTGGCTTTCGCGTGGCATGTCGCTGACGTCGTCCAGATATAGCGTGCCGTTGTGGGCGCGCTCGAAGACGCCGATCTTGCGCGGGCGACCGTCGTGGCCCTCTTCGCCGAACAGTTCGACGTCCAGGCGTTCGGGTGTCATGCCGGCGGCTGCAATGGCCACGAACTCACCGCGGGCACGGGCGCTGGCCTCATGGATTTGGCGCGCCACCAGCTCTTTGCCAGAGCCCGGAGGGCCGGAGATCAGCACGCGGCTGTTGGCGGGGGCCACCTTGATGATGGTCGAACGCAGGGCCTGCGCCGCCGCTGAACGACCGATGAAGCCGGCTGGCTCATGCACCTGGGCTCGCAGACGTCGGTTCTCGCGCTTCAGCGAGGCCGCTTCCAGCGCGCGTTGAATGACGACGACCAAGCGATCCGACTTGAACGGCTTTTCGATGAAGTCATAGGCGCCCCGCTGCAGGGCCGAGACAGCCGTCTCGATATTGCCATGGCCGGAAATCATGACCACCGGCAGGTCCGGGTCCAGTTCCTTGATGACGTCCAGAAGCTCCAGCCCGTCCAGACCGCCGCCCTGCATCCAGATGTCCAGCAAGGCCAGCGACGGCTTGCGGGCGCGGATCGCGGCCAGGGCTTCGTGGGAGTTGGCGGCGACGCGGACGGCGTGGCCTTCGTCCTCCAGCAGGCCGGACACCAGTTCGCGAATGTCCGCCTCGTCGTCGACGACCAGAATGTCGGCTCCAGTGGCTTTCATGATGCCTCGCTACTCTCTGTACCGGATGTCGTGCGCCGAGCGGTGGAAACGCCCTCGCCGCCAGACTTTCCAGTCGATTGCTGTTGAGATTTCAGGGGGAAGATCAGTGAGATACGCGCACCCGACAGGGCTTCGGCGTCGGCCAGCTTCAGCTCGCCGCCGTGCTCCTCGCAAATCCGCTTGACGATGGCCAGGCCCAGGCCCGTCCCCTTGTCGCGTGTGGTGACATAGGGCTCGGTCAGCCGGTCACGGTCCTTGGCCGGCAGGCCGGGGCCGTCGTCCTCGATGACGAAGACCGCCATGCCGTCCTGGATGTCGAGGCGGGCGCTGACGCCGGGCCGCACGTCGTCCTCGGGACGCGGATCGGCGGCGCGGCGGGCGGCCACGGCCTCGCCCGCATTCTTGAGAATGTTGGCCAAGGCCTGGCCGATCATCGGCCGGTCGGCGTGGATGATCGCCTTGGGCAGGGGTTCGATCAGATCAACGCCGATGTCAGCCGCCGCCACGCGCTGGGCGAAGACCGCCTCGCGCAGCAGTTCAGCCGGGTCGGACGAAGTGAACCTCGGCGCCGGCATGCGGGCGAAGGAGGAAAACTCATCGACCATCCGGCCAATGTCCCCGACCTGGCGGATGATGGTCTCGGTGCAGCGGTCGAACACCTCTACATCGTCCACCACCTGGCTGCGGTATCGCCGTCTCAGACGCTCGGCCGACAGCTGGATCGGCGTCAGGGGATTCTTGATCTCATGGGCGATGCGGCGGGCCACGTCGCGCCAGGCGGCGTTGCGCTGGGCCGTCACCAGACGGGTGATATCATCGAAGGTCAGCACCATTTCGCCGCCGACCCCGCCCTCGATCCGCACGCGCAGGCGGCGGGTCTCGCCCTCCAGAGTGACGTCGATCTCTTCTTCGATATGGGCCTCGGCGCGCCCGGCCAGTTCGCTCAGCTCCGGCGACACTTCGCCGAGAGGCTGGCCGATGACGTCGGCTCCGTCGAGCGACAACAATTCCGCCGCGCTGTCGTTGATGGCCGAGACGCGGCGCAGGCGGTCCAGGCCGATGACCCCGGCCGACACGCCGGACAGCACCGTTTCGATGAACCGGCTTCGCCCGGTGGCTTCTTCGCTGGCGGCGCGCAGGGCGGCCTGTTGCGCCGCCAAATCATCGGTCATGCGGTTGAAGGCCGCCGACAGGGTCTTGATCTCGCCTGGGCCGTCGTCGCCGTCAACACGCGCGGTCAGGTCGCCTCCGGCCACACGGTCTGCGGCCAGGACCAGACGTCCGATCGGGCCCGAGATCGAGCTGGCGGCGGACATGCCCAGCCAGACGGCGCCGACCAGCACCAGCAAGGCTGTTTCAATATAGCTGAGCGCAAAGGCGGCCTGGATGCGGGCCCGGCTGTCCTGCGCCTCGCGATAGGCCAGGATGGATTCCTCACCGTTTCGCATCTGGGCCAGAAGCCCCGGTTTCAATGGACGCACCAGATACAAATAGGCGTCGCCATAAGTCGGCAGGGCCATGACCGAACGGACGGCGTCGGGTGTTTCCGTCACCTGCTGCGCAGGCTGGGCGCCGGCGACGGAGGCTTCTTCCAGCGCTTCCTGCGACGGGGCGACATAGGGCGGCGCGTCGGGTGATTCACCGCTGGCCAGCACAGCGCCGGTGTCGTCCAGAATATAGATGGCCGGATAGCCGAACAGTTGACCGACCTGCAGCAGGGCGTCCGAGAATTGGATGCGGTTGCCCAGCAGGGGCCTGACCCCCGTCAACTGGTCGGCGATGACCAGGATGTCGCCGTCCATCTCAGCTGAGACATCGTCCAGATAGGCCCGGCCTATGGTGGCGCCGTTCTCGACGGCGGACTGGACGTTGCCGCTGAACCATTGGTCGACGCCGCGGTTGACCAGAACACCGAACACCAGGGCGATCAGGATGGCCGGCACCAAGGCGACGAGGGAAAACAGGGTGACGAAACGCAGGTGCAGCCGCGCGCCCGCATCGGTCCGGCGACGGAACAGGCCGAAGGCTCGCCGTCCGACCACCACAGCCAGTCCGACAATCAACACCAGATTGACGACCAGCACGCCCAGAACCGCGCGGCTGGCCAGATCGCGCTCACCCGCACCCGTGGAGCCCGGCGCCTTGGCCACCATCCAGATCGCCGTCGCAGTGATCAACAGGGACAGGCCGTAAATGACAAGGAAAACCGTGCGCTTTCGGTCGTCCGACCAATCCATCAGCCAGCGGCGCGGGCCCGCTTCGTGCGGCGTATCAGCGGGTTCAGAGACGGCGGGCGTGTCGCTCATGCCTCGGCAGTCTCGACCACCTGTGGCGCATAATCAACAGGTGAGTGGCTGGAAGGCTGCACTTGCGTCCACAGATCGACAATCTGATGCTCGACCTCGTCCGGCGTCTCCAGCCGGCAAAGACGGGCCTTGGCGGCGCGGCGTTCCAGCGGATCGACGGGCCAGGGCGCCTGTTCGACATACCAGCCCAGATGTTTGCGGAACATCTTCAGCCCCAGCGGCAGGCCGTAAAAGGCGACCGAGGCCCGCAGGTGTTCGATGACGATGGCCGTCCGCTCTGTCCGGTCCGGTTCGACCAGCACTGTCCCATCCGCCAACGCCCGCTCAAGATGCGCCGCCAGCCAGGGGCGGCCATAAACGCCGCGTCCCAGCATCAGGGCGTCAGCACCGGACTGGGCGAGGGCCTCGCGCGCATCCTCTGCGGTCAGGATGTCGCCGTTGACGATGACCGGCACGCCCACCGCCGTCTTGACGTCTGCCACCGCCGTCCAGTCCGCCTGACCCTTGTAGAACTGCTGGCGGGTGCGGGCATGAACGGTGATGGCTTTCACGCCCAGTTCCTCGGCGCGGCGGGCGATCTCCGGGGCGTTGCGGCTGGCGTCGTCCCAGCCCAGGCGCATCTTGACCGTCACGGGCCGCGAAGTGGCCTCAACCGCCGCCTGCATCAGTTCCGCCGCCAGATCCGGCGTCCGCATCAGAGCCGAACCGCAGGCCGAGCCCGTGACCTCCTTGGCCGGACAACCGAAGTTCAGGTCGATGATGTCGGCGCCCGCCTTTTCAGCCATACGCGCGCCCTCGGCCATGGCGGCGGGATCGCGTCCGACCAGCTGGATCACAGTCAGGGGCAAGCCCTCGCCCACCGCCGCGCGGCGCACCACATCGGGCCGCGCCCGCGCCAGCTCGGCCGCCGCCACCATCTCGGTCGCCACATAGGCTGCGCCCAGCCGCGAGGCCAACCTGCGGAACGGCAGGTCGGTGATCCCGGTCATGGGCGCGGTCAGCACCTTGCCCGGCACCCATACATCACCGATCTGAATCCCTGTCGTCATATGCGCCTTACTGCCCGCTCTCTCCCCCTCGTCAAGCGCCACTGCGGCGATTAGAAGGCCCTGATGACCGTTCCCCTCCCCGCCTTCGCCGCCATCGTGGTCGCCGCAGGCTCCGGCTCTCGCGCCGGAGGCGGCAAGCAATGGCGTGATCTGGGCGGCAAGTCCGTGCTGCGCTGGTCGGTCGAGGCCTTTCTGGACGCAGGCGCCGAAGAGGTGATTGTGGTCATCTCCGAGGGCGCCGAGACGCAAGCTCAAGCTGCGCTGGCGGGACTGGCTCGATGGCGGGCTGTTGCAGGCGGCGCCACGCGCGCCGCGTCTGTGCAGAATGGTCTGAAGACGCTGGGCGGCGACGACGACCGGCCCATCCTGATCCATGACGCCGCCCGCCCCTTCCTCGACGCTGACGTCATCCAGCGGGTGATCGAGGGCTTGGCCGACGCCGACGGCGCCCTGCCCGCGCTACCTGTCGCCGACAGCCTTCGTCTTGCGCCAGAAGGCGTTGTTGCTGGAACCGTGGACCGCGACAACCTGTGGCGCGCCCAGACTCCTCAGGCCTTCCGCTTCCGCACCATCACTGCAGCCTATGCCGCCTGGCCGGACGAAGAAACCGCCACCGATGAAGCCGCCGTTGTCGAACGTGCGGACGGGCGTGTTCGCATCGTCACGGGCGACGAGCGACTGATGAAGCTCACCTACCCCGAGGATTTCGCCATGGCTGAAGCCCTGATCTCCCGGCAGACCCGCGTCAGCCAAATTCGAACAGGGATGGGCTTTGACGTCCACCGCTGGGGCCCGGGTTCATCCGTCTGGCTGTGCGGCGTGGAGATTCCCCACGATCAGACGTTGATCGGTCACTCTGACGCCGACGCGGGCCTGCACGCCCTGACCGACGCCATCCTTGGCGCCATGGCCGACGGCGACATCGGCGACCACTTCCCGCCCACCGATCCTCAGTGGAAGGGAGCGTCGTCAGACCTGTTCCTGATCCATGCGGTCGAGCGGCTGCACGCGCGCGGCGGCCGGCTGGTGCATGTCGATGTCACCCTGATCTGCGAACAGCCCAAGGTGAAGCCTCACCGTCAGGCGATGCGTGAGCGACTCGCCGAACTGTTGTCGCTTCCGCTGGACGCCGTCAGCGTCAAGGCCACCACGACAGAGGCCCTGGGCTTCACCGGACGCGGCGAGGGTCTGGCGGCGCAAGCCGTGGCGACCATCGAGCTGCCCGCCACTCGCTAACCTGTCACTCGCCAGCCGGTCACTGGTCAGCAGACGGGGCGGGCCGCATGCTGCGCCACATGGCGCCGACCAGGTTGACGTAGTCGTCCGTCCACGGCTGGATCTCCGTGTCCGCAGGCCAGACCCAGCCGGGATCGGCCCTGAAGTCGGCCAGCCCTTGTTCTGTCGGGGAAATCACCAGCGCCTCTGTCGAGGCTTCAGCCAGACGCGGCGAGGCCGAGCCCTGATAGGTGATCCGGTGCAGATTGGGCTTGTCCAACGCTTGCGCCGCCGCGATGGCGGGCATGGTGATGTCCAGGTTGCGGTTGGACAGGTGCAGCACCACGACGCCGTTCGGTTTCAGCTTGTCCAGATAGCCCTGGATGGCCTCGACCGTCAGCAGATGGGTCGGCACGGAGTCCGACGAGAAGGCGTCGATGATCAGCAGATCGTAGCTGTGCGCCGGTTCCTTCTCCAGCGTCAGCCGTGCGTCGCCCAGGACGGTGCGGATCGGCCCCTGCGCGCAGTCGCTGATGTAGGTGAACCATTTCGGATCGCGCGACAGACGGTCGACCATCGGGTCGATCTCGAAGAAGGTCATGCGGTCCTCGGCCCGCTTGTAGGCCGCCATGGCCCCTGAGCCCTGCCCGACCACGCCGATGTTGGCGGGACCACGAGCCTCTACTGTCAGAGCCGCCAAGCCTATGGGCGTCGTCGGCGCATAGTACATGCGCGGCGTACAGGCGAACTCCGGCGCACGCGCCTGGGCTCCGTGATAGGTGGTGCCGTGCATCAGCACATGGACGTCGCCGCCCAGTCTGGGGTCAGGCGAATTGGCCACCCGCATGACGCCGAAGAAGCTGCGCTCGGTGAAACTCCAGTCGTCCCCGCGCGAAATCCACTGGGCCGAAACTGTCATCATCAGCAGGATGGCGGTGAAAACGACCGCACGATCCCTCAGCAGGAAGGCGCAGACCGCCGCCGGCATCAGCAGCACCATCGTCAGCTCCGGCATCATCAGCGGCGACTTTGCATAAAAGACGGTGCGAGCCGCGTCGTCGGCGTTCAGCGCCATGGCGAACAGCACAGGAGTCGCCACGGACACGCCGGCCATGATCAGGATCATCAACTGCCGCGAAGTCAGTTCGCCCTTACCCCAGGGACGGAACAATCCGACCAGGACGAGAACCAGCGGATACTCCCAGACCATTTCGAAGATGACGGGCGCCAGAAGGGCGGTGAAGGCGCCGCCGACCACCCCGCCTAATGACATCAGCAGATAGAATTCCGTCAGCCTGTCCGGCGCAGGCCGTCGCGCAGCCAGCAGCTGATGGCACATCAGGGTGATGAAGAAAAAAGCCGTCAGGCTGATGGTGAAGGCGATGGGCCAATCCAGAGCGCGGAAGGCCACGACCACCACACAGACGGCGCCCAGCGCCGCCTGGATGACCAGAGTGACTGACAGAGGAATCCATGGCCGGTTCTGAAAGGCGATGACGAACGTCAGCAAATACAAAGCCAGAGGGATGACCCACAGGAAGGGCGCTGAGGCTACGTCCGTCGACAGATGCGCCGTCACCCCCAGCATCAGGCTGGACGGGGCGGCGGCCAGCAGGATCAGCAGCCCCTTGTCGCGCCAGGGGATGGGCGGGCTGACCGCCAGCGGCGCCGGCTCGCTGGAACGGTCCAGCCGGCGGCTCCAGACCACGGCGGCCAGCAGCACGACCATCAACATGAAGACCGCATAGCCGCCGCTCCACCCGGCGCGCTGGCTGGACAAGGTCACAAGCGGCTCGACCAGAACCGGATAAGACAGCAGGGCCAGGAAGCTGCCGAGGTTGGAAGCCGCATAGAGAACATAGGGGTTCTTGCCGTCCTCATGCCCGGCGCGGACCCGGGCGTACCAGGCCTGCAGCAGCGGCGCAGTGGCCGACAGGGCCGCGAACGGCGCACCAACCGACAGGGCCAGCGTCGCCAGCAGCCACGCGATCGGCGTTGATGGATCCGGATCGCCCAGCCAGCCGTTGATGTGCAGCGGCAGGAAGAAGCCCGCCAGCACCAGCAAGACCAGATGCACCGAAACCTGCAGCTTGATCGAACGTATCTTCTGCAAGGCGTGGGCATAGGCGTAGCCCGCCAGCAACGCCGTCTGGAAGAACACCATCGAAGTGTTCCACACCGACGGCGATCCCCCCAGCATGGGCAGGACCAGCTTGGTCACCATTGGCTGGACCATGAACACCAGCGCCGCCGAGGTGAATATGGCCAGTCCGAACAACAGCGGCGTCAGGCGATCACCTGGCGGACGCGTTTCGATGCCGATGGTGGTTTCGCTCATCCACGCCCCGTATGCTGGCGTCGTGTCCCGACGCGCGTCGAGACAGACTAGACCGACTCGTTCCGGCTTCGGAAAGGCCTGATCCATGTTTCCCGACGATATTCAGATGCTGGCCCAACAGGTCGTTACGGCGGCGGCCGAACGCGGATGGATGATCGCCACGGCTGAAAGCTGCACAGCCGGTCTGGTCACGGGCGCTCTGACGGCCGTTCCCGGCTGCTCCACCGTGCTGGATCGGGGCTTTGTCACCTACAGCAATAGCGCCAAAGCCGGCATGTTGGGTGTGCCTGCCGACATGATCGAGGCCTTCGGCGCCGTGTCCGAGCCGGTGGCCCGCGCCATGGCCGAAGGCGCCGTCGCCCATTCTGACGCCGAAATCTCAGTTTCGGTCACGGGCATAGCGGGACCAGGCGGAGGCTCGGCCGACAAGCCGGTGGGGCTGGTGCATTTCGCGTCCGCCGGGCCAACGGGCGTCGTCCATGTCGAGCGCCGGTTTGGCGATATCGGTCGTGAGGCGGTGCGTCTCGACAGTGTCCGCATCGCGCTCGGCCTGCTGCTGGATCAGACCGCCTCATGATCGTGGATGCACGCGGGCACCGCTGCCCGACCCCCAGCCTGAAGCTGCAAAAGGCCCTGCGGGGTCTGGAGGGCGGGACGCAGGTCACGCTGCTGGCCACCGACCCGATGGCGCGGATCGACGTGCCGTTCTTGATGAACGACCTGGGCGGTCAGGTGGTCTCGATAGAGGAGGCCGAGGGCGTCCTGAACATCACTGTCGCTGCGCCTTGCGCCGCTCTGACAGATTGACGACGCCAGCTGGCACGGGCTGGGCGGGATCAAGCGGAGGAGCCTGACGCCGTCGCATCAGCAGCTCCAGCTCCGTGCTGAACGCCCCGCCGTAGAAGATGGCGTTGACGTTCCATGACAGCCAGATCAGCAGCACCACGACCGCACCGACCGAACCATAGGTCGCCCCCAGAGGCGCGATCTGCTCGACATAGATGGCGCACAGCCATGACGAGATCATCGACATGACGGTCGCCACAACGCCGCCGACGATGGCCGGAATCCAGGCCACCCGCGTCTTGTGGGACATGGCGTAGCGGTAAAGCATGGTCAGGCCCAGGGCGAGACCCAGCGCCGGCCACAGGTCATCCAGCGACCAGCCTGCGCCCCCCGTCTGCACAGCCGCACCCGACGCCTGCTCCATCAGCCGAGACGTCACCACAGCGCCCGAGACCACGGTGAACAACAGGAAGGCGGCCACGGCCACGAAGAAGGCCAGCAGGTTGAACTTCAGGAAGCCGTGCGGCTCGTGTTCATCATGTATGAGATTAAGTCCGGCCAGCAAGGCCTTGAATCCACGGTGGGCTGCATAACCGCCGATGATGAGAGCGAAGGCGCTCTGGGCCGAGACTGTGCGGGCCGATGCGTTGGCCAGCCGATCGATCTCCGCCATGAATATCGCCTGGGCGGCGTGAGGCATGACGTCAGCCAGAGCAGCAGCCTGCTCGCTGACCTGGCCGATGGTCATCACCGCCTTGTAGAAGCCGATCAGGATGGCGATGGCCGGAAACACGGCCAGCAGGGCGAAGAACGAGACCCCGCCCGTATAGAGCATGACGTCGCGGCCCCAGCTGCGTGCGAACGCCCTGCCCGCCAGCTTGACCCAAAGCAGAGGCGAGGCCCAGCGCAGAAGCGCGTCCCTGTCAGCCGTTGATGGCAAGCCGCTTCCCCGCGCCCGTTTCTCAGCGCCCCTGAATAGCGCATTTCGACCAAGGGGAAACCCTTGGACAAGTCTGGATAATCTCTTGCACAACCGCCTGGATAAATCCTGACACGAAACCCCGTATAAACCCTTGGATAAAGACAGGCTGGGGGCGTTGCCTCGCGCCGGTCCGCGTCGCTATGGTCGCTGGATCGAATCCGCGCCCTGAGTTGCGGACCTGGAGCAGCCCTTAGTGACTTCTGACCCCCGCATTCTGGTCATCGCCGGCGATGACGAGATGATCGGCGACCTGTGTGATGGGCTCGACGCCCTGGGCTGGCGCACCGTCACGTCGCGCTCTCTGGCGGGAGGCCTGCGCGTTCTGGAGGACATGGCGCTGGAGGCGGCGGTCGTCGACGCCCGCTTCATCGCCGATGAGACCGCGCTGGAACATCTGAGGGCGGCGGTCGCCCCTCGCAAACTGCCGATCCTTGTCATCGGCGCCGAAGCCGCAGCCCGCGCCGGCGACCAGGCCGATCTGGTCATGTCCGCTACGCCCCATCCGGCCCAGGCGGCGCTGCGGCTCGAAAACCTGGTGCGCGCCGCCATCGCCGAAGAGGAAGTCAGCCTGCGCGCAGCCACCTTCGTCGCCCGGGGCGCGCCGCTGGCGTCGCCTGTCGTCGATGAGTCGCCCCTGCGTATTCTGGCCGCAGGCAAGGCGGACCGACATTTTCTGGCTCTGTCCAACGCCCTGGCGGCTCTGGACTGTGAGGTGATCGCCGCGCCGACGCCCTACACCGCCTTCGACTATCTGCATGAGCGGGCGTTCGACGCCGCCGTGCTGTGGGGCGCCGAGGACCATGCGCCGGCCCTGTCCATCGCCTCTGGCATGAAGCGGAACACGCGCCTGTATCACATCCCGGCGGTGCTCTATCTGCGCGGATCAGGCGAGATCAATCTGGCCGAGCTCTACAATCGGGGCTTCGCCGATGTCGCCGCCGCCGACACGCCCGAGTATGAGACGGCGGCCCGCATCGTCACCCTGGCCCGCGCCCATCGCCGCCATCTAGGCATCCGCCGCTCGCTGGAAAGCGCGCGCGGTTCCGACCTGACCGATCCGACCACAGGACTGTTCACGCCGGAGCTGTTCGCCAGCCATCTGGCCCGCGTGGCCGAGGGCGCCCGCCAGCGTCGCCGCCCCCTGTCCGTCGCCGTACTGCGCGTGGCCGAGACCGAAGCCGTGGCCGAGGCTCGCAAGGGCGGCTGGCTGGACCGCGCCCTGCCCCAGATCGGCGCCATGGTCTCGCGGTTGATCCGCACCGAGGACACCGCCGCCCGCCTGTCGCCCTATGTCTTCGCCCTGGCCCTGCCCGCCACGCGCGCCGGCTCGGGCCGCATCGCCGCCGACCGCATCGGCGCCGTCATCGGCTGCACCGCCTTCGACGCCGGCCCCGACAAGACTCCCTTCGTCGTCGAGTTCGACATGGGCGTGGCCGAAATCCAGCCCGGCGAAAGCGCCGCCGACGTCCTGACCCGCGCGTCTCAGGACATCGCTGGGCGTTAAGCGGCGAGCTCTTGTTCTGGGTGCCTGGCGTCAGGCTAGGGTTGCGGCGCGAACTTCACGTTGAGAACCAGTTCGACCCAACGCCCTGCGGACGGCGTTTCATCGGTCAGAAGCGGCGCCGCGCGATAACTCATCGCCACGGTTCGCATAGAAGCAGCCAGACGCGCGCTGGATCGGTCGCCGTCGTCGTCAGGCCAACACACCAGAGAGCCGTCATCACGAATTTCGCAAGGCGCCGACAGGGTCATGTCTTCGCTGATGTCACCGTTAAAAAAGCGGTTCAGATACTGCGCAGGGAGGATACGGCTCCAGACGACATCGCTCATGTTCAAAAGGTGAGCACCGCCCGGCGGCGAAGCACGCAAGTCATCTCGAGACAGGTGGATATCAAGCCGGGTCAACAATGCCACGTTTTCCTGAGTCCCCAAATCCGCGTCTCGGAACTGCGTATGGCTGGCGATGGATGAAGCCATGGCGACCAATTGCGCCGGTGTCTCAACGTCGGATGTCCAGCATGGCCAAGGCGTACCGCGTCCATAGAGACTTCTCTGTCGACGCTGAACCACGCATTCCAGTTGGATGGTCGCACCAACTTCCGGGATCATGGCGCGCTCTTCTGGCGTTCGATTTATGAGCGTCCAATGCCTCTGGGCTGCAGAGGCTTCCCAGGCAGGCCGCACCGTCGCTGGGTCCAGCCGATCAGGCGAGCCTAACGTCCGTTCATCAAGAGGAGGCAGGGTTCGCGCTAGAGATTCGACGCGTCGCAGAAAGGCCGCCTGTTGGCGTCTCGCCATCGGTCGCAGCGCCTCATCGTTTGAGAGGATGACACGGAACCCGCAATCTGGAGGCTGATCGCCATAGCCAAAGGCGCCGCTCGCCACCAACAGCGGCCGTCGTCCGTCTGCGGGACGCACGCCCATCCACGATCCAGTTCCGCTCCAGCTTTCGTTCTGGACGAAGTCGAGTCGCGTTTCATCGATGCGTTCGATCTGTCGAATGGGTGTTTCCAGCAGGCGCAACAGAGCCGCGCCAGTCTGATCGGCGATACGATGAGGCAGTATCGCCCGGATCCTTTCCGGACTCTTTGCAGGGTCAGGATCAGCCATCGGAACCAGCGGACCGTGAACCGATGCGAGAGCCGCCATGGTCTCCAGCACCGACGTTCTACATTCGCCGAGAGACTGAATCGAGGAGTCATGCCGCGTCAGCATCACTTCATAGGCGGCGCCGCTGCGGGATCGAATGCTGACGTCATAGGACCTGCCCGCCAACAGGGCCGCGCCTGACGCCGAAAGGACAGTGTCGCCGTCGTCGTTCAGCTCCGCCCAGACGCTCTCGGGAGCGACGGTGCGCGCTTCGGCGGGGCTCATGCCTAGCCGAAACTGGGCCAGTTGTTCAGGAGCAGGCTGCGCCTGTGAGCCCGTCGCCGTAAACCAACCAGCGAGCGCAAGGACCATCGGGCCGACATTGAACACCGTGCGCCGCCAACATCTCTTCATTCCACGTCGCCCCCCGGTTGAACCCGTATTAAGCCGCCCCCGCCACCCGCGCCAGGTCGGTGGTGATGCGTTCGGCGACCTTCAGACGGTCTTCCGGCGTGTTCCAGTCGCCCTTGACGACGATCTTCTGGTCCGGGCGGATCTTCCAGAAGGCGTGGTTCTTCTGGATCAGTCCGACCAAGCCCATCGGGTTGGGGAAGCTGTTGTTGCGCAGGGTCAGGACGGCGCCCTTGGGGCCGATGTCGATGCGCTCGATGCAGGCGGTCTTGCAGTTGGCCTTGATGCCGACGATGCGCAGCAGCTGTTTCGCCTCATCCGGCAGAGGGCCGAACCGGTCGATCAGTTCGGCGGCCAGGGCTTCGCGCTCCTCCGTCCGTTCGGCGTCGGACAAGCGGCGATACAGGCTGAGACGCACGTTCAGGTCTGGGACATAAGCCTCTGGAATCAAAACGGCTGCGCCGACGTTGATGGCCGGAGACCAGCCGCGATCGACTTCTTCGGCGCCGCCCTGTTTCAGCTCGGCGACCGCGTCCTCCAGCATCTGCTGATACAGCTCGACGCCGACCTCGCGGATATGGCCCGACTGTTCGTCGCCCAGCAGATTGCCGCCGCCGCGCTGGTCCAGATCGTGACTGGCCAGCTGGAAGCCGGCGCCCAGATTGTCGAGCGATTGCAGCACCTGCAGCCGTCGTTCCGACGACAGCGACAAGGGCTTCTTCGGGTCCGTCGTCATATAGGCGAAGGCCCGCGCCTTGGCCCGGCCGATGCGACCCCGGATCTGGTGCAACTGAGCCAGGCCGAACATATCGGCGCGGTGCACGATCAGGGTGTTGGCGGACGGCACGTCCAGTCCGCTCTCGACGATGGTGGTCGACAGCAACACGTCATAGGTCCCGTCGTAGAAGGCGCTCATCACCTCCTCCAGCTGAGACGGGCTCATCTGGCCGTGGCCGACGACGAACTTCACCTCCGGCACGTTTTCGCGCAGGAACTGCTCGATGTCGGGCAGGTCCTTCAGGCGGGGCGCGACGTAATAGGCCTGACCGCCGCGGTATTTCTCACGCAACAGGGCCTCGCGCACCAGCACCGCATCCCACGGCGTGACATAGGTGCGCACCGCCAGACGATCGACTGGCGGCGTAGCAATGATCGACATTTCGCGGATGCCCGACAGCGCCATCTGAAGCGTGCGGGGGATCGGCGTGGCGGTCAGCGTCAGCAGATGGACATCGGCCCGCAGGGACTTCAGCTTCTCCTTGTGCTTGACGCCAAAGTGCTGCTCCTCGTCGACGATGACCAGGCCCAGGTCCTTGAACCCGACCTGTTCGCTCAGCACGGCATGGGTGCCGACAACGATCTCGAACGAGCCGTCCTTCAAGCCCGCACGGGTCTCGGCGGCGTCCTTGGCCGTGACCATGCGCGACAGATGGCGGACCTTGATCGGCCAGCCGGCGAAGCGTTCGCTGAAGGTCTTGAAGTGCTGGCGCGCCAGCAGCGTTGTCGGACAGACAATGGCCACCTGCTGACCCGTCATGGCCACCACGAAGGCGGCGCGCAGGGCCACTTCGGTCTTGCCGAAGCCGACGTCGCCGCAGATCAGGCGGTCCATCGGCGTGCCCTTGCCCAGGTCCCCCAGAACGTCGCCGATAGCGTTCAACTGGTCGTCCGTCTCCTCATAGGGGAAGCGGGCACAGAATTCGTCGAACAGGCCGTGCGGCGGGGTGATGGCGTCGGAGGTCCGCAGGGCGCGTTTGGCGGCCAGCGCGATCAGCCCCTCAGCCATGTCGCGCAGACGCTGCTTGGCCTTGGCCTTCCTCGCCTGCCAGCCGGCCCCGCCCAGACGATCCAGCTGGGCGCCGTCGGTGTCGCTGCCATAGCGCGTCAGAAGATCAATGTTTTCAACCGGTAGATAGAGTTTGCTCTCACCGGCATACATCAGTTCCAGGCAGTCGTGCGGCGCTTCCTGGATCTCCAGCGTCTTCAGGCCCTCATAGCGGCCGATGCCGTGATCGAGGTGGACGACCAGATCGCCTGTGGTCAGGGCCGAGGCCTCGGCGAGGAAGTTGGAGGCCCGGCGCTTCTTGCGCGGCCGCGCCAGACGGTCGCCCAGAATATCGGTCTCTGAGATGACGGCGATCGCCTCTGTCTCGAAACCGTTCTCGACCGGCAGGACGCCGCGCAGATAGACGTCACGGGGCGCGGCCTGCACATCGGCCCAGTTGCGCACCGCAATCACATGCTCCAACCCGTGGTCGGCCAGCATGGAGGCCAGACGCTCGGACGAGCCCTCGCTCCATGAGGCGAACAGCACCTGCTTGCCGGACGCCTTCACCGCCTCTGCGTGCCGCGCCACCGCGCCAAACAGATTGACGCTGTCCTGAGATCGCTCCGCCGCGAACGATCGGCCCAGCCGTCCGCCGGCGTCCTCGATCCCGTTCGCCAAAGGCGACAGACGCCGCACCCAGCGGCCCGCCAGGGCGCTGTTCCAGTCGCCCGCGTCGAGATAGAGGCGTTCGGGCGGCAGGGCGCGGTTGGCGGCCCCTGGCTTGCCTGTGGCGGCCTCACGCCGTGCGGCATAGGCGTCGGCGGTCAGGGTCCAGCGATCGGCCCGCGCCGCCTCCACCTGATTGTCGAGGAACAGACGGGCGTCATCGGGCAGATAGTCGAACAGGCTCTCCAGCCGTTCGTAGAGCAGCGGCAGCCAGTGCTCCATGCCCTGACGGCGCGCGCCCTCGCTGACGGCGGCGTAGAGCGGGTCGTCGCCCGGCGCGCCGAACAGGTTCAGATAGCCGGTGCGGAAACGCGAAATGCTGTCGGGGTCCAGCAGGGCCTCGGACACCGCCGCCAGAGCCACAGACGTCTTCTGTCCTGTCGAACGCTGCGTGGCCGGATCGAAGGTGCGGATCGATTCCAGTTCGGACCCGAACATGTCCAGACGCACAGGCTCCTCAAAGCCCGGCGGATAGACGTCGATGACGCCGCCGCGCACGGCGAACTCGCCCTTTTCCGACACGGTGGAAGCGCGGACATAGCCGTTGGCCGCGAAATAGGTTTCCAGAACCTTCGTATCCAGCTCGTCGCCCACCGCCGTCTCGAACCCGGCGGCGCTGGTGATCTGGCGCGGCGGCGTGCGTTGCATCGCCGCCCCGACCGTAGTGACGACCAGCAGGGGCCGCTGCTCGTCCGCCTCGCGCCGCGCCAGCCGCGTCAGCGTCGCCATCCGCTCCGCCGACACCGATGAGGTCGGGCTGAGACGATCGTAAGGCAGGCAATCCCAGGCCGGAAATTCAACAACTTCAATGTTATCATTAAAGAAGCTGAACGCTTGAACGAATTCGCCCATACGGGCGTAATCCCGCGCCACGAACACGCCGACGCCGCCAGACGCCTTGAGTTGCTCGGCGACGGTCAGGGCGTCCAGACCCTCGGGCGCGCCGCCCAGGTCCTGATCGCCGCGTTTAGGTTCCGCTCCGTCCATCAGCCCGCACCCTCGGCCACGGCGGCGGCGACATGGGCGCGCATGAAGGCGCGGATCTTGGTCATGACCGAGGTCTCGTGCTCGCTCGGCGTGGGCTGGGTCTCGATGATCCAGGCGTAGAGCTCATGGTCGTCGTCCTGCGCCAGCAGGGCCTCAAAGGCGTCCAGTTCGGCGTCGTCCAGCGTCGGCCCGACCTGATCGGTGAACGGCCCCAGCACCAGGTCAGCTTCGCGGAAGCCGCGGCGCCAGGCGCGGAAGGCGATTCGGCCCAGCCGATTGCGGCGCGCCTCGACGGCGTCGGCATTCAGACGTGCATTTATATCGGTCACAAGCATCCTTGCCCGGTCAGAACAGCGTGCGCCTGCGCCAAAACGCCCGCTGAGGATCAACAGCGGACGGCGCAGGCGACAATGAAGCGGTCAGATAGCGTTCCAACGCCCGTTTCGCCAGCTATGCTGCAAGGGATGCGGCCCCAGATTCTGTTTCCCCTGTTTGCGGAGGTCTCCACCCTGAAGGGCGTGGGGCCCAAAATCCTGCCTCTGGTCCAGAAGCTGGCGGGGCCGCTGGTGCGTGACGTGGTGATGCTGTCGCCGTCCGGCCTGATCGTCCGCCGCCCCATGACCGCGACCAACGCCGTCGAGGGACAGGTGGGGATTTTCGAAGTGATGGTGGACCGGCTGATGGTCCCGACCAAGCCCGGCGCCCCGATCAAGGTCCGCGCCGTCGATGAAACCGGCTTCGTGCATCTGATCTGGTTCGGCGGCTCGGCCCAGCACATCGACCGCCTGCTGCCCAAGGGCCAGAAGCGCCTGGTTTCGGGCAAGGTCGAGCGGTTCAACAATGAGGTGCAGATCGTCCACCCGGACATCTTCACCCCCGAACAGGCCGGCGACATCGCCGCCGTGGAGCCAGTCTATCCGGCTACGCAGGGGCTGACCTCGCGCGTCGTGCGCAAGCTGGTGCAGGCCGCCCTGCCCCATGCGCCGGACATGCCTGAGTGGCAGGACGCCGCCTGGCTGTCGAAGAACCGCTGGCCGAACTGGCGCGACGCCCTGGCCGCCCTGCACGCCCCGACCGCCGAGCCGGACCTTGAGCCGGATGCGCCGGCGCGTCAGCGACTGGCCTATGACGAGCTTCTGGCGCACCAGTTGGCCCTGGCCCGCCGCCGACGTGCCCGTCAGATCACGCCTGCGCCGCGGATTGCGCCCGGCGAAGCCTCAGTCCGTTTGTTGGCGACCCTGCCATTCGACCTGACCGGAGCGCAGGCCCGCGCTGTCGAAGATATCCGCCGTGATCTGGCCTCCGGCGAACAGATGGGCCGTCTGCTGCAAGGCGACGTGGGCTCGGGCAAGACCGCCGTGGCCGCTCTGGCGCTGGCCGACACCGCCGCATCGGGCTTTCAGGCCGCGCTGATGGCGCCGACCGAGATTCTGGCGCGCCAGCACCATCAGCGGCTGTCGCCCATGCTGGAGGCCGTGGGCGTGTCCTCCGTGCTGCTGACCGGCCGCGACACGCCGGCGGAACGCCGTCAGCGGCTGGCCGGTCTGGCCTCGGCAGAGATCCAGGTCGCCATCGGCACCCACGCCCTGTTCCAGGACGCCGTCCGCTTCGACCGACTGGCGTTGGCTGTGATCGACGAACAGCACCGTTTCGGCGTCAATGAGCGCCAGCGGCTTCAGGCCAAGGGCGATCCACGCACCGGCGGCGTCCACCTGCTGACCATGTCGGCCACGCCGATCCCGCGCACGCTGGAGCTGACGCAATACGGCGAGCTGGACGTATCGCGTCTGACCGAAAAGCCGCCGGGGCGGACGCCTGTAACGACCGCCGTTCTGCCTCAGGCCCGCATCGGCGAGGTGGCCAAAAGGCTGAAGGCGGCTATCGACGGCGGGGCCCAGGCCTATTGGATCTGCCCCTTGGTGGCCGAGAGCGAGAGCATCGACCTGGCCGCCGCCGAGGCGCGCGCCGCCGATCTGCGCCGCATCCTGAAGCTGGAGGTCGGACTGGCCCACGGCCAGATGCCCGGCGCCGAGCGCGAAGCGGTCATGGCCGACTTCGCCGACGGCCGCATTCCACTGCTGGTGGCCACGACGGTGGTCGAGGTCGGTGTGGATGTGCCCAACGCCACCATCATGGTCATCGAACACGCCGATCGTTTCGGCCTGGCCCAGCTTCACCAACTTCGAGGTCGTGTAGGCCGAGGGGTCAAGCCCAGCGCCTGCATCCTGCTGTACGGCGGTGAGGACGATGGTCTGGGAGAGACGGCGCAGAACCGGCTGGAGATTCTGCGCCGCACCGAGGACGGCTTCGAGATCGCCGAGGAAGACTTCCGCCTGCGCGGCGGCGGCGACCCTCTGGGGCTGAAGCAGAGCGGTTTTCCCGCCTATCGCTTCGCCGATCCCATCCGCCACAGGACCTTGATGCTGGCGGCGGCGGACGACGCGCGTCTGGTTCTGGGGCGCGACCCGGATCTGATCACGCCGCGCGGCGAAGCTGTCAGGATTCTGGAAGCGCTGTTCGACTGGCGCAGCGGCAAGACGGGGCTGGATTAGCCGATGTGACGAGCGCTCCAGACGGCCAGGCGCGCTTGAACGTCTCTTTCCATATCGCCGTAGAACAGATTGTATCCGCGTGATTTTCTGCGGTCGGACCAAGTGCCTGTCGGCTTGAGCGATTCGATGTTCGGTTCGGTGTAACGCAGCAGGCCGCGTTCGCACTGGGTGGCGATTTCTCGCGCCATCAGGGCCGGATGCACGCCCCATTCCAGCCCCGTCGCATTAGTGGCTCCCCTGTGCCGCCGCGCATCGACCGGCGCCGTGTCGGTCGAGCCGGTGACCGGGTTGACGCATAGAGCGGGCCGATCGCCCAGTTCCACCAGCCGGCCCCGCGCGTCCCAGACCAGGGCCCGCTTCAGGCGTCGGAAGGCGGCGCCGTCATTGTCGTCGCTGACCGGCGACCAGCCGACCAGACAGGCCGTCTCGGCTTGAGAGCGGCAGGCCGGAAGCTGCGGCGCCAGCGGCGTGGCCGGCGACACCACATCGATCAGATAGGCGGCGACCACGCGACGCCTCAGGGCAGGATCGCCCGCCACCTTCTCGCGCAGAAGACGCTCAAGGATCTCGCCGCCCTGCTCCACCCCGGCCATAACCAGAGGGCCGGTCGGATGGCGGGTCAGCCAGACGTCGAAAGCGTCGGCGACGTCGCCATAGGCGAAGGCGCGAGCCTCGCGGGCGTCCTCGCGCAGGGTCAGGCGGGTGTAGAGGCTGGCCTGACGATAGCGCGGCGCGCTGATGGCCCCGGCCTGGGCGAACGGTCCGGCGTAGTTGGGCAGGACGACGCGGGTCAGATAGGCGTCCGCCGCATCATCGCCGATTGGCCCGTTCCAGTCCCGGCCTCCGTCATAGGTGGTGGAATGGACGAAGAAGACGGCGGCGGGACCGGCGTTTGAGGTTCGCACCTCGCCCATGGCCCAGGCCGACGGCTCGGCGTAATCCGGCGCTGGCGGCGGGGTATAGGTCTGGAACGGCACCTTGGGGTCCAGCCAGGTCTTCAGGATGTCGCCGCGCCACAGGGCCACACCCGCCACCAGCACGAAGACGACGATCAGGCCAAACCAGCCGACATACTGCCGAAGGGTCAGGGCGGGACGCTTCACCGATAGGCGTCCGTCATCATCAGGAAGTCCTGCACGTAGCGCCTGACCCCCTCCTCAAGCGGCGTGGACTGTCCGTCGAAACCGGCGGCGCGAACGCGGTCCATGCGGGCCTGCGTGAAATACTGATATTTGTCGCGGATGCTCTCGGGTGTGTCGACATAGTCCACGCGAGGCGTCTTGCCCGCTGCGGCGAAGACGGCGTTGGCCAGGTCGAGGAAGGACCGCGCCTGACCGGAACCGGCGTTGAACACACCCGAGACGTGCGGAGACTCCAGAAGCCAGGCGATGATGTCGACCACATCATCCACGAAGACGAAGTCGCGCATCTGGCCGCCGTCGGCGTAGTTCGGATTGTGCGAGCGGAACAGGATGACCGGCTCGTCGGCCTGCACCTTGGGCCAGATCTGGGCCACGACCGACTTCATCGTGCCCTTGTGATACTCATTGGGGCCATAGACGTTGAAGAATTTCAGACCCGCCCACTGGCTGGGCGACTGGCCGCGATCCGACTGGCGCGCTGCATACTGGTCGAACAGCATTTTCGAATAACCATAGGCGTTTAGCGGCCTGAGTTTAGACAATCCCTCAAGACTGTCGTCGTCCTCGAACCCTTCCAGGCCGTCGCCGTAGGTGGCGGCGGATGAGGCGTAGATCAAACGGGCGTCACGCAGGGCGCACCAGTCCCACAGGTCGCGCGACAGGCTGAAATTGGTGCGCATGATCAGGTCGGCGTCGGGCTCCGTCGTCGCCGATATGGCCCCCATGTGGACCACGGCCTCGATCGCCTCGGCGTGGCGCTCCAGCTGGTCGAACAGGTCTTCGGGCTGCCAGAAGTCGGCGATGGGGTGTTTGGCGATGTTGCGCCATTTGCCGAGCACGGCCTCTTCCATCCGGTCGCAGACGACGACGTCATAGCGGTCGGCGACGCACAGGCGCGCCACGATGTTGGAGCCGATGAAGCCCGCGCCGCCCGTGACCACAATCATGCGCCGGCTCATGCCCTGTTCTCCTCGTCGGGGGCCTTCATTTTTGCGATGGTGCTGGTGGTGGAGTAGCCGTCCTCGAAGGTGGCCAGACGCACTTCGCCGCCCCAGGATTCGACCAGATCGCCGCCGACCACGCCCTCGCGCGTATAGTCCGCGCCCTTGATCAACACGTCGGGCCGCAACCGTTCGATCAGGGCCAGGGGCGTGGGATCGTCGAAGGCGGTGACCCGGTCCACGCTGGTCAGACCGCCGATGACGACGGCGCGGCTGTCGAGGTCATTGATCGGCCGCCCCTCGCCCTTGAGGCGCCGCACCGAGGCATCGGTGTTAAGCGCCACCACCAGACGGTCGCACCAACTGCGCGCCTGGGCCAGATAGGCGACGTGGCCGCGGTGCAGGATGTCGAAACAGCCATTGGTGAAACCGACCTTCAGCCCCTGCCGCTTCCAGCCCTCGACGACATGGGCCAGATCGTCCAGCGGCATGACCTTGGCGTGGGCGCTGGCGGCGTGCTGGCTCATCTCGGCGTCGATCAGTTCGGACGGCGACACGACCGCCGTGCCCGCCTTTCCGACCACCACGCCCGACGCCAGAATGGCGAACTCCACCGCCGTCTCCAGAGGCGCGCCTGCACCCAGCGCCAGACCCAAAGCGGCCAGGCCGGTGTCGCCGGCGCCCGACACGTCGAACACCTCACGCGCCCGGCCGGGGAAGTGCATGGCCTGTCCGTCGCGCCGCATCAGGCTCATGCCCTTGCCGGCGCGCGTGACCACGACCGCGCGGGCCGTGGTGGCGTCCAGCAGGGCCGTCAGCGCCGCCTCGACTTCAATGTCGGTGTCCACCGGCAGGCCGGTTGCGCCCGCCAGTTCGCTGGCGTTGGGCTTGATCAGGTCGACGGCGCCGTAGCGGGCGAAGTCACGCCCCTTGGGATCGACCACGACCGGCGCACCGCTGGATTTCGCCGCCGCCAGCGCCGCCGCGATCAGGTCATCGCTGACAACGCCCTTGGCGTAGTCCGACAGGAGAATGACGGAGGCGTTGGAAAAGGCGTCGCTTTCGCTCGCTGCAATAGGCGCATCCTCTTCGTCCAGCCGCAGCAGTTGCTGACCGGCGGCGACAAAGCGGGTCTTGACGATGGTGGCGGCGCCGGCGCGGCGTTCGACGGCGTCCTCGATGCCGCTCTCGGCCTCGATCAGTCCGGCGAGTTCATCGCCCGCCGCGTCTTGGCCGACGACGGCGCCCAGACGGGCGATGCCGCCCAGGGCCGCGACGTTGCGCGCCACATTGCCGACCCCGCCGGGCATGGCCGTGGTGCGGCGCGTCTTCAGCACCGGGATGGGCGCCTCGGGCGAAATGCGGCTGACCTCGCCATAGACATAGCGGTCCAGCATCAGATCGCCGACACAGGCGACCTTCAGCCCGCGCACCCGCTCCAGCAGAGCCTGCAGTTGTCCAAGGTCGAGTGTCCGTCCAGCCATGCCCTATGGCCTATCGGATTCAGCCGGCTTTCGCCATCCGCACCTTGGTCAGATCGTCATAGGCCAACAGTTCGGCGGCCAGGGCTTCGAACTGATCCAGAGGGACCATGTTGGGGCCGTCAGACGGCGCGTTGTCGGGGTCTTCGTGCGTCTCCATAAAGACGGCGTCCACGCCCACGGCCACGGCGGCGCGGGCCAGGACCGGCACGAATTCGCGCTGGCCGCCCGAGGAGGTGCCCTGCCCGCCCGGCTGCTGCACCGAATGAGTGGCGTCGAACACGACCGGGCAGCCGATCTCACGCAGGATCGGCAGGGCGCGCATATCGCTGACCAGAGTGTTGTAGCCGAAGCTGGCGCCGCGTTCGCAGGCCATAACGTTGGGATTGCCCGCGCCGACCACCTTGGCGATGACGTTCTTCATGTCCCAGGGCGCGAGGAACTGGCCCTTTTTGATGTTGATGACCTTGCCGGTGGCGGCGGCGGCCAGAAGCAGGTCGGTCTGACGGCTGAGGAAGGCGGGGATCTGCAGCACGTCCACGGCCTGCGCCGCCTCACGCGCCTGCTCTTCAGAGTGGACGTCGGTCAGCACGGGCAGGCCCGTCACTTCGCGGATTTCGGCGAAGATCGGCAGGGAGCCGGCCAGACCCAGGCCCCGCGCGGCGGTGGCGCTGGTGCGGTTGGCCTTGTCGAAACTGGTCTTGTAGATGATGCCGACGTTCAGCCGCTCGCCGATCTCCTTCAAGGCATGGGCGGTCTCCAGCGCGTGCTGGCGGCTTTCCAGCTGGCAGGGCCCGGCGATGAAAACGATGCGCTGGCCGCCGCCGATGGAGACCGGGCGCGACAGGCCGTCCTTGATGTCGATGATGGCGTTCGGCTGGGTCACGGTGAGACTTTCGACTTGGAGAGACGGCGCAACTGACGCACCTATGCGGCGATCAGGTGGTGTCGGACGTTGAGGTTCGCAAGCTATCACGGAGGGCGACCGCATGACCACAAAGCCTGACGCCCGCCCCGTCATCCTGTGGTTCCGACAGGATCTGAGGCTGGCCGACAACCCGGCGCTGAACAAGGCGCTGCAGACCGGGCGGCCCGTCCTGCCGGTTTACATACTGGACCAGGGCAGTCGCGTCCGACCCATGGGCGCCGCCTCCCTGTGGTGGCTGGACAAGTCGCTGCGTGCGCTCGCCGCATCGCTGAAGTCACGCGGCGCCGATCTGATCTTGCGTCGGGGCGACAGCGAATCGGAGTTGCGCCGGCTGACCGACCAGACGGGCGCTGACGCCGTCTTCATGAACCGCCTGTTCGAACCGGACGCTTTCGCGCGCGACGCCGACATCGCCCACGCCCTGAAGGCCGAGGGGGTCGAATGCAAGGGCTTCAACGGCGCCCTGCTCAGCCCGCCGGGCCGCGTCCTGAATGGATCGGGTCAGCCGTACAAGGTCTTCACGCCGTTCCTGAAAGCCCTGCTGGCGCAAGCCGATCTTCCCGATCTGAGGCCAGCGCCAGCGCATATCCCCGGCGTTGACGGCGTGACGTCCGACCGTCTTGACGACTGGGGCCTGCAGCCGACACGTCCTGACTGGTCCAGCCGGTTCACGGGCGCGCCGGGCGAGAGCGGCGCCGAGCAGGCGCTGAGCGCTTTTCTGGCAGACGGCCTTGGGGCTTACAGCCGCCGTCGGGATTTGCCGGGGCAAACCGGAACCAGCCGCCTGTCTGCACATCTTCATTTCGGCGAAATCGCCGCGTGGCGGGTGGTCGAACAAGTTCGAAACGCCGCCTCAAGCGCACGGATCGCCGATGCCGAAGCCGGAAAGTTCATCGCCGAGATAGGCTGGCGCGAATTCTCCGCCCATCTGCTAGCCGCCTTTCCGCAGATCACGGCCCATGCCTTCCGGCCCGAATACGACGCCATGCCCTGGCGCGACGATCCTGCGGGACTTGAGGCGTGGCGGACAGGGATGACCGGCTATCCCATTGTGGACGCCGGGATGCGCGAGCTGTGGGCCACCGGCGTCATGCACAACCGCGTGCGGATGATCGTCGCCTCCTTCCTGATCAAGCATCTGCTGATCGACTGGCGACAGGGCGAGGCCTGGTTCTGGGATACGCTGGTGGATGCCGACCTGGCCTCCAACGTCCAGAATTGGCAGTGGGTGGCGGGGTCGGGCGCAGACGCCTCGCCCTATTTCCGCATCTTCAATCCGGTCATTCAGGGGCGCAAGTTCGATGCAAACGGGACCTATGTGCGTCGATGGGCGCCGGAGTTGCGTCGCTTGCCGGACAAATGGCTGCACGCCCCCTGGGAGGCGCCGCCGGAGGTGCTGCGCGACGCCGGGGTCCGGCTCGGCCACGATTATCCCCGCCCTATCGTAGACCATGTCGAATCCCGCGACAGGGCCTTCGCCGCCCTGAAGTCCCTCGCGGGCGGCGAATCCGATCTGTGACGAGGCTTCCGTCGGCCCGGCGGCGATCCTAAGTTCGGTCATGACCGCATCACCGTTGATCACGCCCGAAGACCTCGCCGGCCATCTGAATGACCCGGCGCTGCGGATCATCGACGCCAGCTGGCATCTGGACGGGCGCGACGCCCACAGGGATTTTGAAGCGGCGCATCTGCCGGGGGCGGTCTTTCTGGATCTGGACGCGGTCAGCGATCAGGGCAGCCTACTGCCCCACATGCTGCCGTCCGCCGAAGCCTTCGCCCGGTCGATGCAGGCGCTGGGCCTGACGGCTGAGGACCGCATCGTCGTCTATGACACAGCGGGCCTGTTCTCGGCGGCGCGGGTCTGGTGGATTCTGAGTGTCATGGGCGCGCGCGACGTGCAGGTGCTGGACGGCGGCCTGCCCGCCTGGCGCGCCATAGGCGGCGGGCTGGAGACGGGACCCGCCGAGGGCGCCGTCAGCACGCCGCGTCCCTTTGAGGCCCGTTTCGATCCGACGCCGATCGCCAGTGTGGAGGACGTGCGTCAGGCGCTGGCGATCGGCGATCAGGTGGTGGACGCGCGCGGCGCGGCGCGATTCAGGGGCGAGGCGTCCGAACCCCGTCCCGGCGTGAGGGCGGGCCATATGCCCGGCGCGGTGAACCTGCCCTATGCCGCACTGTTCGACGCCGAAGGTCGTATGAAGCGCGGCGCGGCGCTGGAGGCGGCGTTCCGGGCGGCGGGGATTGATCCCGACCAGCCGGTGATCACCACCTGCGGCTCAGGCGTCACCGCCGCCATCCTCAGCCTGGCGCTGGCGGAGTTGGGGCGGGCGTCAAGGCTGTATGACGGCAGCTGGGCCGAATGGGGCTCGCGCAGCGACACGCCGGTCGCCATCGGCTGAACCCCATCCGGTCCCTTGTGCAGGGTCAGGCGCCGATCGGCGTCGGTTCGTCTTCGCCGGGCAGCACGGGCGTGTCCTCTTCCCCGCGCGACACGACGGTGGCCAGCACCAGGTCGCCGGTGACGTTCAGCGTGGTCCGGCACATGTCGAGGAAGCGGTCGACGCCCAGGATCAGGCCGATGCCTTCGGGCGGCACCCCGACCATGACCAGGATCATGGCCACGACCGGCAGGGAGCCCGCCGGCACGCCCGCCGTCCCGACCCCGCCCAGAATGCAGACCAGCATGACGATCACCTGCTGGGTGATGGTCAGGTCGATCTGGAAGAACTGGGCCAGGAACAGGACGGTGACGCCCTCGAACAGGGCCGTGCCATTCTGGTTGGCGGTGGCGCCGACGGTCAGAACGAAGCGGGCGATCTTACGCGGCAGCTTAAGCTCTTCCTCCGCCGCCTTCAGTGACACCGGCAGGGCGGCGTTGGACGAGGCGGTCGAAAACGCCACCACCATCGGCTCGCGGATGCCCTTGAAGAAGGCGATCGGCGAACGACGCGCGCCGATCCAGACGACCAGCGGATAGACAACGAACATGTGGATCAGCATGGCGCCCACGGCCACGGCCACATAGGCCGCCAGCTTGACCAGCAGGTCCCAGCCGAACAGCGCCGCCAGGTTGAACATCAGACAGGCGATCGCATAGGGGGCCAGTTTGATGACCATGTTGATCAGCTTCATCGTCACCTCAAGGATGCCCTCGATGACGGTCTGCAGCTTGTCGGTGGCGCGGCTCTTGGCCATGACCAGGCCGATGCCGAAGAACAGGGCGAACATCATCACCGGCAGAATCTGGTTCTCGGACGCCGCCGTGAAGACGTTGGACGGGATCAGATCCAGGAAGAACTGGCCGAACTGAACGCTCTCCGGCGCCTTTTCCACGATGGCGGAAGCGCCCGCAGAGCCTTGCGCCAGCAGGCTGGCGGCCAGTTCCGGGTTCACCCCGGCGCCCGGCTTGAAGATGTTGACCATGGCCAGGCCGATGACCACGGCGATGCCCGAGACCACGATGGTCAGCAGCAGGGTCTTGATCCCCGCCCGTCCCAGGGACTTCAGGTCGCCCATCTCGGCCACGCCGACGACGAGGGCCGAGAACAGCAGGGGGATGACCAGCATGAACAGCAGGCGCAGGAAGATCTGCCCCGCCGGTCCGGTGATGTTGGACGTCACCCAGACGACCCAGGGCGCATCGGCGCCGGCCAGAAGGTGAACCGCCAGACCGCCGCCCAGGCCGACCACAAAGCCGATCAACATCAGCCAGTGCAGCGCCAGGCCGCCTTTTTTCGTCACGTCCATATGTCCCCCTGCCCTTTGATCGGGCGTGTTCAGCGGATGGGCAGGGCGTAGATCAGGCCGCCCGGCCGCGCGTTCCATTGTGCGTTAAGCCCCCGCTCCAGGTCGAGCGGAGAATCGGCGCCGATGTTTCGGGCGAAAATTTCGCCGTAGTTGCCTTCTGCCGCAATGGCGCGTCTGGCCCAATCGTTGGACAGGCCCAGCATGGCGCCGTAGCCGCCCTCCACGCCCAGCAGGCGTTTGACCTGCGGGTCGCGCGCGTCCTTCACCTGGGCCTCGACATTGGCCGAGGTCACGCCCAGCTCTTCGGCGAGGATCAGGGCGTTCAGCGTCCAGCGGACCACGGAGGTCCAGGCTTCATCGCCGCGTTTCACCACTGGTCCCAGCGGTTCCTTGGAGATGACGTCGGCCAGAATCACATGCTGATCGGGCCCGGCCAGGGTGGTGCGGGTTGCGGCAAGGGTCGACACGTCGCCGCTCAGGACGTCGCATTCCTCGCGCCCATAGGCGGCGGCGGCGTCTTCGGCGCTGGCGGCCTCGACGGGCCGGTATTCGATGCCGCGCGCGCGGAACCAGTCGGCCACATTCAGTTGCGAGGTCGAGGCCCGCTGCACGCAGATGCGCGCGCCGTTCAGTTCCGTCGCGCTGGCCAGGTTCAGCGACCGCCGCGCCATGAAGCCTTGGCCATCGTAATAGTTCACCCCGGCGAAGCGCACGCCCTCCTGCGCCTCACGCGACAGGGTCCAGGAGGTTTCACGCCACAACACGTCGATGCGGCCGCTGCGCAGGGCCTCGAAGCGCTGGTCGTTGGCGACGGGGACGAAGCGCACCGCCTGGGCGTCGCCCAGCACCGCCGCCGCCAGGGCGCGGCAGAAGTCCACGTCAAAGCCCCGCCACTGGCCCCGGTTGTCGGTATAGGCGAAGCCGACAAGGCCCTGATGCACGCCGCAGTTCAGCCGTCCGCGCGCCTTGACCGCCGACAAGGTCGGGCTGGCGAACTCGGGCGCGGCGGTCGTGGTGTTGGCGGCGACTTCAGGCTCATCGGCGTCGTCGCGGGCGTTGCGGTCACAGCCGGCCAGCGCCAGAACCAGGGTCAGAAGGCCTGCGGCAGCGGTCCGTACTGTGAAGATCGTTCGCATCCCTGCCTCCGCCGAAGACATCCCACGCCTTGCGCTATCGCCTGCTTTAGAGGCTTTTGGCGTCTGTTCCGCAAGCTTCAGCCCGGTGATTTCATCGTCAAGGCCCGCCGTGTCACCTCCCCGCACGCCTTCATCCGACCGCACCCGACTGATCGCCGCCGCCACGCGCAGAGGTCCGGGCCGCCGCCCGGTGAACCCGCCGATCGAACGGGCCTCCACCTTGTTGAACGACACGCCTCAGGCCATGCGGGACGGATCGCAGGGCCCGGTTTACGGCATTGAGGACCTGTCCGCCGCCCAGGCCCTGCGTCAGGCGCTGGCGGATCTGGAGGGGGCGACGGATGTCTGGCTGGTGCCCTCAGGCCTGGCGGCGGTCACCGTGCCCCTGACGGCCCTGCTGCGGCCTGGCGACGAGGTTCTGACCACGGACGCCCTCTATGGCCCCACGCGGCGCTTCCTGAACCGGCATATGAAGGCGCGCGGCGTGCAGACCGCCTTTCATCCCGCCGAGGCGACGACCGACGAGATTCTCAAAGGCCTGACCGAGCGGACCCGCGTGCTGCTGATCGAATCACCCGCGTCGCTGACGTTCGACATGGTCGATGTGTCGGCGCTGGCCGCCGCCTGCCGGGCGCGCGGGGTGCTGACGGTCATGGACAACACCTGGGCGGCGGGTCTGGCCTTCCGCCCTCTGGCACACGACATCGATGTCAGCGTCCAGGCCGTGACCAAATATGTCGGCGGCCATTCCGACCTGCTGATGGGGTCCATCGCCGTGTGCGATCCGGCCATCGGCCGCGCCATCGGCGAAACCATCGAGGACCTGGGCTGGCGGGTCTCGCCCGACGACGCCTGGCTGGCCCTGCGGGGCTTGCGCACCCTGCCGCTGCGCTACGCCGAACAGGCGCGCTCGGCCAAGGTGGTGGCCGAATGGCTGGCGCAGCAGCCCGAGGTGGCCCGCATCCTGTGCCCCGTCCTGCCCGCTGGTCCGGGTCATGACCTATGGAGCCGCGACTACAGCGGCGCCGCCTCCATCTTCGGCGTGGTCATGAAGGGCGGCGAAACGGCTTCCGCCCACGCCTTCATGAGCGCCTTGCAGTTGTTCGGCCTGGGCTATTCCTGGGGCGGGTTTGAAAGCCTGATCACGCATGAGACCGGGCAGCTGGCTGGACGCCGCTCGCCGCCGGTTCTGGAGGGGGAACTGCTGCGTCTGCATGTGGGTCTGGAAGACCCGGCGGACCTGATTGCTGATCTGACGGAGGGTTTGAAGGCGTGGCGGGCGATGCCCGCTTTCAGCGCAAAAGCCTAGGATCAAGATCGACCCGTTGCAGACATCAGCCGAAACCGTCACCCGCTTCGATTGACCTCATACGTAGATCACAGATGCCCGCTGCGGAGTGCTGTAGAACCAGCCGATTGCCTGCTTCCGGGTCTTCCCAAGTGATCAGTTTGAGAATGGCTTGGTCGCTCACGTTCGTGGGTTGCCCATGCTCGGCGAGCAGGCCATCGATGACGGTCGCGCATCGTCTAAAGGGCACGTCAAACCGAATGAAGGTCAAGCCGTCTGGCCCATAGAAATACGATGCTTCGAGCTCAATGTCGTAAAGCTCAACATCCCTCACACCCTGTTTTCGCGCGTCAGACAACGACATTCCCCGGCGCACAACTCGAACGCCAGGAACAGCGGCTGACACCTGTTCTGGCGTCATGCCCCATTCCGCGCCTTCCCACCCGGCGTGATTTGGCAAGGGGGATATGGTGAGCGCGATTGTCGCTGCGACAGCGGCCAAAACAGATTGCATGATCGGCTCCATTACGCGGTTCGGGCAATGTTTCAGTGGAACGCCGATAATACAACGTCTGCTTCCTGCCCCTAGCCGACATCAAAGGCGTCCGCTCTCCGGTCCGAAGGTCAGTGTCCACTCTCGGAGCTGAGGCCCAGGACTGAAATCGCCCCGCTGCGGACATCGCCCGTCAGCATCATGCTCGCTCCATGACCGATACTCCTGATCTCCGCGATGCTTGGCAGAACCAGTTCCATGACGTGGTCCGGAAGTTCGGCGAAGACCTCTCAGACCTGCATCGGGGGAACCCTTGGCCAGACCACCCTCTGCTTTCACAGGCGATCAACCACCTCATGACGGAACTTTGGGATAAGGGTTTCAGCCAGTCCGAAATCCGCGAGGCTTTCAACGCCGCCGTCGCGGATATGCCCCGATATGCAGCGGGCGAGGAGCGTCGATCTTAGGTCCGCTTCCTGCGCTTTGACCGAAGACTGTTCCCGACCCGTTGCGGACATTCCGAAAACATCATGCAATACTACGGTCGGCCATGATGCCAGGGCGGCGCCTTCGCCGAGTAGCAAACCATGAATAGACGACTTGCAATCACGCTGACGATGAGCTTGATGGCCGCCGCTTCAGGCGAGGCGTCCGCGTGTGACTGGATGCGCCGAGAGCAGCCGACGTCAGCTGAACTGCGTGCAGAGGCTCAGGCTGCAATTGATAGGTCGACGGCCATCATCGACGCCGAAGTGATCCGTCAGCGAGTTGGAGACCAAGCCGCGTTAGTCCGCGCGGTCAGGGTTCTGAAGGGGCCTGATCTGGAACAATTCGTGATCGGCCAAAGGGGCTCCTGCTGGGAATTTGATATCGGCAAACCGGGCAAGCGCATTCGGATGTTTTTGACCGGCGGCCCAGACGTTTGGTTTTTCGAGGAAACCTTCGCCGAGCCTGATCACGAGGATGCGCTGCTTGGCTCGGATCGAAATCGCGACTGGCTCCACGGCTCCGATTCCGTGCAATAATGCGCCCAACGTCCACTTTCCACCCTTGACGGAAATCAAGACATTCCGCTTTCCGGCCAGAGGGAGAATCCGCCTTTTCGCTGTTTAGGGCCGGATACCCTGGAACCCTGGCGCGCCCAGCAGGACTCGAACCTGCAACCCCCTGCTTAGAAGGCAGGTGCTCTATCCGGTTGAGCTATGGGCGCCTTGAGCAAGGCGACTGGACGCTCAGTGCGTCCAGGGCTGTTTGCGGTGGGTGGCGAAGTTGTCCGAATAGGCCTTGATGATGACCGGCGGGTCCTGCGGCTCGTGCAGGCGGAAGGGGATGCCGTGGCGGTCGGCGTAGGCGACGGCTTCCTCGGCCGAATCAAAGCTGAGGCGCACCTGGCCGTTCATGTCCGACGAACTGGTCCAGCCCATCAGCGGGTCGATGGTGCGCGCCGACGCCGGCTCGAATTCCAGACGCCAGTCCATGGACTTGGCCTTGCCGGACTGCATGGCGGTCTTGGCGGGACGATAGATGCGGGCGAGCATGAGAAACCTCGGTCTGACACGGGCCACCGGCCTGCGTGGCGTTCAGATAGCGCGCACGCCGGTCCCGGTCCAGCGTCGCGCTTGATCTGTTGTGAGGAGAGGCAGCTATGAAACCGCCAGCCTTTTGAAAGGCCGTCCAATGGTCGGGGCGAGAGGATTCGAACCTCCGACCCTCTGGTCCCAAACCAGATGCGCTACCAGGCTGCGCCACACCCCGAAACCAGTGGACGGCTCTATTGGCACGTGGACCCGGCCTCCGCAACGCAGACTTGAAGTTTATTCCGCAAAGAAGGGATGGCGCACCTGATCGCCCGTCTTGGCCCCGATTTCGTCGGCCCGACCGGCCCTGAGCTCCAGCACGCCGCTGGCCGGTCCGTTGGACGGCAGGACCGTCTCGTCATAGGGCCGCGCATTTTTGGCGATGGAGACGATGCGCCCGCGCGGGTCCAGATAGATGATGTCCAGCGGGCTGGGCGTGTTGCGCATCCAGAAGCCACGCTCGGCCACGTCAGGGAACTGGAACAGCATGCCGCGGTCGTCGGCCAGGGGCGGACGCTCCATCAGGCCGCGTTCGCGTTCAGCGTCATCGTCAGCGATCTCGACCATGAAACGATGCTCGCCCGAGGCTGTGACGACGGTCAGGGCCTCCAGCGGACGCCCCTCGGCGTCCTGGGGCGTGCCGCCCGCGCAGGCCGACAGAAGGGCCAGACCCAACAGGCCCGCGCCCATGGCGGCGACGACGTTTCTGCGAGTCGACATGGCTGTTCTCCCTCGAAGGGGCGAACCGACTATCCGCCCGGTCTGATTTCCGCGACCACCAGCCCCTTGGGACCGTCGGCGAATCGCACCGCGACCGCTTCGCCCGGCAGAAGATCGTCCAATCCGCAGCGCCGCAAGGTCTCGACGTGAACGAAGATATCCCCGGGCTGGCTGTTTCGCACCACGAATCCGTAGCCCTTGGTGCGATTGAACCATTTGACGACCGCGACCTCCATGGAGGGATCGTCATCCACGGTCAGCGAGTCCGCCTTCAACGCTTCATAGGCGGTGCGGCGCGGCGCAGCGGCCGCGCTGGCCTCATCCTCGATCAGGCTATGGAGTTCAGTCACTTGCCAGCCCTTGGCGCGGCGGGCGCAGTCGCACTCGATCTGGGCCCCTTCACCGGCGCCCTCGCGGCCCTTGTCGCGCAGACTGGTGACGTGAAGCAGCACATCACGCCCATCCGTCAAACTCGGATCATCCGGTACGATGAAGCCGTACCCCTTGCCCGGATCGAACCATTTCACGCGACCGGTGACGCGGATCACCGCCACCGTTTCAGCATCCTCGTAGTCAGACACAGCCACCCCTCCGCCCATTAATCTTAACGGGCGGGCCTGTTTAACACGGTTCGATGAACTCGTGAAAATAGAAAAACGCTGTTTTCAATCCATACGGGCGCGCATCGCCCGACGAAACATGACGACGGACACGGAACAATCCGCTCGCCGAGACAGCAAGGTGATGAAGATCATCAATAGGAGGAATGCCCCGCGTGGCAGTCCCTAGGGGAGTCGAACCCCTCTTTTCAGGTTGAAAACCTGACGTCCTAACCGATAGACGAAGGGACCGCTGCGCGGGGAGCCGGCGATATAGCCGCCGATTCCAAAGGGTGCAAGCGGGATCGGCACGGAAAGACGAAGTTCTTGCGTCTGGTCAGGCCATGCGGGGGTCGGCGACGTCCTCGACCTCGAATTGCACGCCCTTTCGTCCGTTCCAGTCGTCCGCCTTCAGACGCCCGGCCAGACTGAGACCGCCCTGCCCGCTCAGCAGCGCCTGACCGCTTGGCAGGTCGGCGCAGCGCCAGGCGATGCCCTTGACCGAGGCCCCGTCGGCTCCGACCAGACGGAAGCGCACATGACCGCCGTTCATGGCCACCGCGTCGCGCACCATGACATGCTCCAGCGCGAACAAAGGCTCGGGGTTGGCGGGTCCGAAGGGCGCCAGCTGCTCGAACTGTTCGAACAGGGCCCGTGTCGCCGCGCCCGGCTCGATCAGGGCGTCGATTTCGACAGCGTCCATGGCCTCGGCCTGAGCCTGCTGGCCCGCCAGTTGATCGTTGAGGAAGTCGCGCAGGCGGCCGATGTCCTCGACCTTGACCGTCAGCCCCGCCGCCATGGCGTGACCGCCGCCCGCGATCAGCACCCCCTGCTCCCACGCCGCCTGAACCGCCCGGCCCAGGTTCATGCCGGGCTGGGACCGGCCCGAGCCCTTGCCGATGCCGTTGATCGCATCGACCCCGATGACCACCACCGGCTTGCGCCAGCGCTCCCTCAGCCGCCCGGCGACGATGCCGACCACGCCGGGGTGCCAGTCGGCGCCGTCGATGACCACGACGGCGGACCCGTCGTCATGGGCGCCGGACGCCTCGACGATACGCGTCGCCTCCTCTGTCACCAGTCGCTCGACCTCGCGGCGCTCGACATTGAGGGCGTTCAGTTCGCCAGCCAGCATCGCCGCCTCGGCCGGGTCGTCGGTGGACAGCAGGCGTGCGCCGAGATCCGACTTGCCGATTCGCCCGCCCGCGTTGATGCGCGGCCCCAGGATGAAGCCCGCGTGACTGGACTTGGCCGGTCCCGGCTCGGAGCCGGCGGCGGCCAGAAGCGCCTTCAGGCCCGGATTGGCCCAATCGGACATGACCTTCAGCCCCAGACTCGTCAGGGCGCGGTTGAAGCCGGTCAGGCCGGTGACGTCGCAGATGGCGCCCATGGCGGCCAGATCCAGCCACTGGCGGATGTCCGGCTCCTTGCGGCCCTCGAACAGGCCGCGCCTTCGCCCCTCGCGGTTCAGGGCGGCCAGAAGCACGAAGACCACCCCCGCCGCCGCCAGATTGCCCTGGCCCGAGTTGCAGCCGGGCCGATTCGGATTGACCACGGCAGCGCAGACCGGCGGCTGTTCGCGCATCATATGGTGGTCGATGACCACGACCTTCAGGCCGATGGCGCTCGCATGGGCCACAGCCTCATTGGCCGCCGCGCCGCAGTCCACGGTGATGACCAGATCGGCGCCCGACGCCTTCAGCGTGTCGAAGGCCCGCGCGCTGGGGCCGTAACCCTCGGTGATGCGGTCCGGCACATAGATGGGCAGCTCCGCCCCCAGCGCCCGGAACCAGCGTACAAGCAGGGCTGCGCTGGAGGCGCCGTCGACGTCATAATCGGCGAAGACATGGATGGCGTTTCCGGCCTGCAAGGCGTCCAGAACGGCCTCAGCCGCAGCATCCATGTCCATGAAGCTGGACGGGTCGGGGAACAGGGCCTTTAGCGTGGGTTTCAGGAAATCCGCCCCCTGATCAGCCCGGACCTGACGCGACGCTAGCGCCCGCGCCAGCGGTTCGTCCAGGCCGAGGGTCTGGATATGGGCGCGGATCAGACCCGGCTCGGCCGGTCTCTGTCGCCATGCTCTGCCGGACAGCGAACGCGATACGTCCAGAAAGGCGGGTTGTCCTGCGCCGTCCGCCACCGGACGGCTCAACGCCGCGCGATGGGCGGCGGCGCGCGGCCCCGTTCGCGGGCGTTGCGAAGATATTCGTCGATCTCGGCCTGAGTCCGCTGCGTCGCCGGATCGACCGGCTGAGCCGCCACACGGGCTCTGAGCGCTTCGGCGAAGGCCGCAGAGTCCTGCGGCAAGGACCAGTCAATGCGGGCGGCTTCACCCGCCAGAACCCCTTGCGTGACCTTCAGGGTGTTGACCTGGGCCGCGATGGCGGCGGGTTCTGGGGCAGGATCGTCCGAGCGGGGGAAGTTCTCCCACCGGGGATAGGCGCGGTTGGCGTCGACCAGAGCCTGAACCCGTGCGGCGACCGGCGAAGTCTGGTCGGTCGTGGGGTTGAATGCGCTGGCGCACGCCGTCAGACCCAGCGCAATCACCGCCAGAATCGCCAATGACCTGATTTTATGGATCGGTGCATTCATTTCAGCCGGTCATATGCCATGAATAAGGAAGGCGAAAGGGCGAGCGCGTCCCTTGCGACCGAAGCTGACGACTACAGGAGCTTACCGATGGCCAGGCGCCCGTCCCCCCCGACCGAAGAGGCCGCCCCGCGGGCGCCGCGCAAGTCCGGTCGACCGACGTCGGCCAAGCCCCGCAAGGCGGCGAAAGACGAAGCGCCGCCAGAGCCGCAGTCAGAGCCGCAGTCGGGGCCGCAGGCTGAACCCGCGCCCGAGCCCGAATCGGCTTCGTCCACCTTCCCTTTCGGCGATATCGGCGCTGAGCAGCGCCATATGATCGAGACCCTGTCGCTGAACCTGGCCAAGGCCGCCATGACGGCCCAGACGGCGATCGCCGAGGCCGCCCTGTCACAGGCCGACCGCCCCGCCGCCCTGTCGCCCGATCCGTTCAACGTCGGCCCGGCGATGAATTCGGTGATGACCAGTCTGGCGGCGCGCCCCGACAAGCTGTTCGCCGCCCAAGCCGATCTGTTCGGCCGCTATATGGACCTGTGGGCCTCGGCCACGCGCCGGGCTGCGGGAGAGGATGCGCCTGCGCAAAAGCCCGCCTTCGACAAACGCTTCAAGGACCCTGCCTGGACCGAGAACCCCATGTTCGACGTCATGCGCCAGTCCTATGTCCTGACCTCGGACTGGATGAACGGCCTGGTGGCGGGGGTCGAGGATGTCGATCCCCTGGTCAAACGCCGCGCCGCCTTCTTCACCAAACTGCTGACCGACGCCTTCTCGCCCGCCAACTTCCTGGCCTCCAACCCGGTGGCGCTGAAGGCCCTGGCCGAGAGCAACGGCGAATCCCTGGTGCGCGGCATGGAGAATTTCGCCGCCGACATGGAGCGCGGCGCCGGCAAGCTGAAGATCAGCCAGGCCGATTACGGCAAGTTCGTCGTCGGCGAGAACGTCGCCACGGCGCCGGGCCAGGTCGTCTGGCGCGACGAACTGTTCGAACTGATCCAGTACGACGCCGCGACAGACAGGCAGCGGGCCATTCCGCTGCTGATCTTCCCGCCGTGGATCAACAAATTCTACATCATGGACCTGCAGCCGGAGAACTCCCTGATCCGCTGGCTGTCGGCGCAAGGCTTCACCGTCTTCGTCTGCTCCTGGGTCAATCCCGACAAGGACAAGGCCGAGTTCGGCTTTGACGATTATCTGGAAAAGGGCATCTACCGCGCGGTGGAGAAGGTGCTGGAGCAGACCGGGTCGGAGCACCTCAACACCGTCGGCTACTGCATCGGCGGCACCCTGATGGGGGCGGCGCTGGGCCACATGGCGGCCAGGAAGGACGACCGCGTCACCGCCACCACCTTCTTCGCCGCCCAGCACGACTTCGCCGAGGCCGGCGACCTGCTGCTGTTCACAGACGAGCACTGGCTGGCTGAAATCGAGCAGCAGATGGATGCGGCGGGCGGCGTCCTGCCCGGCGCGGCCATGGCCGAGACCTTCAACGCGCTTCGGGCCAATGATCTGGTCTGGTCGTTCTTCGTGTCCAACTATCTGATGGGCAAGGCGCCGGCGGCGTTCGACCTGCTGTTCTGGAACGCGGACCAGACGCGCATGCCCAAGCGGCTGCACATGGACTATCTGCGCTCCATGTACGGCCAGAACCGGCTGTCGCGGGGCGAGTTCGAGATCGGCGGCCTGAAGGTCGATCTGTCGAAGGTGTCGATCCCGCTGTATTTCCAGGCCAGCCGCGACGACCATATTGCGCCGATGAACTCCGTCTATCGTTCCGCCAAGGCCTTCTCGGGCGCGGACGTGACCCTGACGCTGGCGGGATCGGGCCACATCGCCGGGGTCATCAACCCGCCGTCAGCAAAGAAGTATCAGCACTGGATCAACCCCGCCCTGCCCGCCACTCTGGCCGAATGGCAGGCCGGGTCGGAAGAAAACCCCGGCAGCTGGTGGAGCCACTGGGCCGAATGGCTGCACGGCAAGTCCGGCGGCTGGGTCGCGGCCCGTGACCCGAACAAGGGGCCGCTCAGCCCCATCGAACCGGCGCCCGGCGCCTATGTGAAAGTGAAGTCTTGAAGCGTCTGGAACCCAATATGCTGCTGGCGGTCTCCGCCGGGCTCACCCTGCTGCTGGCCGTCATCAGCGCCACCGCCTTCGGCCCGCCGATCGGGGTGGTGCGCAATCCGCTGCTGGCGGTGGTGTGCACCCTGGGCTTCCTGCTGCTCAACCCCATGCTGATCAAGCGCATGGGACGGCCGCCGCAACCGCCGATGATCAACCCCCAGGCGCCGGGCAGCGTCGTCTGGGCCGGGCTGTTTCCGCTGATCATGACGGGTCTGGCCGCCGTGCCGGTGTTCTGGCCCGGGCACGACTATGGGCTGGTGGTCATCATCGCCAGCGTCATGTTCGGCGTGACGCTGCAGTCCGCCCTGACGGCGAGACGCGGGGGCTGAGGGGCGGCGGTTGAGGCTCAGACCAGGCCCGTCGCCTCGTCCAGACCCAGCATGATGTTGAGGTTCTGCACCGCCGCGCCCGAAGCGCCCTTGCCCAGATTGTCCAGCAGGGCGACCAGACGCGCCTGACCGCCCGCGCGGTCGCCGAAGACGTGCAGACGCATCCGGTTGGTGCCGTTCAGGCCCTCGGGCTCCAGCCCGGTCATGGCCTCGGTCTCATCGATCTCGGCCACCTCGACGAAGCGCGCGCCGTCATAGGCCTCGGCCAGAGCGCCGTGCAGCCGCTCGACCGAAGGCGTCTCCGGCAGGGCCGACAAGTGTAGGGGAACCTCGACCAGCATGCCCTGGCGATAGTTCCCCACGGCGGGCGCGAACAGGACGTCGCGCGCCAGGCCCGCATGCTTCGTCATCTCGGGCACATGCTTGTGCTTCAGCGTCAGGCCGTAGGCGCGGAAGGCGGTTGATGCACCCTCGGCCTCAAACTCGGCGATCATGGCCTTGCCGCCGCCGGAGTAGCCGGACACGGCGTTGACCGTCACCGGCCAGTCGGCGGGCACCAACCCCGCCTTCATCAAGGGCCGCATCAGGCCGATGAAGCCGGTGGGATAGCAGCCGGGGTTGGACCCCCGCTTCGACGCCGCAATGGCCGCGCGCTGGCCCGCATCCATCTCGGCGAAGCCGTAGGTCCAGGCCGGATCGACGCGGTAGGCCGTCGAGGCGTCGATGACCCGCACGGCGGGATTCTCGATCATCGACACGGCTTCGCGGGCTGCGTCGTCAGGCAGGCACAGGATCACCGCGTCGGCGCTGTTCAGCGCCTCGCGCCGCGCCACCACCTCACGCCGCCGATCGCCCAGCAGGATCAGTTCGAGGTCGGAGCGCGCCTCCAGCCGCTCGCGGATCTCGAGGCCCGTGGTTCCTGCTTCGCCGTCGATGAAGATGGTGTGGGTCATGCGATCGCTCCGTGGGCCGCCTGAAGTGCTTTCAGCGCCGCCATCGCATCGTCTGCCCGATGCTGCGGCACGAAAATATGGTCGTGGTGATATCCAGCGACAACATTGGCGCTGATGCGGGCCTCGGTGAGCGCCCGGGCGAAGGCGGCGGTCAGGCCGACCGCCTCCAGGTCGGAGTGGACCGTCAGCGTGATCATCCGCATCGCCGGCTCCGTTGCCAGCCCGTGCGCAGCGGCCACCGCCTGCGCCACCACAACCGTCAGCCCCTCCGTCTCTCGAACTGTCACGACGGGGTTCAGTTCGCCGGCCCTCGTCCAATCATTGGGCGGCAGGACACAAAACACGAAGTTGCCCGGTCGCAGCTCGGGCTTCATCGTGGCCAGTAATATCGGCAGGTCGGAAACAGCGGCCATCTACAGGCTCCCTCAGCCAAAGAAAAAGGGCGCTCCGGTTTCCCGAAGCGCCCCAATCCAAACCGGATGAAACGGCTTAGCGCTTCGAGAACTGGAAGGACTTGCGGGCCTTGGCGCGGCCGTACTTCTTGCGCTCGACGACGCGGCTGTCGCGGGTCAGGAAGCCGTGCGGCTTCAGGACCGGGCGCAGGGCCGGTTCATAGTGCGTCAGGGCGTGCGACAGGCCGTGGCGGATGGCGCCGGCCTGGCCGGACAGGCCCGAACCTTCGACGGTGCAGACCACGTCGAACTGGGTTTCGCGGCCGGTGACGACCAGCGGCTGGGCGATCATCATGCGCAGCACGGGACGGGCGAAGTAAACTTCCTGGTCCTTGCCGTTGATGGTGAACTTGCCGGTGCCGGGCTTCACCCAGACGCGGGCGATGGCGTTCTTGCGCTTGCCGGTCGAATAGGCGCGGCCCTGCGCGTCCAGCTTCTGGACGTAGACGGGGTGCTCTTCGCCCACGCCGGGGGTGCCCATGCCCTTCAGGGCGTCGAAGCCGGTGGCTTCAGTCGTGACGTCGGTCATGCTCAAGCGCTCCGCGTGTTCTTGGAAGACGCCGACGCGAAGTCGATGGTTTCCGGCTGTTGGGCTTCGTGGGTGTGCGCAGCGCCGGCGAACAGGCGCAGGTGCGTCATCTGCAGGCGAGCCAGCGGGCTCTCCTTGGGCAGCATGCGCTCGACGGCCTTTTCAAGGACGCGCTCGGGGAAACGGCCGTTCAGGACCTTTTCCGGGGTCGTCTGCTTGATGCCGCCTGGGTGGCCGGTGTGGCGGTAGTAGATCTTGTCGGTGTTCTTGGCGCCGGTGAACACGACCTTGTCGACGTTGGTCACGATGACATAGTCACCGCAATCGACGTGGGGCGTGTAGTCGCCGCGGTGCTTGCCGCGCAGACGGTTGGCGATGAACGTCGCGAGACGGCCCACCACGACGCCTTCGGCGTCGATGTGGATCCACTTCTTCGTGACGTCGGCCGGCTTCAGCGAAGCCGTAGTGCTCTTCAGCATGACGTTGTTCCTGGGAAGGCGATACGAGGGGCTCCTCCCCGCCAGATGGCCGGAACGAGCGGAAGGCGCGCTTACTAGGCGAAGCAGGCGCGGGCGTCAACGCATCAGGAACGCCCAACTAAACGTCAACATTATGATTTATAACGATATTTCATATACGGTATTAAAATACCATATGTTTCATCGCTGCATCGCCCCTCCAAACCTGGCTTTCGCGGCGATTTGTCCCGCCTGTCGGATGCCGATGTCACGGAACCATGATGATCACGACATGGCCCGCCGCCATAAGCACCCCAGCTTAGCGGAGACACAGCCATGCCTATCGACCGTCGCCAGATGATCGCCGCCGCCGCGGCCTCGACCGCCTTCTCGGGCCTGGCCCGCTCGGTGCAGGCCCGCACCCAGACGCCGTCGGGCGAGACCTATGTCAACGAAGTCGAGGGCTACGGCCCGCTGGTCGCCGATCCCAACGGCCTGATGGACCTGCCCGAGGGCTTTTCCTACCGCGTGGTGTCTCAGGGCGGAGAGACCATGGCCGACGGTCTGTTGGTCCCCGGCCAGTTCGACGGCATGGCCTGTTTCGCCCTGGAAGGCGACCGCGTCGCCCTGGTCCGCAACCACGAACTGAAGGGCTCGTCCGCCGCCCACCGCAACTGGGGCCCCGGCGGCTATCAGCAGCAGCGCATCGGCCTGTTGGACGCCGCGCGCGCCTATGACACCTACAAGGATGGACGCCCCCTGCCCGGCGGCACGACCACGGTCGTCTATGACATCGCCACCGGCCAGACCGTCCGCCAGCACCTCAGCCTGGCCGGGACCAGCACCAACTGCGCGGGCGGCCCGACGCCGTGGGGATCATGGCTGACCTGCGAGGAAACCCAGGAGACCCCCGACGACGCCGACGTCATGAAACCGCATGGCTACGTCTTCGAAGTTCCGGCGACGGAGACCGGCCTGGCCGATCCCGTGCCGCTGAAGGCCATGGGGCGGTTCGATCATGAAGCCGTCTGCGTCGATCCTCGATCCGGCATCGTCTATCTGACCGAGGACCAAGGCGACGGCCTGTTCTACCGCTTCATCCCCAATACGCCCGGCCGTATGGCCGAGGGCGGCAGGCTGCAGGCCATGGCGCTGCGCGACGCCCCGTCCGTCGACACCTCCAACAATGACACCCGGGCATGGGCCGTCGGCGACTGGCGCGAGATCGACTGGATCGATCTGGAGGACGTGGACAGCCCCAACGGCAATCTGCGCCAGCGCGGGCACGCCTCGGGCGCGGCTCTGGTGGCGCGTGGCGAAGGCCTGTGGTGGGGCGATGACGAACTGTATCTGACCGCCACCTCCGGCGGGCCGATCAAGCGTGGTCAGATCCTGCGCTACGTCCCGTCGTCAGCCGAGGGAACCGCAGGCGAGCGCGCCCGCCCTGGCCGCCTACAGCTGTTCGTCGAATCGACCGACGAGAAGAAGATGAACATGGGCGACAACATCACCATCGCGCCGTGGGGGCATCTGATTGTCTGCGAGGACAACTACTCCTCGGCGATCCGCAATCACCTGAAAGGCGTCACCCCGGACGGCAAGCTCTACACCCTGGCGCGCAACGTCTTCGCCGGGAATTCGGAGTTGTGCGGCGCCTGCTTCTCACCGGACGGGTCGACCCTGTTCGTCAACATCCAGTACCCCGGCGTGACCCTGGCGATCACAGGCCCGTGGAGCGCGGTCCGGACATGAACAGCCGGGGCTGAGACCGGCGCACCAGCCACAGGTTGATGGTCACAACCGCCAGAACCATGGCGGCGCCCGCCTGGTGCAGCGCGCCCAGCCAGATCGGCACGGCGTGGATCAGGGTGACGACGCCCAGCGCCGCCTGCAGCCACAGGGCCAGGGCTACGACAAAGGCGCTGACGCCCAGACCTTCCGCCAACCGCCAGCGCCAGGCCTGGAAGGCATAGACGGTCCCGCCGATCAGCAGGCCATAGGCCAGCATGCGGTGATTGAACTGCACCAGGGCCTGGTCATGCAGGAAGGCCAGCGCGCCTGCGCTCCATTCCACGGGCGGCAGGACTGCGCCGTTCATCATCGGCCAGTCGGTGTAGACAAAGCCGGCCTTGGCCCCGGCCACCAGCCCGCCCAGCAGGCATTGCAGCAGGACGGCGCTGAACAGCACAGCGGCGCCCCGGCTCCATCCCGCCGGCGACCGCGAATGCTCGCTGCCGTGCCAGGCCTCAAGACCGGTCCAGATCAGGCCGACGAAGATCAGCAGCGCCAGACCCAGATGGGTCGTCAGCCGCTCCGGCGCGACGTCCACCCGTTCCGACAGGCCGCTGGAAACCATCCACCAGCCGATCAGGCCTTGCAGCCCGCCCAGCGCCAGCAGGACGGCGCAGCGGCCGATCAGACGACGCGGGACCATGCGCAGGGCAAGGAAGGCGAAGAACGGCAGGGCGAACACCATGCCGATCAGCCGGCCCAGCAGCCGGTGCGCCCACTCCCACCAGAAGATCGACTTGAACCCGGCCAGGGTCATGTCGGGGTTGATATGCTCATACTGGGGGATGGTCTTGTATTTCTGGAAGGCGTCGGCCCAGTCGGCGGCGTTCATCGGCGGCAGGGCGCCCATGATCGGCTTCCACTCCGTGATCGACAGGCCGGAGCCGGTCAGGCGCGTCACGCCGCCGACCACCACCATGGCGAACACCAGGACGGCTGTGAGGAACAGCCATATCGCGACTGCACGGCTTTGATCGCCACCACCAAAACGCTTCATTCGACGCCTGTCGTTCCGATCGTTACACTGGCCGCCACGTCACTGGTCCGTAGTCGGGATGAGCGGTATGCCCGGCCCGGACGGTGAGATCGAGTCGCTTTTCGGCGTCTCTTAGCCGCATTCAGGAGCCTCGCCTTGCCCTACGCCCAGATCGCCGTCGCCATAGGCGTCGCCGCAGTGCTGGCCTGCGCAGCGGATTTACTGACCGGACGGCGGGGTTTGTTCGCCACGGCGTTGGTGTCGGGCGTCGGCGCCGTGCTGGGCTGGTTCCTGGCGGTGAGGGTGTTCGGCGTGTCGACCACGCATCAATGGCCGTGGCTGATCTGGTCGGCGGCAGCGTCCGTTCTGGGGCTCGGCGCCTACTTCCTGTTCCGGAGCAAACGCTGATGGGGCCGCGCACGCGCCGCTTCGTCGCCATGATCGGCGTTCTGGTCTTCCTGACTGTATGGATCTGGGGCGCCATCGCCCTGCGCGGTCTGCTGCCGCCTAGTCAGATGATCGATCTGGTGATCTTCGCCGTCGCCGGAATCGGCTGGGGCGTGCCCCTGTATCCTCTGTTCCGCTGGGCCGAACGCGGCGGCGGAAACTAGTTTTCAGAGACCGGGTCAAGGGAAGATGGTCGGAGCGACAGGATTCGAACCTGCGACCCCTTGACCCCCAGTCAAGTGCGCTACCAGGCTGCGCCACGCTCCGAGAGGCGCTCCCTATAGACGGGGAAAGCGCGGGGGCAAACCAAAAAAGCGCCCTTTATGCAGTTCATGTGAGAACCGCCTCCAGACGGGCTCTGGCGCCGTCGATTTCCGACAGTGCCTGACGCAAAAGCGCCCCCGAACCGCCGCCGGAAGGCGTCGCAGCCGAATCGGCGCCATCGGCGTCATCCACGTCGAACTCGACCACCCCGCCGGGATCGCCATAGCCCATCAGCTTCTTGATCCCCTGCTCCTTGTGGAGCCGCAGGACGCCCTTGATGGTCAGACCCTCATCGTGGAGCAGCCGTTTGACCGCCGTCAGCACGACAACGTCCTGAGGACGATAGAAGCGCCGTCCGCCCGCGCGTTTCAGCGGCGCGATGAAGCTGAACTTCGTTTCCCAGAAGCGCAGGACGTGCTGGGGAACCCCGACCTCGTCGGCGGCTTCGGAAATGGAGCGGAAGGCGTTCGGGCTCTTGGCCACGGCGTTCAGCTAGCCGTGACCGCGTCGTGGACCCGGCCCTTCATGATCTGGGAGGCGCGGAAGCTGATGACGCGGCGCGGATTGATCGCGGCCGGTTCACCCGTCTTGGGGTTGCGACCCATGCGCGCCCGCTTCTCGCGCACCTGAAAAACACCGAAGCCGGACAGCTTCACCGTCTCGCCACGTTCCAGCGACTCGATGATCAGTTCCAGGGTGCGCTCCACCATGGCGGCGCATTCCTGGCGCGACAGGCCCACTTCTTCATGGACGGCGTCGCACAGGTCGGCGCGAGTCAGCGTGTGGTGGTCGGTCACGAGTCCGCTCCCCTCCGAGGGTCGATGCACCTTTAAAGGACAAGCCCCGTCAAATGGAAAGGGCGAAATCCATCCTTACAGCCTGAAGGCGCACGCGCCCCACGTCAAACCGCCGCCCATGGCCTCCAGCAGGACCATGTCGCCGCGCTTGATCCGGCCGTCCTTGATCGCGACATCCATCGCCAGCGGAATGGACGCCGCCGAAGTGTTGGCGTGGATGGCGACGGTGGAGATCACCTTGTGCTCGTCCAGGCCCAGTCGATCGCCGACACCCTTGATGATGCGCTGGTTGGCCTGGTGGGGCACGAACCAGTCCACATCGGCTATCTCGATGTTCGAGGCCTCGCAGGCGGCGGTGATGGCTTCGGCGATGTTGACCACGGCGTGGCGGAAGACCTGGTTGCCCGCCATCCGCAGATGGCCGACCTGGCCGGTCGTGGCCGGACCGCCGTCAACGTAAAGCAGGTCGGTCTTGGTCCCGTCGCAACGCAGGGCGAAACCCAGCAGCCCCTGATCGGCCTTGGTTCCCTGCCCTTCACGCGGCTCCAGCACGAAGGCGCCGGCGCCATCGCCGAACAGGACGCAGGTGGACCGGTCGGTCCAGTCCATCAGCCGGGTCATCTCTTCGGCGCCGATGACGAGCGCGCATTTGGCCAGTCCGCGTGCTACGAATCCATCGGCGACGCTCATGGCGTAGACAAAGCCCGAGCAGACCGCCTGAACATCGAAGGCGATGCCCACCGGCGCGCCCAGCTTGCGCTGAACGATCGAAGCGGTCGCGGGGAAGGTCATGTCGGGCGTGGTGGTGGCGACGATGATCAGGTCCACGTCCGCCGCCGTCTTGCCGGCGTCGGCCAGGGCGCGGCGCGCGGCCTCGGTCGCCAGGTCGCTGGTCGGCTCGTCGTCACGGGCCTTGTGGCGCTGGCGGATGCCGGTGCGTTCGACGATCCATTCGTCGGTCGTATCGACGAACTTGGCCAGATCGGCGTTGGTGACGACCTGCTCGGGCAGGAAGGATCCGATGCCGGTGACGGCGCTGCGGACTACGCTCACGGTTGAGGCTCCATGTCCCCGTCTGACGCGGCCGGGGGTTGTTCAAGAACGTCAGTCAGGCGGTTAAGGCTGGCCTGCACCTTGCTGAGATAGTCACTGCGCGCCAGATCCACAGCAATGCGGATGGCGTTTCCGAACCCCTTAGCGTCAGCGCCGCCGTGACTTTTGACGACGATGCCGTTCAGGCCCAGCAAGGGCCCGCCGTTGATGGTGCTGGGGTCGATCTTCTGGCGCATGGCCTTCAGCGCCGGCAGGGCGATCAGAGCCCCGACCTTGGCCTGAACACTGGATGTCAGGGCGTCCTTCAGCAGGGTCGAGATGAAGCGGGCTACGCCCTCGGCGGTCTTCAGGGCGATGTTGCCGGTGAAGCCGTCGGTGACCACCACGTCCACCGTGCCTTTGGCGATGTCATCGCCCTCGACGAAGCCGTGATAATTCAGGTCCAGATCGCTTTCGCGCAGGATGCGTCCGGCCTCGCGGACCTCTTCATGGCCCTTCATGTCCTCGGAGCCGACGTTCAGCAGGCCGATGGTCGGGCGTTCGACGCCGTGCACCGCTGCATGGAAGGCCTCGCCCATGATGGCGAACTCGATCAGTTGTTCGGCGTCGCTCTCGATGTTGGCGCCGACATCCAGCACGGCTGTAACGCCGCGCAGGGTGGGCCAGCTGGCCACGATGGCCGGGCGCTCCAGTCCCTTGACCGACATGCGCAGGATCAGCTTGGCGATGGCCATCAGGGCGCCGGTGTTGCCGGCGGATACGACGGCGGAGGCCTCACCCGCCTTCACAGCTTCAATGGCGTTCCACAGGCTGGAGCCCTTGCCACGGCGCATGGCCTGGGCCGGCTTTTCGTCCATGCCGACGACCTTGTCGGTGTGGCGGATCTCGCAGACATCCGACGACAGGCCATGACGGTCCATCTCGGCCTTCAGCCGCGCTTCATCGCCATGCAGCAGGAAGCGCACGCCCTCGCCGCCATGACGTTTGCGGTATTCGTGGACGCCGGCGACGACGATCGGCGGACCGTGGTCCCCGCCCATGCCGTCGAGCGAGATCAGAATGGGGGATGGCAAGTCGTTTCGACTCCGTGGCGCCGTGGCTTCCGACGCGCTCCCGGAAAGATAACGCCGCGTGGGGTGGATGCAACCGCCCGGCCCCTACGTCAACCGTCGTCGCTGGACCGAAGCTGTTTCAGCACCGCGAAGGGCGAGATTTCCACCGGTTCTTCGGGTTGGACGAATTCCGCACCCGGCTTGCGTGGGAACGGGTCGAGCCGCAGCGCCAACTGTTCGACGGCGTACTGGCCCAGGTCGATCTGGCCCTCCTCGATCAGATCGGGGGTGTCGTCGTCCATGGTGATGTCGATTTCGTCGGTCTCGGTCGTCACGGCCTCGGTCAGCGAGATGGAGAAGCGCGTATCGATGTGCACCGGCAGCGGCTCCAGCGTCAGGCCGCAGCTCTGCACCGCATCGGCCACGACCCGTCCCGACAGCTTCCAGCCCGTCTGGCCGCTGGTCGTCAGCGTCACATCGGCGACGAAACTGTCCAGGGACGCCAGGTCCAGGGCTGCGGCGATGCGGCGGCGTGCGGCCTCGTCCGGCTCCAGCCGACGCTCTTCGCCCGCACGCACCTGATGCAGACGAACGGGCACGCTGTAGGGCAGACTGTGGTTGGTCATTGCGTGATCTCCGCCCAGTCAGGGGTCTTCATCAGGTCGGCCAGACTCTGCGTCGCCAGACGCGCCCGGCTGGCGACAGCGTAACGCGCCAACGCCCCTGCCCGCTCCGCCTCGTCGCTCTCATAGACGTTTTTCGCCAGGGCCTTGGCCAGGGCGTCGGCGTCGTCGGCGCGCAGCGGGGCTTCATAGGCCGTCATGCGCCCATACATGGCTTCGCCCAGCTTGCGCATCTTCTTGCCCACCGACACATCGCCCACGCCCAGTTCGCGCAAGGCGTGGTCCAGGGCCGAGACATAGGCGTTGAACAGGGCCTGCGCCGCATCGACACCAAACCCCTCCTTGCCCTCGCTTTCGTCGCGCAAGCGCAGAATCAGCAGCAGCACATGCAGGGTGTAGAGTTCGAAACGGGCGTCGATGCGGTCCTCCACACCCAGACGGGTGTAGAATTCCGGCTGCCGCGCCTGACGCACCGCCAGTTCATACAGCGGCTCGCCCAGACGGGCGGTGGATCGGGGTCGGAAGAGTTTATGCAGCATGATCATACGGCCCCTTTTCCGCCGCGCCGTTGAACTAAGGCCCGTGTCCGGTTAGGTCAAAGACCTTGTTTTGTCGCAGGCGCCGCAAATGCTCCGTTCCAAGCTCTCCTTCGTCGCTCCGGCCGCTGTCATTCTGGCGGTTTCGGCTATGGCTTCCGCCTGTGCGCCCGTTGTGGGCCAGAACGGATTCCAGGCCATCGACGTCAAGCCCGCCGACATCGTCGCCGGCACAGACACACGCCAGACCGTGCTGGCCCGCCTGGGCTCACCTTCGACCACCTCGACCTTCGAACGT
>Ga0233377_1000050_pt1 | contig 81725 bp, 82 predicted proteins | sample ElkDunMinimDraft_6_FD_191540 | JGI IMG/M metagenome (GOLD analysis project Ga0233377, IMG submission 191540) | Fecal eukaryotic communites from dung pellets of Tule Elk in California, USA - Elk Dung E36 | ecosystem: Host-associated > Mammals > Digestive system > Large intestine > Fecal | place...
TAGAGGGCGTCTTCGTCGACCACGTCCCCGCGGGCCACGTTGACCAGGTAAGCGGTAGATTTCATCGTGGCGAGCTGGGCGGCGGCGATGAGGTGGCGGGTGCGGTCGGTCAGCGGGCACGCCAGGGTGACCACATCGGACCAGGCCAGCACGTCGCTGAGGTCTGCCAGCTGAATGCCTCGTCGCGCGCACTTGTAGCGCCGCTCACGGCTGGGGTGGGCGACGGTCGCGACGACGTTCATCCCTACCCCGGTCGCGAGCTGGGCGAGGCGCGAGCCGATGTTGCCCAGGCCGACGATGCCCATCGTCTTGCCGGTGAGTTCTGGGCCGGCCAGGGCGGGCTTGTCCCATACGCCGTCGCGGACCTGCCGGTCAGCGAGCGCGATCTGGCGGGCCACCGCGAAAGTGAGCCCGAGAGCCAGCTCGGCTACGGCGCCGCTCGACACGCTGGGGATGTTGAAGACCTGAATTCCGGCTCTCTTCGCCGCGGCCAGGTCGATGTTGTCCGTGCCGTTCCCGGCCCGCGCGATCACGCGCAGATCTCGTGCCGCTTCGATCATCTCGGCGGGCAGTGCGATACCGCTGCGCAGCACGATCGCGTCCGCGGCCTCCAGCAGGTGGAGAAGGTCGGCCGGGGTGGGCTGCAGGTGGACGGTAACCGCGTATGTCGCGCGAAGCTCGGCCAGTGCCGCAGGCGCGATGGGGTCGACGACCAGGACCCGGGGCAGGTGCTCAAGGAGTGGGATGTCAGGCATCGAGCCGCTGCCATTCGGCGAGGTCCTGCAAGGCGAAGATGTCCTGCACGGAGGCGATAGCGTCCTCCAACCCCGTGGTGTCCCCCTCGTCGATGATCGCGGTGAACGTCCGCCGCAAAGAGGCGATGGTGGCGCGCAGCCCCTGGTTGGCGTAGATGACGACGGAAACACCGGCGTCGGCGATGTCGTCTGCGTGCCAGTCGGGGTAGGTCGTGGGCACAATCACGACCGGCAGCTGGTTCTCCCACTGCTGCAGGAACTCCAGGATCTGCGCGTTGGACGTGGCCTTGGAGTGGATCAGTATCGCGTCAGCGCCGGCGTCGGCGTAGGCGCGGCCGCGCGCGAGGGCGTGTGCGACCGGTAGGCCGCTGATCAGCGCCTCGGTGCGAGCGATCAGGAAGAAGTCGCTGCTGGACTGGGCGGCCTTGACTGCCTCGATCTTGCCGCAGAAGTCGGGGATGCTCAGCAGGGTGTGGTCAGCCGCGGCGAAGCTGTTCATCTTCGGGTAGCGCTTGTCTTCAAGGCTGATGGCGGTGATGCCCGCTTTTTCGTATTCGTGGACCATGTGTACGGCGTTGAGGTTGTTGCCGTAGCCGGTGTCGCAGTCGGCGACGACGGGGATACGGAGAGCCTTTTGCATGTGGGCGGCGGCTTGCAGGTATTCGGTCATGCTGAGCACGCTCGCGTCGGGCAGGCATCGAGCCGCCGAGACCTCAAGGCTTGAGGACCACACCGCGTCGAAGCCGGCATCCTGAGCCAGCCTCCCGCCCAGAGCGCTGTGAGCGCCCGCAGCGCGGATCAGACGTGGCTGCTCGACCAGCGATCGGAAGGTGGGGTAAAGGGGTGTACGCATAGTTTCTCCCGTTGGTTGCGGTTCGCAGGAGTTCTCACAGTGCGCCGGGGGATTGCAGCTGGCTTACGGGCAGACGGCCATCGGCGAGGGCACGTCAGCGAGTTCGTCGGCGATCGGTACGGTTCGCCTCTGCGACCACGCCGTGATCAGCGTGGGCAGCAGAAGACCGACGCTGACCGCGTCCCATAGAGCGCGCTGGGGTCGCACTCCGGCCGCGAGCTGCTCAGCCTGCTCGGCCAGCTTGTAGCAGCGCAGCAGTGCGGTCAGGCTGCGGCGCAGCACGTCGGGGCGGGCGGCCTGCGCCAGGTGCAGCGTGTCGAACAGGGCCACGGGTTTGATGTTCGGGCAGTGCTCGGCCAGGAGTTGCCAGGTGCGGTCGGCGTCGTGGCAGATGATCGCCCGGCCATGCAGCCGGGCCTCCAGCTCCGGCCGGATGTCAGCCAGGGACGGCCCCAGAGCCAGGAGATTGTTTTCCAGGTCCTGCGGGATGGAAGGGTGCGGGGGAATGAACCGGCCCGGATTGATGATCGAGTGGTAGGCGCCGAGCGGCTGCAGGCGGCCGTTGATCAGCGGAACGGTCGCGATCTCCAGGATCACTGCGGGGCTGCCACCGCTCTTTATGCCGAGAGCGGTGAGTGGCAGCGCGGTCCACGGCAGGTCGTGCATAAGGACTCCGATCGAGATGGCCGGGAGCCCGCCGGGAGCGGGCGGAGTTTCGGCATGCCCTCGCAGCCAGGAGGGAAGAGTCTGGCTACGCGTTCACGGACTGTTCAGGTGGTCAAAGACGGGTCACATGCTTCGGTGCGCGCACCGGCCAGCTGCCTGCTCGGCGTCTGGTGAAGGGTGACGGCAATCTGGAAGGCGACGTCGTCCGCGTTGTCGGCGGGCGCTTCGACCTCCTCGCCGGAGGCACCTGCCCGCTCGTCCGTCCAGCGGTAGAACAGGCCGCCAACGTCGTCACTGCGGACGCGCACCGCTATGTCGTTCGCCACGTGCAGCCTGATCCCGTCGCAGTAGCTGACGGACGGGTAGATCCGGCGTCGGTACAGAGCTGCGCGCACGCGGTTGAGGGCATCTCGGTCCAAGACCATGTCCAGTTCCCGGTCTGCCATGCCGGGGGGCGGGATCGTTCTGCGGTACTGCCGGGTCATTCACCTGTTCCTTTCGCGCCGGGCCGGCAGGGCTGCTGAGTTGTTACGACAAGAGCACGCACACCCTTTTTCGGTGCAGAAAAGACACAAAAACCAGAAAAGGTGCATATAGCACCAGCTGGACGTAAGGAGTGTGTTCGGTGTTGCCTTACGTGTCATAGTGCAGGGAAGCGCAACGCCCATCTAGAGATCTGTTTTGGCCAATAGGATCAGCCAAATTGGCCAAAACAGCGGGAGGTCGTCATGCCCCGTCGACCGGATGCGGTTGATCCCTCGAAGTCACCCACATCTCTTTTCGGCGCATACCTAAGGCACTGGAGAGACTTCCGGGAAGTCACTCTCCAAGACGCTGCAGCGCAAATCCATGTTGATCTTTCGAGTCTGGGCCGCTGGGAACGCGGTGAACGCTCCGCGCCGGCCGACGCCGTCGGAAGCCTCGACAAGTTCTATCGCGCCGGCGGTACCTTGATCGCTTTGCACGAGCTCGTCCGCACGGCCAAAACCGAGGCGGCGCCGGTAGCGGGATCGCCAACTCTGACCGATCCTGTCGTTATGGACGAAGCACGAAGGCGGCTGCTTCTCAGCGCCGTAGGAGTAGGCGCATCCGCCCTGCTACCGGGGGTGGAACAGCTGCGTACCATCGTGGACACGCAGCTCGGCGGCCCTGACCTGGATGAGTGGCACGAAATCGCGTGGGAGCACGCTCACGGGGTGGTGTCACGTCCTCTGGCCGAGGTGATCCGTGACCTGTCGGTGGATCTGCTGACGTTGCAGCAGACGCTGCCGACCGTGCCCAGCCGCGACGCGGCTGGCTGGGCGATGGTGAACGCCCGTTTGACGTTCCTCCTGGCTTACGTGCTTGGGGCGGCCGGGCAGGCCCACCAGTCGAGGCACTGGTGGGGCTCCGCACGCCGGGCCGCAGCCCAGACCGGCGACAACGAGGTCATCGCCGCGGCGTACGCGTGGGAGGCCGTCCAAGCTGTGTACGAAGGTCGGCCTCTGGCCCTGGTGCTGTCGCGCGCAGACGCCGCTCTGGCGCTCACCGCCAAGCAGCCAGGGCGCGCCGCAGCAGAGGCCTTGTGCGCGCGTGCGTACGCTCTGGCCCTCATGGGCGACCACGCCGGTGCGCGCAGCGGTTTGGAGCAGCAGGCCGACGTTTTCACCACGCTGTCGGACAGCGTGACCCGCGACAGGATGTCCCTTGAGGGGTGGCCGGAGTCTCGGCTGCTGCACACCCGATCGCTCGTGCAGACCATGACCGGCAGCCCGGAGGCGGCCTCCGCTCAGCAGGAAGCGCTCGACTCCTATCCTTCCGATCGTGCCCGGGCGATAGCGCAGATCCGCTTGCACCAAGCGGCCTCGGCGGTCCGGGACGGCAGCGTGGACGACGGTCTCCACGCCGCGGCGTCGATCGTGGAGGGTCTCGGGCCGGGGCACAGGACGCGGTTTGTGTTACATGTCGCTCAGGGGGTGGCTGATGCCGCGCCAGCGGGCCACCAGACACCCGCCGTTGCGGGGTATCGAGAGCTGCTCGCCATAACCGCGGGTAAAGAGGATAAGTGACTGATATCGAATATCGGTGCCTGACGGGCGAGGAAGCCAACGAAGTACTCAACGAGGAGTACATTCGCCTGTACCTGGAAAATTACGCCGAAAAGCCCTATTTGTCTGGGCCGCTCTACAGTCGCGAGCGGTTCCTGCAACGCACAGGCCAGCAGGTGCGGAATGACAGTTTCATTCTGGTATCGGCCCGACATGGGCGAGAACTCGCGGGCTTCGCGTTCGGCTTCGCGTTCGGAACGGACCGGTGGTGGGGAGGGGAGGCCGTCCCTGCTCCCGCCGAGCTGACAGGCTCGCCAAGGTTCGCGGTGATCGAACTGAACGTCCGTGAGACCTACCGGCGGCGCGGCATCGGCCGACAGCTCCTGAAGACGCTGCTGACCCAGCAGGACGCGCCGTACGCGACGCTGCTGGCCGATCCCGAAGCTCCCGCCCACGCCATGTACCAACGCTGGGGATGGAAGGTGGTGGGGTCTGTCCGGGCCGCGCCCGACTCCAGGACCTACGACGCCTTGGTGCTGGACCTCGGCCAGCAGCAGAGGTAGGGGCAGCACTCCACCGCGAGAACGTACTCAGGGAAACGGCGAGAGCCCCACCGTCTTCGAATCCCTTCTAGCGGCCGTCGCGGCGGCCGCGCAGCCGTAGGCGCACAGGCGCAGGAGAGCGGGCACTACCTCCAGCCACGCGATCAGCATGGTTAGACGCTTGGCCATCGTGCCTTCCCACCGAGCAGGTAGTGCTCGCTTCAGTAGTGATTCGGCGCTCGATTGAGCGCTTTCTCACCACGGCGCGTCCTGAGCGCGCCGTACAGGCTTGCGCGAGGTGAATCGGCTGCTGTGGCGGGGGTGAAAACGTCGGCGCCGCCGGGTAATGTCAGCGGTGGCAGTCACGCCTGCCCTGCCCGAGCTGTATCGCGCGCCTACGCCGCGCACCGCAGCGCCGAGGACAAGGTTCAGGACCGGTTCGGTCCCCAGAATCGCGGTGAGCCCCCGCATGGTCTCGATTATCTTGCTGCGGAGGCGCGTAGGGCCGCCGCTGACAAGGATCATCATGACTGCCAACCGGGCTCGCAAGAAGGCCGCCCGCCGCCGCGTCGACCGCGACGACGTCTCCTACCGCGAAGCGCGACGGCGCCTGCTGGCCGGGGATGACCCTGCCCACCGCCACCCCGCCCCGGACCTGTCAATCCTGGCGGACCTGCCGTACGCGGACGGCCGACCGGTGGATGCGCCGCTGGCCGTCGCCGTGGTGGGGGCATGCCGCGCCGGATGTCGGCCGTGCCAGGAGACGCTGATCCCGGCGCTGCTGGCTGATCGGGCCACCGTCGCGGCGCTGGCCGGAGCCGTCTACGGACTGTGGCCCACCGCAGGCCTATTCGCCTCCTCGCCAACCCTGGCGTGGCATCCGCTCGTGCGGCAAGCGCATGAGTCCGGCGACGGCGCCCAAGCGTTCACGGCGCTCGAGGCGATGAGCGCCGACGAGCTCGCACAGCTCCTGGACGACGCCCTCGAGCACTGGGCCGCTGGCGGTGCCGACTTCAAGCCGACCATGCTCGACCTTGAGGTGGACGACCTCGACGACGATGAGCAGGGGCCGGTGTACGCGCTCATCCCCGGCATGGCAGAGACCCCGCACGGCCCGCTGCCGCTGCTTTACCTGGAACCAGAGGCTGGCCCCGCCGGCGCCGATGACCTGCTCACTCGCTGCGGCTGGCCGCGCTGGGATGTTCCCCTCATTCCCGGCGCAGACCCCGTCTTGCCTAGCCCCGCCCCCCAGTGGCGGGTCCGGGTGAGCATCGCCCATCGGGCTGTCGAACAGATCGCCCATGTCGACGACGAGGGGTGGGATGACATCATCGTGGGGCAGGCGCCCGACCTGGTGCCGATGTCCGAGGACTGGTGGAACCTCGTCGACCGCGTCCAGCATGTGCTGCTGTGCGGCCCGGTCTCCGCAGACGGGCATGCTTCTCCGGCCGAGGCGCTGACGGCGGCCGCCGCCGCCGGCCCGGTGATGGCCGTGCTCGCCCAGGTGAGTTTCTGGTGACCACCGACCCAAAGCCCACTGTGACCCGCCGCCGTACCACCGCCCACAGCGCCACCCAGCTGCGCCTCGCGCTGGGATGGACCGAGGACCAGATGAGCCGGGCCCGCGCCGCCGCTCTCATCCCCGAACCTGACATGAAGACCCCGAGATGGTCTGGCCCGGTCGTCGACGACCTCGTGGCCCGCCGCACCGAGCTCCTGGCCCAGCTTCCCGATGACCTGTCCGACTCGGAGTTCATGACCCTGCTCGGGGTGGAGTACGGGGACTGGAAGCGCGGCCGCGCCGCCGGGCTCATCCCCGACCCCGACCGCCCCCCATACTGGACGCGCGCCCTGGCCGAAGAGGTGGCCGGCCGGGCACAAGAGATCCGCCAGGCGATCCCGCCGCCGCCGATGGGGGCTCGCCGCTGCGCCGAGCTGCTGGGCGAGCTGACCGGCCTGGACGTCACCTACGATGACATCACCGACCTGGCCAAACGAGGCCTGGCCACGGCGGTCGACGAGTACAAGGGGTGGGACCTATACGACGTCGCCGAGCTGCGGGCGCTCGCGGTCGATCCGGAGCGGCTGGCCGTGCTCACCGAGATGGTCGGTGCCCGTACGGCGTGGCTGGCCGACTCCATCCTCCCTGCGGACGCCGTCGCCTGGTTGCGCTGGCACGAGGACGACCTGACCCGGGTGGCCGACGAGCGCGGCATCGAGCTGGGCCGGTTCGGTCGCTACAGCCGAGCCGACATCGCGCTCCTGTCGGGGGATGAGGAGTTCGTCGAGCAGGTCCGCCGCGAGCGTCTGCTCGGCCCCAACGAGTCGGCCGTCCACCTGGAGATGAGACGGACCGACTTCGACTACATCGTCGCCGCCGGGTGGGTGGAGCCCATCCTGTACGTCATCCGCGAGGTGGGCAGGCGCAGCACGGTGGAAGTCCCGCTGTATGCCGTGGGCGACCTGGAGGACGTCTTGGCCGAGGTGCCCAGCGTGGACTGGGAAGCCGTGCGCGCGGCCAAGCCCAGGGAGCCCTCTCCTTTGCGTGAGCACACCCGGTTGCCAGCCACCCGTGCGGCGGCGATCCGCGCCTTCTGCGGCGACCTCGGCCGAAAGTACTCGGTGGAGGTGTGGCCGTCCTGGCGCAGGCGACTCCAGCGGTGGGAGATCGATTGGGAGCAGCACGCGGATGGTCACCCGACCAAGGAGGAGGTCGCCGCAGCGCTCGCCAAGCACCGCGGCGCCAGCCCGTACGCCGAGGAGATCACCCTGTCCACCGCAGTGGGGGAGGTGATCCGCTGGGCGCGGGCCTGCCAGCAGCGCGGCGAGGCGGTGATCATCGACACCGAGACCACCAGCTTGAGCGGCGTCATCGTCGAGATCGCGATTCTGGACGCCTACGACGGCAGAGTCCTGGTGGACACTCTGGTCAACCCGGACGGGGTGCCCATCGAGGCCGGGGCGCGCGCCGTGCACGGCATCACCGACGCGGCGCTGGCGAGTGCGCCTTCGTGGGAGCAGGTGCTGCCCGCCATCCTGGCCGCTGTCGGCGATCGCCGAATTCTGGCCTACAACTCATCGTTCGACGAGGCATCCGTGCGGGCCACCCACGTCCACGCCGGGCTGGATCCTGCGGTCCTGCCCGCCAGCGGCCGGTGGGAGTGCCTGATGGAGGCGCGCTCCATCTGGGCTCGCGTCAGCCGCTGGTTCCCCCTGGGCGGTGGCCACCGCGCGCTCGGCGACGCCCGCGCCGCGCACAGGGTGCTGATGAGCATCGGTGTTCCCTGCCGGGACGGACAGCACGCATGACGGCCACCAGATTGCCCTCCATGGCTCCAGCCGCCGACATGGCTATGCCCCCGGCCTGCGGTCGGTGATCCTGCGGTGGATCTGGGGACGGCCCGGCCCCGAGGGAGGCTGGCGCCTGCAACTGCCCGGCGCCCCCGAGGACCAGGCACTGCGCCCACCCCGACGTGGCCTGAACCCCGAACAGGTCGGCGTCTGGATGGACCAGACGCTAACCGCGCACGGCTGGCAACGCGCCGAGGCGACTTCGTGGCCACCAGCCACGCTGCCGCGCTTCGCGACCACGATGGCGGTCATCCCAGCGCCAGCGCAATCCAAGATCGAATGACACTTCGCTCCACGCTTCTCAAGGCGGTCCGCCCCGGCGGGCCGCTCGGCTGATCAGCCCGTGGGACGATACCGGCTGAGTGCGTCGGCGTGCTCCAGTAGCGTCCCGCGTAGCTTGTCCATCGCGTCGGCGTGCTCGCTCAACGGCTTGGAATGCTCAACCAGCGCCGCAGTCTGAGCCTCCGTCTGCTCGTGGCCGTGACGCAGCTCGTGGTATCTCGCATGGAGCATCGACAACTGCGCATCGGCCAACCGCTCGACACGTGTCCGCGTATCCATCTCGGCCGCCGTCAAGTTGTCGTAACCGATGCCACCGAATGCATGCACAGCACTCTGGTAGTACAGCTTGGCGAGGGTCCGGTCGTTCTCGGGGGCGCCCTCAGCAGAAGTCTCGAAGGTATCCACCCCCTCGACGGTAACCGGCGCCGCCGATGTCGCCTAACAATTGCCGAAAGAATCCGCCCAAGGTGCCCGTACCTTCAGCGCCGAGTTGGTTGACGCGGTTGCCGGAAGAACCCACGCTGATACGGGGCCGGTTTCGAAACCCCTATCGGTTACGTCCTCGCTTGTGGAGGTGGTGGCTTCTTGGTCCTTCGGCTTAGGGCCGCACGGGGGTAGCGCAGGTTCAGCGCGGCCGCGGGTGGGTCGTTGAGGTAGTCGCCCCACGAGCAGTCGGTCACGTGCGGGCATCCCTCCAGCCAGGTGTTGCAGTGTCGGCACAGCAGGCCGCGCACGAGCATGCTGTCCGGGTCATGGTCGACGAAAACGCCAAGCGCTCCACGGCAGGCATGGCAGCTTGACCCTAGGGCCGCGGTCAAGGCATTGACGATTGGCGCCAGGATCGAGCCTTGATACGGCGGCCAGTAGCCGTAGGCCTCATAGACGGGACAGTGCTGGCGCTTGGGCACCGCAGTGGGATCGGTGACCTGTTCGGTAGGCGTCACCGCCCAGCGAATCGTCACCGAACCACCCCGTCCGGCCTTCGGATCCGTGCCCGGCGGAGGATTGATCCGATAGCGTACCCCGTCAGCCGTCCACCACACGCACGACTGCTCATGAGGCAGGGCCGGCGGGGGCGGCTTGCGACGTCCTCGCCAAGAAACCGCGCAGATGAACCGGCCGTCGACCCGCAGGTGGTAACGACCATCGTCACCGAGCACCGCCACCCGCTCAGCCGCATACGTCGCAGAGCGCATCATGCGGCAGGGCGCAGCCGCACGAGCGGCCACCACGGCCGCCAGTTCGACCGGATCCTCGCTCTCGGCCTGCCAGGCATAACGTCGCAGCAGCGCGGCCCGGCGATGCTCAGGGAAGTCCGGATCACCCAACCAGTCGACCACGATCTTTTACCTTCCCGTGCACTGCACCCTAAATCCGCTAGCAGCACCTTTCCCCCGGTTGTGTCCAACCTGCGACGCATCTCCTGCTGGACGGCCCCTGGACAGGAAGTCTCGGCTGTGTCCGCCGCTCCCGGCACCTCCGGGGGCGTTCACCGTAACCGCACCGGGGAAGCCCTTGATGAGCCCAGTTGAGATCTTGTCTTTGCTGCTGGCCCTGTCCATCACCCTCAACATCGCGATCACCGCCGCGCTGATCGCCCGCCGTGCCGGAGCCAGCACCGCGAACGCGATCCTCACCGGCGCGGGAGCGGCCGCCACGACCCTGGCCCTCTACCTCGCCGCGGTGGCCGCCTACCACTGAGCACACCCCGCACATCCTCAACGGCGTCCGCCCGACGGAGGATGATCATGGTGGTGCGGGCGGCCACGGTGGAGATGGCGTCCGGCTTCGGTCGCACCGAAGCCGGACCACGGTGCAGGCTGAAGACCACGCTCTGGTCCCGATGATCATCGATTCCCATGAAGAGATCGAAGTTTCCTTTTAAGGGGAGTCGTTGAACCACGGCGTTGAACAATCAGGATGCGATAGACACAAAGTTGGCATAGAACGACACGGATCATTTTGAGCGTGCGGAAGCTACACATCAGGTACTGAAGTGGCCAGAACAATCAGATGCGAAATACTCCGGTGTTTCGACGGCTACGGTTGGCTCCGATCGACAGGTTTCCCGGGAACGGAGGCTGATGGTTTCGCCGTTTCGTCCGGTGGGTCGGCTGGCCGACTCTGCCGTGCTCGCCGAGTTGGCTCGGTTGTGGGATCAGGCCCGCCGTAATGAGGCAGCCAAGCACCGGCACGTCACGCAGAAAAGGTTGGCGCAGGTTTCGAAGGTGCCCCAGACGACCATCAACTCCTGGGCGACCGGCAAGAATCTGCCACGCGAGCTCGACCGCCTGACGGCGGTCGGCGCGGTCCTTGCCGAGTGGGCCTGCGAGCGTCCGTCTACAGGCAAGGACTGGTCCGCACTGCTCGCGACCGATGAGCGGCGGACGGGCGAGTTGAAAACAGCTCAGACAGTGTCGTCATCACTCGATCCGCTGTATCAGCTACTGCCCCCCGGTGCGCCAGAAGCGTGGCTGTTGCAGCCCCGCTTCGGCGTGGTGCCGTATCTGGCGCGAGAAGGTCTGATTGAGGAGCTGGAGGCGTGGTGTGCCGAGGACCGCATGTTCAGCATCGGTGTCGTCTCCGGTGAGGGTGGGTCCGGCAAAAGCCGGCTCGCCGCTGAGTTGGACACCCGGATGCGAAAGCGCGGCTGGGACTGCGGCCAGGTGCCGAACACCGAGGCGCTGAGCGAGTTCACTCCACAGTCCGCCACTTTGCTGGTGGTCGACTATCCGGAGCAGTGGCTCGCTGTCCTCGGCCGCGTGCTGGAACAGCTGGCCGGCCGACTGGCCGGGCCTCGTGTGCGCGTGCTGCTGCTGGCCCGCCAACGGGCGGCGCGCTCGCACTGGTGGGCTGAACTTGACCGGACCAGCCGCCGGGTAGCGACGGGGTTCGGCAACCTGCACCTCGACCTGGCCGCCCATGCGCTCTCCCCGAACGAGCGCCGGGAGCACGCCGAGACCGCGATGCGGGCATTCGGCCACCACCTCGGGATCGACGAGGTCGGGGCAGTCCCCGATGTGACCGACGACGACTTCGCCAATCCGTTGCTCGTCCACATGGCCGCCTTGCTGGCCGCGCACGGCCAGCAAGGCGAAACGCAGTCTGCCGGCTCCATGCGTGAGGAAGTGCTGGCCCACCTCCTGGCCCGCGAGCAGGACCGGTGGGCTCGTCTGCGGCCCGCGCACCAGCTCGCCGATTTACACGAGACGCATGCTGTGCGCGCCGTGCTGACCGCGGTGCTGACCGGGCCCTCAGCCGGTGAGGCGGCTGAGCTGCTCGCGGCCCTGCCGGAGCTTTCCGGGCCGGCACAACAGGAACGGCGCGGGCGCATCTGCTACTGGCTGGCCGACCTCTATCCGGGACAGCGGCCGCTGGCGTCGTTCGGGCCGGACCTGCTGGTCGAGCAACTGCTCGATTCCGCGGCCGGCAGCACCGCCGACCTCGACGATGTGATCGCCGCCGTACACGACCACGACGCGACGAGCGCACGCCACCGCAGCCGACTGCTCGCGACCCTGCGATTGGCCGCGGAGCAGCGACCAGGCGTGTCCTCAGCGCTACGTGGCTACCTGGTCAAGAACCTGCCCGCGCTCTTGGAGCAGGCGCTGGACGATCCTGACACTCACCTGGCGACCATGTTGGACAGCGCACTGGTGTTCTGCGGTGAGCGACGAGACCCCAAACTGAAACTCGCCTTCGCCTGCGCCTCCATCCAGGCGGCCCTCCCTGCCCGCCACGAACGTGGCGCGCAACTGCTGTACACCACGATGCGGCTGGCGCTACCCGTCTTCCGGGGAGCGGCCGAGATGGACCCAGAAGACGGCCTTGACGCCCTCCACGTGGGCCTGCGTCAGTTGGTCCTCCGCAGCGAGCAGGCGAGCTGGTACGAGAAGGCGCTCGAGTGGAACCTGGAGAATGTGCGGGTGGGCCAGCGGCTCGTCAACCGAGATCGCGACCGGTATCTTGCGGAACTGTCCTTCGATCTGAGCCATCTCGCCGCCGCCTACATGAAACTCGGCCAAGGACAAGAGGCGCTCGCGGTCGCTGAAGAGGCCGTCACGCTGCAACGAGAGCTCGCTGAGCGTGGCAGGGGAGAAGACAGCGGGCTCGCCATGACGCTGCACCGGTTGAGCGGTATTCAGGTGGAGCTGGGTAACTATGACCAGGCGCTGGTCTCCAACGCCGCGGCGCTGCCCGTGCTGCGACGGTTTGCCGACCAGGGCGACGGCCATTATCTGCCCCTGCTGGCTGAAGCCCTCACCCACCGGGGTGCCATCCTGGCCGGCCAACACCAACACGAGCAGAGTCTGGCCGCCGTCACCGAGGCATTTCGGCTGAGGGAACGCCTGGCCGAGCAGTCGCCGGACACCGGCCTGGCCCTCCTGCAGTACGACCTGCACAACCTGTCGCGAGGGAAGGTGAATCTCGGCCGCTACGACGATGCGCTGGCGGATGCGGCTCGCGCGGTCGAAGCCAGCCGCGAGGCTTGCGCGGCGAACCCGCGACGCCATCGGATCGTGCTGATCCGCAACCTCAAGCAGGTTGCCGACCTCCACCTCCGGCTCGCCCGGCCACAGCAGGCGGTCGCAGCGGTCGAAGAGGCGGTCGTCCTCGCCCGACAGGGCACCGAAGCAGAACTCGCCGAGTCGCTGGCACAGCTCATCGGCGTGCTCACCGGGCTGGGCCGATACGCCGATGCCTCGTCGCTGTGCCTGGAGGCCGAATCACTGCTGCGGCGGCTCGTCGACTCCCAGCGGCACTTGCTCCCCGTACTGGCCTCGACGCTGACCGACCACAGTCAGGTTCTGGATGGCATCGGCCGACCGGATGAAGCCCTGGACGCGGCGCGCGAGGCCGTGGACTTCGCGAGAGGGCTCGACGCCTCCAAGGATTTGACGCTGGCACGTGCCTTGGTCAACCTCGGCGATCGATATGCACGGTTGCAGCGCTTCCCGGAGGCGCTGGTACACACCGCGGAAGGGATGGAATTGCTGCGTACGGCCGACCAGCCGGCCGCGCTCGCGGCCGCCCAGGCCAAGCTCGCCGACCGGCACGCTCATCTCGACCACCGCACTGAAGCGCTGGCCGCGGCCCTCGAGGCGGTGCAGCTGAGCGAGACCGTGCACCAGGCTGATCCCACCCAGCACCGCATCGAGTACGCCTACGCCCTGAAGATACTCAGCGAAATCTACCGCAGCTTCGGACGCCCCACGGACGGACTTCATCCCCTCACCCGAGCAGTGCAGCTCCACCGGGAACTCGCCGAAGCCGACGCCAGCGACTACCACCGATCTGGTCTCGCCACAGCCCTGCACAGTCTGGCCGACCTCCAGGTCGTGACCCGCCAGTACCACGAGGCCGTCGACAGTTGCCGGCAAGGCAACCAAATTTACGAACAGCTCGCCGACGCGAACGAAGATCATTATCTGGGCAGGTACGCCGGATCGCTCGAGAGCCTGCGCGCGACTCTGGTCTTTGCGGAGCGCTTCGAGGATGCGCTGCCCGTGGCGTGCCGACAGGTGGAAATCGCACGTCGCCTGGTCACCAAGGATCCGGAATTCCGCGAGTTCCTGACGTGGAGTTACGGCGAACTGACCAAAATGCTGACCTTGCTCGGAGATTTCACCGAAGCGCTACAGGTGGCCGCGCTGGCCAAGGCGGACGCTGTCATTCCGGATCCGGACCAGATCTCCTCAAATCCCCGCCCACCAGCAACATCATGACTCAGATCCGGCCCCATCCGAGAGACCTACAGTCCAGCCCTCATTCCTGCTGTCCTAACGGGCATGGCAAACACCGAGCACCCCGCTCCGCAGCGCCCCGCGCCACGTCGCCTGATCACCCGTCGGTTTCGCCGCACCATCGGCTACGCACTCGCCCGTGGCGCCGCCCACGCCACCGGCGCCGGCCTGGTCGGCCTCGTATTCTGGTGGCTCACCAACCATTGACGAGTAGGTAAGCAACCGAAGCCGGTGCTGGCGGGAAACGCGACTGCGGCCGCCTCCCGCCGCACCTGCTCCCCGATGGGGAACTACACCCCGGCCAACTGGCCCGCATCCGCTCGGGCAACTGCATACTCGGGACACGAAGACGAACTCGCCGATCGCTGGCTCGACTACCACCGCAATGAGGAGCGGCTGCAACGCACTGGATCGCCGCCCTCAGCAGCCGGTCATCGCCGTCCGGCGGGTGGTGGTCAAGCAGCAAGCAGCCTCAGCTCTCGCAAGGTCACCCCGGGAACCGCTCGGTTGGTCGTCGGTTCGCCCCTTGCTGGCCGAGTGAGGGCGGTAACCACCAGCCTTCGGTGAGGGCGGCTCGGTGTCGCTCATGGAACCAGCCGTTCACGCATATCCAGAGGGTACGCCCAGCCCCCAGGGGTGGGCGGGACGATACGGTCATAGGCTTTCATCGTCATGGGTGAGTGCGGGCGGCGAGGGTAATGAGCGCGCTCTGGTAGGCGTCGGCAGGGTCGTCACTGGGAGGGGCGATGAGCTGCCATTCGTGGCCGGCGGCGGCGAAGGGATACCACTTGCCATCGTCATGTCCGTGGCGGATCTCGATGTCGGTGGTGGGGTCGATGACGCGGTTGTCAGCGATGGTCAGCGCAGCGGCTGAGTCTGGGCGCAGCGGGGTGATGGCCGCGGCGGCCTGCTGGAGGACCTGGGGGTCGTCTGGGTAGGGGTGGAGGGTGACGCGGACGCCGGGGGCGCCGGCCAGCGCATAGGTTTTCAAGAGCCGCCGGAAGTCCTGCGGCTCCATGTCGAGCCGGTAGGGCACGTTCTCGGCCCGCTGTTCGCCGGGCAGCGAAGCGGTCAGGCGCACGGCGTCGGTGACCGGATCCATCTCGAGCAGAGTGTTCTCGGTCAGGAGCTGCTGGGCCTGGTGGGCGGCTTCACGCGCGAGGTGGCCAAGCAACTGCAGCGATGGCGCGGGCGCCGGGGGCTCGGGCAGCTCCATTGCTGCGAAGCTCGCCGTGGACGCGTCGCCGACGGCGGTGGCGGCTTCGCGCGCGGGACGGGGCGGTGCGCTGTGGTCCCAGTTTCGGTACGCCTGGTGGGCGGCGATGAAGGGGCCGGTGGGGCGTGACGGTGCGCGGGACCGGTCGTGCTTTTCGGGCGCTGGTGCGGCGGCGGGAAGCGGCGCGTGAAGGAGCTCGGTCAGGTGCCGATGGGAAAGACCGCGCAGGCTCATCAGCAGAGAGGGGGTGGCGTGCAGGCGCTGAGTGAGGGCGTATCCGAGAGCGGCGGTGTGCTGGCACGGTGCTTGCCGACAGTCACAAGCGAACCTCACCTGGGTGGCGCTGGGGGCGATGGGGACCTCGCCGGTGTGGGCAGGGTCGGCGAGACCGGCGGGGAGCTGGCCCTTCAACAGGGCCTCCTTGTGGCGGCTGCGGATCAGAGCCGCGGCGAGTGCGTGTTGTTCCTCTTCGCTGAGCGTGGCGATGCGGATGGTGGCGCGGGCGGGTTCGCCATGGCGGGGGGTGATGAGGGCGCTGATCTGGCCGGGCTGAGGGTTCAGAGCGGCGGGGACGCCGCCGGCGCGGTAGATGGCATATCCCTGCAGCAGGGTGGCGGGGCTGGCGGTGGCCTGCTTGTGAGCCGCCTCCCAGGCCAGGGCCCATGGCGAGGTGATATCGGTCACGGGCGCGCTCCCAAGGCGATGAGTTCGGCGAGTTCGGCATCTGAGAGGTCGGTGAGCGCGGTCTCTCCGTGCGCCAGGACGGCCTCGGCCACGGCGCGTTTGCGTTCCAGGAAGGCGTCGATGCGGTCCTCGATCGTCAGCTCGGTCTGCATCAGGTGCACTTCCAGGATGTGGGCCTGGCCGATGCGGTGGGCTCGGTCGATGGCTTGGTCCTCCACGGCGGGGTTCCACGGTCGGTCGAACATGATGACATGGCTGGCTTCGGTCAAGGTCAGGCCGGTGCCGCCCGCTTTCACGGTGAGGATCATGACGGGGTTGCGGCGGGCCTGGAAAGCGTCGACGAGATTCTGGCGGGCTTTGCCGGGCGGGATTTGGCCGTGGAAGAACAATGGGTCGATGCCTTGGGCGTGAAGGTGGGTTACCAGCAGCTGGCCCATGGCGGCGTAGTTGGTGAACAGCAGCGTTGGTTCGCCCGCCGCGGTGATCGGGGACAGGAGCTCATCTAGTGCGGTGAGCTTGCCTGAGCGTCGCCGCTCGGCCTCTGGGTCGTAGCGATGCGGGTCCGGAATCTCGTGCAGGTAGTGGGCTGGGGTGTTGCAGATCTGGCGCAGGTGCGTGAGCAGGGTGAGGACCAGGGCGTGGCGTTCGCCGGGCTGGGCCGCGCGGATCTGCTCCATGGTCTGGCGCGCCACCGCCTCATATAGGCCGACCTGCTCACTGGTGAGGGCCACATAACGGTGTGTGGTGATCTTGGGAGGCAGTTCCTTGAGGATGTGCGGGTCACTTTTGCGGCGCCGGAGCATGAAGGGGGCCAGCACACGAGCTAGGCGAGGGGTCTCGTCACCGTCGGGATCGTGCTCGATGGGGCGGGCGTAGCCGTCGTTGAAGGTGCGGTGGCTGCCGAACAGGCCGGGGTTGGTCCAGTCCAGGACTGACCAGGCGTCCATGAGGCTGTTTTCGACAGGGGTGCCAGTGAGGGCGACCCGGGCCTTGCCACTCAGCTGGCGCAGTTGCCGGGCGGTCAGCGAGCGGTGGTTTTTGACCTGCTGCGCCTCGTCGGCGACGATCAGGTCGTAGACCGTCGCGGCCAGGATGTCGGCATCGCGTCGCAGGGTGCCGTAGGTGGTGATGACAACCTCGTCGCTGCTCAAGTCCTCCAGGGTGCGGCCTTCACCGTGGTAGCGGCGGGTGAGGGTGGCCGGGGCGAAGCGGGCGATCTCGCGCTCCCAGGTGGCGAGCATGGACGCCGGACAGATGATCAAGGTCGGTGCGGTGCGCTCGGCCTGCTCACGGCGGTGCAGGTGCAAGGCGATGGCGGTGATGGTCTTACCGATGCCCATGTCGTCGGCCAGGCACGCGCCGAAGCCAAGGCGGGTGAGGTTGGCCAGCCAGGACAATCCCCGCCTCTGGTAGTCGCGCAGTGTCGCCTGCAGCGTGGCGGGCGCGGGGATGGGCTGGTGGGAGCCGACGCGCAGGAATTCCACCAGGTCGGCCAGCGCGTCGGTCGGCTCACAGGCCACCAGGTCGCCATCAATGGTGAGGCTGCCGGTCAAGGCCGCGGTTAGTGCCTCGGCCGCCGGGAGCGTACCAAGGCCGCGATTCGCTGCGCGGCGGGCGGTGTCCGCGGTGACCAGCAGCCAGCGGCCGCGCAGGTGGACCAGGGCGCGGCTGGCAGCAGCGAGGGCGTCCATCTCGGTGTCGGTCAGGCCGTCGCCGTCGACGGTCAGTTGCCAGCGGAAGTCCAAGACGTTGTCCAGGCTGAAGGCGGGCGCGCTGGCCTCGGAGGCGCGGCGGGTGCCGATCAGCGCGCGCACGCCCAGGGCGCGGGCCCATTGGTCGGGCCAGGTGATCTCGATGCCGGAGCGGGCCAGGGCTTGGCCCATCTCGCCGAGCAACAGCGCGGCTTCGACGGCGCGCACCGTGAACCTGGCCGGCCGGTCCTGCTCGGTGAGTCGCTGCAGCGGCGGCCATAGGTGCGCGGCGGCGCGCAGACAGCGGCGGATGCGCTCCAGTTGGAGCGGGTCGGCGCCGTGCTGGGGCAGGTACTCGGCGGCGTCGACGAGCCGGGCCTGGCCGCCGGGTGTGGTGGTCTTGATTCGCAGCACCGCCCACAGCAGTTCGGTGTCGCCGGGGCTGTTGGCGGGTGGCGGCTTGATCGTCACGACCAGGCCGAGCGGCGGGTGAGGGTCGAAGATCGCGTTGATCTGGTCGGTCCACGCCACCAGGTCCGAGCGCTGGGGGCGGGGGGAGGGGGCGGTGTAGGGGGCTGAGCCGAGCGCGTACGCGGTTCCCGGGCCCCGCACGAGCGCATCGGCCAAAGCATCCAGGACGCCACGCACCACGATGCGCGGCGCCCACAGCCGGTAGGGGGTGCGGGCGGCCGGGACGCAGTGCGCGTACGGTGGCATCGCCTCGGCAAGATCAGCGGCGCTGGCCTGCTGTGGTGGGGTGAGGGGTCCCAGATGCCAGGCGTCGCGGCCGGCCGGGTCGGTGCCCGGGTAGACGCGCTCATCAGCGATGGCTTCAAGACCTAGGCGGATGATGGCTCGCCAGGTCTGCGTACTGGGGTGCAGGCCATTTTCGGCCAGCCGGACCAGCACCCCGGCCAGCAGCCTCAGTGGCACCGACCACGCCGCAACCGGGGTGGCGCGCACTGCGACGCCCGTCCCGGGCAGGATCAGCTCGAGGTTTTCGGCCCGCAGCGGCGCGGGCGGGTCGGCGTCCAGCAGGGGAGTACCGTCGGGGTGGTAGATCATCAGCCGGGCGGCGTTGCCGCTCAGGTCGGCGGTCACCGCAGCACCTGAGCCAAGGACGTCCTCCAGCAGTCGCACGGCCAGCAGCCTCTGGGCGGGCGTTGCCGCAGCGGGTGCGGTGCGCGGGTGCGGTATGAGCGCGGCCGTGGCCGGCTTGGGCGCTCCGTCCTGGGATTCTTCGGCTTGGGTGGCCGCGGCCGGGTCGGCGGGTATCAGCGCGAGGCGGGCCAGCAGCGCTCGCACGGCCTCCTGATAGGAGGCGCGCTTGGTTCGCGCGTGCCCTTGGGCTTGAACCGTCTGCTCCTGGTAGCGGCATGACAGAGTGCACACGAACATCCGACGATGCGCCGGGCCGGTAGCCGAGTAGTCCGGCTCGACGTCGGTGATGACGCCGGTCTGCTGCAAGGAGTTCAGCGCGCCCAGGGGGTCCTTGCCCGGCGCCAGCGGCTTGATCGCGGACACCGCCTGCAGCGGTGCGGCTGGCTGGGGTTCATCGTCGCCGACGATCAGGGCCAGCAGCGCGCGGGCCGCCTGCTCGCGGGCCGCGCCCTTACTGACCCCGCTTCCCGCTGCCTGGAGGGTGCGGCCCTTGGAGTGGCAGGTGGCCTGGCAGGTGAACAGCGGCTGGGCGTCGCTGACCTCAGAGGAGACCTCGAAGGCCACGTCGGTGATCAGCTCGATCTGCGCGAGCTCGTTCACCGTGCTGACCGGGTTCTTGCCTGGCGACAGCGGCTTCATCGAGGTCCTCGGCTCCGGTATGAGCGAGGGCTCCGGCAGTGGCAATCGGGCCAGCTGGGCTATGACGGCGACCGCGGCCGAGCGCCGGGCGTGCCGCTTCGAGCGCTCCGGCCCGCTGTCGGCACACAACAGACCGGTATCGGCATCGTAGGTCACCATCGCCTGAAACCGCGTCGTCTCCGGGGTCGCTCCCGAGACGACGGTGTCGTCATAGACCGGGGTAGGCCGCCCGGCGGCGGCCGCGTGCAGGTTGAGGATCGCTGGTGCGACCCCCTCGCCGACGGCGATCGCGTCCATGATGGCCCGGCGGGCCGGCTCCCACTGCGGCGCCGCTGCTTGGAAGAGCACGAGGTGGAGGTCGCGTGGATCCAGCACACCGGCCCGGGCCCGGGCCGCGATCTCCTCCACCAGGACTGGCGCCACGGCGGCTTGGGCGCACACCTGCTGTAGCTGCGCGCGAAAGCCGTCCGCCGACAGCGCGGCCGACACGTCCACGGGCGCGGTGGTGCTGGCGGCGACCGATTCCCACCCCGCGCCATCACCTGACTCCTGCACCACCGGCTGAACCGCGCACAGATGCCCCAGCAGGCTCACCGCGGCCCGGTGCCGGGCCGTCTTGAGCTGGTCGGCGTACGCGGCGATGCCGTGGGCGAACCCCTCACGGGTGCGCCACCCGGCTTGGGCCCCGAAACGGCCCAGCCCTTGCCTGGTCGGCAGCTTACGCAGCACGAACACCGCCTCCACCGCCTGGGCGTGTGAGGTGAGAACAGCGGTGGCACGTTCCGGAGCCGAGGCCAGCGCCGCCCATGCGGCTGAGCGGGCCGCCTGCACCTGCGCGTGCGCCACTGTGCTGTCCAGAAGAAGAGCCCGCAGTTCCCGTGTCCGCAACCGGCCCGCCCCGGCCCGCCGGGTGACCTCATCAGCGAACGCCCCAGGCCACAGATCATCCGCGCACGCCCTGGCCAACAAACGGCTGAACTCCTGGTCCCCCAGCCGCCGGAACCCGGCCGCGTCACCGCCGCGCAGTTCTCGCTCTTCGGTGTCCTGGGCGCGCTTTTTGAGGAACTCGGCGGTCGTCAGCGGAGTGGGCCGGGTCATCACGTCAGCGAAACCTCCGGAAAACGGGATGGGCCGCACAGGCCGTCAACGGTCGAACCGAGCCAGGTGCGGCGCACCACCTCCGGCAGCACCGGTCGGGTCACGCGCCTGTTCGGGCGAGTGGGCAGCCCACATCGATCACCGTAACCGAGGTCACACCCAGCGCGCATGCCATCACTCAAGTACGGGGCGAGCACAGCTTCGATACGCATCTGGGCGACGGCGCGGACTGCTTGACGTCGGCACCCAGGAACCGGTCGTTCGTCTCGATCATCTGCCGCATCAGTGCGCCGCCGTCCGCCTTTACCTGCGCCAAGCGGCGTGCTCGGCGAAGAAGCGAAGGTCAGGCCAGCGGGTCAAGGCGGCGGTCGGGGTGCATGTGCCGACAGCGGGTGGTGGGGGTGAGGAGGTCGTCGCGGTAGCCGCCGCGGGCGCCGGTGGTGCGGGCCATGCGCTGCCAGAAGCGTTCGGCGGTGTCGTATTGCGGGGTGGTGGTCCACTCGTAGTCAGGGCCGGCGGCGTGCGCGGTGAGCACGAGCCGTCGGCCCAAGCCGAGGTTGTGATACCGGGTATCGACAGAAACCTTGGCCACCTGAGCCTGGCGGCAGGAGTGGCAGATCAGGTATCCGATCGTGGCGATACGCTGACCGTGCCAGACCACGGTGATGGAGACGACGTCATCGGGGGCATCGGCGGGGCGGTGCTCGAGGAGAGCGGTGCGCAACTGCCAGCGCCGATACCACCAGCGGGGGTCGAAGCGGCGCAGAAACCGCCGCGGGAACCGGTGCCGGTCGAAGAGGCCGGGGCGAAACGGTTCAGGGGTGGGAAACCAGTCGGCCATGACGGCATCGGCCAGGTCCCGCTGAGCCTGCGGATCGCTTTCGGCGCCGGCGTGGCGGACGCGGGCCAGGGCTTGCTCGGCCAGCTCGGCCGCGATGAGGAAACAGCGCAGCTGCCCGACCTCGGCGCCACCGGCCTGTAGTTCGCTGATGCGCCGGTGGGCGGCGCCGGGGATCGCGGCCAGGCGGGCCGGGTCGGCGTGGAGGCGGCTGAGCAGCAGGTCCACGTGTGCTCGCACGCGGGGCTGGCTGCGCAGCGCCTGGCGTACGGCGCCCGGGTCGGCGGGAGTGTCCTCGGGGAGGCGGATGTTGAGCGCCGAGGACCAGGCGAAGATCAGGTCGTCTCGGGTGTGGTCGACCGGATCGGGTGGGGTGCTGGCCGTGCTCATCGCGGTGCTCTCCCTTGTCCAGGGCTGAGGTGAGGGGGAGGAGGGGCTACCAGCCGCCGGAGTCGCCGCCGCAATGGGAGTGCACGATGGTGGCGGCGTCGGCGGCCATGCGGGCGGCGCCGCGGATGGTCGGCGGCAGGCTTTCTTGCTCCAGCAGCGGGGCGAGCGCGCTATGGAGCGCCGCGGCGAGTGTGATCATCGCCGCGGCGATGCGGTCGACGTCCTCGGGGATGGAATCAAGGAGTTCGTCTCGGCCGTGGCGAAGCAGGACGGCTTGTTCGCCGCTGTGGGCGTAGCGGCGGATCAGCTGCTCGCCGAGGACCTTGTACAGCAAGGCGACCGCGCGCTCACAGGCCTCGGCGCAGACGGCGAAGGTGTCGCGTCGGGGCAGGGCGTAGTGGTCGAGCAGGCCGCTGACGGCACCGGCGAGCAAGAAGCCACGGCAGGTGTGCGCGAGGGTGACCGGCGCGGGCTGGTCTCCCTGCTGGGTGGCGGTGGTGAGGTCGGTGGCCAGTGCCGCCAGGTGAGCGGCCAGGCCGGTGGCGGGTGCAGGGGAGTCGGTCATCGGCGGCTGCTTTCTGTCAGCGAACGTTCTCGTGCAGGAACTGCTCCCATTCACCGGTCGCGTTGAGTTCGATGACCTGGGCGACCATGAGCAGGATCGCCGCGTTGGCGAGCAGCGAGACCGCATCGAAGCCGGCGACCACCGTGGCGGCATGCTGGTTGGTCGGCGAGGTATCGCGCGGCGGCAGGTCCACGCTGTCGGGGAGCATCTCCACCTGCTCGTAGCCGGCCCCGGCTTCTGTCAGTTCCCTATCAGCGAACACCCACAGGTTCCCGGCGATGGAGAAGGGAGTGCCGATCATGCCGGCGACCTCTGCTCTGGCTTCGGGCGTATCGGGCAGATGCCGGTGCTGAACGGTGGCCAGCCGCCGGGCACAGGTCGTGAGGATGTCGCGCCGCCCGTGGGAGTGAATCCCTTCCCAGCCGTCGGGGTCGGCATCGGCGGCGATCTGCTTGGCGACCTCGCCCAGAGACAGATCCAGGCCGCCGCCGTCGTCGGGCGAGGTCTCGGCCAGTTGGGCGGAGATCCGCCGGGCCAGGTAGACGTCACACGCCTCGGTGATCTGGGCGAGGAAGTCAGCGACCACGTTCACGGCCGCGAGGATATGCGCGGCCTTGCGCGCCTCGGGCGGAAGAGTACCGAGGTCGGCGAAGTCGACCACGGTTACCCCGTCGATCCCGGCAGCGGCTTCGCGGACCAGCTGGTGCAGGTCGACCTCGTCGTTGTGGTCGGGCATGTGAGCTCCCGGACAGTGGGGGTGCGGCACGTCCATCCTGGCATCAGGAGGTGATGGGGGTGGCCGACATCGTCGAACACGCACCCGGGGCACCCCGTGATCGGCGTTCAGATGATCCACCAGCAGGAACAGGAGCTCACCGCTGAGCTCGCCGCAGGGTTCGATCGCCTCCCGCTCGGCGCACCACACGAACGCCCTGGCGGCCGCGGGCAGCAATTGCCCGATGACCCCCGCGCCTGACCCGGATGCGCAGCTCTCCGGTCCCCGGCTCTCCTTCACTATGCGGGCCGGTCCGGCATTCGCTCGTCTCCCAACTGGCGGGTCATCACCACCGCGGGCACGATGCTTGAGGAGCACATCCGCTGCGGCGCGGTCGGCGTCTTGTACAGGCCCGGCGCGCTCTGCGCGCTCATCGGTCCGCTCCACATGATCCGTTGGCGTCACGAATTCACCCGGATGCGCCCTAAAGTCGGAGAAGGTTCGGCTGAAGAAGCCAACCGCCCGCAGGGCGAGGATGTGCTGGCCATGACCGGCCAGGCCGGTCGGCCAGCACGCCGCGACGCGCGGTTCGGCGTAGCGTGACCGCCATGATCCAGCCCGACCCGTTTCCCGACCTGCCCAATGCTGCCCCTGCCGCCGTGGTCGCCACCCTCGACGCCTGCGAGCGTTTCGCCACCTACCTCGACATCCTGATCGGGCAACTGCGGGAATCCCGGCTCGGCCCTGGCGACACCGAGCAGATCGACGCAGCTGCCACCCGGGTCAGCGCAGGTCTGGCGATACTGACCACGATCGCCGGTGAACAGCAGCCGTAGCCGATCTAGACAGCATTCAACAGGCCGCAGTGTGCGCTACGGATACCCAAGACGATCTCGAGGTACATGCCGGTAGTCCTGACCGGGCAGCGCGATGACGTCGGCGGCGGCGACCTGCTGATCGATGAGAACTGCACGGCGCGCGCTGGCGCTCTCGCCTACGGTCAATCGGGTCAGACACGCCCACCAGGAGGTCCCGCCGTATCGCCATCGGCGTAGCAGGGCCACCTGCCCGTCGCAGGCGACCAGTGGCGGCAGTGCCAACAGCATGTCGGGACGGCCAGGGAGACGTTCGTAAGATTGGCCGTCCAGTTCTCCGAGGTCGGCGTACGGCAGGCGCCGCTCAGGGATAGATGGAGGATCTGTCACCGGTTCGCCCGGGATGATCCAGCAGATGTGCCCCCAGCTCTGCCTATCAGCTTGCCAACGCCCGCAGACGAACACCGGCCGGACGCCGTGAAGCATCAGGGGCGCTACGAGCAGCGAGGCAGAGGCGCGCACTCGCCGACCCTACCGCCCTACCGCACGTATGTTCGATCATTGGGTGGCCGTGTTCTCCCCCAGCACGGATTTCGTCCTCCAGGCAGACGCTCGATGAGCTGTGGCCAGAACACCGCGGCGCGAGGCCGATCAGCCGCTGGCGCGGTCGACGGTCCAGGCCAACGCCCGAGCTGTACTCGAATGGCCCCGGGCCTGGACCGCCGACGAGCAGCGGCTATCGTCGGCCGAGACGCGGTGTTCTGGCCACAGGCCGGACGGCTGACGGGGGGAGCTTTCGTAGAGATCCGCACTCGCGCTGGCGATCTCCCATCGTCCGGTCCGCCAGTCACGCTCCCAGCTCACGCCGTGGTGTTCGGTCAGCAGGTGGCGCACCCTGTCCATGGCGTAGGCGTCGGCTGCCTCGACGCACTCGTGAAGAGCGCGCCGGGAGGCGCCGGTGATGTCGGCCCATTCGCCATCAGGGGCGCGCATCAGGGCGGCGATGACTAGGTGAGCGTGCAGGCATGGGCGGGGAGGGGCGCCGGTAAGCGGGGGCGTGGTCCGATGCCAGATGATCCACCCCATCAGGCCGGCGCGGCGCGAGTGGGCGGTGATTTTCTTTTCGAGATGGGTGGCGGTGTCCATGACGGCTTGGGCGACAAGCTCGATGACTGAGGCGGCCACGTCGGGGCGTCCGAGCGCGTGCAAGGTGCTGACGCTGGGGGGCTGAGCAAGGGTGATCTCAAAGCCACGGTTGCGGGTGCGGTCTGCGGCGGCCAGGAGGCGGCGGCCGGTGGCTGGGTGGCGGCCACTCATGAGCGCAGAGGCCGCTTGGTGTTGAGCAGGTGTGAGTCTGCTGCCGGGGACGAGGCCCAAGGACGACAAGGGAGAGCCAAACCAGGTGGGTTCCTCCTCGCACAGGAGCCCGTAGTCATCTTCGCCGCCGGGCGTGTTTCGGTAGGCCCGGACGGGGTGGGGGATTCCAGCGAGGGAGTGGCGGCGGTCACAGATCGCGCTTCCACGTAGCCGGTACTCCACCTGCGCGGCCGAAGGGCCGAGATCGGTTATCCAGGCCATAGATCTCATTCCAGGTGATGGTGAGGTGATAGGCCGCGTTCACGCAACTTCGTTGTCATGCGTTCGCGATCACGATCGGCTCAATGTAGGGAGATTACACACGATCTTTCTCATAATCAACGCGCTTGTCAGAAAACGGGAGGCGTTGTCAGCCGAGGTGAAAGGAGCAGGAGTGACTGGGAAGATGCGACAAGGACCTTCCGAGCAGGGTCCACCCGGGAGAGCAGAGATCGTGATGCGATCAAGTCTGCCCACGACAGAGACCTTCGCGGCGACCACTGGCGCATGAAGAGCGATGGGTCCGCCGCCGATCTCCGAAATCCGCTTGAGAATGCCGTGAACACAGGCCGGTGATCACAGCTCTCCGGTGGTGATGCGACATGCTCACCGACAACAGGGTCGGCAGCCCTTTCGGAGCTCGCGGGGCCAGGGATCCAGCCTGGCGGCTACAAGCCCGCGCAGCTCAGTGCCCGCTGGTAGGCGTCCACGCTGTCAGCGTGCTGGCCGAGCTGATCTAGCACCTGAGCGACGACCCTCCAGCCGTGAGTGCTGTGCCGGGTGGCGGGTTCGCTCAGCAACCGCTCTCGTGCTTTCTCGACCGCGAGCCCGGCCTCCTGCGGCCGGTCGAGCGCGACCATCACCTGTCCGAGCAACAGGTGATAACGCAGCTGCAGAAGTCGCGGCAACACCTCGATCCGGGCCGCGACGGTGCGCAGTTGCTCTGCCGCCTCCCCCGGCTGACCGCGCAGAAATTCGGCGCGGGCCAGTAGGTAGGTGAGCTCAGCCTGCTTTACGGGAGCGTCGAACCAGAGCAGTTCCTCTTGCATGATCAGCAGTTGAGTACGGCACTGATCCGCTTGTAAGGGCTGCACGGCCAGCAGCACCTCAGCGCGCGTCAAGACGGCCTGCGCCCGCACCAGTGCTTCGCCCCCTTCCGAGCACAGCTCCACTGCCTGGTCGACCATGGCTATCGCCTCGTCGTCACGGCTGGCTTCCACCGCGACGACCGCCTGTGCCCAGCACGCCGTCATCATCGCCTGCGGTGTGCCCACCTGAGCTGCGGCCTGCTGCAACTCATCGGCCCACTGCCGGGCCCGCATCAAATCCCCGCGGCCAGCGTAGACCGTCAGCAGCATGGCCCCGAGCACGACGAACCGCTCGCTCCACAGCGGCGGCTCAGGCCCGTCCACAATGCTCTCGGCCAGCTGCACGGCCAGGCGGGAATCACCGTGCTGCATGTAACAGCGGGCCAGAACCACCGCGGCGTCGACGTCGTGCTCATCCAGCTGCCCCCAGGTGGCCGGCGGCACCATCCGGACCAGGATGGCGATTGCGGCGTCCAGATCACCGTCGGCCTCGGCGGCCAGAGCATGCCCGAATTCCGCGGCCCGGTACTGGTCGGGAAGACCGCCCATGGCCGGGTTCTCCAGCACCTGAGCGTAGCGGCGCCGAGCCTCGGCGTTCTTGCCCTCCTCCAGCATCAGGCGCGCGATGGCCAGAGCGGATTCGACCTGCTGCACCTGCTGAGGCGAGATCCCGTGGGTGAGTTCCAGCAGCGAGCAGCCAAGCTTGGCGGTGATCAGTTCCAGCGCTGCGGGGGAAGCTCGGCGCTTGCCTGCCTCCAGCAGGGAGACATAACTGTCGGACAGCTCGGGATGCGCTAGCTGCCCCTGGGTCAGCCCCCGCTCCTCCCGTTTTGCCTTGATGCGTAATCCGATCGCACGATCGTCGGCGGTGCTCGTCACGGTGCCTCTCATGTCGCCGGAACATCAAGACGGACATCAGGTGACCGCCCGTCTGTACCGTGGCCCACTGTTCCCTCGCCGGTCGCTGCACGGCGACGCTTGTGATCACGATCGCAGGCAATATTACGACCGCTTTGACTGATTGTTGTCACTGCAGAAAGAAAGGTGCCGTGATGTGACGTCGCCGAAGCTGACGGGATTCGCCGAACAAGCGGGAACGTCGTCTCCGGTTGGTGTCCGCCCGGACCGCGTCCCTCGACGGCGGAACCTTCGGCGGCAGGACTGACACCTCGCTTGCCGCCTGTTCGGCGAGCCTTCACACGAGGACTTCGGGAACCTCAGCTCGGGTGCTGGTCGAGATCGCCCGCACCGACGTGGGAAGCCGGTTGAGCGAGGACGATGCGCAGCCTCTCCAACCGCGCCTTGATGGCACTACGGCTGCGCCCGAAGGACGTCATCAGCTGAGCAACGGTGGCACCGGGAACGACGGCTTCGACGGCCAGGCGCGCATCCTCCTCTCGAGTCCAAGGCTGGTGGGAATTGGCATGCTTCAAGCGCCGCTCCTGCACGGTGGGAGCGACCCGTGTCTCAGCTGAGGTCGCCGCGGCCGCCGCCAAAAACAGTCGGCCGATCCCAGCCAGGTTCGCAGCAAGAAGGGTGCCCTGCAGTTGCACGACCAGCTCGCCGCCCTCCCGGCATCCGGTGATCTCCAGCTGCAGTACGCCGGACTCGTCAGGCTCGGCTTGGATATCGTAGAGGTAGCCGCCGTCCGACAGACTCAGGCGCAATGCGGACATGAGCATCTCCCTTGCTAGGTGGATGAAAGATCAGTAGCTACCGCCCCCCTCGTCGACGGGGCGGCTCTGGCGCACGGCGGGAGGAGGGCGGGGATCCGGCCTGCCGCCGAATGCCATCGGGGGTGGGGCCTTGCGCTGGTGCGAGGGTGGAGCGCAGCTGGGCCGCATGAGAGCGTCCATAGGTTCTACTGAGGTCGGGGGCGGGCAGGCGGCCGAGGCGCTGAGCGGCGCTCTCGTAGGCAACCATGCCCGCCCGGGGGCCGATGGCCACGACGTGGATCACGGTTCGCCCGGTATCGGGGGCGGTGATTTCTTGGTAGATGACGCGCCAGGCCGGGCCTCGCAGCCGTCGTTCCTCGGGGACGCCGAAGTAGGACCGACGGCAGTCCTGCAGATCGAGCCCTGAGCGGTCGGTGAGCGCACCGCCGCGCTCAACACCGCGTACCAGGTCGCGGATCAGCAGGATGGCTTCCTTGCGATGCTCGTTGCTCGGCAGCGCCTTGAGGTCGTCCATGACACCAGGGCCGTAGGCGACCGGAGCCTGCCGATCTGGTCGGTTCATGGCGGGCAGAGTAGCCATATACCCGGTTACGCGGCTAGCGCCGGATGTTGGAGCCGTCGTCCAGATCGTCCAGGTCGACGCCCACGGCCGCAGCCAGGTCCTCGATCGTGGTGTGGGTCGGCCCACCGGCGGCCTCAGCGGCGGCCAGGCGCCGCCGGATCTCCGGGGCCGACAAGATGGTGTCGATCTCATCGGCCAGAAGCTCGTACAGGGCGTAAGGGATGATGACCGCCTCAGGTACCCGGCGGCGGCCGACGATCACGGGGGGGACGCTCAGTCCTTCGGTGCCCATGCGGGCGACCAGGGGCACGAAGCCGGTGCGCGTCTCACCGACCAGGTGTACTTCGAGCGGCTTAGGCATGACCTCACTCTACCGCACTTGTACTAGAAGTTGTACTTGAAGTTGTACTAGTACTAGTACAACTTCAAAGGGGTTCCGCCGTCAACTCGACCTCGGGCCGCATCGCGTTCACGACGCTGAGGCCTCGATGTACGCGCCCGGGATCGCCACCAGCGCCGCCGCCGCGTGTACGGAACAACCCACCTCGCCTTCACCGGGCGTCTGCGGCAGGTGGACCAGCACCGCATTCAGCCGCTCTTGATCACACGCCCGCTCATCGTCCAGAACTCCCTGCGCCAGCTCGCACTGCCGCCCGAACGCCGTCGCCTCCCAGCCCTCCCGGCAGGCCACGCTCAAGGCCGCCGCCACACGCCGCAGATGATGCGCCAGCGGCGAGGTCTTGGGCGCGGCCGGGAACCCGCCGACCGTGGCGCGCAGGAGCTCCTCGCGCACCTCCTCCAGGTGCGCCGCCACCTCGCTCAGGTACCGCGTCAGATCCCCATCCGGAGCATGCGCGGCGACGCGGCGGCGCACCTCACCCGACACCGGCGCCGCCTCGCTTCCCAGCCAACCGGCCTCGGCCAGGTGACGGGCCCGCAAGACCAGAACTCGCGACAGAGCGCACGCATGCAAGATGTCGTCCGGGTCCGGGCACTCCTCCCGATGGCCAGCCTCCGGCACCCGCACTGGGCCATCGGCGACCAGGCCCGCCTCAGCGTCGGCGGCCGTCACATACTCGTACTCGGCGCTCACCACCCAGCCGTCCGGACTCCGAGGATCAGCGCCCGACTCGCGCTGGCTGAATCCCACCAGCACCGGGGTATCCGGGGCCAGACCGGCAGCCAATTCGGCCAGCTCGGCGGCAGTAGTGATCAGGTACGGCTCCGACATATCCGGCTCTCTATCACTCCGCGATGGGCTCATCCCCGGATACCGCCTCTGGGTTACCGCCTCTCCGGCCACCGCACAAAGCCCGGCAGCCGGAGACGGCGTCACACCGTTGGCGGGCCCACCCGCGCGCCTCGGATCATCCGGACCGCCGTAGCCGCATGCACCACACATCCCGGTTCCTCGTATCCAGGTCCATCCCCGGTGGGGGAGGGCAAAACGACCCACGCGTCACGGTCACGCCGCGGGTCACACACTTGATCGTCATCGACAATCCCCAGCCGGGCCAGCTCGCAGCTGTTGCCGTACCGTCCCGCCTCGCTCACCTGCCCGCGCGCCGCCGCCAGCGCCTGAACGACGTGCTCCAGGCGGCGGCGCGCCGCCGGGCTCAGCGGCTGGTGCTCAGCCTCAACCGCCTCGGTGATCTCCTCGCCCAACTCATCCAGGGCGGCCGCCAGCTCCATCAGGTACCGGCTCATGTCCCCATCGGACTCGGCGAAGGCCTCGGCGCGGCGGACCACAGGATCGGCCGGCAGCGCCTCGATACCCAGTTGCCCAGGCACGGCCAACTGACGCAGACGCACCAGCAGCGCAGGGACGCCGGCCAAGCGCCGGGTCACGCCGTCGGCCGACAGCTCCTCCACCAGTGCCGGCTGCTGTCCAGGACCGGTGGCCTGCCCGTCCTCGTCCGCGGGCAGCTGCACCTGTTCGGCGACCAGCGCCCAGGTATCGTCGCGCGCGGCGTCGGCACCCGCTTCGAGTTCGGCCGTGCCCAGGATCACCGGCGTTGCCGGGTCAAGGTCCGTGGTTACCGCAGCCAGCTCACCGGCGGTTGTGACGATGCGTGGACCGATCATGGACTCCTCCCTATCACGCGTCTACGACAATCAACTTCATCGCGATCGACACTTTTCATGTTGCTGCAGGCCGTTGGCCTGTCCTTTCTTCGCGCACCGTTAGGTGCGCGGGCGCTGCCCTTTACAAAGTAGATTTCATTAAAGGATACGCCGATCACGCACCCGGAAAATATCACCGGCCGCGCCGCGCCCGCCTTTCCGTAGGCCTTGGCGCGCGCGGCTCCCGCGTCCGCGAGGAACCCTTCGCCGGGGCGCGGCGAGCAGCCACCGCCTGCAGCCCGGCCGCCTCGCTGGTCGGCAGCGCGACCGCATGCCCGCCACCGGAGCGCGGGGTGATGAAGCCGCGCTCCTGCAACTGTGCGATCAGCTCACGCGCCTTCTCCGGGCGCACCCACAGCTGCTTTTCCAGCAGCGCCGGTGAGCACCGCTGCTCCTGCACCACGAGCACAGCCGCGCGCTTGAAGACCAGATTGTCCTCGGGACGCAGCCAAGGACGACGATCCGAGGACGCGGTCGATCGGGCGCTCCCAGCGGCCTCGCGCTGACCCGCGACGGGATGCTGTACCGGCGCCGTCGGCGCGCGCCGCTCCTCGCCACGCACGGACGTTCGCGCTGTGACATCGTCCGGCTCGAGCGCGCGGTTGGCCAGCCAGTTCTGCAGCCGCCAGGTGAGCACCTGGGCGTCGCTGCGCGCCGGGCTGGACGCATCCGTGCGCAGCGCCCGCTGCCGGGTCACCTCACCCAGTGCCACCGCCGGATCGGCGCCAGCAGCCTCCACCCGCGCCAGCATCCCGGCCAGCGCGGGCCAGGCCGCATCCGCCAGGACCGCGCCAGCATCGGCCCGCCCGGCCAGCGTCTGCCGTACCACCGCGTGTAGATCGATGCGCTGCGCGGCTTGGTGGTCGGGGCGTACCCGCGGTCGCGCCCCCAGCCGCTCGGCCGCCCCCTGCAGATACGTCGCGGCCACACGCGCGGCCTCGGCGTGCGCGTGGCGCTCCTGGGCCCGGTGCCATGCCGCCACGCTCCGCGCCGCCGCGACCGCGAGCACGACGACGGCCAGCACCGCCGCACCTTCGTTCCCAGAAGCCAGTGCCTGCCCGGCGTTGGCCAACACCCGCAACGCGCCGCGCGTCTGCCGGGAAGCCTCATTGTGCTCGTGCCAGGACAACCGCCCGGCACGCTCGAAGGCACGCGCCGCCGCGACCAGATCCGTCCGCACCGCGCGGGGGGCCTGCCCGGCCGCAGCCGTCAACAGATCAGCTAACGCCGCGACGGCCGCCGCCCCGCCCGCGTCCCCAGCTCGATCCAGCACCGCGCTGGCCTGACGGACCGCCTCACCCGCCTGCCGCCAGGCGACCTCCCGCCGCTGAGCAGCCGACGGTCGTGCCACCTCCGCCGCCTCGCGAGCAACCGGCCGCGTCTCGGTCGCGGCAGAAGGCACATCCGCCCAACGCTGACGCACCCGCGGCAGTGACAGGTCCGGCGCCAGACGCGAGCCACTAAACCAGATGGGCGTGCCGTCCTTGCTTCGATCTCCCGGCCAGGCCACCTTGTACCCGGCCAGATCCCCCGATGGCAGCGCCCGCGTCTCCACCCGCAACCCGGCCTTGCCCAACCGCTTCAAGAAGTCCTGCTCGCTCGTCGCGACCACCGCCGCCGCACGCACCGCCGCCGCGAGCTTCTCGCGCGGGGTCTCCTTGCTGTTCGACACCCGGTGACTCTTGGCCTGCTCGGCGCGCGTGGGCCGCTTGGCCGCACTACGGTCGGCCGGCGCCGTGGCGCGCAGCCCGTACTCGGCCTCGACCGCCCGGCACTCCTCCCGCAGCCGGTACCGGTCGCCATGCAGTTGCGGCCTGCGGTGATCCTCACGCACCAGCGTGGCCACGATGTGAATGTGGTCATCGGCGTGCCGCACCGCCACCCACCGGCAGGCCTTCTCATCCCCCTCAGGAGCCACGCCGGCAGCGGCCACCATCCGGCGCGCGACCTGCCCCCACTCCGCGTCGTTCAGCCACCGGTCGCCCGGCGCGGCGCGTACCGCGGTGTGCCACACATGCTGCGCCGGGGCCGGTCCCTCAAGGGTCTCCAGCCACATGTCCAGGTGCCGGGCCAACTCATACAGCCCGGCCTTCAGTACCCGCTCCGGATCCCGAGTCCCATCCAGGTCGGGCCCTGCCGCGCGCGCCTCGACCTCCGCCTGACGGCGCAGTTCGGCCGGGTCGGGCTCCAGCCCGTCCCAGGAGGCGACCAGGCGCGGGTTGAGGTGCTCCTCGTGCTTGCCTGGGCCGAACAAGTACTGCAGCAGACCGAAAGTGCGTCCGCCGTACAACACCTTGGCGATCATGGGCGCATCCGGTCACCGGCGACCGCTGCGGCAGCCGACTCCAGGCGCACCACCGCAGCCTTGATTAACTCCAGCACCTCCTCCAGCTCGGGTGCCGAGCCGCCGGAGTTCAATGCGCGCACCGCCTGGTTGAGGTTTCCGCCGACGCGCCCCAACGCGGTCCGCGCCTGCATGAATTCCATCAGCTCACCGCGCCGGTCTGTCGCTACCGGAGTCCGCTCTTCACGTGCCACCGCCAACGCCATTGCCGCGATATAGGCCCCGGTCTCCTGGCCCTTACGCTCAGCCGCCAAGGTCAGCGTGGCCCATTCCACATCATCAAACAACAGCGGACCGGCCTTGTTCTCACGCCGCTGCCGCGTCCGCGGGCGTCGTGTCCCCACCGTTGCCCCACCTCCCCGCTGGCTGAATGTGGCCCTTTCATCCCGATCGCCCCCGATCGGGATCATGAGGCGGAGTTAACCAGCGAATCCCCTGATTCGCCAGTTAACTCCGGTTTATCTACTAACTTGCTCTGCGAAGCGGCGCTCCTGTCCCCGGAAAATTCCGCACGGTGTCAACTTAGGTTGACAAAGCAGTGTTGCTCGCCGGAGCACCTGCCATGTCGCGGGAGAGCTGTGCCGCTTCCCGCCCCGCTGCGCGGCCTGGACCGATCGATCCTTCTTTTCGGCCCGCCTTGCTCATTCATCAGACGGTCACCATGACGCAGGCGCGAGCGCTCGAGCCGGCCCTGTGGAGCTTGTCGGAACAGGGCCGGCTCGCAGCGCGAGCGGCCGCCCCCTCGCCCAGGGGCGGCCGAAGGCCGATCCCTGGGCGAGGGGGCGGCATACAAAAACGGATCCGGCTACGCCGGGCCACTTCCCCGCGGTGATGACCCTTCCCGTCCGCCCCAGCCTGGCGCGCGCACCAGAACCGGCAAGAGCCGTTCGTCCTCGGCTGCGCCTGTGGGCGCTGCGCTCTTGCCGAACCTGGCTGGCCCTCGCCGGTCAGAGCGCGTCGGGAAGGGCCGAAAAAACGGTTGGCACCTCAGAGCACCGTCCCTTCCCGGCGGAAGGGAATCACTCATGATCATCCGTTTGTTGGTGGTCGCGCTCTATCTGGTGAGCATCATCGCAGCCAATGTCCTGACCGCCCGTTTCGGACTCGTTCCGGTGGCCCCGGGACTGCTGGCGACAGCGGGCACCTACGCAGCGGGGGCGACGCTGCTGCTGCGAGACCTGGTCGACGAGTACGCCGGACGGCGGACGCTGCTGGCAGCGATCATCGTCGGCGCCGGCCTGTCAGCCCTCGTCACCGACGTCCGGTGGGCGCTGGCCTCCGGCGTGGCGTTCGCCCTGTCCGAGCTCGCCGACTTCGCGGTCTACACGCCGCTGCGCCGCCGGGGGTGGGCCCGGGCGGTACTGGCGAGCAACGCGGTCGGCGCCGTGCTCGACACGGTGGTGTTTCTGGCGATCGCGGGGCTGCCGCTCGGCGCCACGCTCGGCCAGTTGCTGGGCAAGAGCTGGGTCACGCTGAGCGCCGTAGCCGCGGCTGGTCTGCTGGTGCGGATGCGCCGGACGGCGGTGAACCGTGTGGTATCTGGCGAACCCGTCGACCGCGCCCGTCCGTGAGGCGATGCGGCAGGGCATGTTGGGAATGATCGTCACCCCGGCGCAGGGCAACCTGCTCCCCGAGGGCGTGGTGTGGGGTGCTGACAACGGCTGCTACACCAACGCCTACCCGGGGGACGAACCGTTCCTGAAGTGGCTGACCGCTCATGCCGCGCACGCCTCGCGCTGCCTGTTCGCGGCCGCGCCGGATGTCGTGGGTGATGCGGCCGCCACCCTGGTGCGTGCCGCACCGCTGCTACCGCGCATCCGAGCCGCCGGGCTACCAGCTGCGCTGGTCGCTCAAGATGGGCTTGAGGACATGGCCGTGCCCTGGGCGAGCTTGGACGTGCTTTTCTTGGGTGGGAGCACGAGTTGGAAGCTCGGGCCTGGCGCCCGGTCTCTGACGCGCCAGGCGCTCGAGCGCGGCCGGGCCGTGCACATGGGGCGGGTCAACTCCCGTCGGCGGATGCGCTACGCCGCAGAGATCGGCTGCCAGTCGGTGGATGGCACCCTGATCACCTACGGGCCAGATGTGCATCTGCCCCGCCTGCTCTCCTGGGTGCGGGAGGTGCGAAGCGAGATGCCCCTGTGGCAGGGATGATCGGCGGTCGCCGCGCCCTGCCAGGGAGCACGGTTGACCGGAGATGAGAGCGTGAGCCCGGGCCGTTCAGGCGGCCTGGGCTCTGCGCCGCAGTTCCCGCAACGGCAGCGGGTAGGAGACGCCGTTGCGGCGCTCCTTGAGAATGGCCACGTCGCCGAGCTCGGCGCGCAACCGTTCTTCTTCGCGCTCGGCGGCGGCGAATCGCTCGGGGAAGGTAACCAGATGGTGGCGCCACTGCCTCTGCCCAGCCCGCACGCATGATCCACCGCAGTTGTTGTGCCGGTAGCCGCGTGCGTAAAGCCGCGGCGGCTCGATGCCGAGCGCGCGCGCCTGGGCTAGCATGTCCTCCTTGGTCAGGTGCGGCGGGTCGCACAGGGGAAAGCGCGTCTTCCACGGCGCCCAGCCACGTTCGATCCCGGGCACACGATGAGCCTCGGCGTGGTCGATGCCGACGTAGACGATCGTGTCGGCCGGGTCGGTGTGTGCGTTCAGCCAATCGCGGCAGGGCTTCTGCTTGAGCCAGTAGGAGCAGGGGGCGATGCGGGAGTTGCCGAGGAAACGGTGATCACGAAACACCTCGAACGGGGTGCGGCCGTCGCGTACGACGGTGAGCGGCACGTCGAGTTGAACGGTGGCATCTCGCAGGAACCTGTACAAGTCGAGATCCTCAACGAGCGTATCGGCGAATAAGAGCGTGAGGTTGTCGGTGCCGTGCTCTGCGGCTACTCGCTGGGCTACAGCCCAGCTGCCGATTCCGCCAGAGAACTGGACCACGTGCAATGTCACGGTGAGGCCTCCAGTGAGGTCAGGGGAAAAAGAAAGCGCGCGAGCGGCCACGACCGTGGCGCGGTCTTGTGTGGCGCGCTGGCAGAGCAAGAAGCATCCGGGGCGTAGCGCTTCGCGGTGTAAGACGGGCTCGCTGAGGCGGACCGGGCGGCTGTCGGGGTGCACCGGCACCTGGGCCCGTTCGTGGATGAGGAGCCAGGGCGCGGCGCCGGGGTCACTCGGCGGGACGGTGCTGGCGCTGAAGGCGGAACGCCGCAGAGCGACGCGGCCGTGCGGAGCGGATGGTCAAGTCGGGATGGCTCCCCTCGACTAGAACAGCGGTTCCGGCGGCAGTGGCTGGCGCCGCGCAGTTTTGCTCGATCGCGAGACGGCGGATGGCTGAACCGAAGGTGCGGCCTTAGGCTGACGTTCAGCGAAGGCACCTGCTCGGGTCGTGCCAGCGAGATCAGAGCCGGCGTACCTGCATCGGACCGGCTTGCTGTGGTGGCGGCCATCGCATTCGATCGTCGCGAGCCTTCGGCTTTTGACCGCGAGCTTGCCGCGAAGGCCCTTCTCGAGATCGTCGATGCGCGAGCCCTCCAGTGCTTCGTGGTGCTCGTGTCGATCTGTGAACATCGGCCTGTCGGGAAATGCCTTGGCCCACAGACGCATGTAAAGACCGGCCGCCGGCGAAGTCAGCGGTCCGAGTGTGCTGGAGTCGGAGCACGCGCAGCACGCCTCGGCTGCGGTACCGGGCCGGGTGTCCTCACCGGCGGCCACCCGATCCAGCAACTCACGGCAGTGCGACCGGTAGATGAACTCCATGTCCATGTGATCGCTGGTCGGCTTGAGCAACAGGAAGCAGTGAAATAACGTGTCCGCCTGGTCGGGGTGTCGCTGCATCGCAGCGGCGATCTCGTCGTCCGCACAATCTGTCCGTGGTCGTGTAAAAGTAGCCGCAGGTGGCCGGGGTTGAGGTCACCACTGGTGGCCAGTTTTAAGTCCCCACTTGTCCGCGGGTTGTCTGCGTGTCGTGGGAAGGGGTGTGCCCCTGAACGGTGATCGTGACGGTGTCAGCCAGTCACATTGATCACCGTTCAGGGAGTATGCCCGGCCATGAAATCTTCGGGGGAAGTCATGGACATCATCGCCGCCTACCGCGAGGTGGGCACCTATCGGGGGGCCGCTGAGATGTGCGGCACCACTCACAAAACCGTCAAACGCATCATCGAGCGGGCGCTGGCCGGAGACAAGGCGCCAGGCCGCAAACAACGAGAGCACAACTACGACGCGGTCGCCGAACTGGTGGCCGACAAGGTCCGCACGACGCACGGGAAGATCTCGGCCAAGCGGCTGCTGCCGCTGGTCCAGGCGGCCGGGTACGGCGGGTCGGCACGTAACTTCCGTCGCTTGGTCGCCCAAGTGAAGAAGGCCTGGCGGCGCGACAACCATCGCGGGCGGCGCCCGGCGATCTGGACGCCGGGCGAGATGCTGGTCATCGACTGGGGCGATGCCGGGGACGGGCTGCACGTGTTCTGCGCCGTTTTGGCCTGGTCGCGCATGCGGTTCGTGCGTTTCGCCGACAACGAGCGCGCCGGCACCACTTTGGCGTTGCTGGCCGAGTGTTTCGAGACGCTCGGTGCGGTGCCCAAGGTGGTGCTGGCCGATCGGATGGGCTGCCTGAAGGGCGGTGTGGTCGCCAACAAGGTCATCCCCACCGCCGACTACGTCCGCGTGGCTACGCACTACGGCTTTCGCCCGGACTGGTGCCAGGCCGCCGATCCTGAGTCGAAGGGGATCGTGGAGAACCTGGTCGGCTACGCCAAACGAGACCTCGTCGTCCCGCAGGCCCCGTTCGATGACCTGGGGGTGGCCAATGTCGCGGCCCGGCAGTGGTGTGCGGAGGTCAACACCGTCCCCCACTCGGAGATCTGCGCGATCCCGGCTGAGCGGCTGGAGTCTGAGCGTGAGGTGATGAGGGCGCTGCCGTCGCTGCGTCCGACGATCGGCAAGCCGCCGATCACGCGCAAGGTGGACAAGTTGTCGTGCGTGCGGTTCGGCTCGGCCCGCTACTCGGTGCCGAACGCTTTGATCGGTTCCATGGTCGCGGTCCTCGAAGCCGGCGGACGGCTGCTGGTTACCGACATGGCCACCGGCGAGATCGTCGCTGACCATGCCCCGGTCGCGCCAGGTGAGGCCTCGGTGCTCGATGAGCATTACGGCGGGCCTCGACCGGCGCCGCGCCGCGCGGCCCGGCCCCGCACCGAGGCGGAGAAGGCGTTCCTCGCGCTTGGCCCGGCCGCCGAGAGCTGGCTGACCGGCTCGGCCGCCTCGGGCAATACCCGGCTGGCCGGTGACCTGGCCGAGTTGGCCGCGCTCGGTGCCGCGCACGGCGAGGCCGCGCTGGTGGCGGCATTGGAAAGAGCGGCCCGGTTTCGCCGCTGGCGGGCCGAGGACGTCCGCTCGATCCTCGCCGCCGGAGCCGGGACACCGCAGCCCACAGCGGCCGGGGACGCCCTGGTCATGGAGTTCCCGCAGGTGCCGACCCGGTCGCTGGCCGACTACACCCTCGACAAGATCGGAGAAGGGGCATGACCGCCGCTACGACCCCGGTGTTGGCCGCCGACCTCGATGCCGGGCTGCGCCGGTTGAAGCTGGCCACGATGCGCCGACTGGCGCCGGAGCTACTCTTGACCGCCAAGACACAGCGGTGGAACCCCGAGGAGTTCCTGCGCACGCTCCTGGATGCCGAACTGGCCGCACGGGATGCCTCCAACGCCCGAATGAGGATGAAGGCCGCCGCGTTTCCCGTCGTCAAGACCATCGAGGAGTTCGATGTCGCCGCCTCCTCGATCCCCAGGGCGACGTTCGACTACCTGGCCTCGCTGGAGTGGATACGCGCGGCCGAGAACTACTGTGCGGTCGGCCCGGCCGGCACCGGCAAGAGTCACAGCCTCGTCGCCTTCGGTGTCGCGGCGATCCAGGCCGGCTACAAGGTGCGCTACTTCACCGCCGCCGAACTGGTCGAGACCCTCTATCGAGGACTGGCCGACAACTCCGTGGGCCGCGTGATCGAAAGCCTGCTGCGCGCCGATCTGGTGATCATCGACGAGGTAGGGTTCGCCCCGCTCGACGACACCGGCGCCCAGCTGCTGTTCCGGTTCGTCGCCGCCGCTTACGAACGCCGCGCGCTCGGTATCGGCTCGCACTGGCCCTTCGACCAGTGGGGCCGCTTCCTGCCCGAGCACACCACCGCGGTCAGCCTGCTGGACCGGCTGCTGCACCACAGCATCGTGGTCGTCACCGAGGGCGAGTCGTTCCGCATGCGACAGGCCCGCACCCGAGGCCCTGGACGCCTCACCAAGAAGTAGTCAACTTCGACAGCGTGGGGACCTCAACCTGGCCACCAGCGGCGACACGCACCTGACCGTTGACACAATCCATCTGCGTGAAGCTGCCGTCGAGTTCACCAGTCGGGATCTTCAGGAGGTCGGACAGCACGTCAAGCGTGGTTGGTCCGGTCGTCGTCGTCATGGGATTGCTCCTGGTTCAGTACAGGGTTTCGGCGTGAGGTAGGGCACCGGGAGTCCGCTGAGCGTTCTGGCGCGCTGGAAGCGGACTCCGGTTCCTGAGTGGTGAGGGGGTGGGTGACGCTTTCGCGATCGATCCAGGTGTCGGCTTCGTCGGCGAGAGCGCGGGTGGTCAAAACAGCGGTTGCGGTACCGGCGGGCCCAGGCGCGGGGTGGCGGGGGGCCGGACAGCGGCGGCCGGGCGGACCACGTTGGCGCGGGCACGTCGCGTGCTCAGGTCAGCGGTCACGATCTCCGTGGTGGGAGAGACTCCGTGCCAGCCGTCGTAGACGGTGGTGTCGATACCGATGTTGAAGCGCAACTCCACCCCGGTCTGCTCGACGAAACGGCGGTAGGCGGGCGGTTCCTCCCACACCGATGGGCGCGGGCCGCTGTAGCAGAACGGGGCCGAGGTCTGCGGGACGATGAAGACGCCCGACGGGGCCAGCTCGGCGGCCACGTCGATGACGTGATACTCCATCAGAGGGCCGCAGTAGCGGGGAGCCTGGCGGCCAGCGCGATCAATGCGGCCGAAGGGCGGGTTGGCCAGCGCGGCGTGAAAAGAGCCCAGCTCCAGTTCCCCAACGTCGAAGACATCGGCACAGATCCAGGTCGCGTCGGGCAGCAGTCGGCGGCCGACCTCGACGTAGGCCGGGTTCTTCTCTACACACACCAACTCCAAGGGCGGCTTGTCGCTCTCCCAGTCGTTGACGTAGCGGCAGCGATACCCCCACGCCAGATGACCGATGCCAGCGCATAGGTCGATGACGCGGGAACCCCAGATGTGCAGGGCTACGTCCTTGGCCATCTCCAGCGGGGTGAAAAACGCCCCGCTCAGAGAGTTGGTGATCGTGGAGGCTTCCTGCCAGTGCAGCAGGACGAACTCGATCTCCTCATCTGACAGGCGGGCTGGGGAACGCACGAGGTCATCCGCTTCGCGATGACGCTTGGCTTGCTCCTTGGTGAGCTTGAGCATGAGGGCACAACCTCCTTGGCATTGGGGCACAAATGCGAAAAGCGGGCTCCCGCGCACGCGTGCGCGGGAGCCCGCCAGGGGACGGAAGGAAGGTCAGCGGCAGGCGGCGACGAAGCTCGTCAGGTCGCCGTGGAGCCGGGTGCGGACGCCGAGCAGTTCGGTCACGACGCTGCGCACGACCGCTTCCCCAGGGGTGTCGTTGGCCATCTGGAACTGCTTGATCTCGAAGTCGGTGGCCAGACGCAACCCAGCGACGTCCAGCGTGATCATCAACTCGCAGGTGTCAGAAGTGCTGATGTCCCAGATTCCGGTGTCGTCCAGGATCAGTAGGGTTTCCTGCAGGGCGCGCAGGACCCTTTCGACGTTGTCGGGATCGCTGACGGTGAAGTCGGTGAAGTCGTTCTCCGACAGCAGGGTGCGCCACTGGTCATCGAGCAGCTCGGCAAGGGCGGTATTCATCGTTCCTCCGGGATATGTAGTGGGAGGGGATGGAGCTGGTGGTTGGTGGCCGCGGTCAGAACTCCTCGACGACGGCTCGGTAGGTGGCGTAGGAAGAGCCCGGGGCAGTGCGGCGGACGCGCTCGATCCAGCCGATCGGGCAGCCATCGGCCATCAGCTCGGCGCTGGCGCCTGGGGTCACGGTCACCAGGCGTGCGGCCCAGGCGATGACCTTGTCGCGGTCGCTACCTTCGGTCTGGGCGATGTGGGCCCGGCGGACATCGCGGGCGTCGTAGACGTCGACGCTGGCGTGGTAGATGACAGGGGCGAACCCGTTCGGCCAGCGACCGGTCTCATCCTTCATCAGCGCTTCCTTCACGGTGCGCAGGACGGGCGAGGTCATTGGGGCGTGCGGACTGCTGATGCTCAGCTGGCTTTCTGATAGCCGGCGCGGTCTCGGAAGATCATGAGGGCAGCGCGTTCGACCGGGGTGCCGTCGGTGGTGGTGAAGCGGCCGCAGCGGTAGGGGTTGTATGTCACCCGCGTCATGCCGCGCACGTCAGGGGCTGTGTCGAGGCCGACCAGGGTACCCAGAGCCCACGCATGGACGCGACGGCAACGCTCTCTGATGACGCGTTGGCGTGTGGTCTCGTGGACGATGAACGTCACGTCCTTCAGGGTCACGTCGATGGCGTGGTACAGCACTCGTTTGGTTCGCCGATCGCTGATGCTGAAGTAGCCCGTGCGCAGGTTCAGGTGCACGAAGGCTTCGGCGCCTATGACTGGTAGTTGAGTCGTGGGCGATAGGACGTTCTTGCTGTCCACCGGATCACACCTCGACGTGGACGTTGCCGGTGCAGTGGCCTGTTCCGTCCTGGGTGGGCAGGACAGGCACGGTCATCTTGGCCGCGATGAGCACGGTGGCCAGGAAGCCGAGCAGGTAATTGCCGGCGTCGTCGGGGTGCCCGACGGTGAGCCGGATCGGGCCGCGGCCGTTGGCGAACTGCAGATGCTGGGTGTGGATGGACCTGCGGACGGGACGCAGTGCCTCTTGGATGGAATCCCAGAGGTGGGCGTTGATGAGCGTGGTGATGACATCGCCGTAGGGCTCGGTCGTCAGCGGGCGTCGAGACAGATTCTCGATGCGGTAGGTCCATGGCGAGTCGTAGACGGGGGTGTAGGGCTGGGTATCCAGCCATTCCAGGTTGGCGGCGAACTTCGCGCCGGGGAAGCGCGGGGTCTCGAGGCACACCGGGGGCTTGCGGGCCCTGATGTGGTAGCGGCCGTCCTTGAGGGAGGCCAGCTCGTCCAGGATCGTCAGCGGGACATGGCCGGTGAGCCGAAGGACAACGCTGTTATCGGTGGCCCAGCGCACGCCGTCGGGCGTGGTGATGATGGTGACCGCCTCGGGAGTGGCGAACAAGTCGGGCAGGCGAACAGGCATGAGCGCCTCTTTCGATAGGAAGATGAGCCGTAAACTGCGAGCTGGCCGTCGCGCCCGGATCAATGCCGTCAGGCGGCCAGCGCGTAGCAGATCCGCTCTCCCAGCCATCGGCCGGTGTTGACGCTGACGGCGTTGCCCACCAGCAACCCGCCGATGCCCTGGGTACCGCGGGTGATGAACTGGTACGTGCGAGAGAAGCGTTGTGCGTAAGCCTTCTCGCCAGTGGAGAACATCCGCACCCGGCTGCCACCCACGGTGCCGTCCGGGCCGGGCAAGACGAGCATGTGGTGATTGCCCTGGGCGGTCACCGCGGCAACTGGGCCGTCGAGCCGGTCGAAGGTTTTGTTGTTGCGGCAGATGACCACGAACGGCTCGCCGCCGAGCGCGTCCAGCCCGGCCTGAATGCGGCGCTGGGTGTTGGGGACGTACGGGGTGAAGGTCTTTCGGTCGGGGCGGCCGTCGCGTACGTAGGTCATCGGCAAGCTCCAGTCGATGCCGGGGGCCATCGGCTGGGTGAGCGGCTCGACCTGAGCCGCGCAGGTGGGACACCGGTAGGTGTAGGCGCCGCGCGGGCCGTAGGTGCCGATCGGGAAACCGGCCACGTGGCGAGCGGTCGGTTTCCATGCTCGGATCCCGCTGACCGGACCACAGGCCGGGCAGATCGCCGGCGGCGAGACCGTCAGGTCCAGCCGGATGCCCTTCTTGGCGAAGACGAACAGCACACGCTCACGCCGCTGCGGGGCGGCCAAGTTGCCGGGCCCGGACAGGTGGGCCGAGTCGACGCAAACCAGGTGGCCGACGTAACCGAGGGCCTCCCAGCAGGCATACCAGGGCTCGAACAACTGCCAGCGGGTGACGAAGTCCAAGACGTTCTCACCCGCGACCAGAGCAGGGTTGTGGATCTCGGCCATGCGCAGCAGGCACCAGGCGGTGGCGCGGGTGAGCTCCCAAGGGGAGGTCAGCTGCGAGGCGCGGCTGCGCCGACCGCTCGGGCATGCCTCACGGCACACCGGACTGCCGAATATTACTGGCGTACTCGGCAGGGCGCGCATGTTCAGGCGCGCCACGTCCTCGACCAGGCCACGTACCCGTGGATGGTTCGCCGTGATCGTGTCGATGGCCTCCTGCAGGTGGTTTACGGCCACCACGGGATCAAGCCCTGCTTCGATGAATCCGGTGAGATCACCACCTCCACCGGCCAGCAGATGTGTGGTCGGGATCATCGCGGGGGAGATCATGCTGTCCACCAGCTCGCGGGCTTTTTACCGGTAAAGGCGCGCAGCAAGGGCGCCAGCGTGCTGATGAGGCCGTCCTCATCGGGGGTGACGAGGGGGTAGAAGCCGATGACCGATCCGGTCGTCATGCCGGGAGCGGTCAAGATGATGCGGGCCGTGCCGGTACTACAGCCGGTGCGGGCCTGCAGCAGGTAGCGCTTGGTCTTGGTGCCCATCGCGATGAGCCGGTTGGCCAGCTTGGCGTTGGCGACGAGGATCTGACCGTCATCAGTGGAAGCCAGGAGGTTGGGTCCGATGCATACGCGGGTGAACTCTGCGGTGCTCCAGCCGTCGGTTCCGGCCCAATCCTTGGCGGCGATCCTGGCGGCGAGCTGGTCGGCGTGTGCGGGATCCAAATCCAGTTGACTGTCGGGGGTGAAAGTACCGTGCACGTCGAGTGTTCCGCCTCGGCTGTGCAACGCCGGGGCGCCTTCCTCTTCCTCGAAGTGAGCAAGGTCGATAAGCACATATTGGTCGGTGAGGAAGGAGCGGCCGCTGGCTGAATCGGCGAGGATCCATACCTGCCCGGAGAGCTGCATCAGGGTGCGGGTTTTACGGAACGTCATGAGAATTCTCCTGTCGGCGGTGAGCGACAACCTGCGGCAGAGGCCTACCGGTCGGACCATCACCGGCCTTACTGTGATCTTTTATGAATGTCAGCGAGAAAGTCAGCTCGGTTGAGGAGGGCGCCCGGGCGCTCATGGAAGAGCGCATCGGCGTCCTGCGGGAGGTCGTGGCGTTCGATGAGAAGATCGCGAAGGTCGAAAAAGATCTGGCCACACTGCACAAGAGGCGCGGCGCGGCCTACGCTCAGGCCGCACGTGGGTGGTCGGCCGATGATCTGCGCAGGCTCGGTATCACCGAGTCGGCGACACGGCCGCGGGGACGCCCCCGCGGCACAGCTGGACGTGGGGGCGCCGCCAGTGACAGTACTGAGGCCAGCGAATTCGCGGTGACCACCGGCGGCCACGAGGGTGGGCAGAAGTCCGGCGATACGGCGGGCTTCTCCGTCCCGCAGCCCTTGGGCGCCCCGAATGACCCGTCAGCGTGATCGTGGTGATGACGGAGGTTCCAGCGCTGGGGAGAAGCGGAACTATCTAGTGCTGTGACCGGAAACGATCACCGGGTTGGCGTGTAGGACGCTCGTGCCGGTTGGATGGGTGCCGATCACGTTCGATCGGCGCTTGGGAGGCAGGGTGACGCAACCGGTCAAGGTGCGCAGGCTCACAGACCAAGAAGGGCAGAAGCTGCAGCGGATCGTGCGGCGCGGCACGATGAGCACGGTCCGCTATCGACGGGCGATGATCCTGCTGGCCTCGGCCGGCGGCAACACGGTGCCGGTGATCGCCCGACTGGTGGCCGCCGATGAGGACACGGTGCGCGATGTGATTCATCGCTTCAACGAGATCGGGCTGGCCTGCCTGGACCCTCGGTGGGCGGGAGGCCGTCCCCGCCTGCTGAGCCCTGAGGATGAACGGTTCGTCGCGCAGACGGCCACCACGCGACCGGCCAAACTCGGCCAGCCGTTCACCCGCTGGTCCATCCGCAAGCTCCTGGCCTACCTGCACCGACTGCCGGGCCGCGCCTTCACCCTCGGCAGGGAGGCGTTACGCACCCTGCTGGCCCGCCACGGCATCACCTTCCAGCGCACCAAGACCTGGAAGGAATCCCCCGACCCGGACTTCGACGGCAAGCTGCAGGAGATCGAGTACGCCCTGACACAACGGCCCGAGCGCACCTTCGCCTTCGACGAGTTCGGACCACTGGGCATCCGCCCGACCGCCGGTTCGAACTGGGCACCACACGGCGAGCCGGACCGGCTGCCAGCCACCTACCGCCGCACCCATGGCGTGACCTACTTCCATGGCTGCTACTCGGTCGGCGATGACCTGCTGTGGGGCGTCAACCGCCGTCGTAAGGGCATCACCCCCACCTGGGCCGCTCTGAAGTCGATCCGCGCCGCCCGGCCGGACGGCGCACCGATCTACGTCATCTTGGACAACCTCTCGGCGCACAAGAACTGGCGCATCCGCACCTGGGCCACCAAGCACAAGGTCAGGCTGCTGTTCACGCCGACCTACGCCTCCTGGGCCAACCCGATCGAGGCGCACTTCGGACCGTTACGCCAGTTCACCATCGCCAACTCTGACCACCCCAACCACACGGTCCAAACCCGGGCACTGCACGCCTACCTACGCTGGCGCAACGCCCACGCCCGCCATCCCGACGTGCTGGCCGCGCAACGCCGTGAGCGCGCCCGCGTCCGCAGTGAGAAGGGCATCCGCTGGGGCGGTCGGCCCCTCGCACCGGCAGCCTGAAGGCTTACCCAACCCGGTGAACATATGTGGTCACAGCACTAGCTATCCTCGACAAAGAACCCCGAAGGTCATCTTTGCTGTGGAGCGGCGGGATCCCCGTGGGGTCCCGCCGACCCAGCGGAGGAAGACCCGCAGAGCAAGTGACGAAGTGCAGCCGGGTGGCCCCGGGCGACAAGATGTTTTTCTGCGCGAAGCGGAAAGGCGCCGGCGAAGCCGGTTGTCTTTTCGCGCAGAAAAAGATCTTGATGAACGGGGTGAGCGTAGCGAAAACCCGGTTGCGGTGAGGAACGGGTCTGCGAGGCTGACGAAGCAGGGGAGCAGGACCCCACGGGATCGGCGCGCGCAAGGACCACCGGTGCTTTGCCGGCTACGTGATCATCCCCAGGTCGGCGACCTTAGGAATCAGGACGCGCATCGCCCGAGGTGGAAAATCTGTAACTAGACCGTGGGCTGTAGCTGCCTGATTCGCCACGCGGGGAAGTCCTCAACACTCAACCAGTGGCCGATGTCGGGATCAGCGCCGGGTGTGAGCCAAGCAGGGACACCGGCCAGGAGCGCACGCAGAACCATGTCCGAGGTACCGCCCCGAGCGGGATCAAATGCGTCGTGGAAAGCGGCCACCAGACGCGGTTGCTGGGTGAGCATCACCTGGTTTCGTTCAGGGCCCGCGGCTCGCCAGTCGGGGCGGATGCGTCGCTGCTTGTCCCAGTCCACTGGAAAGCAGCGGTGGCGATCGTCGCTGAGGCCGCGACGCTTACACCAGGCATGCGCGACCGCATCGGCCCCCCGGGCGCGGCCTTCAATGATGACCAGGCGATCGCCGTAGCGCTGGTGTAGTCGCTCCAGTACGGCGGTCACGGTGCGCGGCCAACGCCAGTGGCGACTGCCGCACACCAGGACACGCGGCGGATCCAGCACCATCATGCGCGGGGCCAGTGCGGGGCCGTCAGCTGGTTCGCTCACGCATCTCGGCGACGGCCTCACGGCGCCACCGCCGACGCTCCTGGCGGCGAATCGCGCGCCGCTCCTGGGCCTTGCTCTGGCCGCGGCTGCAGTGTGAGTGCAGGCAGCCGAATCCGATGTGGGCGCCGCGGTTGCGCGGTGTGCCGATCATCGTGTTCAACGGAGGTCCTCTCGTGTGACGTCGGGTGAGGATGGTCTGGCGCCGGTTCCGGTGATCACCGGAACCGGCACCAGCGGGGCGTCGGCCGCACCGGGTGCGGCCGACGCCCGGTGGGGTCAGAAGTCGGGGCCGGGGCCCTCCGGGTCACCGAAGTTCCCGGCGGTCGCCCCGGCCATGGCGGGGGCGGGGGCGGGCGCCGCGTCTGCGGGCCACGGGGCCTGGTCGCGGCCGCCGCGCTTGGCCTTGTCGGCCACCTTGGCGGTGGTGAACTGTAGGGAGGGGCCGACCTCGTCGGCCTCGACCTCGTAGACGGTGCGAGTCTCGCCTTCCTTGGTCTCGTAGGTGCGCTGCTTGAGCCGCCCCTGGACGATGACCCGCGTGCCGCGCTGCAGGCTCTCGGCGACGTTCTCGGCGAGCTTGCGCCAGGCGTTGCAGGTCAGGAACAGGCCCTCGCCGTCCTTCCACTCGTTGGCCTGCTTGTCGAAGATGCGGGGGGTGGAGGCGACGCGGAACCGCGCGACCGCGTGCCCGGCGGGGGTGAAGCGGAGCTCGGGGTCGTCGACGAGGTTGCCGACGAGGGTGATGGGGGTCTCGTTGCTGGCCATGCTGTCCTCCGTAGGGAGTGGTGAAGGGTGGGGATACCGGTGAGCGGAGCGGCGGGGGCCGGTGGCCCCCGCCAGGGGCGGGGGCTAGAGGACCGGCAGGGGCCGGTCGGCCGCGGCCGCCAGGCGGTGCTCCTCGACGGCCTCCAAGACGCACCCGAAGCAGACCCGGGAGCCGTCGGTGCAGCGGACGGATCCCCCGAGGGTGACCGAGCTCTGGCAGCGCTGGCAGGCGGTGATGTCGGTGGCGCAGGGGGCGAGGTCGAGGGTGAGGTTCATGGGGCTCCTTCGTTTGGCGGCCCCCTGGGGGGCGTCCGCTCCGTGTTCCGGTGCAGACGGACGCGCAGAGGTAAGCGACGGAGCGCAACCGGGTGGCCCCGGGCGACAAGATGTTTTTCTGCGTGGGTGAGAAAGTGCGCCGGCGGAGCCGGTCCGCTTTCCACGCAGAAAAAGATCTTGGCGGGCGGGGTGAGCGCAGCGAAAACCCGGTTGCGCGGAGGAGCGGCTCTGCGAGGCTGGCGGAGCCGGATCACGGGGTGGATGCCCCCGCGGTGCGACAGGCAGGAGTCTCGTGAACCTCACCCTCGGCCGGCCTTGTCCCTCTCGCGTCACCATCACCGGGTGCCATAGCGGAGGTGGCGGCTCCCGTGCGGCGGGGAGACCGTCCGCTGCACCGGCGTCCCTACCGGCTCCGCCGGTAGGGACGCCGTGGTGGCCATCGAGGAGCACCAGCGCTCTGGGACGTGGCTGGTCCTGCTCGGTCATCCCCGCCCCCGGCGGGGATGACCGAGCCGCGCCGTGCACCGGGCCCTGGCCCGGTGCACGGCGCCTAGGGCGAACAGCGTGGGAAGAGAGTGCGCCTCGCGCTGTCGCCACCTAGTGGCGACAGTTCCCGGCCGCCGACGACGGGCGGGGGGCGGGGAAAGTTCACAGTCCTACCGCTCCGGATGGAAGCACGGCGGGGTGGTGAGAGGTACGGCGCGGGCGAGATGGCTGGAGGATAAGGCGCGGCGGAGACGCGCACGGGCCGGGCAGAAGGCCCTTACGGGGCGTTGTCCGGCTGCTCAGGGCCTTGTCCCAAGGGGGTGTCGTGTGCGGCCTTGCGGGTCTTGGCCGCGTGGTAGCTCTCCTCAACTACGTGCAGGCCGCAGGGGCAGCGCAGCCACCAGGAGTGGCGGTGACGCACCCGCAGGTGTGCGCCGTTCGATGAGAATGCCTCGTAGCGATCGGTGGTCTTGACGATCGTCACCCGGTGAACCGGTTCGACGCCCTCGATGCGGCGCGGCATGTACCGGGGGTGGTCGCGAGCCAGGGCCGGGTTGACCTCGGTCCACTCGCGCTGCAGTTGGGCCAGGCGCGCGTCGTCCAGCAGGGCGACGTATTCGTAGCCCAGGTCGTCGGCGCACCAGGTGCGCCACTCCTCCAGCAGCGGGCGGGGTGGATCGACCACGTCACGACCTGCCACCTCCATCTCTTTGCCGTCCAGCATGAGCAGGTAGCCGAAGAAGGGCGGGTTGCTGCGGTAGATCACTTTCAGGATGTGGCCGGTGACGCCGTAGGCGCGGCGGAGCTGGACGCGCTCGCCGGGGGTATAAATGCGTGGCCGTGGCACTTTTCTTGATCGTTTACGGGATGGCATCGCCGAAAGGATCCTTTCTCCCGGTCCGGAGGGGGCATGCCAAGCCACCGCTTGGGCCGTCCGGCGCGGGCGGGCCGAGCACGAGAAACGTCAACGCCGGGCCATGTCGCAGCACAGCCCGAAGATGGTGGAAAGACCTGTCGCTGCAGATGAGCGGTATCGCTTCGGTCTGGGGTGGCGAACACGCTGGTCGGTTCTTGCGTCACCCGGGAGGGTTTTGTGCGTCGAGAATGCGCTGGGCCTGGGGGGGAGGGTGCTCGAAGCACCAGCGTTTGTGCGGGTAGGGGTGCTGGACCCAGGTGATGTCGGTGCTGGCGGAATCGAAGGCGTAGTAGTCGGCGGGGTGGCCTGTGCGTTTCGGGCTGAGCATTTTGCGCGAGCAGGTGATGCGTTCGCACTTGACGATCCAGGCGGTCTCGGTCTCCCCGAGGATCACGGTCGCGGGCTCGGGATCGCGGACCAGGAGGAATACCAGAATGCAGCGGACGTTGCGGTGCTTGTCGGGCCCCTCGGTGATGAGCACGCCCGGTGAGATGCCCGCGGTGGTGGTGTCGAGGCGGAACCGGTCGATGTACTCCCATTCCTCGGCACCTTGTACGGGGACGAACAACCGCAGTGGCCGATCGCCGTCGGCGACGTGGTCGCGGATCACGAGGTTGCCTTGCCGGAATTCCTGGTCGCCTTCGGTTCCCTCCCCGTGGAAGTGGAAGCGGTTGTTGTCATCCCAGCCGTTGAAGCAGCCGGGGTAGGGCTCTGGTTCGGAGAACAGCAGGATGTTCGTTGAGATGGATTTGCAAGGTGAGATCCTCGGGTGAGGGCGCCCGCCGTACAGGGCGTGGATCTGTGGTCGCGTCAAACGCTGACCGGGCTCGATCTGCCAGGGGGTCTGCGGGACGGCGGGGTTTCGCGCGTGGGTGCTCATGGGTCAGGACCGCTTTCTGTGACTGAGTGCCATCTCGACCCACGCGAGAGCGCAAGCGATAGGTGTTCAGGCTCTCGATGGCGTGGCAGGTAAGAGATCACCGGAGTCGTCACCGTGGCGGCTCGACTCTTCGGCCGCGTCGTAGACGTCGTAAACGGGTAGCCACCGCAGGTGGCTCCCCGGGCAATTGGTCCGCTGGTCACCTGTGGTTGAACATGTCGCGCCACGTCGCGGTACGTGCGATTGGTGAGCACGACGAACCGCGGGGACCTCGCGGCCCCCGCGGGAAAGCAGGGTCAGAACGGCGGCGGCCACGAGGCCGCGAACACCACGCACCCGAGGCAGCGCCGTCCGCGGATAATGTCCGCGACGGTGTGCTGGAGCTCGACCGGGTTGCCACAGCAGGCGCAAGCGGTGATGTCGGTGGCGGAGAGCGGGAGGTCGAGGGTGAGGTGCATGGTCGCTCCTTGTCGGTGGGGCCCCTGCTGGGCGTTCGCGCCGCGGGCCGGTGAAGGAGGTCACGCAGGCGGAAGGGAGCGAGTGCCACCAGGTGGCCCCGCACGGCCAAGATCTTTTGCCGCCTGGTTTTAGATAGAAGGGCGCCGGCGGAGCCGGCTCATCGCGGCAAAAGATCTTGGCCGTGCGGGGTGAGCGCAGCGAAAACCTGGTGGCGGGAGCGACCGTGCCTGCGAGGCTGACTGATCCGGACCGCAGAGCGAACGCCCAGCAGGGGTTACGGCGATGGCGTCGTGCACCTCACCCTCGACTGGATGCGTGCGCGCCCGGTCAGCCGGCCGCCACCGCGGCAGGGAGATGAGCCTTCTGCGCGGGTAAGCACTCTCGCGGCGACCACCCCGTCGGCGCGTCGGCCCAGCACCGCCCACCGTCGCCAGACGGTGGGCGGTGCCCCGCGACGACCGGGCCACGGGCTTTGCCCGTGGCCCGGTCGTCGCGGGGGTCAGCTGGACGAGAAGGCGTAGCGGGCCAGCAGCGGCTGAAGCGGGTTCAGCCAGGTGGCGTGCGCCGGACCCGCCCCTTGGGCGATCTCGGCCGGGGTCGGGAGATCCAGAGCTGAGAGGGAGATGCCCAGGTGCAGCCCCAGGTGCAGCATGTTGGCCATGGAGTAGTCCGAGTTGATCGCCGAGGCGGCGAGCAGACCGGCGTGAGCGGCTTCGATCTCACCGTTGAACCAGGCGGTGTAGGCGAGCATCGTCAGCATCGGCGCCCGCAGCGGCCTCTCCGCGCGCCGGGCCAGCTGCAGCAGCAGCCCAGCCATGGTGTCAGGGTCCAAGGTGAGAACCGACCAGGCTTCGTCGCAAATACGAACGATCTGTAGATCCCAGCTGAGCTGTACGGCGGTCAGGTCCGTCAGCGCCTCACCGGCTCGCTGGGCGGCCACGGCCTGGTGCAGCCGTCCCAGACCTTCGGTGACCAAAGCGTGCACCGGCGGGTCGGTGACCTGCAGGCGGGCGGCGAGTCCGGCGGCGACCTGGGTGTTGAGCCAGCTGACGGGGTTGGAGCCGTCGGTGAGCAGGTCGACGGTGAGCGGAAGGGTCACGGGGCCTCCTGGTGAGGGACGGTGGATGTCTGCCGGAGGAGGGTCGCCCTGCTGGGGCGGCGCCCGGGGGCGGGGCCCCTTCCGGTGACAGCCGTCCGCGGTGCGTAGCCCCGACCGGCAACCGGCCGGTGCGGGCAAGGACAAGATCTTTTGCGCCAGCAAAAGATCTTGTCCTTGCCCGCACTCGTCCTCCTTGGTTCCGCGGACGCGGGGCGAGAGGCCGGTTGCCGGTCGGGGCGCAGTACCGCAGGCTGCAAGAACCGGAAGGGGTAGTTCCGCCGGTGCCGCCCACCAGGTAGCGGCACCGGGGCAGACAGCTCGCGCTCGCTCCAGAGGTCACGCCCGACGATGCCGGGACTTCTGCGGCTGTGGCGTGACTCAGTCGTGTTGGTCCTGCTGTCGCTCCCGGAAGGCGTACATGCCGAAGGCTTCACTGAGGGCGTGGGCCATGACCATGAACGCGTTGTAGGGCCCGAGCTCGTCGTGCAGGGTTGTGAGTTGCCGCTGTAGTTGTTCGGCGGCGTGCAGCTGGGAGGTGTCGTACATTTGGTGCAGGTACTGGCGCGGTCGGCACACCTGGTAGACGATCGCGGCCTCGCCCAACAGGTAGATCGCCCAGGGGGCGTTGCCATTCTCCTCGACGCGCTGGTCACTTCCGGCCAGGAGTTCGCCGATGAGATGAGCGGTCTCCTGCAGGTGGCCGGGAGCCTCATGCTGGTAGAGCCCTCCGTGCAGCTCGGGCCATTCGCGATAAGCCTGATCGGCGGCCGCGCCGAAGGCTTTGACGGCGGCGCACGCCATGGACGAGACGTTGCGGCATCGCTCGTCGACCAGGCTCGCCAGCAACAGCAAGTCGATGATGTGCTCGATGGCTCGCTCGCGCAGGGCCTCGGTTTTCTCCTCGGGCAGGGCGCCGATCAGAGCGCGGGCGCGCTCTAGCCGGGCCGACAGGCTGATGTCCGGGTCGGGCTGGCCGGAGGTGGGTGCGGACATAGGTGGATCTCCTGAAGGTGAGGGAGTTCTTGACGGCCGCACTTCGGGCTGGCGAGAGCAGGTGCCGGATGCCGGCGCGGCGCTTGGGTCGCTCAACCGCGGGTTCTCGGGGCGAGGCGGGGCATGGGTTTCGGCCTGCCTCGCCCCGAGGTTCCGCGGTAGACCTGGCAAGCGCCGTGACGGCGGATGCCGACGCGGCACGCCGGTGCCAGCAGTGCGGCTCCTGCCGGAGGGGCGTTAGGCGATGCGCATCAGGGTCTTGGCCATGGTGATGTCGCGCATCAGGGCTCGGTGCTGCGTCCAGGCTTGGTGACGGTGCTCGATTGCCCGGTCCGGGCCGTTGCCGGTGGCCAGGGTGTCGCCATGAAAGATCAGCACGTTGGGGCCCAGGCTCCAGATAATCGCGTTCACCGCGCAGCAGGCCGCCGCGAGTGAGTCGATCTCCCCCATCGACCAGCCGTAGTCATGGGGGTCGGCACCGTGCAGGCGAAGGGTCAGCGCGGCCGCGCGCAGCAAGCCTCCCGTTCCGGCGGTGGGATCGTCGAAGGATCCGCCGGGCTCGGGCACTTCCAACGTGCCGATGCGGGCCATCAGGTTGGCTACCTCAGGCGGGGTGTGGAACTCGGCCAGGACATCGCGTCTGCCGGGCGAGCGCAGCGTGGTGAGCAGGGCGCCGAGCATGTCGTGCTCGCACCGCCAGGCCGGGTCCGCATCGCCGGTCAATATGAGCATTCCCGAGGTGACGGCGGTGCGGGTCAGGGCGTGCACGACGGTGAGGACCTCTCCGGGCGTCTCCTCGACCAGCATCCAGCTCCACAGCTCGTAGGTACAGGAGGCCAGGTAGGGGTTCATCATCCAGGTATGCGCCCAGACCTCCTTGTAGAAGGTGATCAGGTCTGCAGGGTTCAGTGACAGCACGTGCCCGGTGGTGTCGTGGCCGTCCAGGGCGGTCTGTCGCAGCAGGGCCAGGCTTGCGATCACGCCCATCGGGACGGTGATGTCACCGGCGCGGTGGTACTTGTTCCAGGTGGCGGCGATCTTTTCGGCGATCATGTAGGCGCCGCCGTGCGGCGGGAGCAGCCGCGGTGGTGTCACCGCCGTGATGGGGGCGGACTGGGCCGGCCGTACGGCGGCCGCCAGACCAGTCGCCTTGGCAACAGGCGCCTCAGGGGTGAACAAGTCGGGCTGATTGGTTATGTCCGTGCCTGGGCGCTTGCCAGTGGGCATGGGCGTCCTTTCACATGGAGCAGGGCCTGCCCCGGTGCCGGAGCAGGCTCTGCGCGAGCGGGGAAATGGAAGGCGGCCACCCCGGTGGGGTCCGGGCGGTCGCGGTGAGAATGGTGGTTCAGGCGTCGTCGCCCAACTCCGATTCCGGGGGACGGTTCTCGATCTCGGCGCGTCGGGCCCGCAGGTCCAGGGGCAGGGCCCCGCCCAGCCGGTCAGCCAGGATGCGCCGTGCCTGGCCGTCGTCGTCCTGGCCGTCGAGGTTGACGGCGAAGGGCTCGTCGTTCATGAGCCCGCACACCACCCAGTTGCCAGGCAGGTAACTAGTGATGCAGCCGTAGCCGACCACCTGGCCGTCGCGCTCAACGTGCGTCAAGGCGGTGATCTTCAGCTGCTCCGGCGGGAAATACCTATGGAGGTACTCGCAGTTGAAGGGCATCTCCCCCAGTACGTCGTGAATCACCAGGGCATGGAGTGCCCACCGGGCCTGCTGCTCGGTGGGGTAGACCAGCGACTGCGACGACCGGCCCGGCGCGTAGATCACCCACATGTCCCACTGAGGCCGGGGCAGGGCCTTCATTGGGGGGATCAGGTGCAGCGAATAGTCGCGTCCGGGAAAGGCCTCCACTGCTGCGGCCACCAGTCGCTGATGCTCAGGCATCTGACCGAGGTTGGGATGGCCCTGCCTGCGCCGCAGGTTGCTCAGCCAGCGGTCGCCTTCCCAGACGTTCCAGGTGGAGTAAAAGCACTCGATCGGCTGTTCGTAGTCGGTGTAAGCGATCGGCTTCGGCGATTGCCCTTCCTCGGTGGTCTTCTTGCTGTCGTCGGGGGTTGAAGACATCGGTTTCCTCCTGGAAAACGGCGAAGCCGCCAGGTCGGCAAAGACCTGACGGCTTCGGGAAAGAGAAAAGTGAGTGAGGGGAAGGACCGCGTGTCCGGCAGGTAGCGCGTCGGCGACTGCGGTGCCTGCCGTGCGGAAAGGGTTCAGATCACGTCGCGGGATCCAAAGCGGGACGGGGGCTAGGGGCGGCCCCGTACACCTCGTTGATCATCTGCTCCAGATCGTCCAGGGTGACGAAGTGAGCAGTGCAGGCGATGTCGCGGCCGCTGGGGTCGCAGCCCAGACAGGGACACGAGGTGTACTCCTCGAACAAGCCGTGGTCCGGCTCCAGCTGCAGGAGTCGGTTGACCCGGTCGACGATCTCAACGCACGAAACACCGCCCACGATGAACTGCTCAGGCTCGTCCGGTTCGGCGATGACCAAGCCAAAGTCGTCATGTAGGCGACCACCGGTGAGCTTCAACGCGGTGCCGCCGAAGCATGTCCGCCAACTGCACTGGTTCCACTGGTCGGAGTTGGCGCGCAGGTGCTCGAGGGTGTAGCGGGCGAGGGCTTCACCGCGCAGGGCAATGACGGTGGGCGTGGTCATGGATATGTCCTTGTCGGTGCGGGGATGAGGGTGCATGCGATGGCCGAGTCGGCGATGGGTTCGGCGGCGGGGAAACAGGTGGGCCAGATGGGGCCGAACATCTTGCCGCCGTAGCGCGTTTCGATCGGGATCGCCGCCCAGCCGGATCGGCTGGTCAGCGGTCGCGCCGACCCGGCTGCCCGCCACCTCCAGGCGTGGTTGGAGGGATAGGGCGAGATGAACTCATCGCCGTCGACCACATCGGCTCAGGTAGGGCGTGAGGTTAGAGGTGGGTGCCGGGTCATGAGTAGGTGACTCCGGTCTGGGCGCTGATTTGCTGGGCGACCTCCAGCCATTCGGCGGCCTTACCGAAGTCCTCGAGGTGGTTTTCGCATGTGTCCTGTGAGCCGCTGCTGGTGGTTCGTACTCGGCGACAGTCCGGGCAGTCGCCGGTGGTGTATTCGGTGGCTGCGGCGTGTAGGCCCTGCAGCAGTTTCCAGACCCTCAGCCCGCTCAGGGTGAGAGAGCAGATCTCAGGCAGGCCAAGCGCCGCAGCGGCCTGAGCGAGGTCGACGTCCTCGGCGTCGGCCTTCGCAGTGGAGCCATTCAGCAGGTGCTGGGGGCACCCGGAGGTCCGGGCGCAGGTGCCGCATAGGACAGACCGGTGGAGGGGGGCGTGACGGACTTGGACGACGGCGGCGGGTTGCCCGCAGTCGAGGTCGCTGCCGCATGGGCTGCCGACTTCTTGCGGGGCGAGAGCTTCCCAGCCCCAGTTGGGCTGCTCTACACCGCTCATGCCGGATCCTTGGGCAGGATCACCCAGCCGTCGCGGGGCCGGGTCACCCAGTCGGCCAGGTCGTAGTTGAGCTGCAGACGCAGGTAGGAGCCGTTTCGCTCGATCTTCAAGACCTTCCGTAGCTCGCCCTGCCACCAGACCTGATCGCCGATGCGGGGCCGCTTGCCAGTAGTGAAGTCCGGGTAGCGCGTTAGCCAGCCCTTCTGGTCATATCCGGCGACTTCGGCGGCCAGCTCGTACAGCTGGGCGGGCAGGTCGGTGGCGACGTAGTTGTCGTCGATTGCCAGAAAGAGCGCATTGCCGCGGATGGGCAACTCATGGCCGGCGTAGGAGGTGAAGGAGAACCAGTTGGCGAGCTGGGAGGCTACCCGGTTGGCGGGTGCGAACACGGGGGTGGGCCACGTCAATGATTCGCTCCAGGCCAGTGCGATGCCGATCCCGTCCGGCCGGTCACGGGCGGTCAGGAGGCGCGCAGGCTCATTCGGATTGGCCTTGCGCGGGTTGGAGACCACCTGCCGCCGGAGGTTGTCGGGTTCGACCGGTGTCTGCTGATCGTGAGACAGCAGGGCGGCCAGGGTGGCGTCGTCGAGTTGGCCGTCCCAGTAGTTGCGGGCGTCGGTCAGGTCGACTTCTCGCAGCACGCCGCCGGTGATGGCGGGGGTGAGCAGCAGGGCACGAACGGAGGTGGGCATAGATCTCCTCCAGGAAGAGAGGTGAGCAGTGCGAGTGGGAGCGCTCGCACTGGGGTGATCAGGCACGAGCCGGGCGTGGGGCGCGGGGAGAAACTGCTGGCAAGAGGGCTTCTTTGCCTGAGTGCTCCCGTGAACCGGGATGGGTTGTGGGGCTCACCTGGGCGGCGGACCGGCACAGGCCGATCCGCCGCCCAGGTGGTGCTACCGGCGGGTGATGGTGCGCTCGTGGTCGCTGAAACCGAAGTCGCCGGTGCGCGTTCCGCGGGTGACCATGCGGCTGGCCGTGGTCAGGGTCTCCTCGGTGCGGTCGGCGTCGTAGTGCAGCGTGGTGGCCGTGTCGATGCCCAGGTCAGCAGCTACCTGGAAGGTGTTGGAGGAGGTGCCCAGGAAGACGAACCGCCAGGTGGTCCGCTTGGGCTTGCCCTGGGCGTTCGTGGGGCGGGAGCGCTTCGCGATCAGCGCCTTGATCTCGTCCAGGGTGAACTCGGTCGAGGCGTTTTCCTCCCCGTCGGTGAGGATTACCACGACGACCTGCTCGGGCCGGGTGGCCTTGTCCAGACTCGCGATGTGCCGACGCACGCGGGTGAGGGTGATGCCGATGGCGTCTCGCAATGCGGTCCTCCCGCGCGGGCGCAGCTCGAAGTGCGGCACCTCGAAGAGCAGTTCGTTCTCGTAGACGGTCTCGAAGCGGTCGTCGAACTGGTAGAGCGACACCGTCGCGCCGGGGGCGACCAGGCGCTGCTCGGTCAGGAAGGTGTGCAAGCCGCGCTCGGTGGCGTTCCTGACCAGGCTCATGGAGCCGGATCGGTCCAGGATGATCGCGAAGTGCTGACGGGCGGGCATGGTCATGGTGACCTCTTTCGATTCAGTGATGTATCGGGGGGAGCCCCCCACGGGGGCGGCCGGTGAAGCCTGGGTGGCTGCTGCAGGCGCGGCCAGCGTCGGCCGCGCCTGTAGGGGTGGCGGTGATCAGCCCGTGGAGCGGGTGTAGAAGATCACCTTCTGGCGCAGCGGTTCCACCCACGCGGGGTGCGGCTTGTCCAGCTCGAGATCGGCGGTGGTGGCGAGGGGGGCGAGCTTGGACGACGGCACTTTGGTGTGGACGGCGGTGTGGACGAGTTTGGCCAGCTCGTAGGAGGGGTCGATCTCCAAAGCGGCGAGGGCGGCATCATGGGCGATGTCGGGCCGGTTGCGGCGCCAGGCCATGAACGCCACCAGGGAGCTGATCGGGGGAAGGAACGCCTTGTCCACGATCCTGCTCAGGTCCTCCCACAGCTCCAGGTCGGTGAACAGGGTGGTGCTGCTGTCCAGCGCGATCCACGCCTCGTCGCGGATCCGGACGATCTGCAGATCCAGGCCAAGTTGGACTGCGGTGAGGTCGTCGATCTTCCGGCCGGAGCGGTAGGTCTGGATCGCCGAGTGGAGACGGGCGAGCCCTTCGGCGACAAGCGCCTCCACCGGAGGGCGGAAGGTAGCCGACATCCGCGCGTGGAGCTGGGCGGCGACCTGCTCCGTCAGGCGCCGGATCTCCCGCCTGCGGGCCTGCTTCCGGGCGTCGGAAAGCGAGAAGGCCGCGTTGGTGGCGGAATCCGGAGCGATCGGCCAGCCGGGGGAAAACGAAGACGCGGATGGGATCATGAATCCTCCTGAGCGACGGAGCGGGATACCGGGAGGGCGCCCTCGGCCCGAGGTCGGGCCGAGGGAGGGTCCGCCCTCCCGGCGCCTGCCGTCCGCGGCGCGGCGTACCGCCGCGCAATCCGGGTGGTCGGGGGATTTCAAGATCTTTTGCGCCAGCAAAAGATCTTGAAATCCCCCGACTCGCTCCCCGCTGAGGTCAAGGGCAAGGAGAGCGAGAGCCCGGATTGCGCGGCGGGAAGCCGTGTCGCAGGCTGAGGTGCTGGGAGGGAAGCCTCTCCTCGGCCGTGCGTTGGGTGATGGCGCGTGTGGCGCAGTCCGCGGTGTCGGTCAGGAGCGGCCCTGTGACGGGCCGAAGCAGTTGCCGCCGAAGCAGATCGTGTCGGGACAATCCTTGAGATCCTTATCCCTCCTGGCGGTGTGAACCGGCGGGGATCGTCACCGCAGGGAATGCGAACTCCCACCCGCTTTTCCGGTCCTGGCGATGTGATCAGCAAGTTACAACCCGGCGAAATGGCCGAAAAAATTGAACACAAAGATGGGCGGGTTGCCACATGGCAACCCGCCCATCTTTGTATGGTTATACGGTTAGTCGACTGATGTCTTGGTTGGCCAATCGTGCGAGGACGTCACCGTGGCAGAGGCGCGGGGTGCACCAGCACCCGAGTACTTTCCCGGTCAACTCGTGGAGCGCGGCAAGCAGGTGTGGTTGTTCGCCCAGCCATTGCTCGTAGCGCGCGATTACCTGTTCGCGGGTGCCGTCTCGGCCGACAATAAAAGGGTTGCCCCATTTCGAGGGCCGACCGATGTAGACATCGTAGTAGTTGCGCCTGCAATGAACGACCAGTGAATGAGCCATCTGCAGTCCTTCCTGTTTCGGATGGTGCTGCTGGGGGTGAGATTTACGTGAGCAGACCTGGCAACGGCGCGGAAAGGGTGGCTGGAAGCCATCGCGTAGCGACGCCGCAGGCGCCCTTGGAGCAGAGCGGTCAGGTCTGCTTCACTACATCTCGTCTCCGCAGCGGCACCGAAACGGACGAGTGCTTGCATGGTGGGCGTCCTGTATCTCAACTGCGGGTCCGGTGTCGTCAGGAGTGGCGACGCCCCTTTCCAGCGCTGACATCAGGCGATGCCAGATTCAGCTCGGGCATGGTGATGGGCATGGGGCCTCCCGCCGGGCGGGGCGTAGCGGTGGTTTCCGGGATGGCGGACGTAGCGGACGCCAGCCTCGGCCAATAACTGCCGCAGCCAGACACGACCGTCCTAGCCGGGGTTGCAAGATCTTGCGCGGTGGGCGCCGAGTAGGCGTTGCGAATCGTGCCTCGGCCTATCGGCGCGCCTTGGCCAGGGTGCTGCTTCGGTGAAGAGTGCGGCGCTTCCGTACGGGGGAGTCCAGGGCGACACGGCCGAATTCTCTGCCGAAGTCCAAGACCCGGTTCAGCCAGTCCCGCATGTGCTCACGTGGGCGGGATGGTGAGGCGCCGAATGCCTGCAGATGGCGTTGACACCACCACGCTGTCATCCCTTGTGGAGGCGCTTGGCGAGTCTTATTGGTTGCTCGTAGGGGTACACCCATAGGCCTCGGGCTCCGTCGGCGATTTCGTTCGCGGCGCTGGGTCGCTGGTGACCTCCCCCCTTGGCGCCCTTCGAGGTTCGGATGCGCTGAAATCCGTCGAATTTGTACATATGGCCAGATGTCCCGGGGAGGCTGGTGCTCGACAGCGCTTCGATCTGCGGCTGGCCACACAGTTCGGCGCTGCGCTTGTCCCAATTGAGGTAGGTCCCCAGCCAGAGCGGCACTAGATACTCACGCGCGATGCGCAGCACTGCCCGCAGACATTGCTGGTCGCGTCGGTCCGGGCTTCGAGCGATCCGCGCGAGGTCAACAGTGTTATACCTGTGCCAGCCTTTCTCTTGATGCACACTCTTGTTGATGGTGCTGGCGAGCACGACGGCCGCCGCTCGCCGACCGCGGTCCTCCATGACGAATGCCAGGCTGCCGAACGGACGCGTGTAAGGCCTGCCTGCGGGGTGTTCTGTTCGGCATGAGGTAAATGCAATGGGTGCCTCCAGGCGATCAGGAGTTCCTGGGCCTCTTTGATGTCGACTTGGTAGAACGCGACGACAGGTGATAACCGCAAGGCCAGCTGACGGCTCACCGAGGCTCTCTTCCCTCGTGTAGATCTGCAGCGTGCAGCGTGACCGCCAGCGTCATCCCGGCGCGGGTCAGTCGTACGACGCCCGGGTCGCTGGTTCCCGCGCGCCAGCGGCACGCCAGGCTCCGCTGCTCCAGCTGCTCGACTATGCATTCCGGCGCCCGCAGCACGGGGGGCCGCCAGTCCGTCGTCATGCCCGGACGCCAGGAGGCGCGCAGTGCGGCGAGCATCGGCTCACTGAGGTCGTAGACCGTGCGCGCGGTGACAGCCATCACGGCCAGGTCTGCCGTCGAGCGGCGCCCCTCGATGACCTCGACATCGCGGCCGAGGTTGGCATTGACCATGCACGTCCAGTCATCCAGCCGCACGTGGTAGCGGGTGTAAGGAGCGATGCCGTGCGTGACGGCCTCAGTAATCTCGCCGAAGGTGCCCGGAGTCAGGGAGGTCAGGCATTCGTCGAATGAGCCGAGCGGCCAGGGCCGGTGACCTAGAATCCCTACACCGGGGAGGACACGTACTCGACTGCCGACCAGTTCATCGATTCGGTTCATGAGCGCTCCGCTTGGGTCTGGTCCGGATCCCTGTGAGGTGTCCCCGGAGCTGGATGGGAGAGGTGTGCGAGTAATGCCTGTGCACGATGAATCTCTTGATTTCGGGTTCGGGCATGGTGATGGTGTTGGCCATGGAGCCTCCCGGGGGAAGCGGGGACGGTCGATCCTCGGCCACCCCGGTATGAACGGTCGAGTGGGTCAGCCGGCGAGGAAGGCGCGGTCGGCTGCCTGTGCGCGGAGCATCTCGCGGATGTCGGCCGCGCCGATTTCGCTGATGAGGTAGGCGAACTGGTCGTGCAGGCCGCCGTTGTTGATCGATGAGCCGTACCTGCGGACCAGGTCGTGGACAAGATCGTCTAAGTCCTCGGGGTCGGTGCCGAGGAGTTCTGCGACCTCCAGCAGGACGTCGAGCTGCGCCGCTTCGTCGACGACGTCGGCTTTTTGTGAGTAGGAGCCGACCGGGGTGAACGCGGTGTGGTCGAAGGAGTCACCCCAGCCGATGTCGATCAGCTGATGCGCCGTGGGGTCGATCTTCTCCACGAGTCGACGGAGGGCGTCTTCGGCCTCTTCTGCGGTGATGCGGTCATCGTCGAAGATCAGGCTGACGTTGAGGGAGAAGGTGATGCCTTGGATCGTCATGAGTACCTCGCATGAGTGGGGGTGATGCGTGCGGCCGGGAGCCGGGGCCGCCGGAAAAGCGGGGGGATTGACCCGCATCGCGGGAAAGAGGGCGGGCTCGGGATGCCGCTTCGGGCCTATACGGGCGCGCAGCAAGGTGATGGTTCCTGCGGCTGGGCAAGGCGGAAGTCACGTCAGGCGGCGCGTGCTGCCTTCCACGCTCCGGCCAGGCCGGCCTGCCAGGCCGCGGTGAATCCGGGGCCGATCTTGTCCGCGACAACCGCGGGGGCGGCGACCAGAGCGTGCTCGACGCACGGGTAGAACTTCTCGCGGTGCTGCAGCCAGATGCGCTCATGCAGGCCGTCGAACTCGATAGGCAGGCGCAGCATTTCGGCGTGGGTGTCCAGGTTGGCCAGGATCTGACGGCGGGTGCCTTCGGCCAGGCGGGTCAGAGCGCGGACCACGCCCGCCGAGCGCTGGTCATCGTTTTTGTCGGCGCGAAAGGCCCGCCGTACGTCATAGAGAGCCCAGGGCTGGGCGTTCAGATGGTCCTCGAAGCGGGCCAGCAGGGGGGCGGCGGTCTCCTCGGCGGCCAAGGCGTCGATCAGGCGGGCTCCGGCGATCAGTCCCTGACGGGGGTTGAGGGCGACCGCGACGTGTTCCATCAGCAGCGGCAGCATCGCCTGGCTGGGCTCGGCGATGTACCGGGCCAGGGATCGAGCCCGACTGACCGTATTTGTCAGTCCGAAAGGACAGAAATTGCACGCCGATTTACCCAGTCGCACTCCGAGATGGGCGTACAGGTAGTCGTCGCACATCTGCCGGTTCCAGCCCCACTCGATCAGCGGGTAGACCGGGATACGGCCAGCTCGGCCGAGCTTGGCATCACGCTCGGCGCGGCGCAGCTCCTCGGATTCGAAGCCGATGACATGGCGGAAGGGGCGACCGCGGGTGTAGTCCTCGATCCAGGAGTCCAGGCACCACCCCTTAGCTTTTATCGAACATAATCTTGACCCACCGGCTTGCGGCACGGTCCCGGCGGTGAGCATCTCCTCGGCCAGGGTGTAGGCGCCAGCGATGTGGCAGCGCCGCGGAGCGCGGGTGTCGTCCAGGACGACGATGCCGTCCCGCTGGGAAGGACCGGCGCGGGCCACCTGGACGGTGCGGATGCCGTGTGCGCGGAGCAGCGGGTAGATGTGCTCTTCGACCAGGCGGCCGGTCTCGGGCCATTCGCTGCCGGTCTGCGCCGTCAGCACGACCCAGTCGTCCAGGTCGAAGGGGCGGGTGTGCGGCTCCAGGAGCCAGCGCACCAGGATAGCGGTGGAGTCCAGGCCGAGCCCGTAGCCGAAGATGACCGGCACGTCCGGGTGGGGTGCCGCCCAGGCGGCGTGCAGGCTCATGAGCGGTCCACGAGGTGGCGGGCCAACGCCAGGGCGTGTTCGTCGACGTCAACGCGACGCTCCTGGCGGGCGATGCGGGTGATTTTCGCGGCATACGAGCGAAACCACCGGGCCAGCAAGAACGCCGTCCGCGGTTCGATCGCAGCGTCAGGGGAGAACTCCTCAAGGTGGTCGGCGGCGGCGTTCAACGCATCAGCCTCGTCTGGTACCCACAATTCGTCGTAGTCGTCGTGCATGGCACTCTCCAAGGACAAGAGGCGCGGGCGTGCAGGCACCGCGCCGGAAAAGGAGCAGGAGGCGGTGGGCCGGATGCATCCGGCCCACCGTGTTCGTGCGGCCACCGAAACCCGGTCGAGGCCGCTCGGGCGCTCAGCCCGATCTCGGCCTCATGGATGACAGGACAAGGCGTGGTCCGGCGCCGGGATGGTGGGGGCATCGGCCGCCTTCAGGAGCTGCTGCATGCGCTCGTGCCGGGCACGAAGATGAGTGATCTCCCGTTGGTTCTGGGTGATCTCGTCCCGAAGGCCGGCGATCTCCCGCTGGACGCGATCGAGATGGCGCTCGTGGTGGATCGTGTGCCGGGCCGCGGCCAGGCGCAGCTCATCGAGATCGGGGCGCTGCAGCCAGTGAGTTGCCAACGTGGCCAGAATCGCAACGACGTGATGCTGGGTGCGGGTGGGTGCCTCAGTGAATCCCCGGCCGGGGTCGGAGCGGTGGATGTGCACGCCGAGGGCGTAGGGGGTGCGGGCGCCGTCGCGGGCCTTGATCGCGTCGAAGGTCGTCGCACCCCATAAGGTGACGGTGCAGTGGATCACTGGGCGTTCGGGCACGTCGTCATATCCACTGCTGAAGCTGGGCATGCCGTCGCCGTAGTAGGCAGTCAGCTTGGTGGTGGTGGGGTCCACCTCCTCCCGGGCGAATGCGGGAACCAGGGTGAAGACGCCGGCGACCCGGATGCCATCGACGCGGCAGCGCAGAGCGCCAGTGGCGAGATCGGGGGAAGCGGCCACGCGTAGAACGCCGTACGGGCCGGCGTTCAAGGTGATGGCCTGGGCTGGGGCAGCAGGAGAAGCGCTGGTCATCGGAAGGCTCCCTGGATACGAAAAAGGCCGGCGACCTGTGCAGGTCACCGGCCCGGACGGGCGGACGTGGTCTTAGGCGATGGCAGGGGTGATGTAGCAGAAGATCATCGCGATTGGCTCATGAGAGGTCTGGCCAAGCGCTCCAGCCGGTACATTTCGGCTTCACCGATTTGGTTTCTGAGCTCGTCGAAGGATCCGACGAGCTTCTGCATATGCCGGGCGGCGGAATTCTCGTCAAGAGCGACCAGGACGGGGTCGTCGAGGAAGCGGGCCGTCCGCAGGCTGGGGAGCATCCACCACTTCGCGCGCCACATGGCCACGACGATGGCGCCCTTGTCGAGGTCGGACATGTCGTCCCAGCGAGGTAACTCACGGTCGTCGGTGGTGAAAGGAAGATTCATCGCAGAGCTTCTGTCGGCGTCCTGCGGGCGCGGTCCGGTAGAAGTGAGGAGATCCTCGGCGGGAACTTTCGGGCGGCTTCGAGTGCGCTCATGCGGTCTTGAACCTTGTCGTAGATCAGCCGGTCGGTGGCGATCGATGGTCCGCCGAGCCGGTCGCGAGCATGGCTGCGGCGCAGGATCTTCTCGTCGGTGTCTTGGTCGCTCCAGGGGATGGTCAGGCTCTCGGTGTTCGTCTTGAGGACCTCGTACCAGCGGCCGCCGGACAGGGCGAAGTCGCCTGGGGTGAAGTCGTCGGGTCTCCAGATCTTCACACCGTCGCTCTCGGCTTGGATGATCAGGTCCTCCCAGTAGGCGATCTTCTCCAGGAGGGCGGTTTCCTCACGCTGTAGCCGCTCGCGGTAGGCGCCAACGGCGGGCTGTGGTTCGGTCAGCGGGTTGCCATCGTCGTCCAGGACGTGCTCGCCGTCGCGGATGATCAGGTGCCTGTAGGCCTCGCCGGTCAGGATGCGGCGCACGCGGTGCAGGTCGACGTTCAGCCGCTTGATCCGGCGCAGGGTGGCGCGTGGGTTGCGCCCGTGTTCTTCGCGATGACGGACGGTCTCGGTGGGCAGGGACGGAGGGAATGGGGCGGTCACGGGGATCTCCAGAGCAGCACTGGCCCGGCCCGTTGGCGCAGGCCGGGACGTGGGGGCAGGTCAGGATGCAGGAGGTGAGGGGGAGTCATTCGGCTCCGAGTCGGTGATGATCTCGGCGTCGACCATGCGGCCGTCGTCTTGGGCGGTCTTGGCGCGGATGATGGTGGTACGGAACTGCTTGAGCTGGTCGACGGTAGCGCGCTTGGGGGTGGTGTTCGTCCTTTGGGCGAATGCGGCGTGCAGTTCGTCCAGGGTGGTGGGCCACAGGGTGAGGATCTGCGTCCAGATCTGGCCGTGAGTTTCGTCGTCGGACGTCGACGACAGTGCTGGCGGGCGCTGCTGCGTCGTACCGGTCACCGGGGTGGTTTCCTTCTCGCGCAGGGCCTTGCCGATGGTGTTGAGTTCGGTGCGCAGCTCTGGGGTCAAGTCGCCGACCTTTTGAGCCTCTTCCCAGATCTTCTTCACCTCGTCAGTACTGGTCGCGGCGCGGGCCCGGGTGAGGTAGTCCGATGCGGGTGGGCCGTCGAGCGCCTGCGAGGCGCCAGCGCTGATGGCCAGGCGGCTGGCCGCCAAACCGGCGATGACCTTGCGGGGCGTCAGCCGCTCCTCGGCAGTAGCGCCCTCGCCCTCGATGCGCAGCAAGGGGACCATGAACGTGACAGCGTCACCGTCGACGATGCTTCGCCCTTCCTGCAGGTACAACGTCGCCGCCACGTACGGGCCGGCCATGTTCGCGAACTCCGCCCGGCCGGGCAGGTTCTTGAAGGCGTTGACTCCGCGGGAGGTCAGCAGCCAATACCCCAGGCTGGGTATGTCGGCCAGCATGACCGTGAGCCGAGTGGTGAGCACGCAGCGCTGCACGCCGTCGGCCTTGCACAGGCACGGGCGGCCGGACTTCTCCTCAATGGTCTCGCCGTCGCAACGACGCTCACAGCGGTTGCCACGGTTCCACAACTCCAGGGAGGTCGTCACCGCCTGAGGCGGCACCAGGATCTCCAGCTCTTCGGCGTTGGTAGTGACCTGCCACTTGTCGTTGCCTTCGGTCATCTCCTCCACGGCGCCGCCGTACATTTCGGCGATGTGCTCGATGATGGACTTCGAGGGGGAGCTGAGGCGGAAGACGTCGAGCTTCTCGGGGCGGGTGCCGCCGTTGCGGGTCGGCACCCGGTGACCGATGCGGATATGACCGTCGGGCCAGTAGGAGCGCTGGGCATTCCGGATGCCCAGCCGGGCCAGCGCGTTGGGGTGAACAGGCATCAGGCGGCGTCCTTTCGGGTGGGCGGCTGGATGGGCTTGTAGGGCCGAAGGTCCAGGTCATCGACGTAGTCGGAGACCGGGTGCAGGCCGAGGAAGGCGTCGAAGGCGCGCTGCTCGTTCTCATCCGATGCGGCGGTCAGGGGGATGAAGCCGTAGGCGTCGGTGCGCAGGTTGAGGATCGCCACCCCGGCGAAGGTGGGCACTGGGTGCTCGTGGCTGGCGTCGTGTCCCTCGGCCGCACCGTATCGGCACTCGGGCGGGCAGATGAGGGCGACCTCGGCGCGCCGTAGCGCGGCTAGTTGCATGGGGAAGCTCTCACGCATCAGCGAGGCCGGGTATTTGATGCTGGTCTTGACGTCGACCAGCCACAGCCCGGAGGGGGTGGGCAGGGGGTTGGCCGGCACCTTGCGGGGCCGGTGCTTGGGCACCAGCGGAGAGGTGGGTGATGGAAAGCGCAGCCGTACCCACAGGTCGGAGGTGCCGCCATAGCCCAGGCTGCGGTTGAGGACGGTGCATTCGGCCGCCTCGATGTCGCGGCTGATGTCGACGCCGAAGTCGGTCAGCCACCGCTCGTAGGAGTCAACGAAGGGCTCGACTTCGGGGTCGGGGGGAATGGGGGCGTCGAGGTTGCGTGCTTCGACCTGGCGGTGAGTGCGGGAGCCGAGCTCAGCGCGCCGCTCCCACTCCTCCTTGTAGGCGAAGCTGGCCTTCTTTCTGAAGGCGGCCAGATCATCGGGATCACGGGCGGCCCGCACGAGCTCGGGCAGCCGGTCGATCATGTAGTCGACGGTGTAAGTGGCCGCCCCCTGGGGGAGTCCTTCCTTGGCGAGCTGGTCGATGGCGTTGGTCACCGACCTCAGCAGCACGTCAGGATTCGCCGGATCGCTGTAGAAGCGGCCATGCTCGGTGGCCACCGCGTGCGGCGGCCCATGGTCGACCTCAGCGGTCTCGTCCCACCTCGGCGGGTCTTGGATGATGGGGGAGGCGTTCACGCCGCTCGCCGCTCGTCGGCAAGGTGGTCGTGCTGGCCGTCCTTGGTGTCCGGCTGCGGCGCGGGGGAGGGCAGCGGCGGGCCATGCAGCACCTGGCCGTCCATGAGGATTCGCAACGCCTTGCGGGCGTCGGGATTCTGCGGGAATACATCCAGGCAGATGCCGCCATCGCGGGCCTGGCGCACGAATATGGTCATCATCGAGAAGGCGTCGACGCGGACGACCGGCCATTCGCCGTCATCCACCGACTCGCTGACGTCGAGGTCTATGGCATCGAAGATCCGGCGGCCGGTAGCGGTAAGGACGGAGGTGACCTCGTCCAGGGTCTCGGAATCCCAGTCGCCGGGCCTGTTGAGCAGGCGGTGAATGGCCTCGATGGCTTCGGTGTCGTTGATCTCTACCGGATCGCGCGGCTCCGGCAGCGGGGTGGGCATCGGCAGCGGAGTCGCAGGCTCCGGGGACGCCGGGGGCACCACCGTCGGGTGCGAGCTGGGCAGGGCGGTCATATCGGACAGGCACACCGCAGGTGCTCCCTTCGGGAGGGGGACATGGTGAGCGCGGGCCCCGGCAGGGAGCCCGCGCTGGGGGTAGGTGGTGGGTCAGGCGCCGGTGGCGGCCAGCTGCATCGCGCGCAGCGCCTGACCCTCCATCTCGTAGGCGACGTCGGCGTCGTCGACGGTCTGGGCAGCGCTCGTGACGGCGTGCAGGACGCCGCCGGCGGTCAGGTCGCCACCACGAATGAAGTGGCGCAGGATCTCCTCCTGCTGGTCGATGGTGAACTTGAGCTGCTTGGCCACCAGCTGGATGGTCTTCTCGGGGTGGCGGATCTCCGCGCTGGCGGTCTCGGTCAGCTCGCCGAGCTTGGCGGTGACGTAGTCGACGTCGAGGAAGGTGGAGACCGCGTCCCGGGTCTGGGAGGTAACCAGGGCCAGGTTCTTGTCGTGGGTCTCAGCGCTCCAGCGCACCGGTCCGTCCTCCAGCCGGGCCCCCAGGTGCACGTGCCGCATCGCGTCGGCGTTGATGGTCATCCCGTTGCGGCACACCTGGACGACCAGCCTCGGCACGATCGTGAAGGCGCCAGCGCCGGTCTCGGAGTTGCTGATCACGAAGCCGGAAAAAACCACCGGGTTGTCGGCGCCGACTTCCCCGGTGAACGGGCTGCGATAGTTGCGCAGCAGCTGCGGGGCCAAGGCGGAGACCTGCTTGCAGACGATGCGGACGTACATGCGGCGCTCGGTCAGGTCGCAGCCGTCGATGGTGACGTCGACTCCGGCCTGGCGCACGCCGTCCAGCGTGGCCATGAGCACGTCCAGATTGTCGATGATCTTGTAGCGGTCCGAGAGGAACGCCCGGGCGACGCCGGGACCGTTGTCGCCGCTCAGGCACCGCACCAGGAAGCGGCGCTCATCTCCAGCCAGCCAGCCGTTAACGTTGGCGTCGTACAGCTCGGGTCGCTGCTCGCGCATCCGCCGCAGGTACGGCAGCGGGATGCCGAGTTTGTCGGACAAGCCGGAGTCGAAGACCTCGGTGGGCAGGTAGATGCCGGCGCTGGTGGTGACGCCGTCCGCGGTCAGAATCGTCGGGGTGCCGGTGAGCTCAATCCGAGTACCGGTGGCGCGGATCTGGCCGGAGTGGACCGGAAGGTCGACCTTGCGCACGTGCTGAGCCCGCAGCACATCGGTCAGATCCTTCAGGGAGGCGTTGCGGGAGATCAGCGGAACGGGAGTGGCGAGCGTCATGATGCGGCCTTTCGCTGCAGCGGAGAGGTTCGGGGAAAGCCGCGGGCCCGCCGACGTGTCGGCGGGCCCGCGAAGATGGGCATCGAGAAAGAAAGAGCGCGGTCAGGCGGCGTAACCTTGGACCCGCCGCGGGCTCAAACGCCGGGCTGAGCGGTCGCGACGCCGCCGCACTTCGGCTGGCGCGTCGGCCAGCGTCAGCACCGCGGCGCTCGGGATGCGCGGTGGCAGCGGCGCCGTGGCCCCCTGGAGGACGGCGCCGAAACCGGGATCGGTGCGATCGGGCAGGTCGATCACGGCGACGGTGACGTTGCCACCGGCGCCTGAGGTGTAGGCCAGGTCAACCAGTTCGGTGCAGATCGCAGCAGGCATCGGCGCGCCACCGCGCAGAACCTCGGCGATGTGGGGGTAGGTGACCTTCTCGGTGAGGCCGTCGGAGCACAGCAGCAACTGGGAGATCTCCAGCACCTCGGCCGAACTGTCGCCGCCGGAGTACTCCAACCAGATGCGGCGCTGATGGACGGGGCCGTCGGTGACGTTGCACGGTTCGGGCCTCAGCGGGTGGTAGGGCACCGTCAGCGCGTGCAACATCTTGTCAGAGGTCAACGCGAAGGCCTGGGAGTCCCCGGCCCAGGCCAGATCGAGTGACCAGTCGGTGAGGACCGCAGTCACGATGGTGGCGGTGGCGCGCTGGCTGGTCGGGACCTGCTGGTGGTAAGCGCCCACCGTCGCACGAGCCGCAGCCACACCGACCTGAGCCATGCCGCTGTGAGCGGCCGCGACCGCAGCGCTTTTAGCGGCTATGCGAGCACAGGCGACAGCTTCAGGGTTATCGCCAAAGCCGTCGCAGATCGTGATGGCGCTGGTGAAGTCGTGTTCGGCGACAGCGACGTGATCGGCGTTCCAGGTGCGGGGGCCTTGTGCGGAGTGAGCCGCGAAGCGCCCGCCACTGGCGAGGGTCTGTCGTTGGAATGTGTTCATCTGCTTTCTCCAGATCGGGGTGGCAGGTACACCCGGCCGAGCCGGCCGAGCTCAAGACGTCGGAGAACAAGGGCGGAAACGCCAAGGCCGCCACCGGGTGCGTGGCGGCCTTGGCGTGAGAACGGTCCGGAAGGGGAGGCTCGGTCAGGTGGTGATCAACTGGTTACCGGATGTGCGCCCACAGACGCTGGATACCGGCGCTGGAGTGTGGTGAGAAAGTCAGCGGGGCTGGGCAGTGCGGTCAGTGGCCAACTGGTGACGAGCGCCACCGGCCAGTGGTCGCCCCGTTCCGGCGCGCGGGCGGCGAAACGGCCTCGCTCGTGGGGTTTTTTCTGGGAGCCCCGGTAGACCTCGAAGACCTCGGCGTCGAGGTCGACGAGGTAGCCCCACTGGGCAGACAGCGAGTCGATCGGGAAGGATGCGGCGTCCTCGATGACCCCGGCGCGGAGTATCTCCCCGAGGTTGCCCTCCGTGGCGTGCAGCAGCATGTACCACTCGATGAGTTCTCCCCGGGGGACCCTCTGACTGGCGAACTCCTTCAGCCGCTCGATGTCCTCCCCGGTGGGCGTGGAGTCGAGATCGACGACCCGCAGAGCGCGTACGAGCTCCCGCACCTGCGTGATGGCCTCGGCCGGATCCTTGGCCTCGCTCACCGTGGAGCGGAGCCACTCGAGCACCTCCAGGCCCAGGCCCCTGGGGTAGCTGTCCGAGTGGTTGTAGGCGATCTTCTCGGTGTCGTCGGCGACGAAGCCGACGAAGCCGCGGGTACTCATGAAGTGCTCCTGTCAAGGAAACGTGGTGAGAGCTGCGGCGAGGGATCCGGCAACTCAGGGATAAGGGAGAGGTGGCCGCTGACGGGAACCGGTGGTCGCGGGTGCCATGCGGCGGCCGCAGGTGGCTGCTGATCAGCTGGTCAGGCGGCCTCTGCGGCTGGCTGTACTCCGCTCAGCAGGGCCACGGCGTAGCGACGCAGCGCCGGATCGCCGATCTCGGCGGGGGTGGTGTAGGTGCCTTCCCAGTCACCGCTTCCGGTGCTGTCGTGCACGGTGTCGAGGTGGTCGATAAGAATCCGGCAGCCACAGCCGCCAGTGCAGCGGGCCAGCAGATAGATGGTCCAGGTCACCCCGAGGCTGTCGGGGCGCTCACAGGCACGGCAGGCGGAGTGGTCAGCGGATTCGACGAACGACTCCTTTGCCTCCTTGATCTCGATCAGGTACTCGAGGTGATCGGGCTTCACGAGGTAGGTCCTTTCACGGACACGGCGGCGCCCCGATGAGCACTCATCGGGGCGCCGCAGATCAGGGGCAGTCAGGCTGCGACCGGGTAGGAGTTGTCGGGGTCCCGCTCGTCTGCCAGGGGTCCCGCGGACTCGTCCGGTCCCGGGGATGCGTCCTCCTCGTCGACGTCCGCGGCATCGGTGCCGTCGTCGGCGGCATTGCCGTCCGGCTCTTCCTGGGCGGTGTCGGGGTCGTCGGCCAAGTCCTGCTCGGGGTCAGGGTTGTCGCCGCGGTATTCCACGTCGTCGACGATGGCCTGCTCGATGGGGGTCAGGGGATAGCCGCACTTGGCCAGGAACTTCAGCCACACGGCGGCGTCGGCGCGCTTACAGGGGCTCCACTTGTCGGTGCGCCAAGTGGCGTCGGCCGGCTTCGTGCCAGTCATCTGGTACTCGTAAGCGACGGCGATGGGCGCCAGCGCGAGCAGGGCCAGCTTTCCGGGACGAGCCGCCGCGGCGGCCTCGGGGCGAGCGGTGCCAGCGAGCTTGCCGTACAGGATGCTGCCCGGGGCGCCGCCGATCTGGTCACGCACCGGCTCGGGCATCGTCATCAGCTGGCCGACGACGAACGGCAGGACGATCTTGGGAGCGTTGGCGCGGGCCAGCAGGCCGGCGATCCACTCCTGCCGGACCACGGCGCTGGCCTTCCACGCCTTGTTGCCCTCGATGACCACCTTGCGGGCGGGGCCGTCGTTCTTCTTGCCGCCTGTCAAAGGCGACAGCGGGCTGTTGGTGGGTTCGGGCCGGGCGTAACCGTGCTGTTCGGGGTCGGTGCAGTAGGCGACGACAGAGGTCTTGGTGTAGGGGCGGAAGTACACTCCGTGCCCTGAGCAGGTCGCGTGCGCCTCAAGGTCGAAGCCTTCGACCACGCTGGCCAAGGTGCTCACGCGGACGGCCTCGGACGGCAGCTCGTCGGTGATCTGGACAGCGGCGGCCTCGAGTTCGGCTTTCAGCCGGGCATGCTCGGCGTCCTCGGCGAGGTCGTTGCGTACGCGCTCGACGGCGTAGCGAAGCCCGTATCGGGACAGATCCTTGATCTTGTTCAGGGCGTCCTCGTTGTCGGCGAACTCGCTCAGCATCGCCAGTTCGTGGATGTCGAATTCGACGTTGATCGCGGCCGCGATCTGCCGGGCTCGCTCGGGCAGGCCACCGGCGGCGATGGCGGCAGTGACATCCGCGCGCTTGCGGCCGGTGACCTTGGTGATATCGGCGAGCTTGGCTCCGAGCTTGCGTGCGCTGAACAGGGCACGGGTCTCCTCGAAGACGGTGAGGCCGCGTCGGTAGTTGTCGTCGTTTTCGACGACCATGTCCAGGAACTGGGCGGCACGGTCGCCGGCCTTGCGCAGGTCGACGAGGCACAACAGCCGGTCCATGCCGACATGGCGGGCGCCGGCCAGGCGCCGGTTGCCTTTGGTCACCCAGAAGCGGTAGTTCTCCTCGCCTTCGGCGCGCACGTAGTCGTCCGGGATCGGCACGACGTTGATGAGCACCTGCTGGTCGGCGGCCAGAGAGGCACAGAAGGCGTCGTCGAGTCCGTAGTCCTCACGGACGTTGTCGGGGTTGTGATCGAGCCATTCCACCGGGATGTAGAACGCCTTGATGTCCTCGGGGGCGGTCAGGTCGCTTTCCCACCCGGGGACGACCGTGGATGCCACGGACATGGTGAACTCCTTCACAGCGTGGTCGGTAGCGGGCAGCAGCAAAAGCGCCGCCGGCCGGAGCCTGCGGCGCGAGAGAACGACAAGGGAGTGGAGTGCGAGCCGGGCGGCCGCGGGGCCGCCCGGCCAGGCCAGGTCAGGCGACGGCGGCCGGATTTTCGGCGACAATCGCGGAGGCGCCCTGGGCGAGCCGAGGGGAGGGGGTGGGCTGCCGCGGTCCGGAGGCCTTGGCCACTGCGGCGTAACGGGAGCACAGCCCGATGGAGGTGGCGATGACCTTGATGACGGCGCGGGTGACCTTCTTGCCGTCGGGGCCCTTGCCTTCGTAGGTGCGCGGGGTCAGGTCGGTGGCCTGGACGATCACCAGGTCGTTTTGCTGGTAGGACTCGTGGGCGCGGGTGGCGGCCAGGCCATAGACGACGACCTCGATGTAGCGGGTGGGGATGTAGGGCTCGCCGTTGCGGCCCGGCGTCGGAGGGCCGTTGACCTCGAGCACAGCCGACCACATGGCCGGAGCCTCGTGGTCGGCTGAGAAGAAGCGGGGCGCGTACTTGATCCGTCCGGTGAGGCTGATCTGGATGTCGAGGTTCATATGGTCCTCCGTCAAGCCGTGTGCCGCGCGATCTTCTAGGTGTGGCGGGAGGGCTGCTGCGGCGGTGTCCCTGTCCCGGTAAGGCAGACAGGCGACGGCGTGACCGGCCCCGCAATCCGGGTGGTCCGGGGATTTCAAGATGTTTTGCGCCAGCAAAAGATCTTGAAATCCCCGGACTCGCTCTCCGCTGAGGTCGAGGGCAAGGGGAGCGAGAGCCCGGATTGCGGGGTTGGGCTAAGCCGGCGCACAGTCGGCCGGTCGGGACGGGGTGCCGCCGCGATGCCTGACGGCGCGGGGAAGCAGATCGTGCACGAGCCATTGCGACGGGAGGACGCCCCTTTGGCCTTGGCTATCGTGTGCGGGTCGGGCCTCGACGCCGACCGTGCGCGGGGAAGACGACTATCCGCTGAGTTTGTCGGTGGTGGTCCTGATGGCCACCTGCGGGCCGCCCCGGCCCGCCTCTTAACGGACCTGCTCTTGGGCAGCGGGGTCATCACCTGCGGCCAGCGCGCTAGCGGTCATCGTGGCCAGCACCAGCCACGACGGTCAGACCGGGGTGACGCTTTCGCCCACCGCGGCGGCACCACACTCGCCTAAGGGGAGGCGAGCGCGAAGTCCTTCGCCATGTTCGCTGCCGACATGGTCAGTCAGGTGCCGGGTATCGACGACATCGCCACGGCGATCACCGCCCACACCGCACTCTTCTAACCTCGCTGCTCCTGGCATCGGAGGTCCTACCCCCCGGATCGGGCCGGCAGCCGCAGCGCCGTGGCGGGAATCCGCTGATCCGCAATCTGGCGTCCGCTGTGGCTGGTTCATGGTGGGGTGAACCTATGACAAAGGTGAACTGGGAACGTGAGCCCGGAGAGACCATCGAGGAGTTCGTCGCGGCGATGCTGTTGCTTGATCATCCTCATGGTAATCAGATCACCCCCTCCAGGGGCGATCGCGGTGTGGACATCCGGGTGTGGAACTCCGACGGCTTCGACGTTTATCAGGTCAAACGCTTCGCCCGTCCGTTGACCAGCAAGCAGGCCACCAATATCGAGGAGTCCTGGGAGACCTTTGTTGAGGAGACCTTGCCCACTCTCTCGGTCCGGTCATGGACCCTGGTCACGCCATGGGAGCCCAGCAATGAGCGGCTGGACTGGCTGAAAGAACTGACGGCCGGTAGCAACATCCACATCGAGTGGATGGGAGGCCGCACCCTGGACGGGATGGCCTCGCGCCGCCCGTCTCTGGTCGACTACTTCTTTGGTGACGGCGGCGAGCGGTTGCACCGCCTCATGGCCGACGCGTTGCAGGGCGGCCGCGAGGTCTCGAAGGGCATCGCTGGGGAAGACCTCGTGAACGCCGTCATTACCCGGCACAAGGTCCTCGCCGCAGCCCTTAACGAGGTCGACCCGTTTTACCGGTACGAGTTGGAGGTACGGACCGGCAAGTTCTGCGACCAGCCATGGGATGCCGACGCGCGCAGCAACTCCAACATCGTGCTCATCCAGTACAAGCAGTTCGACACCGACTCTTACTTGGTGACGCGGCTGGTGGCTCGGAGCGTCGAGTCGCCCCGGCTGCGGCCCATCGTGGTATCCAGCGAGCTGATCGCCGATCGCGGCTCGCCACAGGAACGGGCACTGGAGGACTTCCGTGAATTCGGCGCGCCCATCCGGGACATGCCCGGATGGATCAACGAGGTCAACGGGCCGCCTGGCCTCACCGCCTTCTCCGGCCCCGGACGCATCAGCATTCTGCCTCTGCCGGTCGTAAACGCGCCTGACCTGGAAGCCCGATTGCTGTCGCCCGACGGCTCGGTGCTACACACCCTTAATCTCATCAATGTAGAGGTCGCCCGCGGGCTCAACGGTCCCGGATCCTGGATGTCGGCACGCGACCCCAGCGACGTCTTGCGGTTTGAACTGCTGCTCAACGGGACCGGCGGCCAGACGTTGCAGATCACGCCCTCGTCCCTGACGGGCAAGACACCCGCCGAGGCTCTGCCCGCCATGCGGATGGCCGCAGACCTCACGGAAGACAACAGCTTGGTCCTGGCCATCCGCGGAGGCAAGCCCATCAGCCCCGTCTGGCAACAACTCCAATCCCCGCTGACCACGCAGGCCCGTCTGTACCTGCCGCTACTGGAGGCCCTGCAGAGCATCCAAGCCCACACCTACAAACGCGTCGTTGTTCCTCATCTCCCGACCGGTCCAGCCTCAGCCCACTGGCGGGCACGAATTCTGTATGTCGCACGACTTCTACGCGGGGAACAGATCAATATCTCCTGGACCGAGGTCCCGCTGTCCCTGGGAGCAGCCGAAAACCTGCCGATCACTGGCACGGAGTTCGCCCTTATGTCAGTGAGCCCCCTCCTCGTCGATCTGGGCGGCTACCAGATCCGCCTGGACATGGATCAGCGCGTCATCTACCAAAGCGCACGCGTTCAGGACCTGGTCGCTTCTGGGGAATCGAAGAGCGGCGACACTATTACCCTGGTCCCCGGTTCGGACCCGACGGCGATCGTCGTCGCGGTCCCCGCTCAGGAGGACTGAGGCGAGCGCACCTCCCAGAAGTACCCCGCCCCCATACCCTTCTCATGGGTGCGCAGAGCTGATCATGAAGGCGTCCGCTTCCGGGTCGTGACGATCACATCAGATGACGGATGACCGACCGGTTCCAGTGTTCCTTTGGCCCCGAAACGGTGCTTGCGAGCCTCGCACGCATGCGCATAGGAGTCGATCGAAACGCCCGGGACTCCTTCCGGAACGCTCGCGCCTCGGCACTCGGAGGAGACCACATTGGTGGTGGGTGGGACGAAATCATCAGGGGCGGCGTTTTCCGCCCTCGCTGGACGAGTAAGCGGGGCGGGCTTCTTGCCGGGATCGGCTTTGCCGGATTAGTCCGTCACCGGTGTGGGCTCCGGATCGGATCCAGGAGTGGGGGTGCGGTGCGGTTGGTGCAGTCACAGCCGAGATGGCGGCACCAGCCGCTGGCGTTCATCCAGATCGGGTCGTAGATCGCCCAGCCGCCTGGCTTGGCGCCGCCAGTGTGCACGGCGCCCTGGTGCCCGCATCGGCGGCAGGGCTTTTCCAGCTCGGTCAGCCGCGGCGCCATGGCTTCACCGGGATGAGGTAAGAGCGTTGGTGGTCATCGGTCTGTCCTTATCTCCTCTTAGAGGCCCGGCCCCGTCCGCACGCCGACCCGTGGACAGGGCCGGGCGGTGTGGCTACAGCGCGGTGGGCAGGCTGATGACGACGACCAAGGCGAGCACGGTGCTGCTCAACGAGCGGCCGCTCACCAGGAACCCGCCTCGTACCAGGACAGCAGGCGATGGGAGGTCAAGACGCGCAGCCGGGCGACCAGGGTGGGGTGGCTGCCGGTGATCTGGCCGATGGTGCGCTGCCAGCGGCTGGGCGCGGGCAGAGAGGTGAGGGTGGCGGCCACGATCGCCGTCCCGTCGCGGCCGACCTGCCCCAGCAGCCGCGCGGAGTAGAAGTCGGCGTCGTACTCCTGCAGCCGCTGGGCCTGGGTAGCCAGCAGGTGGTTGGCTGCTGCGACGGCGGCCAGGGCGACGACGAGCCAGGCGGGCAGGTGCGCGGCCAGGGCGAGCAGCGCGCCGACCCCGCACCAGACCGCGATGCGCCGCCAGATACTCGGCCTGCTCAGGTGCCCTAAGGCGAAACGGCCTCTCTCGTGGGCCAGCGCGCCTTGCAGCCGCGCGCTGTTCTGCTCGTCCAGCAGGTCGATACTGAGCCGGACCTGCGGGACGGGCAGGCACGACATCGCCACCGCCTCGGCGCCGGTGTCGAAGCCGTCGTTGACGACGATGACGAGCGCGGGCAGACCGACGGCGCTGCGCAGCGCGGTCGCCAGCTCCACCAGATCAGCCAGGACGGCCGGGCCGATCGAAGTGGTACCGGCAGCGGAAGATACGGGCGCGGAAGGCGCGGACCTGGCGACCTTGACAGTCCCCGGGGTGATATAGGTGATACGCACCGCCGCGACGTTGAACGGGACGAACGTACGCGGTTGAGGGTCCGGTGTAGGCGGAGTGCTGTGCGTCATGATGAGAGCTACCTCTCTGATCACTGGATTGGTGGGGTGAGCGGGCGCGCCCGGCGTGGGTTGTCTTGGAGGATTGGCCACGGTGGTGCGCGCCCGTCCCGGTATCAGCAGCCCGACGTGTCCTCGCCTTGGATGCCGGACTCGTGCTCAGAGCCGTCCTGGTAGGAGCCGTCCTCGACCGGCTCCGGCGGCGCCTCGCCCTCCTCATAGGAGCTGTCCTTGTAAGAGCCGTCGGTTATCGGCTCTGGCGGGGACGCCGCGACGAGGGTCGTGGTGGCGGCGCACGCCGTGCTGTCGGTGTCGCACTTAGCGGCTACGGTGAGTGCGACTGCCAGGCTTAGCACGATGACGGCGGGACGCAGGGTGAGCTTCTTCAGAGATTTCACGAGTGGGGCCTTTCGGTAATGGTGTGAATGAGGGCGGGAGGGGTCAGCGCCGGTGTCGGCAGGGCGCCGGGGCCAAGCGGAAGAAGCGGATGCCAGTGATGGTGGATATCACGATCAGGGCGATCGTGAGCGCGGCCGGGGCGGCGAGCAGCGCGGCGGCGGCGAGCAGCGCGAGCAGGGCCAACCCGAAGGCGGTCCGGGCCCGTGCCGCCTTGCGAATCTGAGCGGGGTCACTGCAGGTCGGGCACGAAGGGGCGCTCGCGCCGGTTACGACCGGGTGGTGGATCGACAGCGGTAGCCGTCCGGCTGGGATGTCCAGGGTGTACACGGGCCGGTCACCGGTCGGCTCGACGAGGTTGCTCTCCTGCTCGACCTCGTCGAGCTGACCGGTCAGGGCGAGCTCGGCGGCGAGGGCGTCGGCGCGCACCCGGGCGGCGTCGATGACGGTGTAGGTGGCGTGCTTGATGTGGCGGGCCAGCAGCCCGTCGGTGACTTTTTCGGCCAGCCGCACCCACAACCAGGTACGGGTCTGGCCGGTGACGTCCAGGACGTCGACCAGGTCGGCCGCGGTGAACGGGGCGCCGTCGGCGAAGAAGCCGAGGGCGTGGTCGAGCACCGCTTCAGCCTGGTCGGGGCCGACGGTGTAGGTGTGGCCGGTGTAGGTGGGCACCAGCACCGTAAGGTGCCTGGCCTCCTGTGCTGTGCCGCCGTCTTGCTGGGCGGGCTGCGCGGGCATGACGGTGATGGTGGCGGGCGTCGTGATCGGCTGAGGGCCCAGCGCGAGGATTTGGAGCGCGGCAGAGTTAATCACCCGGTAACCGGTGGCGGTGTCGTAGCCGAGGATCCCGCTCACCACCCGCTCGCCCAGGCGGGCCAGCAGCCAGGTCCACGACTGGCCGGTGAAGGCCAGTACATGCTCCAGATCAGCGGGCGTGAAGGGAGCGCCATCAGCCCACAGGGCGAGCGCTAGGTTCAGCACCTTCTCATCCGACATCCCTTCCCTCTGCTGATGGTCGGCAGATGCAGAGGCCTGCCAGGTGCTCTCGATGCGAGAGCGTAGAGCGGCGGAGTCGATGACCCGCCAGGTGCTGTTGTCGCTGACGGTCAGCAGGCCACAGTTCTCCCGCTCGTTCAGGGCGTAGGCCAGCCAGTGCGTGTCGCACCCGCTGATGGCCAGCACGTGGTCCAGGTCGCCGACGTTGAACGGGTGGTTGTCGCCGTAGGCGGCCAGGGTCAGGTCGAGGATGAGAGCGGCTTCAGCATCGGTGGCGATGAAGGGTCGGCCGTCGGTGTGGATCCGCGCGCGAGCGTTGGAGGTGGAGTCGATCACTTTGGATTCCCTCGAGTTCTTTCGGTTCGTGGAGCGGCTGCTCCGGGCACGCGGCCGGCCATCAACCGGTCGCGCACCCGCAACCCCCGCGACAGCGCGAGCGATCATCCAGATGCTTTCGGACCCTTCGGGTGAAGGAACTCGTGCAGGGCGCGAGCGTTTTCCATGAAGCGGCGCCGGTCTCTGTCGTCGTAGAGGAAGTTCTCGGGACCGTTGTTGATGCGCTGCTGCTGCAGGGCGGCGAGCCGGGCTTGGTAGTCCCGCGCACTGCTCGCCTCTTGCAGCCAAGCGATCATCGGGCGAGCGTTCGACGTGGTGTCGCGCGGGGACGAGGACAACGTCAGCCAGCTGGCCATCTTCAGGGCTTGAATGCGGGCCTCCAGCGGGTCGAGATGCCGGGTCTCGACGGAGGCGACCGGACGAGCGAATCGAAACAGGGAGATCACGGCAGTGGCGCTCCTTCGGATCCAGGAACGGGGAGGAGGTCAAGCGGCGCAGCGGCGCAGGTCGGCCAGCAGCGCTTCCAGTTGGTCGGGGGTGGTGCGAACCTTGCGGGCCTTGCCTCCGTCGGCGGGGCCGACTACGTCATGGGCCTCCAGCAGATCCATCAAGCGTCCGGCCTTGGCGAAGCCGATCCTGAGCTTGCGCTGCAGCATGGAGGCCGAGCCGAACTGGGTGGTGACGACCAGCTCGGCTGCCCGCAGCAACAGGTCGAGGTCGCCGTCGATCTCGACGGCGGCCGAGGTGCTCTTCGGGGGCGTGGCGTTGTCGGTGGTCGCCATACCAGCGAGGTAGTCGGGGTGGTAGTCGGCGCTGGCCTGACTCCGGCAGTGGGCCACGACCGCGGCGATCTCTTTCTCCGCCACGAACGAGTTCTGCAGCCGGGTCGGCTTGCTGGTTCCCATGGGAAGGAACAGCGCATCACCTTGGCCCACGAGCTTCTCGGCGCCGGGCTGGTCGAGGATGACCTTGGAGTCGACGAGACTGGCGGTGGCGAAGGCGAGGCGGGAGGGCACGTTGGCCTTGATCAGGCCGGTGACGACGTCGACGCTGGGCCGCTGGGTGGCGATGACCAGGTGGATGCCGGCGGCGCGGGCGAGCTGGGTGATACGCACGATGGAGTCCTCGACGTCGCGCGGGGCGACCATCATCAGGTCGGCCAGCTCGTCGACCACCACGACGAGGTAGGGGTAGGGGGTCAGGACGCGGTCGCTGCCGGCGGGCGCGACGACCTTGCCCGCGCGCACAGCGGCGTTGAAGTCGTCGACGTGACGGAAGCCGTGCTCGGCCAGGTCGTCGTAGCGCCGATCCATCTCCCCCACTACCCATTCCAGGGCTTCGGCGGCCTTCTTGGGGTTGGTGATGATCGGCGTGATCAGGTGCGGGATGCCCGCGTACACGGCCAACTCGACCCGCTTGGGATCGATGAGGACCAGGCGGACCTGCTCAGGGGTGGCGCGCATCAGGATCGAGGTGATCAGCCCGTTGACGCACACCGACTTGCCCGCGCCGGTCGCCCCGGCGATGAGCAAGTGCGGCATCGTGGCCAGGTTGGCCAGGACGCTCTTGCCGGAGATGTCCTTGCCCAGGCCGACGATGAGCGGGTGGCGGTTGGCGCGGGCGGCTGGCGAGCGCAGCAGGTCGCCGAGGGATACCAGGTCCTTGTCGGTGTTGGGGATCTCCACCCCGATCGCGGATTTGCCGGGGATCGGCGAGATAACGCGCACGTCAGGCGTTTTGACGGCCAGGGCGATGTTGTTGGTGAGGCCGGTGACCTTCTCCACCTTCACGCCCGGGCCGGGTGTGATCTCGTACTGGGTGACGGTCGGACCGCGGGTGAACCCGTCAGCGGCGACGCTGGCGTTGAGGTTGAACTGGGTCAAGACCATGTTGATCTCGTTGATG
>Ga0233377_1000051_pt1 | contig 80939 bp, 66 predicted proteins | sample ElkDunMinimDraft_6_FD_191540 | JGI IMG/M metagenome (GOLD analysis project Ga0233377, IMG submission 191540) | Fecal eukaryotic communites from dung pellets of Tule Elk in California, USA - Elk Dung E36 | ecosystem: Host-associated > Mammals > Digestive system > Large intestine > Fecal | place...
CCGAACGCGACCGTGCCAGTGCCGACGACGTCAGACATCAGATCGCCTCCTTCCGGGACGGTGGATCAGGTGCAGTCTGAGCTGGGAAATCCCCCGGATTTATCCGTGGGGATGTCGTTAAGACCCCAGCGCCTTGACGGCCTCGGCCTGGGCTTGTCGCAACGCGTTCTCGGCCGACTGCTGCCCCTGGAGGACCCGGATGCCCGCCTGCTGATAGGCCGTGGTGAACTCGGCGGCGGCTTTCGAGGGCGGCACGGTGAACCCGGCCTGCTGCACCGACCGAATGACCTTGACCGCCTCGTCGAAGGCCGGATGCCCCGACGGCTTGACGATCGTGGAGAAGATGACCTCGTCGGCCTTCTGGTTGCCGGTGTACGTCCCGATGTTGACCTTGCCTTCGGCGTCGCGTTTGGCCTGCCGGGCTCGGGCCGCCGCGATCCACGTGTCGGCGGAGGTCATCTCCTTCATCCATGTGCACGCCGCGTCCGGGTTCTTCGCCCCCTTGGGAACCGCCCAGGCGTTGCCGCCGACGCTGTTCACGGGGTTGCCGTCGCGGCCCAGGAACGGCAGCACCGTGATGTCGGCGTCCGGGGTGCTGCCCGCCATCGCGCTGACCACGAACTGCTCGGTCAGCATCATGCCGAGCTGGTCCTTGGCGAAGGGGTTGCCCTCGCCGAAGTAGTCGAAGGTGTCGGCGAAGGCTTTCAGGCGGGTCCACCCGCCCTGGTCCTCGACCAGCTTCGCCGCGTATGTGAGCGCCGCGACCACCTTCGGGTCGTCCAGGTGGGGGGTGGTGCCGTCTTCGCTGAGCAGGTCGGCGCCGTTGGCCTTGGCCCACAGGGGCAGGAACTCGGGCAGCTTGGGGTGGAAGCCGAGTCGTTCGACGGTGCCGCCGGAGACCTTGCTCATCTTGGTCGCGAGATCGGCAAGGGCGTCCCAGTCCCGGGTGTCGATCGCGGCCGGGTCGGCTCCGGCGTCCTTGGCGGCCTTGTTGTTCACCAGCAGCACGATGGAGTTGTAGAACTCCGGGATCCCGTACCAACGGCCGTCGAGCTGGACCTGCCGGGCCGCCGCCGGGTAGTAGTCGCCGGTCGGGACGCCCTGGTCGCGGATGCAGTCGTCGATCGGCTGGAGAGCGCCGCGGGCGGCGTACCCCCCGATCTTCTCGCGGGGCAGGTAAACCACGTCGGCCGGGTTGCCGGAGGCGACCGACGACAGGAACGCCTGCTCGTCGAACTGCCCCTGATTGATCGATGGACGGATGTCCGGATGGGCCTTCTTGAAGGCGTCCACGCGGGTCGTGGCGATCTCGTCCGGCAAGCCGAAACCCATGGTGGTGAGGGTGGCCGAACCATCGGAGGAACCCACACCACCACACGCGGAGATCGCGGCCAGAACCAGTGTGGTCATGACGGCCAGTCGCTTCATGCCGCCCGACTACCCGAAGAAATGGGGATAAAGCCTACTCGTGAACAAGCCTGAGGCGCTGGGCGCCAGTGCTCTTAGTGAACGCCGGTGGCGCCCCCGGCGGACATGTGATCATCGGCAAGCCGGAGGTGCGCATCTCCCAGGCGCGGGCCCAGGCCCTGCTGGAACGCTACGCCCAACTCAAGATCGTCCGGCGGCTGTGGCCGACAAGACCGATGCCCGCGCCTCCGATTCGAGACGCGGGCATCGCTTGTGCCGTGAGGTGGTTACTCGGGGAAGCCCAGCGACTTGAGACTGGGCTGCTGCCACCCGCTCTGAGGGATGTCGCCCCTGTAGGGTCCCTGGACAACCGGCGGAACGAAGGTCTCCTTGATCGTCCTGGCGCTCACCCAGCGGGTCAGGTTGAGGATCGACCCGGCCTTGTCGTTCGTGCCCGACGCCCGGCCCCCGCCGAAGGGCTGCTGGCCGACGACCGCGCCGGTCGGCTTGTCGTTGATGTAGAGGTTGCCCGCCGCGAAGCGCAGCCGCTCCGACGCCGAGGCGATCGCGTAACGGTCCTGGGCCATGATCGAACCGGTCAGCGCGTACGGGGAGACGCTCTCCATCTGGTCCAGGACCGTGTCGAAGTCCGCGTCGTCGTAGACGTGCACGCCGAGGATCGGCCCGAAGTACTCCTTGACGAAGATCTCGTCGGTGGGGTCGGCCGACTCCAGGATGGTGGGCCTCACGAAGTAGCCGGTCGAGTCGTCGTACGAGCCGGTCAGCACGTTGATCGAGTCGAGCGAGCGGGCACGGTCGATCGCGGCACTGTTCTTGGCGAACGACCGCTCGTCGATGACCGCGCCCATGAAGGTCGACAGGTCCGCGGACACGTCGCCGACGGTGAGCGACTCGGCGGTGCCCACGAGCTCGTCGCGGATCACCGACCAGACCGAGCGCGGCACGTACGCGCGGGAGGCGGCCGAGCACTTCTGCCCCTGGTACTCGAACGCGCCGCGGATCAGCGCGGTGGTGAGCGCAGCGGGGTCGGCCGAGGGGTGGGCGAGCACGAAGTCCTTGCCGCCGGTCTCGCCGACCAGGCGCGGATAGGACCGGTAGGAGGCGATGTTCGCGCCGACCGTGGACCACAGGTGCTGGAAGGTGGGCGTGGAGCCGGTGAAGTGGATGGCCGCCAGCTGGGAGTGGGTCGTCGCGACCTCGGAGACGGCCGCGCCGTTGCCGGTCACCATGTTGATGACGCCCGGCGGGAGCCCCGCCTCCTCAAGCAGGCGCATGGTGAAGTGCGCGGAGAACTGCTGGGTGGGAGAGGGCTTCCAGACGACGACGTTGCCCATCAGGGCGGGAGCCGACGGCAGGTTCGCGGCGATGGCGGTGAAGTTGAACGGCGTGATCGCCAGGACGAAGCCCTCCAGCGGCCGGTACTCCATCCGGTTCCACACGCCGGGCGAGGAGACCGGCTGGTCGCCGAGGAGCCGCCGCGCGAAGTCCACGTTGAAGCGCAGGAAGTCGATCAGCTCGCAGGCCGCGTCGATCTCCGCCTGCTGCGCGGACTTGGACTGGCCCAGGATCGTCGCGCCGTTCAGCGTCTGCCGGTAGGGGCCGGCCAGCAGGTCGGCGGCCCGCAGGAAGATCGCGGCCCGCTCGTCGAACGGCAGGGCGCGCCACGCGGGCGCCGCCGCGAGCGAGGCGTCGATCGCCGCGCGCACGTCGTCGGCGTTCGCGTCCGCCGTGCGCCCCAGCACGGAGGCGTGGTTGTGCGGCTGGACCACGTCGATCGGGGCGCCGCCGCCCATCCGCTGCTCGCCGCCGATCGTCATCGTCAGGTCCAGCTGGGCGCCGGCGAGCTCCTTGACGCGGTTCTCCAGCGCCGTGCGCTCGGCACTGCCGGGCGCGTAGCCGAGCACCGGCTCGTTGACCGGGGAGGGAACGGCGGAGATGGCATCCATTACTTGCCTCCAAGGGCGCGAAGAAAGAAGGCGACGTTCGCCGGGCGCTCGGCCAGGCGGCGCATGAAGTAGCCGTACCAGTCGTCTCCGTACGGGATGTAGACACGCACGGTGTGACCCGCTCCCACCAGGGCGAGCTGCTTGTCGGCCCTGATCCCGTAGAGCATCTGGTACTCGTAGTCGCCGAGGGACCTGGAGAACCGGTCGGCGAGCGTCTCGGTGATCGAGATCAGCCGGTCGTCGTGCGTCGCCACCATCGGGTAGCCCGCACCCGACATGAGGATCCGCAGGCAGCGCACGTAGGCCTTGTCGACCTCGGTCTTGTTCTGGTGCGCCACCGAGGCGGGCTCGGCGTAGGCGCCCTTGACCAGGCGCACCCGCGACCCCTCGTGTGCCAGGTCGCGGCAGTCGGCCTCGGTACGGAAGAGGTAGGACTGCACGGCGACACCGGTGGAGGGAAAGTCCAGGCGCAGGGCCCGCAGGGTCCCCAGCGTGGAGTCGACCGTGGTGTGGTCCTCCATGTCGAGGGTGACGTTCGCCCCGCAGTCACCGGCCGCCTCGCAGATCCGCCGCGCGTTCTCCAGAGCGATCTTGTCGCCGTCGGCGCCGAGCGCCTGGCCGACCGCGGAGAGCTTCACCGACACCTCGGCCCGGTCACCGAGCCCCAGCTCGCGCAGCGCGCCGAGCAGCGTGACGTACGCGCCGGCCGCCTGGGCGGCGGCGGCGGAGTCCTTCGTCTCCTCGCCCAGGTGGTCGACGGTGACGGCCAGCCCGGTGGCGGTGAGCCCGCGGATCGTCTCGACCGCCTCCTGAGGCGTCTCGCCCGCGACGAAACGATCGACGACCTTGCGGGTCAGCGGCACGCCGGAGACCGCACGCCGTACCAGCGGCAACCGGGATGCGCCGAGAAGGAGAGAGCCGAACATGTCTCCAGCCTAAAACCTCGGCTCGGCCGGCCGTCATATGCATCTGCCACGATCGACGGGCGGAGCTTTCATACAGATGTACGACAATGGTGGGGTGTTTCAGGAGACGGTAGACGAGATAGCCGCCAGGCTCGGCGCCTCGGCCACCCTGGAGGACAGGGCCTTCCAGCTCCTGGCCTACGCCGCGCAGAGCGGCGACATCGACGTGGTGCGCCAGGAGTCCATCCTGCGGCGCCGCGCGACGGACCAGGTGCGCGCCTACTTCGAGGGGTACGGCATCGCCGGGGCCCGCGGACCGGTACGCATCCCCGCCGACGCCGATCTGGGGGTGTTCGCGCGGGTGTGCGTGCCCCTGCGGCACCACGAGGTGACCTACGGCTACCTGTGGCTTCTCGACGACGGCACGCTCGGCGACGACATCCTCGCCTCGGTCGGCGACCTGGTCTCCAGGGCCGCCACCTCCCTCGCCCAGGAGGCCCGCAGCCGTCAGGACCTGGGCGCGAGGCTGCGGGAACTGTTCTCCTCCGACGCCGAGGAACGCTCCCGGGCACTGGCACGGCTGGACGAGGTGCGCGGCCCGGTGGTGGCGATCGCCGCCCGCGTCTCCCCGGACCGGGTCGCCGCCCTCTGGACGCTCCCGCGCGCCGTGCTCGCCGACCCCGCGTTTCCCGTACGGGGCGAGCCGCTCGTCGCCCTCCTCGCCCCGGCGGGCCAGGCGGGGGAACTGACCGACCGCATCCGGGGCATGTACGGGACGACGGTGGGCGTCGGCGCCCCCAGGGACGAGCCCGCGAGGGCCTGGCGGAGCTGGCGGGAGGCCGTGCACGCGCTCGGCGTCGCCGGACGGGTGCCCGCGCTCGCGCCCGTCGCCACCTGGCAGGGGCTGGGCGTCTACCGGCTGCTCGCCCGCATGTCACCGGCGGGGCTGAGGGAGCTCGCGGAGGAGGTCGCCGGGCTGGCAGAGGATCCGGAGTTGGCCAGGACCGTGGAAGGCTACCTCGATCGCGCCGGCCACGTTCAGGAGACCGCCGGTGCGCTCGGCGTGCACCGCCAGACGCTCTACTACCGGCTGGCCAAGGCGGAGCGGCTCACCGGCAGGAACCTCGCCGACGGCGAGGACCGCCTGCTGGTCCACCTCGCCCTCAAGGCGGCCCGCCTGCTGTGAGTCCCGGCTCCCCTCAGGCGGGGGCCCGGTAGATCTTCACCCAGTCCACGTACATGCTGACCGTCGGGGGAGTGGAGCGGTTACGGCACGGCGACCACTCGTTGCACGTCACGTCGTTCTGGAGCGTCAGGTGCATGGAGCGGCTCCTCGGCACGTTCGGCCCTCGGTAATCCCACACCTTCCTGCCGTCCAGCCAGAACGTCAGCCGTCCGGGCAGCCAGTCGACCGCGACCGTGTGCCACCGGGTGAAGTCGGCCCTCATCTGCCGCTGTGCCTGGGGCCGGTCGCCGCGATGCACGAAGATCCCGCCCGATCCGCGGCTCGGATCGATGATCTCCGCGAAGTCGACCTCCGCGTACTCCCCGCCGCCCTGGTCGGACGGCCAGAGCAGCGCCACGGGGGTGTAGCCCGCGCCGCGCTCGGCCCGCAGCCGCACCTCCCAGCGCCCGTATCGCTGCGCGCCGCGGGTCGCGATGCCTCCCGACAGGTCCTTGCCCCCGTAGAAGCCGCCCTTGAGCCGCAGGACGCCGCCGCTCACGGTCGAGGCCCGCCCGGTGCGCGGGTTGGTCTCGGCGCCGGGGGAGTGGTAGACGACCCACTTGCGGTCGTCCACGCGGGTGCCGTTGAAGTTCTCCACCAGGACCGGGGTGCCCCACCCGCGCGGTGCGGACGGGTCCGTCCGCGCGGACGCCCCCGTCGCGGGCAGCGAGGAGAGGGCGAGGGCCGCGGCCAGGACACCCAGGAATGTGCCACGAATCGACATGGGGACATCAAAGCAACAATCGCACTCCAGTAACAGGGGTATTTCTTTTTCGCATACGTCACACTGGTTTGGGGGGTGTCGTCCGCGCTCGCCACGGCTTCCCGTCCTCGTCGTGAGGGGCGTCACACCCGTGAACGCGGGCCCGTCACACCCGTGAGCGAGAGCCCGACACGTCCGTGAACGCGGGCCCGTCACACCCGTGAGCGAGGGCCCCCGACACGCGAAAACCGGGGATCCCTTTGGTGGGATCCCCGGTTCGAGGTGTGTTGCGCGGTGCCCGGCCGGCGCGGTGGACGCGGTCAGCGGGCGGAGCCGGAGAGCGCGTTCTCGTAGACGTGGAGGAACTCCTGGCTGATCCGCTCCCACGAGTAGCGGGACCGGGCGCGGTCGGCACCGGCGAAGCCGAGCGCGGTGCGGCGGGTCGGGTTGGCGAGCAGCTCACGGGTGAGGCGGGAGGTCTGCGCCGGGTGGTCGGCGGGCACCAGCAGACCGGTCACCCCGTCCACCACGGAGTCGAGGTGGGCGCCCACAGCCGAGGCGATGACGGGGACTCCGCAGGCCATGGCCTCCAGAGCCACGACACCCGCCGGGGCCTCCCTGGGCAGCGAGAGGATCACGTCGGCGCTGCGCATCAGCTTGGCGATCGAGGAGTGCGGGACGTGCCCGAGAACGGTGATCCGGTCGTCGACGCCGATCTCCTTGGCCAGCAGCATCATGCGGTGCGCGTCGGCGTCGTGCTCCAGGTCCACGGACGCGGGACCACCGGCGATGATCAGCTCGGCCTCGGGAATGCCCTCCAGCGCGCGGAGCGCGGTGTGTACGCCCTTGTCGGCCGTGAGCGGGCCCACGTGCAGCAGGCGGGGGCGGGTGCCGCGCGCGGCGGCCGGACCCTGGCGACGGAACCGCTCGATGTCGACGCCACACGGGATGACCGAGATGTTGCGGCGCGGGACGCCCAGCCGGATCAGCGAGCTCTCCTCGTCGCCGCAACCGGCGATCACCGCGCTGGCCCGGAGCCCGATGGCCCGCTGCAGCCGGACCTTCTTGGCGTCGCGGGAGTTCTCGTTGCTGAAGGTCTGGGTGAACGGCACGTTGAGGCCGTTCGCTCCGGCGATCGCGGCGAGCCCGCCGGTCCAGGAATGCGCGTGGATGACGTCCGGGCGCTCCTGCCCCCAGCGGTGCATCAGCTGGCCGCCGAGGTCGGACAGGTAGGGAAGGACGCTGTCTTCAGGAAGATCCTGTGCGGGGCCGGCGGTCAGGTTCTCCAGCGTGACGCCCTGCGACACGCGAACCCTGGCCTTCTCCGAGGCGGAGTTTCTGCGGGTGTAGATCGTGACCTTGTGCTCACGGCCAAGCTCACGGGCCACTGCCATGAGGTGAGCGCGCTGGGCGGCGAGGTCGGACTCGTCCTGGGTGGAGGAAAGAGCCTCGGAGGAGACGAATGCAATGTTCACGGCACACCTCTGGGAGGAGATAGGCATGGAAAGCCTGTAATTCCTTCAGGGGTGCCTGCGTCTTAGGCACACGTCTGTATGAGGACAACCATACCCCGATCCTTGCAGAAGCCAAACCCTTGAGGTGAAGCCGGGATTCCCGATGTGTCCCGGGCTGCCGCGACTTCGAAGGCCCGGCGCTCGGGGCATGAGACCGGATCACGCGTCCGCCCTGGTCATGGGGAGGTCAAGGCGGCCGCTCGGCTGCCCGCGCCGAATCGGCCCGGCTACACGAGCCGGAGGGCGAGGATCACGATCTCATCCCAGACCCTCCCCGAGGAGAACGCGTGCCGGTCCTCCTCCACCGTCTTGACGACCTCGGCGGGGGACTGCGCCACGCAGCGCGCCAGCACGTCCGCCAGCCTGATCTCGCCGTAGGACTCCCCCTGCTCGTTCTGCGAGGCCACCAGGCCGTCGGAGTAGAAGACCAGGGTCTGGCCAGAGGCCAGCGTGAGCTCCTCGGTGAACATCTCCGCCTCGGGGGCGATGCCCAGCGGAACGCCGCCCCCCGCGGTGAACCGCACCCCGCCGTCGGGCAGCAGCAGCGCGGCGGGGTGGTGCCCCGCGCTGGCCAGCTTGATCCTGCGAGCCTTGACGAACCCGGTCACCGCCATCACGAACATGCCGTTGTCCTGGGCGTTCAAGGCCTGGTTCAGCTTGCGCATCACCTCACCGGGGTCGGTCTCCCAGACGCTGAGCACGCGCAGGCCGTTGCGCACCAGGGCGCTGACCGACGCGGCCTCCTCACCCTTGCCCGCGGCGCCCCCGAGGGCGAAACCCCATCCCTCGCCGACGCGGAAGACGTCGTAGAACTCGGCGCCGACCGGGCTGGAACCCGCGTTGTAGATGGCCGCGGCCTCGAACCCCGGGATGTCCGGCAGGCTCCGGGGCACCACGCTGGTACGCAGCGCGTCGGCCGCCCGGGAGCGGGTCTGGAAGCTGCGCCGCGCACGCAGCGCGAGCCCCAGGTGGGCGCCGACCTCCTCCATCACCCCCAGATCGGCGAGGGAGAACGGTTCGCGGTCGCGCAGCCGCACCAGGGTGAGAGCCCCCAGCACGCCGCTCTCGCCGCCGATCGGCACGATCAGCACCGAGGCGGCGCCCATCACCCGTAGCAGCGGGGGGCCACCGGGGACGTCGCCGAGCAGTCTGTCGTCCTCCAGCATCTCGTACACCACGCCGGAGCCGCCGGTCAGCACGTGCGCGACGGCCGGAGCGGTCAGCGGGTTCATCCCCTCGGCGAGGCGGATCAGCTGGGTCACCGGCTTGTCGCCCGGGCCCAGCACGCAGGCACGTTTGGGCATGCCGTCGCGGACCACGTCGGCGATCACCCAGTCGGCCCACTCGGAGGCGAGCAGCCGGGCGGCCCTCGTAACGGTCACCGGCTGGCGCAGGCTCTCCTCGTCGAGCAGCAGGCGGGTCATTCTGGACAGCAGCTCCTGCCGGCGCGCCGCGGCCATGACCAAGGTGGCGTCCGAACGGTTGGCCGGGCCGTGCGGAGGGCCCGCCACCTGCGCCTCCAGCGGCAGGATCATGACCGCGACCATCTCCTGCGGCTCTCCCGGCATCGTCAGCCGGGTGACGGCCAGCTGAACCGTGTGCGCGCGGCCCTGGTGGGCGAGCCGCGTCTGGAAGGTCGCGGTCTGGCCGCCCTGCTGGACCGCCGTCAGGTGCGAGCGGAACGCCGCCCGCCGGGAGACGTCGACGAACAGCGGAAACGAGCGGCCGATCAGATATCCCGCCGGGCTGCCGAGCATCCGGGAGGTCTCGGCGCTGATCCGCCGCACCATCCCGGAGGCGTCCAGCACCACCACCGGGATGGGGAAGGTGCGAAACACCTGCCGCAACAGCTTAAGCTCCCGCTGCGACCCGCTCTCCCGCTCTCCCGACCGCTTGGGCGTCTTGCGCAGCTCGCGCACCGAGGCGTCCAGCAACTCGCGGGCGGTGTCGAGCTCCGCCAGCGCCGCGTCGAGTGTGGACCGGGGGTCGGCGGGGTAGGCGGACTTCGCCTCCCGCAGAGAGGAGATCCTGGCGGTCAGCGCGTGCAGCGCCTGCTCCAGGGTCTGAAGGCCAACGGCGTCGGTCAATGCTTGTCCTCGTCAAGGGCCGGAGTGGGCTGGTCCCGTCGTAGACGGTACGCCACCCGGCGGGCCGAATCGATGCGCGGTCGGATAGTGGTTAAGTTAACGACACAGGGGAGGGGAGTCACGAGATGGACATGGTCACCCCCGTTCTCGCCCGAGACCTCGCGGCGCTCGGCAGGGTCAGCGAGGAAACGTCGAGCGAGAGCGTGCTGCGCGGTCTCACAGCCACTTTCGCAGGCGGCGTGCCCGGTTGCGCGGGCGGTTCCGCCGAGCTCTGGCGACAGGAACGGATGGTCGTCTCAGCTTCTCACAGCGAGCTCATCGTCCTGCTCGACAGCGAGGGGGAGATCGGCGAGGGTCCTTCGTCCGAGGCCCGCGCCACCGGGCGCCACGTGATCATCCAGGACGTCCTGCACGAGCCCCGCTGGCCCGCCTACGCCGGTATGGCCGTACGCTGCGGCGTCCGCTCGGTCCTGGCGATGCCCATCGTCATCGAGCACGCCGTCCTGGTGCTCGGCATGTACGGGGTGCGTCCCGGCGTCTTCGCGACCAGGAACATTCCCCCGCTCGCCGACATGCTCGCCGAGCAGGTGGGCGTGGCCCTCGCCAACATGTGGGACTACGACGAGGTCCGCACCGACGCGGCCCAGATGCAGGAGGCACTCGCGGGCCGGGCGATCATCGACCAGGCCAAGGGCATCATCATGAAGTCCAGCGGCTGCTCGGCCGAGGCCGCCTTCGACGAGCTGCGCCGCATCTCGCAGCACCACCAGGTGAAGGTCGCGGACCTGGCCAAGCTGCTGGTCGAGGAGCACCAGCGCAACCGCGAGACGAAGAAAGAGGGCTGAGGCCCCGGCGGGTGGTGTCTCCCGGCGGACGGCCGGGGATCGTCGGGGGGCCACCAGGGGACCCCGGGAGGGCGTCACCGGTCGGATCCGTCTTCCGCGAGTGCCCCCGCCCGACCTCTGGGCGGCAACCCGTCGCGGACCGGTCATGGCCGATCCGCGACGACGCGGCACGTGCGGAGAACGAGGCCGGCCACGCTAACCGAAGGCCGCGATCGCCTCGTCGATCGTGTCGTACAGGGGCAGCCGTTGGGCCAGACCTGTGATCCACATCACCTTGGTCTTGGCGTACTCCACTCCGATGAGGGCGAACTTGGCGCCCGCGGTGGTGCTGACCTGCCAGTGGTGGACGATGAGTCCCAGCGCGCGGGAGTCCATGAAGGTCACTCCGCTCAGATCCAGCGCCATGTCGAGCCCGTGCTCGCTGGTCTCCGCCGCCAGGTAGTCGGCGAACTGATCCCTCGTCGTCGCGTCAAGCAGCCCCGTCACCCGGATCACGTTGATCCCGCTGACCAGCGCCGACGTGAGAGTCAGAGCTGCCGATCTCTCGCCGTTCTCCGACACCGTCACTCAGGGCCTCCTCGTGCCATTCGATTAGCAACCTTACTGTTACCTGGGGGCGAGTAATACTCCAGGATTCGGGGGAATACTGGAACCCAGAGGTCCAGCAGAGGGCCTCGCCTCGAAAATTGGTCGAGGCGATGCCGTCTGCCCGGATGTTGCTTCCGCGGTCGGATCGCCCGACAGTAATACCAGGGAGCAGCAATGTCTGTTCAGGCACTCGAAATCACCGACATGACCGCTGAGGACCTCCTCGCCGAGATGTCCCTGCCTGAGGTCTCCGAATACCGCGCCGAGCGTCTGCGTGAGCGCATCGTCGAGATGCACCGCCACCTCGCCATGGAGATCGCCCGCCGCTACCGTTACCGCGGTGAGCCGATGGAGGACCTCCTGCAGGCCGCGTACGTGGGGCTCATGAAGGCCATCAACGGTTTCGACCCGACTCTCGGGCACCCTTTCCGCGGCTACGCCGTGGTCACCATGACAGGTGAGGTCAAGCGCCACTTCCGCGACCGCACCTGGGCCATCCGCGTCCCCCGCGTCTACCAGGAGCGCAGGGCCGAGCTGAACCGCCTGGTCTCCGACCTCAGCCAGGACCTCGGCCGGGCCCCCACGGTCGCTGAGCTGGCCGCGAAGATGAACATCTCGGAAGAGGACGTCCTGCTCACCCTCGACGCCTCCGCCGCCTACAGCGCGCTCTCGCTGGACGCCCCCCTCGGCGCCGACGACGACGCGGGCGCGCTGGGCGACGTGATCCCCGACGAGGACGACGCTCTGGGAACGCTCGTGGACCGCGAGGCGGTCAAGCCACTGATCGACAAGCTGCCGGAGCGTGAGAAGAACATCCTTCTGCTACGTTTTTTCGGCAACATGACCCAAGCTGAGATAGCGGCGGAATTCGGGATCTCCCAGATGCACGTGTCCCGTATCCTGCGGAAGGTGCTTGACCAGCTCCGTGAGGAACTTGTCGCCGAATGCTGAATACACCGCCCGTTGTAGGGCACCCCAGTCGGCGACAACGGACGTGGCGTAAGGTGCGTTTGAATGACTCCCGGATGCCAAGGACAATGGCGGGCAGGAACAGGGGAGGCGGATCTCGGGTGAACGAGGACGGTGCTCGTCCCACTCGCTTCATGGCGAGTGGCGGCCGTTCCCGGATGACCCCCGCAGGCGCCGTCGTCGCCGAGCTCGCCTTCTGCCTTCCCGACCTCCCCGACGTCCGCGACTTCGCCGCCGCCCAGGCCGTGCGGAGTGGCATGTCCCAGGAGAACCTCGCCGACTTCCTGGTGGCGCTGAACGAGGTCGCCACCAACGCGGTCATCCACGGTCACACCGCCGCCAAGGCGGTGTTGCGGATGTGGACGGTCGACCGGACCCTCGTCGTGGAGATCCACGACGAGGGGCAGTGGGACCCGGGACCCGCTCCGGGGGAGACTCCTCCCGGCCCTCAGGCGACCAGTGGCATGGGTCTGTGGGTGGCTCGGATGGTCAGCTCCGACATCAAGTTCGAGACCGGAGCCTCGGGCACGTTCATCACCATGTCCTTCAAGGTCTGAGCCCCGCTTTCTTCGGGGCCCGGAGCCCCTCCGCGGGGATCGTGGGCGGCATACGTAACGTATGCCGCCCACCGGGCTTTCTCCCGCCCCGCTCCTCCTTCGCCGGGTCGAGGCCCTGCCAACGGCCATCGACGCCGGTTTCCTGCCGCCGCAGAGGCCGTCGGGGCGGACGAACGGGAGTGCGGGGCCGGGCCCGCGGGCCGGCGCAGACCAGGACACCGAAAGGGCCCCGTCCGCATGGACGGGGCCCCTTTCCACGGCGACCGCGGTGTGGGCGGTGGAGGGTCTAGCGCCTGCGGCGCCAGCCACCTCCACCCACGCCGGTCCGCGGACCGGCCGAGCCGATCCCGGCCTGGTGCAGCGCCAGGAACACGAGTCCGAGAAGCAGGAAGCCCGTCCCACTGATCGGACCGAGACTGGTGTTGATCAGGTCGAGCAGGAATCCAAGGCCGAAAACGACGGCGGCGGCGATTGCGAGCATGGTCACCTCGTCCCAGCGGAGATGTTCAGGAGCTGCTCCAACGTCTCGCGATAGTCACGCAGAGCCGTTCGGAGATCTTCGGTGTCGTTCTTCTCGGTGTTCTTCCAGCGTCCCTGGAGTTCGGTGGCCCGGGTCTCCAGCGCGTTCCTGAGGGAGCTCGTGACCTCGTCGAGGAGGGAGTCGGCCCGTTCCACCGCCTCACGCGGGTCGTCCACGAAACCGGCCTGGACCTCCTGCCAGCGCCGCCGTACGTCGTCGGAGTCCTGGTCGAACAGGGCCCCGGCCTTGGTGGGCGCGGTGGTGGCGGGCGTCTGGTCGATCCGCTCGGCGTCGGTGAAGCCCGTCCCCTCGTCGAGCACGTCGTCCGGCCGGTCCGCGCTGCTTTCGGGGAAATCGGAGGTCGCCGGGGTGTTCGCGCCGGGCACGGAGTCGTACGTGCCGGTGCCGGCCATGGGCGTACCCGAGCTGGTGGCGGAGGGCCGCGCGTGGGCGAACGGGCTGTCGTTCTCGCCGTCGCCGTCGCCGTCGCCGTCGCGGTCGAGGTCACCCGGCACACCGTCATTCGCCGTGTCGCGCCGATCGTCGTCGAGCGAGGCGGCCGATCCGGCGGCGGTGGCGTGTCGCTCGTCGCTCGACTCGACGACGAGGACGTCGTCGCGGTCACCGGTCAGCGGGTCGCGCGTACCGGTGCCGGAGTCGAGGGACGAGGTGTCCGTGCGGTCGTTGTCGTCGTGGTGCGGCTCCCGGAACTCGGGGGCGACCTCCTCCTCACCGTGGCGCGAGGTGTTCAGGTCGTCCTCGTTCGTCCCGTGGACCAGTCGGTCCTTGTCCGTGCTGAATCGGTCGCTCATTCGGGTCACCGTCCTTGGGGGTCGCGTCGAGGGGCTCGCTCGACGTCGTCGGTGGTCTCGGGCTGGGTGGAGTCCGCGTACCGGGCGTCTCGATCGCCGGGAACCCTGGTGTCCTGATCGTCGGGAACCGTGGCGTCCCGGTCGATGGTCTCGGTCCGCCGGGAGTCCCGGTCACCGTTGGGCGAGGTGTCGGGGGTCGAGGTGCCGGGGGCCGCGAGCAACTCCTCGAACAGGGCGCGGTAGTGAACCATGGCCTGCCGGAGTTCCTCGGTGGAGGCCTCCTTGCGGGCGGCCCGGGTGCTGATCTCGTGAGCCTGCCGGTAATGGTCGAGGGTGCGGCCGTGCGCGACCGAGAGGTCGGAGAGCCGCTGCTCGAAGTCCTCGGTCGGGTAGCCCCGCTCCGCCATCACGGACGTGACCAGGTGGTCGGCCTCCGTCACCGCGAAGCCGGGAGCGTCCACGAAACGCTCCTGGACCTCCATCCACTTCTTCGCGTAGGTTTCGCGCGTCCCGGCGTCCAGGGCGCGGATGTCGAGGGAGCTGAAGCGCTGCTCACGGGCGATGAGTTCCTGCTCGGCATCGCGCCGGTTCTCACGCTCCTGCACGGTACGTTCGTATTCGGGGCCGAAGCGGTCGCGAAGCCGGTGTCGGCGCTGCTGCTGCATTACGAGATAGCCGACTGCAGCGATCGCCACTACCGCGACCACGATGACGGCCACCCAGATCACGGTGGACATGTCTGCCTCCGGTCGTGTAGGCGCTTGTACTCGTGCGCTGCCCTGGAGTCAAGGCTCGAAACCGGTTGCCGACATTTCTGACGCGCGGCTATTTAATCTTGCCTTAATGTTTTACCGCGTCTTTTTGGGTACTTAATTCCCTTTTGTGTGTTTTCTGGCCGCGGCCCTCCCCGGCTTCAGCGGGTCCCCGGCGCTCACTCCTCCAGCCGGCTGGAACCTGGTCGGGACGACGGGACTTTGAACCCGCGACCCCTTGACGCCCAGCCAAGCGCGCTACCAAGCCGCGCTACGTCCCGGTTGCCCTGACGCCCTCTCGGACGGCACGTCGCCCTCAGTGATCCTCGGGGGCCTCGGGGGTCTCGGTGACGCTGACGGCCTTCTGAGCCTCGTCCAGCACCCTCTTGAGGAGCCAGTCCCCGCCGGAGGCGGGAACCTCCACAAACCCCCGCCCCGGCTCGTACGAGATGTCCATGCCGGAGGCGACCAGCCGCCCGGCCCAGCGCAGCGCCGTGTTCAGCTTCTCGGCCGGGATCACCCGTCCCTGCGCCACGGACGAGAGATTCCGCAGGTTCGTCGCGGGTCCTGACTGGTTGTGCGCGCGGTCCAGCTTCCACGGGATGGCCCGCGAGTGATCGAGCATCGGCTTCGAGAGACCTGCCGCCCGCTTCGCCTGCAAGATCCCCGACTCGCTCACCCCGAACCGCGCGGCCAGCTCCGCGTTCGACAACCCCTGCCCGGCCAGCCGCCGCAACTCCTCCTGGTCGATCAACGCCTTACGCCCCACGTGCCCCTGCCCTTCGCGTGATCGCCTGTCCTCGCGGGCGTCGCCGTGTGCGAAGCCCCCTCGATTTGCGCTAAGGTTATGACGTCCCGCCCGAGAGGGCGTCAGGACACCGGGACGTAGCGCAGCTTGGTAGCGCACTTGACTGGGGGTCAAGGGGTCGCAGGTTCAAATCCTGTCGTCCCGACCAGGTTTTCACTGGTCGGCAGGGGTTTCGGAGTTTCTCCGGAGCCCCTTTTTCGATCTTCCATCCTCCTGGTTCGATGACGAGGGTCCAGTCACCGACCTTCACGGCGCCGATGTAACCAGCCGCGTCGTCCCTCATACTCTCCACCGAGCGCTCGCCCAACTCTTCGGATGTGACCTCCTCCATAGTGCTCTCGTCTACGCCAAACCGGCGGAGGACTTCCTCCGGGGCGAGATCCCGAACGAAGGAAACGCAGTAGATCTCACCCAGTGCTTCGTGTTCCGAGAGCCAGGGGAATTCTTCGGGGGTCTCTGTCATCGCCACTCCTTTGATCAAGTAAGCGGCATGATCGCAGTAGTCACCGACAAAAGGTGGGGCCCCGGCCGGCGAAGGAACGCCGAGTGATGTTCCTGAGTGGCCAACCGAGCGACAACGACCCCGGACAAGGCTGGACGCCCTTGGCGAGGGCGGGCGTGGTCTCGTGTCGGTGGACGTGCACGACCGGCGCGTTAGCCGAGGGCGTAGCGGCGCATCGACTCCAGGCCGGAGACGCCGTAGACCTCCTCGACCGCGTTCGCGAGCAGGTGGCAGGTGCGGAAGCGGTCGAGCGGGGTCAGGCCGAGCCTCGTCAGGTGCAGGTAGGTGTAGTTGAGCACCACCCGGTAGCGCAGGAAGTCGGGGCGGGTGAACATGTCGCGGCGGTAGTCGGGGGTGCCGAACATCAGGGTGTGCAGTTCGCCCCTCGTTTCCGCCGGGGCGTCGTCCATGGTCGGCAGCAGGTGCACCACGCGGTCGGCCCTGGCGCGGTAGGTCTCCACGAGCGCCGCCCACTCCCGGACGAACGGGCTGTCCCCGTCCGCGTCGATGGTGTCCACGACCTGCCTGACCCGCTGCGTCAGCAGGGCGCGGCGGGAGCCGTACACCTCGTCGAAGGAGCGCCGGGCGGCCTCTGGGTCCTTGGCCCACGGGAGGAAGCCCTCGGCGTGCACCCGGAACGACAGGTAGCTGCGCTCGATCGGGTGGGAGGTGTGCGCGACCGTCAGGAGCAGGGCCATGGCCAGGTCCGGCTTGGTGTCGCGGCCGTCTCGGCAGTGGTCGAGCATCGTGAACAGGAGCGGCGTGCTGTCGCTGTAGAACGCGGTGAGCAGGTCGACGGCCTCGTCGCCGCCCAGGACGTGGCGGCGGTCGTCGAACGGGAACTCGACGATCGAGTTGTCGGCGGGCCACGGGGTGAGCGGGCCGCGTTCCTGCTCGCGCGCGGCCATGAGGCGGTGCCGCGCCAGGCTCTCGGCCTGGTCCACCACGCATGTCGACGGGTGGTCGCGCAACCATCCGCCGACGACCGTGTCGACGCGGGGGCGCACCACCTCCTCCCACATCCGCCGGTCGGTCTTCACGTTGATGCGCAGGTGGGGTCCCTGCCGCCAGTGGCGCACCACGTACGCCGCCTCGACGTGGTCGCGGATGTCGGCCAGCAGGGGCCGGACGGCGTCGAGGAGCAGGGAGTCCTTGTCCGGCTCGTGGTAGAAGACGTGGACGCTGTGCCACATGGTGGTCACCTCCGCAGGGCGGCCAGCGCGCGGGCCGCGAGAGTCGAGACGTGCGATTCCGGGCCGGGGCGCAGGCCGATCCGGTTGTGGAACAGGTGGGCGCAGCGCAGCAGCACGCGGGCCCGTTGTGGGTCGTCGCCGATGACGGCCAGGTGGGCGTGGGCGGAGCCCGCGTCGCCGGTCGTCGCCGGGAGGCTCGCGGCCAGGTCGTTGATCGAGGCGGCCCAGGTGCCGAGCAGGCCGGGGCCGTCCTTCAGGTGCCAGAGGCGTTCGGTCTGGGCGACCAGCGCGGCCGGGAGGTCGCCGGGGTCGTGCGGGGGCGAGCGGCGGGCCGCTTCGGCGAGGTCGGGCTGGCAGGCGGCCATCGTCAGCGTGAGCACGGCGAGGCCGACGGCGGTCCTGCGTTCCATCTCGGGGGCGCCGTGGAGGACGTCGAGCGCGAGGGAGCTGGAGATGCCGAAATGTCGTTCGACGGCGGGCATGTTTCCGTAGACATGCTCTTCCGGCTCATACGGGATGAATACCACGCTGCCGGTCGGATGGAGGGTCGGGTCGTACCTCTCGCGGCGTTCTCCTTTCGCGAGCACGGCCGCCAGCCGCCGGTAGGCCGGGGCGTCGACGGCGGGCGAAGGATGGTCGGCGAACCACCGGGCGGCTCGGGCCCTGATCTCGTCGCGGGGCACCCCTTTCAGACGCAGCCGCACGTGGGGGCCCGACTCCCAGTAGCGCAGGTAGAAGGAGGCCGTCGCCGACCGGGCCAGCGGGGTGACGACGGCGCGGATCAGGTCGTCGAGGTCGCCGGTGTGGAACAGGTGGGCGCTCTGCCAGGGGGTCAAGGGGCGCTCACCTGGATGACGTACTCGGTGACGCGCGGACCGCCGGGGTAGACGGGGGCGTCCTCGGGGGCGGGCAGGGTCTCCTCGACGACCATCAGGGCGTCGGGGTTCGCGGCCGCGTGACGCAGACCGGCGAGCAGGAAGGGGTCGGCGACGTCGACGTACATGGGTTTGCGGTGTTTGCCGAGCAGGCCCGCGAGCAGGCCGTCGCGCAGGTCCAGGACCCGGGCGAAGAAACGCCGCGGCATGCCGTGGTCGCGCAACCACGACGCCAGCTCGGGCGGGCCGCCCGAAGGGAAGTCGCCGGCCCGCAGCCGCCAGCACTCGCGGGCCAGTGTGACCATGCCCAGGTCGAGGCGGGGCAGGTGGTCGATCCGGCCGCGCGGCGGCACCGGGCCGGGGCGTAACACCCAGCCGGGCACCATCGCGACCGACGGTTCGCCGAAGACCCTGACCAGAAACTGCAACCACGGCGGCAACCAGTGCTGGGCGGTCATGCCCAGGTGCATCGGGCGCACCTTCCCGCCGTCGGCCCACAACGCCAGCCGGGAGCCGTCGAGCCGCACCGTCAACGCCGAGGGGCGCAGACCTCCACCCGTGGTGTACGGGTAGTCGATCGTCACATCGGCTGTGGGGGTGCGGAGGTTCAGGCCGCTGCCGAGGGCGCCCGTGACCTCGGCGATCCTGGTGTCGCGTTGCGGGGCCCGCAGCGCCGACACGTCCGGGGCGTGGCCGATCCGGCGCAGCTGGTGGTGGAGACGGGACAGCCCTTTCCCGTAACCGGCGGTGACGGTGTTGACGACGAGGCGGCCCTGCGGGAGCGCCTGGGCGTAGACGCAGATCGACCCCGGGGCGCGGAACCGGTCGTCGTCGGGGGCCTCGCCGGTCCGCAGGAAACGTTCGCGCAGGTCCGCGTGGCCGGGACCGGCCGCGAAGACGTCGCGGACCAGGTCGCGCAGCGGGCCCGGGTCACTGTGGACGGCGCGGTAGAAGCTCATGACGGGGACGTCGGCGCCGGGGCCGTAGCGGCGCAGGAAGAAGTCGGCGGCGGCCAGTTTCACCGGGAGGTCGCCGTCGAACAGGGCCAGTCCCTTCCGCAGCCGGTTCAGGTCGTCGAGCGCCGGGCGCCACGCCTCCCGGCCGCACCGGCCCGCCTCGCCGGGGATGACGGCGTTGTGCCAGAACAGATTCCGCTCCGGGATCTCCCTCGGGGCGAGCAGGTCGCGGATCACCTTCGCGTCCGCCTCGACGCCCAGCTTGGCCAGCGGGTCGTCGTCGTGTTCGCCGTACGGCGGCACGAGCTCCACCAGCCCGATCTCGGCCAGCGCCCTGTCCGGTTCCGCGAGCGCCGCCTTCACCGGCTCGGTCGCGGGCACGCTGAGCAGCGGTTCCTTGGCGGTCGGGCCGAGGAACCAGATGCGGCCGTCCTCCTCGAACGCGGTCGGGTTCACCCGCGTCTCCGCGGTCTGCGCGTGCCGCGACAACGTCATCCAGAGCGGGCGCAACACGGCGCGGTCGAGGTCGACGACCTCCCGCCAGGTCAGGTCGGCGGGCGGGGCGACCATGGGGCCGTCGTCGGTCCAGGTGCCGAAACCGCTCCACGCGAACGTCGCGTAGGGGCTGGTCTTCATGGTGGCGCGGGCCAGATAACGAGCCAGTTTGACCGTCTCCTGGCGCGACGGGGACCTGCGCGCGGCCAGGATCGGGCTGCCGAGCTCAAGCCCTCGGCGGAAGGTCGCGTCCTCGGCCAGCTCGCGCAGGAGCTCGGCCTTCTCCCGCCGTTCGGCCTCGTAGACGGCGGGCAGGTCGGCCGCCAGCGTGTCGTGGAGGTCCTTGAGGGCGATCCAGGCGAGGACCCGTACCCGCAGCTCCTCGGGGAGGGCGGCGAGCACCTGTGGCGCGGTCGCCCGCCGGTCCGGTCGGCGGCCCCGGAAGAGGTCGCGGCGCAGCGCCACCAGGACCGGCTTGAACACGCCCGCGCCGATCACCTCGTGCAGGGGGCCGGACATCGCCCGGCCCTCGTCCGCCAGCGTGCGGGCGACCTCGAGCAGCTCGTCGACGAGCCTCCATGTGCGCTCACACCGCAACTGCCGCAACCCGTCGGCGGGCAGCCCGGCCACCCGGATGGCGAAAACCGGCGCCACGGCATAATCTCGGTCGGCGGGCTGAGCTGTTCGCGACAAGGACACTCCTTCGTCCCGTGACCGAGGGCGCCCGTGCCGTGGGCGCCCTCGGCGTTCAACGGGGACCTGTTACGCCTCCGGCGCCCAGCAGCTGTTCGCCTGCATGTATGACGAGCAGTAGCCCATCGCGGACGAGGCGCCCGTCTCGATGGCGCCGTGGCCCTCCATCACGATCGAGTCGGCCGACAGGACGTCGATCGCCTCGACCTCAAGACCGGACAGGTCCAGGGGGAGCTTCTCCATGACGTTTCTCCTTCTTCTTCTCTTTCACTGATCGGTGCGTTCCTGACGTACTTTCGGACCTCCTTCCCGCGGATCGGGGAACCGGAGGACCAGGTCTGGCCCCCGGGACCTGGGGACGCCGACGAGCAGGGACGACAGGCTCCGCGCCGGGCCCGTCAGGCCCAGGACGCGGTCCGTCGCCTTGTCGGCGCAGTCGGAGTGGATGCGGGAGGTGAGACCCAGCGCGGCGGCGGCCAGCGTCGCCCGCTGCAGCGACGCGCCGGTCTCCACGAGCTGGTCACGGTGGTCGCGCGCGGTGCCCGCCAGGGGGTCGCCCACTGGGACGATCACCGCGGCCGCTGTCTTCAGGGCCTCCCGGGTGTTCGCCACGAGAGAGGCCGCGCCAAGCTCCTCCAGCGGTGCGGCGCGGACCCGCCGGAGGTCGCCGTCGTAGTGGTAGGCGGCCCTCGGGAGGCCGTCGACGCGCAAGGCCAGCAGGTAGAGGTCCAGGCCGGGGCAGACGGCCAGGCCGGTTATCGCGGCGATCTCCGTCAGCGGGACGGGCGCCGGGCGGAAACCGTCGATGGGGGAGTGGCGTGCGCGCAGACCGGCGCGGAGATCCACCACGTCGGCCGGAACCTGGATGCCGCGTGCCGGCGGGCTCGGACGCCTCGCCCGTGAGGCGTCCGCGGCCTGGTGCAGGTCGCGGGCCGCGCCTGGGGGAAACGGCCGGGGGAGAGGCAGGGCCTCCCGCGGCAGGGGGCCGGAGTTCCGCGGGGCGTCGGCGGGCTCCGGCGGAAGGACCCGTTTGTACGGCTCCACGTGCAGGACGGCCAGAAGGGATTCGCGGGATTCGTCCAGACCCAGGAGGGCATCGTCGGTGTCGCCGGGGATGACGGTCAGGCCCAGGGGGGCGGCGACCACCTCCGCCTGGGTGCGCAGGACGCCGATCTCCTGGCAGATCAGGCGGTAGGCGTAGTCGCCGTACTTGAACATGGAACGCCAGAAGACCGCCGTCAGGCAGATCCGCGCCGGGCCGTGGTCGCCCGTGCGCAGTACCTCCAGGACCTCGTGGACCGGGTCGTAGTGGAACAGCCCGTCCGGGCAGGCGACATAGGCCTCGATCGGGTACAGGCCGCCCCCGGAGGGCGCCGGACGGCCAGGGATCGCCATCGGGCCCGCGTCCGTGTGCCGCCAGATCACGCGGGTGATGCCGAGCATGCCCCGGAGCAGGGCGCCCAGCGGGGGCCGTGGTTCGGCCCATTCGGCCGACGGATAGCGTTTGTGCCGGAGCGGCGCCAGGTCCCACCGGATGTCGAGCGGCCCGCGATCCGCCATCGCCGCCACGTAACGTGCTGCCGCGTCCGTCATCGCGCGCCTCACGGGAACGGGTGCGGATAGGGGCTGAGATCGCCCACCGCGAGGTCGTGGGCGAGGTAGCCGATCGCGCGGCCCCGGGTCAGCAGCCGGGGGAGCCCGTGCACCCGCCGGTAGTGGTGGCCGAACGTCATCGGCACCGCTCCCGGCACGATCACCTTCGCGCAGGCGAATCCGCCCCTCGCCGCCTCGGGCGAGGTGGTGTCGACGGCGATCACGTCCATGCCGCTGACCAGGAACCGGGCCACCAGGTCACGCAGGTCGTCGGCCAGGTCGTCGTGGGCCGGCCACTCCGGCAGCTCGCCGACCGTCAGCCCGGTGCCGTCCGAGAGGAATTCCAGCCGCTCGTACGCCTTCGGGTGCCCGTACACCAGCGGGTGGTGCTCCAGCAGGCGCACCTCGTCGGAGTCGGCCACCATCCGGGCCGCCTCGCTCTCGTCATAACGGGCGACGTGATTGGCGAGCATCGGGCCCAGCTCGTCCAGGGCCCGGCGCAGGGCCCGTTCGGGGTCGAGGTGGGCGGCGCCGCCGCACATCGCCTTCGGCCGGTCCGACCGCCCCGACCGGTCGACAGCGGTGATCCAGAAGACCGGCAGTCCCTGTTCGAGGGTGACCACGTGGGCGTGGACGTCGTAGCCGAGCCGGTCGCCGATCCGCTGGGCGGTCATCGGGACACGCCGGTCGCGCGCCGAACGCAGGTCGACCCGGGGGAGCGGGAGGCGGGCGTACCAGGTGGTCAGGAAGGCGTCCCGTTCGGCGACCTCCAGCAGGCCGTAGAGGATCGCCTCCGCGAGCGACCCGCCGAGGGCGCAGCCGTTGGAACACTCGTAGGCGAAGCCCCGGTCGGGCCGGGGGCCGAAGTAGGCGAACGTCTCCGGCACCAGCACCGGCCCGCCCCGCTGGAACGAGTGGCCCCAGACCCAGGCGGTCTCCCGCGCCGGGTCGAACCGGGTGAACCAGAAACCGGGCCGGTCGTACCAGTCGTCGGGATACAGCCCCAGGGTGCGCGGGTCGAGTGCCTGGTCGGCGATGTCGTCGAACGCGGCCCTGACGACGGTCCGGCGCCCGCGCGGCGAGAACCCGGCCAGCCGTTCGAGTGCCTCGGCGACGGCGGTCGCCTTCGCGGCGGGCACGTCCTCGCACCGCCCGAACCCGTGGTGACTCTCGTGGGCGGCCCGCGCGGGGTTCAGCCGTGCCACGGCGACCGCGCCGTCCCGCGCGTCGGCGGCCACCGAGCGCACGACGCCCGTCTCCGGGTCGACGTAGCGGCGTTGCAGGTCGGCGAGGTCGAGGGTGGCGACCCGGAAACCCGACACCTTCGGCTGCGGCGTGAAGACGAACGGGCGTGGCCCGTCGGGCGGCCGGTCGCCGCAGACCTCGCAGAACGGGTCGGGCAGGAACGGGTGGCGTTCCAGCGCACCGGTCCGGACCGGCATCCGGAGCATCGCGCCGCTCGTCAGCGCGGCCGACGGGTCGGCCAGCAGGTTCTCGACCTCTTCGGCCACCAGTTCGCCGACCGTCCCGGCCACGAGGGAGGTGAGGAGGGCGGGGCGGTCGCGCAGACGCACCTGGAAGTGCTCCCGGTTCCCGGCGCGCCGCCGCTCCACACAGGTGGGACAGCCCGGCCTGCCGGGGAAGGCGGTGGGACCGATCACGACATGTCCTGCTTCGGTGTGTACGGGCAACCACGGCAGCCCGTAACGCCGCCGCCCGATGTCGTCGGCGTCGCTGGCGACCACGACGACCCCGCCCGACCGCACCCGCGCCCTGATCGCCTCGAAGAGCCGCCCCGACCCCACCACGTCGGCGATCACGCCGTTACCCGCGCCACGAACGCCGGCCCGTCGACGGGCGACGAGACGGCGGCTCCGCCGATCGGATGTCCTTCGCTCGCCCACCGCACGGGCGGTTCGAGGCCGGTCTGCGCCCGCAGCAACACCCGCTCCAGCCCGTCGTGCAACCCGAGCGACACGATCGGCGGGCGGCCCGGCACCTCGAACCGCAACACCACCGACCCCGGGATCTTCCGGACCACCGGTACCTCACCGGACGCCACGACCTGCCGCCAGAGCGGCCCGTCCTGCGGCACGGGTATCTCGCCCCCCGCCTCCATCAGCGCCGCCCTGGCTTCGAGTCGCTGCCGGTGGGCCGCGGAGACGGCGTCCTCCCAGGTCAGCCCCGCGCCGGCGAAACCGTCACCGGAGTCCGCCGCGAAGACCGCCAGCAGGCACCGCAACCGCGCCGTGTCGTGATCCGCGCCCCACCCGACGATCTCGCCGTCACCGACCAGCGCCCGCACGACGGAGAGCGGCCCCTGCGGATAGGCACCCTCGTCGAGAACCGTGATCACCCCCGTCCGGGGGTCCACCAGATCACGACAGAGCGCGAAAAACCGCTCCCGAACGCCCGCGTCGTGCCCGCCGACCCCCGCCGCACCCGGAAGCTCCGGGCTCCCGTCGCCGGCGTCGCCGCCCCCGCCGTCCGCCGGCATCCGCGGCGCGTGGGTGGCTCCGGACACCTCCGCCGGGTCCCGGCGCGGCCCCGCGAAACGGTGGATCGTGCTGTCCAAGCTGCGCAGATCAACGCGGGTGAACGCGCGCCGCGCCTGCGTGAGCCCCGTCACCGCCGAGAAGACCTCCAGGGCCACCTGGGAGGCCAGCACGCGGGGGACCGCGCCGCGCAACCAGTCGCCCCGCGTCCCCTCGCGGAGGGACAGCCGCCTCCACCCGGTGGCCGCGTCGGTCTCCCCGGGTGGTCCCGCGGAGGTCAGCCAGGCCTCGTCGTCGCAGATCAGCACCTGCGCGAGCACCACGTCGGCGGGACAGGCGAGCGCTCCGGCCAGCAGTTCCTCCCGGGAGGTGCTGACCTGCACCAGGACGTCCTCACCCGAGGCCACCACCTCGCGCCAGCCCACTGACCGGAGGCACTCGACCAGCGCCGGGACCAGCACCCCGGTCCCCGTCACGCGCAGCGCCGAGTTCCGCACCCGGGCGAACCGCCCCGGGTGCCCGGCGAACGCGATCTCGGCCGTGTAGGTCTCCAGTTCCTCGGCGGACAACCCGTGAGCCGGAGCCCCGGTGTCGTCGACGACGAACCGCAGGTCGGCCAGCCGTCTGACCAGGCCGGTGACCAGGTCGCGCTGAACCTCGGGCAGGCCCGAGGTCAGCTCGCCCAGGGTCAGGGTCCCGTCGAGGCGTGAAGCCAGCCGTTCCAGCAGGGCCAGCGCGTGGGGTCCGCGCAGTGTTGCCGCCCCGTAATCCCCGTGAACGTAAACCCCTCCGGGACACTCGACCCACCGCACGTCAGTACGTAAACGGGGTCGAATCATCTCCACATTTAGTGGGAGCGCTCCCATGCGCTTATAATATCTTCGTCCTATTTGTCGTGCAAGGTCTATGTTTCGGGCATGTGACATCTCATCGCCCCTGGATGATGGGCCTCAACGGCCGATGTGGCCTTTTTTTGGTGGAGCGCGGCCATTCATTCACCTGGGAAAATGGCATATCCGGAATCGGCGCGCCCAGGGGTTGACAAAGCGGCTTCCACCCGTTCCCGCCCCCTGAACACGAGCGGTTTTTCCGCTGGAATGGCCGCCCGCACCTTCTCGACATGGGCGCGGAACACCTCCAGGTGGTGGTCGCGGTCCTCCAGCCGCGTCTGGATCTTGAGGGTGGGGCGGCGGTGTTCGCCAGGACCCGCTCACTCATGCCCGGGCGAAGCTCGACGGAGAAGGCCAGACCCTGCCGACTTGCCGGGGATTACGTGGCCGATGCCATGAAATGTCTTTTTTGGTGGGGTGAGCTATGGTCGGCCGTATGACGGGACCGTGGAAAACTCCACAGTGGTCCATCGCGCTCGTCGGCGTGATGGGCCTGGTTCTGTTGTCCCTGGTGCTGGTCGGCGCTTCGTGCAAGGCGAGCTGTGACCTGACGGTCACCAAGAGTTCGGCCTCCGAGCCGGTGTGGGAACCCAGCGGATGGGACACCGACCTGTCCAGCCTGCCGCCGCAGGCGGGCGAAGCCCGCGCGCACCACGTGCTGTCCCTGCGGCCGCCCATGCGCGGCGAACGCCACGGCGAACTCGCGCATCTGACGCTGCTGCCGGTGTCGGGCTCGGACGCGGATGCGCTGCGCGAGCCTCAACAACTGGCTCACCGCACCACGGGATCGCGCAGCCCGCCGCTGACCTAGCCGATGTCCTCCCGTCGGGTCCGCGGCCACGCGCTGCGGAGTCCGGTAGCGCACCCAGTGCACCCCCACGCCCGCATCAGGCTTTCCCCTGGCGCGGGCACGCGACCGTCCGCGATCTGACGCGACTGTTCCTGAGGCCGCCCCTGGCGGCCGACCTCGCCCTGTCCGCTCGCTGACGCGCCGCGCCGCGAAAGAGACCCCGCGAGACCTCCTTCCTCAACACCTTCCTGACCCATCACGGAAAGAATCACATGATCATGACTAACGGTAACGCGACATCACACCTCAGTAGCGTTCAGCTCCACGCGCTGCGCCAGGACCTGCTGGAGCAGCTGGAGCAGCGCAGCAGGCACCTGGAGGACCTACGGGTCCAGGAGCAGGAAAGCAACGGCGCAGAGGGCACCTGGCGGGAACTGGTCGTCTCGATCACCGCTGCCGAGCGCGCCGTCGCGGAGCTTTCCCATGCCTGTGACAGGCTGGCGGCCGACACCTACGGGCGCTGCACCCACTGCGAGGCGCCCATCCCGTTCGAACGGCTCAAGGTCCGGCCGCTGGCACGCACCTGTATCGACTGCCAACGACGGCACGAGGCCGCCTGACATCACGAAGGGGGCGGAGCGGTCCGCCCCCTTTCCCGTCATCCGGAGCTGACCATGATCACATTGGACCGTCTGGTGAACGTGCTCGGCGGGTACGGCGTGCGGCTGTTCGGTCATCCCGAGGCGCGCTCGGTGTGGCTGCGCAGCGTGGCGATACCGGACGCCACCGACCAGCACGTCGTGGGTGACGTGCTCCTCGCCATCGGAGCCTCTTCGCTCGCCGAGGCGGTGCGGTGGGCGGTCGAGGACAAGGCCACAGCGGTCCTGGTGCGCCCCGCCAGGACCGGCACCGCCGATACCGGGAGCGGGAGCGGCGGGGACGTCGAGCGGGAAGCCGCCACGCTCGCCGACCGGCACGGAGTGGCCGTGTTGCTGGCCGACCCCGCTGTCTCCTGGAGCCAGCTGGCCGGCATGGTGTACGGGCTGGTGCTGGAGAGCCGCGAGACCGCCTCGGGACGAGGCCCCACCGACCTGTTCGCCCTCGCCGACAACCTGGCCGACGTCATCGGCGGTGCGGTGACCATCGAGGACCGGCACTCGCAGGTGCTGGCCTACTCCCGCTCCCAGCAGGCGGGAGATCCGGCCCGGCTGGAGACCATCCTCGGACGACGGGTCCCGGAACGGCTGCGCGAGCTGCTCCGGCAACAGGAGGTGTTCGCCCACCTGGCGGCGACGAACGAGCCCGTGTTCGTCCCCGCCGATGCCAGGCACGGCCTGACCGGGCGGATGGCGGTGGCGGTGCGGGCCGGCCGCGAGCTGCTCGGCTCGGTGTGGGTCAGCTGCGCCGACCCGCTGACGGGCGCCCACCGCCGCGCTCTGGTCGACGGCGCGCGCACCGTCGCCCTGCATCTGCTGCGCTCCCGGGCCAGCGCAGACCTGGAGCGACAGGTGGAGTCCGACCTGGTCATCCGGCTGCTGGAGGGCAGCGCCGACGCCGCGACGGTGATCAGCCGGTTGGGCCTGGCCCCGCGGGCGATACGTGTCATCGCGGTCCGCGCGTACACCCCCGACGATCGTCACGCCGCGTTGCTGCTCGCCCTTGAGCAGGCCACCACCGGCTTCGGCTGGTCCAGGCCCGGGCGTAGCGCGCTGCTCGGCGACACCCTCTACACCATCCTGCCGGCCGAGCGGGCCGAGGTGGCCAGGCAGTGGATCACGGCCCTGCGCTCCGAACTGCCCGCCCCGGTACGCGTCATGGCCGGGATCAGCGCACCCGCTGAGGCGGCGGACCTGGCGGCCGGCCGCCAGGAAGCCGATGAGTGCCTGGCGCTGCACGAGAGCGCCGAGCCCGGGGCCACGCCGCCCGCCTACGACGAGTCCTGGGACGACATCCTGCTGCGGCGGCTGCGCGCGGCAGCGCGAACCGGCCGGGCTCCGGCCCGCGGGCCGGTGAGCACACTGCTGCGGCACGACACCCGTCACGGCACGCACTTCGTCGCCACGCTGCGGGCCTGGCTGGAGAGCCAGGGGGAGGTCGCCCTGGCCGCCGAGCGACTCGGGGTGCATCCCAACACCGTCCGTAACCGGCTGCGCAAAATGGGTGAGCTCTGCCCGCTGGACCTGTACGACGCCCGCCAGCGCCTGGCGATGACCATCATGCTGGCCGCGTTGGAGGACGAGCCTCGCCGGTGACCTGCTCAAGATCCATCGTCGTTCCCGGCACCCGCCGTTGTGCCGGACGCACAACGGCGGCGCCGCGATTGTCGCCCGCCCACAACGTCGCCGGTCGCCGCCCGCGCCATCCTGGCTAGGACATCGACGTTCGTACTTGTTGGAGGTTGGCATGGGCGGCAACTGGCCACGATCGGTGATCGTGGTTGGCGCGGGCATCGTGGGGCTGTCGACCGCGTGGTTCCTGCAGGAGCGTGGCGTCCAGGTCGACGTGGTCGATCGCGGCGGCGTGGCGGCCGGCGCGTCCTGGGGCAACGCGGGCTGGATCGCCCCTGCCCTGGCCATTCCGCTCAACGAACCCGCCGTCCTGCGCTACGGCCTGCGCTCGCTGCTCAACCCGGCCGCGCCGTTGCACGTGCCCGCGACCCTCGATCCAGGCCTGTGGAGTTTTCTGGCCCGCTTCGCCGCCAACAGCCACTGGCGCTCGTGGACCCGCGCCGCGCGCGCCAACCTGCCGCTCAACGACGAATGCGTCGAGGCCTACGAGGTGCTCGCCGCCAACGGTGTGTCCGCCCCCGTCATCTCGGCGCCGATCACCGCGGCGTTCCGTACGCCACGCCAGGCCCAGAGCCTGCTGCGCGAGCTGCGCAGGCTGCAGGCGGTCGGGCAGCGGATCGAGCACACCGTGCTGGACAGCGGCCGGCTGGCCACTCAGGTCCCGCTCGCCGGAGAGGCGCTGACGACGGGGGTGCGGATCGACGGCCAGCGTTACGTCGACCCGGGCGCCTTCGTGCACGCCCTGGGAAAGGCCGTCATGCAACGCGGCGCGACCTTGTACGCCGTCGAGGTCGACGAGGTGCGCACCGACGACAGGAAGGCGATCGTCCGCTCGGCCAAGGGCACCGTGCTGTCCGCCGACGCGGTGGTGCTGGCCACCGGCGCCTGGCTGCCCCGCCTGGCCCGGCAGTGGGGCGTGCGTGTCCCGGTGCGGGCCGGCCGCGGCTACTCCTTCACCGTGCCGGTCGACCATCCCGTCCCCGGCCCCATCTACCTGCCCGAGGAGCGGGTGGCGTGCACGCCCTACCGCAACGCGCTGCGGGTGGCGGGCACCATGGAGTTCCGTGACCCGGACGCCCCGCAGGTGCCCGCCCGGCTGGAGGCCATCATCGCCTCTGTCCGACCGCTTTTCCAGGGGGTGCACTGGGAGGAGCGCACCGACCTCTGGGTGGGGCCCCGCCCCGTCACCCCGGACGGCCGGCCGCTCGTCGGTGCGACGACGGCTCCCACCGTCTATGTGGCGGGTGGCCACGGTATGTGGGGCCTGGCCCACGGCCCGATCACGGGCAGGCTGCTGGCCGAGCAGATCACCACAGGCAAGCAGCCTGACGCCCTGGCCGCCCTCGATCCCCTCCGCTGACGCGGATCACCCCCGGACAGCGTCCCCGGCCCCGCGCGGCCGGGCACGTGCCAAGGCTCTCGGGCGGATCGGCGGCTCCCTTATCGCGGAAACCCCCTCCCTGTACGGGCGGTGGTGACCGCTGCTCCAGGTGTCGCGATCACGCGGCGAGATCCGAGAGCACCGGCGCGAACCGCTCACCGATCATCTGATGTGTCGCGGCATCGGGGTGGAGCGCATCGGGGAGAGGGTGGGGGACGGCATCGGCCTGGCCGTAGAGGCCGAGCCCGTCCAGGTGGTGCAGGTGTGGGTCCGTGCGCCGCCGATCGCGGACGACGCGTGCGAGTTCCTCGCGGATCGCCGTCAGGGTGAGCTTTCCCGCCGACCGCTCGGCGGGGTCGCCGACGGCTCGGAAGCGCAACGCGCCGTGAGCGAGGGCGTCGAGGTCGAAGGTGCACGGTCCAGGAGTGTCCTCGTGGATCCCGCAGTAGATCGGGGAGACGACCAGCAGTGGGGTCGTGGGGTGTCCGTCGCGGATCGTGTCGAGAAAGCCGTGCACAGCCGGTCCAAAAGCACGGATCCTCATCAGATCGGCGTTCACGAGGTTGATTCCCAGCTTCACGCTGATCACGTCCGCGGCGGTGTCACGGATCGTCCGGGCGACGAAGGGATCGAGCAGTGCGCTGCCGCCCAGTCCAAGGTTGGTCAACTCGACACAGGCGCGGCGCGCCGCGACCGCGGGCCATGTCCCGGTCGGCCGTACGGCGTTGGAGCCCTGGCTGATCGAACTGCCGTGATGGAGCCACCTCTTCCGGCCTCGATCGAGCGCCGGCTCGACGGGAGCGTCCGCACGCAGGGCGATCACCTCGACCACCTCGTTGTGGGGGAGCCAGATCTCGACGTCCTTGGGCACGTCAGGCAGCCCCGTGAAGCGAGCGGCGCTTGAGGGCCCCTCCTCGGCGGATCGAGCGCCCGTCGACATGTCGACGGTGACGATGGTTCCTCCCGACATCGTCGCGCTCGCGAAGGGAGCGTCGTCGACCATGACTTCGATCATGCCGTCCGGCCGGAGTGGGACGCCGGTGTACGTCGTCCGGGATCGGAGCACTTCGAGCTCGATCGTGGACGCCGCCGTCCGGAGCGCGAGGCGCACGCCGGACGGCTGGGCCTCGGCCATCGCGAGCTGCGGGTCGGTGTTCTGCGCGCGTGCCCAGCTCGGAAGCCGGTGAACGATCACCCCGCGTCCGGTCGTTTCGATCTCGGCCGCGCCGCGGAACAGCGCCGCCGTGAGCGGCGTCGAGATCAACTCATGGGATGAGGTCGTCATCGCATCTCCTTGTGAGGGACGTGCCGCCGGTCACTTCCTTTGACGGTCGTGCCGCCGGACGCGGCGGAGTCCTCTGTCTTGGTGATTTTCGCCTGGATGGCGTTCGAGATCGGCGTCGGGCCCTGATTGAGTTTGAGGATCCGCCGGCGGATCCCGGGTTCGTGGAGCGGTTCTACCCTGTCGCCGACATGGAGGAGGCCATGCTCATCGCCGAGTCCTGACCGGCCTGCCCGACCGCGAAGATCCGCCCGGTTTCTGAATCGGCCGTCCGGGGCACCGTCTCATCGTGGTCGCGAGGACGACCGAGTCGCCGCGCGTACGCGCGTGCCTCGGAGAACTCCAGGTCTTTCAGCGCGCGACGACAGACGCCCTGCGAAAGAGTCTCTTCGACCTGAGGTGTCGTTTCCGCGGCGAGGGTCCGGTGCCGTTCGGCAGGATCAGGCGTCTCGGCGTTCGAAGACGACGGCGGCACCGGCGAGCGCGACGAGCGTCCAGGCGACGACCAGTAGCGAGCCCTCCCACTGACCGATCGACGTACCGGTCTCCGTACCGGCTGAGAGCCACATGCTGCGGCCCGCCGTATCGGGCAGGTAGGCGGCGTAACTCATGCGATCCCGGACGTACGGGCCGACGACGAAGTAGCAGCTGAGCAGGACCGCGACGGCCGGGAGAGTCCTTCTCGTGATTGTCGCCAAACAGGAGGCGATCAGCGTGGTGAGGACGAGGTAGGCGATCGCCCCAACCGCGGCCTGCGTCGTTCGGCGACCGTCCATGGGGGCCGCCAGGTCTGCCGGAGCGAGCTGGGCGATCACCACGCCGGCGACGACGGTCACGGCGGCGACCGGGACGGCCGCGAGGGCGAGGGCGAGGGTCTTGACGAGCTGCAGCTCGATGCGTCGGGGCATGCTCGTCAGACTCGTTCGGATCTGGCCGCCACCGTACTCCGAGGTGGCGGCCAGGACACCGAAGACGATGAAGCCTGCCTGCAGGTATCCGATTGAGGACAGGCCTGCGTCCAGCGTGGACGTCACGTCGCCTCGCCCCTGCTTCGCCGCGGCGACGAACGCGATGCCGAGGACGAGTGCCGCGCCCCAGGTCCCGAGCACCGTCAGATACAGGGCGGGCAGGGTGAGCAGCTTGACGAACTCGGCGCGGAACGTGTCCATGACGATCTCACGACGGGACCGTGCCGCCCCTGAGGCGACGGTCATGCGTCTCTCCGCCGGAACACAGCGACGCCGAGGGCGAGTACCGCGATCACCCAGGACGTCATCACGAGGCCGCCGGTCACCGGAGCGATCTGCGCGGAGGATCTCATGCCGCGGAGGAACATCCGCGCCCCAACCAGGTCCGGCAGATAGTTCGCGGCGTCGATCACGCGGGAGAGGAGGTAGGTGACCGACACGAGAGAGGTGTTCAGGATCAGCACCGTCAGCGGTATGACGCCGTTGCGGGTGAGAAGCGTGATGCCGTAGGCCAGCAGCGAGATGAGCACCCAGTAGATGACGACCCCAAGCGCACGCGGAGCGATTTCTGCGGTGAGCGATCCGGCGTGGTCACCGAGGAAGACCCGGGTGAGGGTGAGGGTCACCGCGGTCGTGACCGTCGCCAGCACGGCCACCGTCAGAACCAGCGCCGTGGCCTTCGCGGCGAGGAGTCCGATGCGGGAGGGGACGGCGATCAAACTCGTGGTGACCTGGCGTGCGCCGGCAGACTCCTCTCCCTCGGTGAGATACTCGCTGCTGATGGCGACCACGCCGAGGATGATCGCGCCGAGGACGCCGAACGCCAGCTCCTGGTATCCGGCGTCGCCGCCGGGAACGGTCCGGGTGCCGTTCTCGATCGCCCGCGCGGTTGTGGACGCGTTGAGGAAGGCGATCGTCGGCGACACGACGAGGCCGATCACAAAGGCGATCCAGGCCGACGGTAACCCGAGGAGCTTGAGCAACTCCGCGCGGACGATTCGCACTACCGGCCTCCAGGAGCCGCGTCGCCTGATCCCGCCGAGGTCAGCGCGAAGAAGGCGTCCTCAAGGGTTCGGTGGTCGCCGATGACCTCGGCCAAGGTGCCCCGGCTCACGATGCGTCCCCTGTCGATGACGACGACGTCGTCGACGGTCTCGGCGAGTTCGCCCATGAGATGGCTCGACAGCAGGACGGTCCGGCCCGCGGCGGCGCGATCGCGCAGGAATTCTCGCATCCATCGGATGCCCCCGGGATCGAGCCCGTTGATCGGCTCGTCCAGCACCAGCACCTCCGGGTCGCCGAGCAGGGCCGCCGCGAGGCCCAGACGCCGCCCCATGCCGAGCGAATATCCGCTCACACGCTTTCCCGCGGCCTCAGTCAGGCCGACGATGGCGAGAACCTCGTCGACCCGCTCACGGGGCAGGCCGTTACTCGCGGCCACCCAGCGCAGATGGGCCCGTCCCGTCCGTGAACGGTGTGCTCCGCTCCCGTCGAGCAGCGCGCCCACGGTGGTCAAGGGGCGGTTCAGCCGGGCGAAAGGTCGGCCGCACACAAGCGCGACGCCCTCCTGCGCCCGGTCCAGGCCCAGCAGGATCCGGAGCGTCGAGGACTTTCCCGCCCCGTTCGGGCCGAGGAAGCCCGTCACGCGTCCAGGCCGAGCCTCGAAACCGACGTCGGACAGGATCTGGGTGCTTCCCCGTCGTTTGCTGACGTGTTCGATAGTGATCATTCAACCCTCACGTGAGTCGTGGCGAGGTGATCAGTCAACCCGGGCCGCGGCCGCCCCCACATCGGACGTCGGATCGAAACCCGGCGGCGCGTCTCGGACCGGAGGCCGTCGGACTCAGGGCTGAGACCAAGAGGGGAAGACCGGTGCGATGTGCCGTGGACCTCGTCCTGAGCCTGACGAGGGCAGCGGCTCGGCGCCTAGGATGACGGTGATGAACGCGCTTCAACGGCCCGTATGGCGCTCACATGCCGGGCTGGTCAGCGGTGTGGTGTTCGTCGTGCTGCTGGCGGTCCTCCTCGCGGCAGGAGCCGACGGACCACTCGCCGGTGTCGTTCCCTCGCTGATCGCGGCGATCGCGATCGGCGTCGCGGTCTGGGCGGTCCGACGGACGCGCGCCACCCGTGCCGACTACGAGGCGCGGCTCACCAGTTGGGCCGCCACGGAGGCGGTGCTGGCGGAGCGGATGCGGATCGCGCGGGACCTGCACGACATCGTCTCCCACGGGCTCGGGCTGATCACCGTTCGCGCCGCCGCGGTCCGCCAGGTCACGAACGCCGACAGAGGTGACGTCGCCGAGCTGCGGGAGGCCCTCGCGGACATCGAGGCGGCCGGCAGGCACGCGACGGCCGAGCTGCGCCGCATGCTGACCGTGCTCCGCGCACCCGACGACTCCCACGACTCCTCCAACGAGGAGGCTCCGCGCCTGCCCGTGGAAAGTCTCGAGCGGCTTCCCGCGATCGTCCGCAGCGCCGAGATCACCGGCCTTCGTACCCGACTGAAGCTCGAACCGCTGGGCGAGGTCTCCCAAGGGGTCCAGGTCGCGATCTGTAAAACCGTGAGGGAGGCCCTGAACAACTCGGCGCGTCATGCCGGTCCGACCACCGTCTCGGTGCACCTCTACAGAGACGGGGATACGGTGGTGGTCTCGATCGCCGACAGTGGCCCCGACGGTCCCTGGTCGGCCAAGCCAGGTGCGGGCCACGGTCTGGCAGGTCTTCGAGAACGCGTCTCAGGTCTCGGTGGCAGCCTTCACGCCGCGGCCGTCGAAGGAGGCTTCAGGGTCATCGCCCGGATCCCGGACGAGGTTGCCACGTGAACGACGGCGACCGCCTCGTCCGGGTGATGTTGGCCGATGACCAGCCCTTACTCCGGCGGAGTCTCGCGATGGTCATCGACAACGCGGCCGGTCTGACCGTTGTCGGCGAGGCGGACAACGGTGTGGAGGCGTTGGCCGTGGCGCGAGCGACCCGACCGGATGTGATCCTGATGGATGTGCGCATGCCCCGGCTCGACGGGCTCAAGGCCACCCGGGAGATCAGCGCCGACCCGGTGCTGGCGACGAGCAGAATTCTCGTGCTGAGCATGTTCGAGCTGGACGAGTACGTCTACGAAGCGCTTCACGCCGGTGCTTCGGGGTTTCTCCTCAAGGACACCGTGCCCGAGCAGCTCATCGACGCGATCTGGCGCACCTATCGCGGGGAGTCCCTCTTCGCCCCGTCGATCCTCACCCGGCTCATCGAGCATTACATGATGACACCGCGCTCGCACCCGCGTCCGCCCGTGGGGCAGTTGACCGGCAGGGAAGTCGAGGTGCTCACCCTCGTCGGGCGGGGCCTGTCGAACGCCGAGATCGCCGCCCGGCTCACGATATCCGTCAAAACCGTCAAGACGCATATCTCTCACCTGCTCGCCAAAGCCGAGGCGCGCGACAGAGCGCAACTCGTCATCGCCGCGTTCGACGCGGGACTGGTACGACCGCGCGGACACACAGGAAACAGCCGCTGAACCCCACACCCGTGCGTTCTCCTCTTTTCCCCGGAGGTCGCTCCGGTCTCGGGGTGGGACGGCGACCGTCGTCCCGCGGCCGCCGCACTCTCGCGGTGTGAGCGTCTCCGCTCGGAATCGGCGGCGCCACCGGGGGGGCGATCCCCCGGCGGCGCCGCCGGTTCCCTCAGGCGCGGGTGTGACTCAAGGGCTCGCGCACTGGTAGCCGGACGGCGTCTGGGTGTTGCCGTCGGGGCGGCTCGCCTGGAAGCCGAAGGTGGTGCTCTGGCCCGGGCCGAGCGCGCCGTTGTATCCGGCGCTCCTCGCGGTGACGGTCTGCCCGCTCACGGTGAGCGTGGCGTTCCACGAGCCGGTGACGGTGTGGCCACTCGGCAGCGTGAAGGTCACCGTCCAGCCGTTGATCGCGGACGTGCCGGTGTTGGTGACCGTGACCGGCTGGACCACGTACCCGCCCGACCACTGCGTCTGGACGGTTCCCGTCGCCGAGCATCCGCCGGGGCCCCCGCCACCCGGGAGGGTGGTGACCGTCGCCGTGTTCGACACCGGCGAGAGGTTACCCGCCGCGTCACGGGCCCGGACCTGGTAGCGGTAGGTGGTGTTCGCGGTGAGCCCGGTCGCGGTGTACGAGGTGGTGGTCGAGGTCCCCACCTGGGTGAAGGTGCCGCCGGACGCGCCCGGCGCGCGCAGGACGTCGTATCCGGTCACGCCGACGTTGTCGGTGGAGGCGCTCCAGGCGAGGGTGGTGCCGGTGGAGGTCGTCCCCGACGCGGCGAGGCCGGCCGGCGCGGTCGGCGCGGTGGTGTCGCCCCCGGTGGTGGCCGGTGGGACGCGGACGATGCGGTCGTCCTGCGCCACCGGGGTGCCGCGGCCGTCCCGGTTGCTGGTCGCCACCCAGAGCCAGCCGTCCGGGCCGACCTCGACCGTGCGGAGCCGCCCGTAGGTGGACTGGAACTCGGCGAGCGGCGTGCCGGGCGTGCCGGCGCCGCTCAGCGGCACCGTCCAGAGTCGCTGGCCGCGCAGCGCGGCGACGAAGAGCGTGTCGTTGGCCCAGGCCAGCCCGCTCGGCGACGCCTCGGCGGTCGTCCAGGTGACGATCGGGTCGCGGAAGGAGGGGTTGTTGCAGGTGCCCTCGCACGTCGGCCAGCCGTAGTTGGAGCCCGCGACGATCTGGTTGATCTCGTCTCGGGTGTTCTGTCCGAGTTCGGCGGCGTACATCCTGCCTTGGGAGTCCCAGGTCAGGCCCTGGACGTTGCGGTGGCCGTAGGTCCAGACGCGGGAGCCGGCGATCGGATTGCCGGCCGGCACGCCTCCGGTGGGTGTCATCCGCAGGATCTTCCCGGCGAGGCTGTTGACGTTCTGCGCGTTGGCGGTGTTGCCGGCATCGCCGGTCGCCACGTAGAGCATGCCGTCGGGGCCGAAGGCGATGCGGCCGCCGTCGTGGATGGTGCCGCTCGGCACCCCCGAGAAGATCACCGTCTGGGTCTGGGGTGCGGTCAGTTGCAACCTGACCAGGCGGTTGTCCCCGGCGGTGCTGGTGAAGTACGCGTACACCCAGCCGTCCTGGGCGTAGGTGGGCGACACGGCGATGCCGAGCAGGCCGCTCTCACCCGCGGCGCTCACCCCGCTGATGGTGGCGACCGCCGTGGGTGTCTGGTCCGGCCGCACCCGCAGGATGCGCCCCGTGTTGCGTTCGGACACCAGCGCGCTGCCGTCGGGCAGGAACGCCAGGCCCCAGGGAACCTGGAGGCCCGTGACGGAGACCTGTGCCCGGGAGAAGTCGAAGCCGCCCACCACCTGGGCGCGGGCCTCGGGAGCGGTGACGACCAGCGCGAGCAGAGCCAGAATCAGGGCCGGTATGACGCGGGCGCGCATGATGGGACTCCTTGACCGGATCACTGTAGGTATGTCAGGCACCGTAGGCACGCGGGCCGCGGAACCTCAAACACGGTGATCGGTCCCCCCTGACACTCTGGGAGGACGGTGTCGCGCCGATGAAAATTTCACGGAAGTGACGAAAGGCGCGAACCGGCTCGTCGAGGGCGATGTACGTTCACGTCCTTTCACACGCCGGGATCCGGAGCGGTCCTCGGGAGATCTCCGGGGGAGGGCCGGGCGCCCGCGTGTCAGCTGTGGACGGCGTCCGAGTTGTCCTCTTCGAGCAGGAAACCGCCGGACTGGTGGTGCCACAGGCGGGCGTACGGTCCCTGGGCCCGAAGGAGCTCGTGGTGATCGCCCTGTTCCACGATGCGGCCCTGGTCGAGGACGACGAGGCGGTCCATGCGCACGACGGTGCTCAGCCGGTGCGCGACCACGAGGGCGGTACGGTCACGCATCAGGCCCCACAGGGCTTCCTGGATGAGGGTCTCGCTCTCGGAGTCCAGCGCGCTCGTGGCCTCGTCCAGCAGCAGGATGGGCGCGTCACGCAGGAGGGCGCGGGCGAGGGCGACGCGCTGCCGCTGGCCGCCGGAGAGTTTGACGCCGCGTTCCCCGACCAGCGTGTCGAAGCCGTTCGGCAGGGCCTCGGCGAACTCCGTGACGTGCGCCGCCCGCGCGACCCGGTGGATCTCGGCATCGGTGGCGCCCGGCCGGGCGAAGGCGATGTTGTCGCGCAACGACCGGTGGAACAGGGCGGGCTCCTGGGGGACGTAGGAGATCAGGCCGCGCAGGTCGGCCTGGCGGAGCCGGGTGATGTCCTGGCCGCCGATCAGGATCCGGCCGCCGTCGATGTCCATGAGGCGCAGCAGCAGCCGGGTGAGGGTGGTCTTGCCGCCGCCTGACCGGCCCACCAGCCCGACCTTGGTGCCGGTGGGGATATGCAGGTCCAAGCCGTCGAACAGGGGTGGATTGCCGGAGTGCGCGAACGTCACCCGCTCGAACCGCACGCCGGCGTCGGCGGGGCGCAGCGGCTGCGGGTCGTCGGGGTCGACGACTCCCGGCGGCGTGAGGAGGAGCTCGGTGAACTGGGCGGACTCGGTGAGCACGCTCTCCATGCGACGGTAGATGTGGTTGAACTCGAACATGATGTTGATCGAGGTCGTGTAGTAGCTGAACGTCACCACGATCGCCTCCACGCCCAGGCCACCGCGAAGGGTGATGGCGAGGAGCAGGCCGAGGGTGCTGGTGAGGATCGAGAGCGGGGCGATGACGGTGTCCACCCGGAGGTTGGCGTAGTCCCAGGAACGGAGGGTCAGCCCGCGTTGCTCGGCGACCCGCTCCCGGTGCTTCGCGGCCTCGCGGTCCTCGGCGGCGAACGCGCGGACCGTCTCCATGTTGGCCAGCACGTCGGCGATGTGCCCGGACACCCGTACCTTCGCGGCCTCACGCCGGTCCACCAGCCTCTGGCGACGGCGGATGAGCGGGGCGATGAGGAGGCCCGTGACGACGATGAGGCCCAGGAGGACGAAGACCAGCAGCGGGTGATACCGCCACAGCACCACCGAGGCGAACGTCAGCGGCACCACCTTGGCGATGATCGAGTACGTGAGCGTGTCCACGAAGCTCTCGAACCCGCCGGAGAAACTCAGCACCCGTTTGGTCAGCGAGCCGGCGAAGTTGTCATGGAAGAACGCGGCGTCCTTGGCCAGCAACCTGTCCATGGCCGTCACCCCGAGCCGTTCGACGCCCCGGGCGTCCGTGCGGTTCAGGAAGTGAATGCCCAGCCGCCACAGGACCTCGCCGGCGAGCAATGTCGCGCCGAAGCCGAGCACGTACGGCATGAGGGCGGCGACGCCGTCGTCCCCGCCTTCTGACAGGCGCCCCACGATCGCGCCCACCGCCAGCGGGGCGAGGTAGAACAGGCAGGTGTTGCCCAGCGCGGGCAGGGTCAGCGCGGGTGCGGCGACCCGCCACTGCCTGAGCAGCTCCCGGCCGTAATATCGCACTGCCAGCAGGACGGCCGACCTGCGGGCGGACGGTCTGTCTTCTGGAGGATCGAGTGATCCCAGCACGGCCATCCGCCTCTCCGAACACCCTCGGCTATGGCCATGGTGACGCAGGGCGTTGGGGGGAGGCGAGCGGTTTTCGTCGTCGCGCTCATCGGGGCTCCGCCGCTCCCGGTGGGTGCGGGCCCGAGTTTCTCGGTCGAGTACGTGCCGCCGTGGCTCGGAGGGCGGGGCTCGTCGGGACCCGCGCGGGTCAGAGGGCTACTCGTCCGCTGGGGGGTCCGGCCAGTAGGGGACCGACCGCTCGGCGGCGGACGCGATGGCCGCGCCGTCCAGGGTGGCGATGCTCAGCTCGATCCCGCCGGCGGGCCACTCCACGCCGAGTTCGAAGGTCTCCGGGGGTGGCGAGGGCCAGAGCCACAGCCCCATGGTGATGAGCCCTTCGTCGTCGTCACCGCTGCGCAGGGACGCGCCTCCGAGCATCAAGGAGAGCTGCGGGCCCGGTGGCGGATCCCGCGGGAGCCGTGCCAGGTCGAATCTCTGTCCGACGGTGGTGACCTTGGTGCCGTCGGCGAAGCGGACGCCGAACCGCAGCAGGTTGTCCGGTAACCCGCGGCCGCCCACGCCGGGGATCATGTGGGGGAACAAGGACATCTGGAGGGTCTGGAAGTCGGCGAGGGGCAGGGAGCGCCGCCTTGTGACGATCTCCAGGTTCAGCAGGCATCCGGTGCCGAACGCCCGGATCGTCGGCAGGGCTATCGCGACATTCGGGCTGCGGGCGAGCACCAGGTCACTGATCATCACCGTGCCCATCTCCTCGGCGGGCGGGGCGTACCAGGCGGGCAGTTCGGGTTTGGGCGGGCGGGGTGCTTCTTCCTGCGCCACAGGGGGTTCGAAGAACATGCTTTTACCATATGGAAAAAATTTCGCGGGTGCGGGGTGGGGAATCGCCGTGCTCGTCGGCGTTCGACCCCTGCCCGGGAGGACACGACGCCCCTGGTCTGACGGTAGATAATCATCACTTTTGTCCTAAAATCGCATACTTTGTGTATGTGGTGAGGAAAGACATCACCTCCTCCAGGCCGGGCGATGCGACCGCGGTCCTCGACGGCGCCGGGGGATCCGCGGCCGGGAAGCGGCCGGAACGAATGATCAAGTGGAGGTCCGCCCGTCATGAGCACGCATGTTCACGTCCGCCTCAATCGCGAGATGTCCGTGACCGAAGAGGGTGAGCTGGTCGTGCTGTCCCACTGCCGGTGCGGTGCCACCTGGACCACGTCCTACCGGGCCGAGGAGGGGGAGGCTGAGCGGTGACCGGGGACGCCGCCCGCCGGGGGCGGGTGGGGGTCGGCGGCGAGTGTAGTCGCGACCCATGTCGGGTATCTGTCACTACGCGGTAGCGCTGTGCTACTGGCCGCGCGGGCCGTTGCCCTGCTGTGGCCGAGGCTCCTCGTGGGGACGAGGAGACCGATTCAAGCGTAAGCAGGGGGATTGCCATGACATTGCCGATGAGGCGCAGCAGGAGTGGCCACGTGCACGGGGTCGAGCCGTTCTCGATACTGCGGCGGGACCCCTTCGGGGACATGCAGGATCTGTTCAACCAGCTCGGACTGCTGACCCGGCAGCCGGTCGAGGGCGAGGCGGAACGCCCATGGCTGCCGATCGCCGAGATCGACGAGGTCGATGACGCCTACCTCGCCAGGCTGGAGATGCCCGGCATCTCGCCCGAGGACATCGAGATCTCGATCAACGGTCGCGAGCTGTGCGTCAACGGCGAGGTCCAGAAGGAGGAGGGAAGTTCCAACGCGCTGCGGGTCCGGAGCGGACGATTCCACTTTCACACCTCGCTCCCCTCCGATGTGGATCAGGAGGACGTGGATGCGTCGATGGACGAGGGGATCCTGACCCTGCGGATCCCCAAGGCCAAGCAGGGACAGGGGCGGCGCATCGAGGTCACGAGCGGGCGTTCCAAGGGGCACTCCTCCGAGAGCGGGCACTCCGAGAGCGGGCGTTCCAAGGGGCACTCCGAGAGCGGGCGTTCCAAAGGACACTCCGAGAGCGGGCGCTCCGGAGGGTGATCCGATTCCCTCCACCGCACACGGAGGCCGGGCGGCCCGAGGGGTGACCCCCCGGGCCGCCCGGCCGGCGGTCTCAGCCCCCGATCACGAGCACGCTCTCGGCGGTGGTCCGCGCCGCCGCGTCGGGCCTCGGAGCCGTGAGGAGCCCCACCAAGTGGTTCGCGATCGCGGTGATGGTGGGCTGCTGCCACAGCAGGGTCGCGGGCAGGCGGCAGCCGAAGCGCTTCTCGAGACGCCGCCGGACCATGATGGTCATCACCGAGTCAAGCCCCTGCTCGACCAGGGGACGCCTGGTCGCCAGGTCCTCGGGGGCGAGCCTCATCACGGCCGCGATCTCCGCGCGGATCTCGGGCAGGACCCGCTCGCGCAGGTCCTCGGGCGCCAGGCCGGTGAACGACTCCGCGGGTCCACCGAGATCCTCCTCGGCGAGGGCGGGCGCGTCGATCACCGGATAGCGGAGCCCCGTGAGGTGTCCCAGCACCCGGCCGTCCACGTCGGCCAGGAGCACCCGGACGGTGTCCTCGGCGGCCGCGTCGACGGCCGCGTCGATGATCACCGTCGAGGGTGGCGTTCCGGTCAGCGTCACCTCGTCGATGTGCACGACCATGCGCAGCACCGGATCGCCGGGGAACACGCAGGGCGCCACGGACATCGCCGCGTCCAGCGCCGGCGTCCAGCTCCCCGGCTCCCCGGTGCGGACCGTGGCCCGCAGCACACCGTCTTCGCTCAGCAGCGTCTCGATCGTCCAGTCGAAGCCCGTCGAGGGCACGCCGACGGTGGCGAGCCGCTTGTGCACGAACCCGGGATCGATCGGGGTGAGAGCGCCGGCGTCCGGCAACACGTCGGGTTTCACCTGACCGGGAGCGGCCACGTCCGCGGTGACGTGCACCAGCCAGGCGGGTTCCGGCTCGTCGGGGCCGGCCGGTGTACGGGCCGCGAGCCGCACCGCCGGAGGCTCGTGCACGACCTGGATCTGCCTGCGTTCCGCGGTCATCAGCGGATGCGTCATCTCCACGTCGGTGAGCGTGACGTCCTCGCCCTCGACCACGTGCAGGAACGTGTTGACGAGCACGGCGGCGGGCACGATCTCGACCCCGTTGAGGGCGTGGCTGCCGGGGTAGGGCCGGTTGGCGTCCTCCAGGCCGGTCCGCCACACCCGGGTCCGGCTGCCCGCGAGGCTGCTTCCGGCTCCGAGCAGGGTGTGGGAGTCCACGTCGTGCCCTCGGTTGTCGTCCCCGGTGTACGCCTCGCGCCAGTGGCGGCGGTGCTGCCAGGCGTACGGCGGCAGGTCGGCCAGGCCGCCCGAGGGCTGCAGCCGGCTCCAGTCCACCTCGACGCCGTGACAGTGCGCCGTGCCCAGCGCGACGAGGAAGGCCGACGACTCGGGCTGGTTCCTGCGCAGCGACGTGCCGACGAACACGTCGTCGAACCCGTTCTCCGAGAGCGTCTCGGTCACCGAGTGCGCGACCACGGGGTGAGGGGAGATCTCCAGGAACACGCGGTAGCCGTCCTGCGCCGCGGCCGTCGTCGCCGCGGTGAGCCGCACCGGGTCGCGCAGGTTCGCCGCCCAGTACGCGCCGTCCAGGACGGGCGTCGACCGAGGATCGGCCAGCGCGGTCGTGTACATGGGGATGCGAGGCGCCCCGAACGAGAGATCGGTGGTGGTGGCGGCGAGCTCGACGGCGAGAGGGTCCATCTGCGGGCTGTGGAAGGCGACGTCCGAGGCCACCCGCCGCACCACGATGCCCTCGGCCGGCCACTCGTTCACCACCGCCTCGACCGCGGCGACGTCACCGGACAGGACGGTGGAGCCGGGTGCCGACGAGATCGCGGCCACCAGGTCGCTGCGGCCGGCGAGCCTTTGTGCCGCCTCCTCGAACGACAGGTCGACCATCACCATCGCCCCCTCGCCCGCGACCTGGCGCAGCAGCCGGGAACGACGGCAGATCAGGCGGGCGCCGTCGGCGACGGTCATCGCGCCGGCCGTCACCGCCGCCGCGAGCTCGCCGACGGAGTGGCCGATGACGGCCTTCGGAACGACCCCGTAGGCGTTCCAGAGCCTGGCGAGGCCCAGCTGCATCACGAAGATCATGGTTTGCACGCGGTCGATGGTGTCGAGATCGCCGTCGGCGAGGACCTGCCGGGGGGAGAAACCGATCTCCTCGATGAAGATCGGCTCCACCTCGTCGACGAGGGAGGCGAACTCCGGCACGGCGAGCAGTTCCCGTCCCATCCCGCGCCACTGGCAGCCCTGCCCGGAGAAGACCCAGACCGGCCCGGGGCCGAGCTCGGGCAGCACGTCACCGGTGAGGACGCTCTCGGCCGGCACGTCGTCCGCGAGCCTGCGCAGGCCGGCCGCGAGCTCGGCGCCGTCCGCCCCGATCACGACGGCGCGGCGGGCCAGATGGGTGCGCCGGAGTGCGAGCGTGTGCCCCGCCGACGCCAGGTCGATCCCCTCGTCGAGGTGATCGGCGAGCCTGCCCGCGTACTGCCGCAGAGCCTGCTCCGACGAGGCCGACAGGGGGAACAGCCGCTCCCCGCCCTCCTCACCCCGGGGCGCCCGCTGGGCGGGGGGAGCCTGTTCGAGCACGATGTGAGCGACCGTGCCGCCGTACCCGAAACTGGAGACGCCTGCCCTGCGGGGGTGGTCGCGCTCCGGCCAGGCCGAGCGCTCCGTCACCACGCGCAGGCCCGAGGTCTCCCACGGGATGGCCGGGTTCAGGGTGCCGAGCACGTTCGGGGGGATCTCACCGCGGTCGAGGGCGAGCACCGCCTTGATGACGCCGGTGATGCCGGCGGCGCCTTCGAGATGACCGATGTTGGACTTGACCGAGCCGATGAGGCACGGGTCGCCGGGGGAGCGCCCCGCGCCGTACACGGAGGAGAGCGCCCCCGCCTCAAGCGGGTCTCCGAGCCGGGTCCCCGTGCCGTGCGCCTCGATGTAGTCGACGGTGGACGGCGCGACACCCGCCTGCCGGCAGGCCCGGATCATCACGTGTTCCTGAGCCGCCCCGCACGGCGCCATGATGCCGTTGGTGTGCCCGTCCTGGTTCACGGCGCTGCCGATGACGAGCGCGAGGATCCGGTCACCGTCGCGCTGGGCGTCCGACAGCCGCTTGAGCACGACCACGCCGCAGCCCTCGCCGCGCCCGTAGCCGTCGGCCGAGGCGTCGAAGGACTTGGACCGCCCGTCGGGGGCGAGGGCTCCCGCCGTGCCGAGGGTGAGGGTCTGGCCCGGGGTGACCAGCAGGTTCACGCCGCCGGCGAGGGCGACGTCGCTCTCGCCGAGCCGCAGGCTTTGGGCGGCCAGGTGCAGCGAGACCAGCGACGCCGAGCAGGCGGTGTCGATCGCCATGCTGGGACCGCGCAGGTCCAGGGAGTAGGAGATGCGGTTGGCGACGGCGCAGGTCGCGGCGCCGATCCCGGTCCACGCCTCGATCTGGGGCAGCTCCTCAAGGAGGCGGCCTCCGTAGTCGGCGGTGCAGACCCCGACGAACACTCCGGCGTCGGTGCCGGCCAGCTCGTGCGGCGGCAGGCCGGCGTTCTCCAGGGCCTCCCACGCGGTCTCCATCAGGATCCGCTGCTGCGGGTCCATCAGCTCGGCCTCGCGGGGCGACAGGCCGAAGAACTCCGCGTCGAAGCCCTCGATGTCGTCAAGGAAGCTACCGTGCCGTACGGCGTCGCGCAGCGAGGCGGCGTGTTCGGGGCTTCGGTTCTCGTAGTGACGCCAGCGTTCGGCGGGCAGCGGCCCGGTCGTGTTCCGGCCGGCACGCAGCAGGTCCCAGAACTCGTCCGGTGAGCGGGCGTCGCCGGGAAGGCGACATCCGATCCCGATCACCGCCACTGGTTCCACCTGGACTCCGCGCGGACTGTCGGCCATCTGTGTTCTTTTCCCTTCGGTTCAGACCCACTGAGGATTGTCGATGATCTTGATTACGGCGCTGGAGACGGTCACCCCCGGCCCGGTGCCGAGCATCAGCACGTGGTCGCCGGGACCCAGCTGCCCGGTCAGGAGCAGGTGGTCGAGGGAGAGGACCTGGTCGCCGGCCCCACAGTGACCGATGGTGCGGCCGTAATCCCAGGTCGAGCGGGACATGGGCAGGTCGAGCATGGCCATGCACCGCTGTTCGACGATCTCTTCCGAGTAGTTCATGAACGCCACCCGGGTGAGATCGCCGGCCTCGATCCCGCTCTCGGCCAGCGCGCGCTCGACGATCTCCATCAACGCCCGCTGGATCTTGAACAGCGCCGTGGTGGCCTCGCCCTTGGGCATGACCTGCTGCCGGAACTGCTCGTTCCTGGCGGCGAAGCTCATCCGGCGCCCGACCGTGACGCCCGGGGGGAAGAGGGGCTCGCTGCCCCGGTGGAGTTCCTCGGCCTCGGCCACCGTCGTCGTGCAGACCGACGTCAGGCGCGCGAAACCCGTTCCCTTGGTGAGCACGAGGGCGGCGGCGGCGTCCCCGCCGATGTAGCCGGGGCCCATCCGCCACCGGTCCATCAGCGGGGTGCCGTAGTTGTCGGCGGCGACCAGCAGGGCGGCCTGCCTGCCGGGTGCGGCGTCCAGGTGACCGGCCGCGAGCTCCAGGGCGATGAACATCCCGTTGCAGCCCTGCCGGATCTCGGTGGCCAGGACGTCCCCGCCGACGAGATGACGCTGCAGGTAGGAGTGCGGGGGCCAGCCGTCGGGCCCCTGATGCCACGTCGAGGCGTACAGGAGGAGATCCAGGTCGCCCGGCGCCCGCCCGCTGCGCTTGAGCGCGCTCCGCGCCGCGTGCAGGGCCATCTCCGGAGCCGGTACGTCACCGGCCACCACCGCTCCGGCCAGGTTGTGCAACTCGGCCTCCTGCGCCGGATACCAGCCTTTGGCGACGGCTTTCTCGACGCTGACGACGGTCCGGGGGAGGAAGGCTCCCACTCCGCTGATGTAGGTGTCCGCCAACTGCATGACTCTGCCCCTCGCCCGGCTAGACGGATTCGAGTTCTCTGACCATCGCCACGATGGTCACGACGTCCCGGAAGTTCTCCGGGTCGAGCTTCGCGGCGGGGATCGGGACGCCGACGTCCTTGCGGAGGAAGTTCAGCAGCCGCGCCGTCCGCAGGGAGTCCAGGAGACCCGACAGCAGGAGGGGGGTCGTCTCGTCGACCTTGATGTCATCGTCGTCCGAGACGAGGTTCTCCTGGATGAAGTCGACCAGCCTTCGCGAGAGTTCGGTCATGCGCGTGCCCCTGTCGTGACGGGAGAGGTGGACAGGATCCTGAAGACCGCCGCGGCGACGGACGTCCCCGAGCCGAACCCGACCATGAGCAGGTGGTCGCCGGCCACGAGCCCGCCGGTCGCGAGGAGATGCTCGAAGGCGATGAACTGGTCCACCGCGCCGCAGTGGCCCACGCGCCTTCCGTAGTCCCAGGTCGTCTGGTCCTCCTCGATGCCCAGCCAGGACATCTGCCCGTCCAGGTCCTCGCGGCGGCCGTGCGGCAACGCCACCCGCGTGATGTCGGAGAGTTCGATCCCCGCCTCGTCCAGGGTCTTCTCGACCTGCTGCATCATCGTTTTCTGGATCGTGAGGTGGATCCCGGTTCCCTGGGCCTTGAGCAGCCGCAGGCGGAACTCCTCGTGCCGGTCTCCGAAGCTCAGCCCTCTGCCGACGGTGGCGTCCGGGGGGAACAGGGGGTAGGCGCCGTCGTTGACCGCGTCGGCCTCCGGGATCACCGTCGCGTTCACCGAGAGGAGCTCGGCCATGCCGTGCCCCTTGCCGAGGAGGAGGGCGGCCGCGGCGTCGCCGATCAGCGCCCCGGGGGTCATCCGCCAGCGGTCCACCAGCGGGGTGCCGTGGTTGTCGGAGGAGACGACCATCGCCGTCTCTCGGCCCGCGTCGGCCTGCAGATAGCTCGCCGCCAGTTCGAGCGAGCTGATCATCCCCACGCAGCCGCTCCGGATCTCGAACGCCGGCACGTTCCCGCCGAGGAGGTGCATCTGCAGGTAGTGCTGGGGCTGCCAGCCGTTCGGGCCCTGGTGCCAGACCGACGGGTAGAGAAGAAGGTCGAGGTCGCGCGGGGAGGACTCCCCCCAGCGGTCGTACGCGTCCAGGACCGCGAGCCGCGCCATCTCGGGCGCGGGCATGTCACCGGCCACCGCCGCGCCGATCTGCCGGAACCTCTCGACCTCCTCGGCCGGGTACCAGCCCTCACGAACCGCCTGCTCGACGCTCACACTGTCAGGCACATAAACGCCGAGACTCCTGACGAATATGTTGGATGTACGCACACGTCCCCTAACTCATCGGTGATCCCGGACAACGGCCCTCAGGCAATGGAAGGCGGCTTACCCGATTTATTTCGGGTCACGGGATATCAAGCGACCCCCGGCCGGCCAATGAAAACAACGGAAATGGTCCGGCGGCCGTCGGAGGCAACAATAGGGGCGGACCGTTGGGGAAAGCAATATGAACGCGAACGACCGGTCGGTGACATTCCGTGATCGGGCTCCGACGGAATGTACTCGACCCTGGAAATGCGATTTTCCGCTCCAGGCTGCGGTTTCCCCGAATGTAATGCCCGGGAACCTGGACGAGAAGAGAACGGTGCCGGGCCGTCGCCGTTCGGTTCGGGCCCGGCGCGTCGTCTCAGGCTGGCACTCTCGTGCAGGCGATGTTGTTGAGTTTGAACTGGGCCGGAATGCCGTTCGTCCCGGTGGCGGTCGCCGAGAAACCGAAGCTCTGACTGGAGCTGGGGCCGATATAGGAGTTATGGCCGACGTCGCGGGCCGTCACCTGGGTGCCGGCCTGGGTCGCCGTGGCGTTCCAGGCGCTCGTGATCTGCTGGTTGCCCGGCCAGGTCCACGTCAAAGTCCAGCCCTCGATGGGGGTCGTGCCGGTGTTCCTGATGGTCACGCTGCCGTTGAAGGCGCCGTTCCAGGTGCCGGTGGCGTAGGTGACCTCGCAGGAGGTGCCCATCTTGAGCCCGCCGCGCAGGAAGGTCGCGAAGTTGGCCCAGGTGGGGTTCAACGTGCCGGTGCTGACGGTCTCGCCGCAGTTGACGGTGGTGCGGACGGTCTGCAGGCCGTGCTGGGCGGGGTCCATGATCTGGGGCATCATGTGGTCCGCGCCGGGCACCGAGATGAACGTGGCCCTGCCGCACTGAGCCTTGATCCTGTTGTAGAGCAGGACGCTCTGCCCGTGCGGTACCAGGAAGTCGGCCTGGCCGTGCAGGAACATCAGGGGCGGATCGTTGCTGTCGACGTAGGTCATCGGATTGGCCTGGGCCACCGTGGCCGGGCAGGTCTGGATCGGGCAGCCGACCAGGAGGGACTCGGGGGAGGCGGGGGAGTTGTGGTCGAGCCCGCCGGTCGGCAGGTTCTGCGCGTTCATCTGCAGGAAGTCGGTCGGGCTGAAGAAGGCGAGCCCTGCCTGCACGGCGCTGGAGACGCCGGTCGTGCCGACGGTGCCCTCCAGCGCGGCCACGCCGCCGGAGAAGGTGGCCATCTCCGTCAGCCAGCCGCCCGAGGAGTCGCCCATGATCGCGAAGCGATTGGGGTCGATCTGGTAGGTGGAGGCGTTCGCGCGCAGCCAGCGGATGGCCGCCTTGATGTCGTGCACCTGGGCGGGGAAGATCGCTTGGGCGCTGGACCGGACGCTGACGCCGGCCACGGCGAAGCCCAGGGGGGTGAAGATGTCCGCGATCGCGTCCGCGCCGGTCTTGCCGTCGTCGCTCGTCCATGCCGAGCCGGTGTGCCAGATCAGCAGGGGCCGGGGCGTGATGCCGGTGGAGGGCAGGTAGAGGTCCAGCAGATGCCCACTGCTGCCGGCCGGTTGTGCGGGTGCGTAGGCGATGTTGGTGATCACCTGGGTGGCGTGAGCCGGTGGCGCGAAGAGTGCTGACACGCCGAGGGCGGCCAGCATGGTCATCGCCATGCCGGCTATCACGGCCGTGCGGATTCGAGCTTGCATGGTACGACTCCGGTTGGTCGGATGCTCGCCGCTTCCCCTCGGTGACCGTCCGTGTCTCCTGCCGCGCCGTCGCGACCTCGATCAGCAGGTCGACCGTAGCGCCTGCGAGAACAACGTCCTGTTCGAGTGTCGCGGCTCACATCGATATGGGCGGGGAGACGATATGGCACGTAAGTGACGATGGTCAAAGTTTTTTTTACACCGTTCCAATGGAACAGTAATAGAGGGTATAAATCGTACTTTACGGATCACATAGTGCGAAGGCGGTCCAGATCATCCATGGCATGCACGGGCGGTCGGATACGCGCCCGCGAGGCCTTTCAGGGCCGCCACGTCAGGAATTGGACAGCGACCGGAGCCTTCGAGAACAGGTGGCATGGGATTCACCGGCGGTAAACATCCACGAAACATTCGTGGTCCGCGACAAGGCCGATGAAAGTTTCATCTCCCTTCCGCGAATGATTTCGAACGTGACGATCTTCCCTGGCGTGGAGTGAGTGATAATGTTCCCCTTCATGATCTCCCCAGTCTCAGGAGGACGAATGCGAAAGGTACGTGCTGTTCTCGTCTCGACCGTCATGGTCCTCGGAGTTTCACTGACGACCGGCGCCACCCCGGCACACGCCGAAAGGCTGGCCGGTGTCTTCGCGGAACACGCGGAGTGTGAGCGGATCGGAACCCGTGGCGTCACCGAGGACTGGTGGGAGGACTATTCCTGCGAGTGGAGGAGCCTGTACCGCTACTACTTCCTGTACGCGTGACCCCGTGAGACGCACGCACCCCCGGCTCCGAGAGGTCGAATCGGGGGGCGTGCTCATGATCCGCGGGTCGTGGGGCCGAGTCCCGCCCGCCCGGTGCGAGGGTGACCGCCGGGTGTCGTCCGCGTGATCGGGTGCCTGCGGACCGGTGTAGGTCCTGAGGACCGGGGCCGGTGGAGGCGCGGGGAGTGCGAAACCTTCAAAAAGCCGCTCGAAGAGTGAGAAAGTGACGGTCAACCAGGTTGTAAGCGGGCTTCGAAGAATGGCAGCCATGAAGAACCTCCCCCCACGCCTTGCCGCACCTGCCCGGTACGGTGCCTTCTTCGTCCTCGCCCTGATGACGTTCACCGGCTGCGGCCTCACCGGCGACCAGACCGAGGGCGACGCGGCCGCCCCCGTGCAGGTGACGAGCGACGCGACCACCACGCCCGTCCAGAGCGACCCCCCGGCCCAGGCGGAAAGCACGCCCGAGCAGGCGGAGACCGTCGAGCAGGACCGGCCTTCGGCGGCCGTCGAGCCGGGCGGCACCCTCGTCGACGGCAGCACGGTCTCGGCCGAGCTGACCCGTGCGGGGGAGCGGCACAGGTTCACGGTGGACCTGGGCGACGCCAGGGAGTTCTACGTCGCCGACATGGAGGGTGACGACATCCAGTTCCAGGTGTTCTCCGACGTCGACGACGAGCCCCTGACCTCGGCCAGCGTCAGTTTCAGCGCGGGTACGTCGCTCAGCAACAAGCTGACCAAGGCGGGGGGCCACCGGCTGGAGGTCTGGGGCAACACCAACGTGATCGGGGCGTACAGCTTCCGGATCGCGACCGTGAAGGTCCGCACGTTCCCCGCGACGATCGGCCTGAAGATCGGTGAGGGCAGCCCCGAGGGGGCGGGGTCGCTGGACGTACCCGGACGGATCGACCGCTTCGAGTTCGACGCCGACGGCGCCAAGGCCATCAAGGTCATCGCGGGAGGCGGGCCGTGCACCTCCATCGACATCGAGCTCTACGACGCGGCGGAGAAGAGCCTCGCCGATCCCCGGCAGCCCTACCCGCTGTGCGGCAACGAGTTCGAGATGCCGCTGTCGAGCGGGGACGGACGTTACGCGCTGGTCGTCAGATCGCCCGCGGCGAAGGCCGGCTCGTACTCCTTCCAGATCGTGCGCGCCGGCTGAACGACGGCAAACGAAGCGGGCGCTCCGGAAGGGACGAGGGCAGGGCGAGCCGAGGACAGCCGAGGACAGGGCCGACCGAGCGGTGCGGGCCCGGACATCCCGGAGGGGGCGGTCAGGAGCGACGCAGGCTCCCGCGGTATTCCAGCGCGCCCCCGCCCTCCTGCTTCACGCAGTCCAACGTCTGGGGATCCTGCAGCGTGAGGGTCATGTCCCCGCTCACGCACTGGTCGCGCTGTGCGACGTTCAGTACGAGCACCGTGTCGCTCCGCACGCGGGTGAGTGTGGCCTGCTGCTCGCAGTCACCGGACAGCCAGGTCCCGGTGGCCCCTCCCCGGGGCAGGGTGATCGTGACGCCGACGGCGCGCTCGCGATCGTCCTGCGAGACGACCTGCCCCGCCCAGGTTCCCGCGAAGGCCGGCGGGATGCCCGCCCCGGGAGCCGGGGGCGGCGTCGAGGCCGGCCCGGAGGCCGGTGCCCGGTCGGCGGTTCCTTCGGATCCGGAGGCCGGTGCCCGGTCGAGGGTATCGCCGGCCCCGGAGGTCGCTGCCGGGCCGGCCGTCCCCTCGGATCCGCCCCGGGGCGTCGCCCCGCTCGCGGTGGAACCTCCGATCGTCCCCGTCGCGTACAGCACGCCGGCCGTCGCCAGACCCGCGAGGACGACGGCGGCCACCGGGACGGCCACGTTCCTCACCCGCCGCGTGGCCCGCTCGCCGTAAGGCGGCGCGTGGACCCTGGTGTCACGGCCCGCCGCACCGGCGCCCCCCGGAGGCAGGGGCGCCGTGTCCCGTACGGGGCCGGCCGGTTCGGTGAGCGTGGGGTGGGCTTCTGGGCGGGCGACCGGTGGCGGCCCGGTCTCGACGGGACGGGGCCGGTCGCTCGGGGCGCGATCCGCCCAGTCGGCGGGGACGTACGCGCTGGGGACCGGGCCGACGTCGGGGACCGTGACGGTGGAGGCTCCGGGGTCGACCAGGCGCACCAGAAGCGACCGGGCCGAGGGACGCGTCCCGGGATCCTTGGACAGGCAGGCGGCCAGGATCTCACGCAGGCCCCGGGGAGCGCCGGAAAGGTCGGGTTCCTGGTTGATGATGCGGTTGAAGACCGCGGCGACGGTGTCGTTGCCGAACGGCGCCCTGCCGGTCGCGGCGTAGAGCATGGTCGAGGCCCAGGCGAACACGTCGGCCGCGGGTGAACCGTGCACTCCCATGAGCTGTTCGGGAGCCATGTAGGGCGGGGTGCCCGACATCGTCAGGGACGCCGTGTCGGCGTCGAGCGGCAGGGCGATACCGAAGTCGACCACGCGCGGCCCGTCGGGGCCGAGAAGCACGTTGGCCGGCTTGAAGTCCCGGTGAACCACCCCCGCGCCGTGGATGGCCGCGAGGGCGGAGGCCGTGCCGACGGCGAGCCGTTCGAGGTCACCGTCGCGCAGGGGGCCGCCGTCGCGCACCCGTTCCTGCAGCGAGGGGCCCGCCACGAACTCGCTCACCACGTAGGGGTCCGGCCGGTCGAGCTCCGCCGCGAGCACCCGGGCCGTGCAGAAGGGGGCCACCCGGCGAGCCGACTCCAACTCCCTGGCGAGCCGGCGGCGGATGCCGGGATTCGTGCCGCCCTTGAGGACCTTGATCGCGACACGGTCGCCCGAGGCGCTCCACCCCTCGTAGACGATGCCCTGACCGCCCTCGCCAAGGCGCCCCACGACCTGGAACGCCCCCAGAGTTCGGGGGTCATCCGGTTCCAGCGGGCCAGCGGCCATGAGCTCCTCCAAGCACGTCGGCGCGGGTCCCCAGCGTAACGACGGCGGTGTCCGGGCCGCCACGGTCGCGGGGGCGTGGACGGGGGGATCGCACGTCTGCGGGGTGGCGACGGGTCGTGGCACATCTCGATCGTCATCCGCCGAGGGCCCCGGCGAACCCCGCCTGGGTCCCGCCTGTCCCCTCCGCGCGTCGCCGTACGGGCAGCTGGTTTGCCGCACCTCTCGCGGGGCAGGCGGCCGAAGGCCGGAAACGTCGTTTCCGATCACCGCCGACGGTCAGGGAGGTGCGATCCCCATGAGCGCGCACACACTGTCGGTCGCGTTCAGCTGGGTCCTTCTGGGAGTCGGATGCGTGATGGCCGCGCACGGTGTTCGCGTGCTGCTGAAGGGCCGGGTTCCGCTGGTGGTTTCCAGACGGGGCGGGGTGCTGCGGGTGAGGCCGTACGCGTGGTCGCTGCTGTTCTTCGCGCTGTTCGCCGTCTCGACGGCGTCGCCCCGGCTGCTGGATCGGACCGACGAACTGTCGCTGACCTTGTTCACCCTGCTCGCGCTCGCCTTCGCGGTGGTGGCGCTCACCCTGATGGCGAAGGCGAAGAGGGTGCTGGAGTCCACGACCTCGCGCGACCGGAAAACCTGAGAACGCCTCGCCGGCACTCTGACGGCCGTAGGTGTGACCGGCCGGGACGAGACCGGCTCCGTCCTGGCGGTCGTCGACCCCGACGGGAGTGCCGGCTCGCGAGCGGCGCGTCCCGGTCCCGGTTCCCCCCGTTGGAGCCGGGACCGGGACGCTCAGCCGGTCGCGAGGTGCTCGGCTTCGTGGTGCAGTACCTCGACCAGGATCAGCTCCAGACGGAGGTCTGAATCCGTGAGGTCGTCGGACGGTGTCATCGGATACCTCCAGCCTCGCTGGTGGGGACGCCCCGCCTACCCCGGGGGTTATCCGTCATAGCAGGCCGGTATGGACGCGAAGGCGCCCGCCCGCCGTGGATCGCGATGCCCGGGGCCTCACGGGGGAGGGGCGGGCAGGCGCGGTCCGCTGGTCAGGCGGCCTAATCGATGCCCGGTTCCGCCCAGAAGACCGTTCCGGGGCCGTGCAGCTGGACGTGCCCCTGGGCGGCGGGGACGAAGACGGACTCGCCGGACCGCAGGGTGTGCCCGCCGGTCTCGACCTCGCCCTCGGTGCACAGCAGGATGCGGGGCACGCCGCCCTCCAGGGTGAGGCCGGAACCGGGGACGGCCGTACCGAGGCGGAACTCGAGGGCGGGGGTACGGTAGAGATCGCCGACCGGCTCGACCTGGAGAGCCGGAAGCGAGGGGTCGAGGACCCGCAGCAGCTCCTCCACGTCCATCGGCTTGCCGGTTAGCCCGGCGCGCAGCACGTTGTCGGAACCACCCATGATCTCCACGCCGAACCCGCTCAGGTAACAGTGCAGGACCCCGGCGCCCAGGAAGAGCGCCTCACCGGCCCGCAGCTCGTGGCGCGTCATGAACAGCGGGGCCAGACAGGCGGGGTCTTCCGGATGGATTCGCGTCAGGCGTACGACCAGCTCGTTGTCGGGACCTCCGGCGAAGGAGGCGGCCCGCGCGATGTCGGCCACGAGATCGGCTCTGTCGCCTTTGGGCCACTCCACCAGGACGCGGAGCGCGGCGGAGGCATCTCCGGCCACCAGCGGCGCGACGACGGGCTCCAACTCCGGTACGCCCAGCCCGCCGATGAGGGCCGCGGCCTCCTCGGGGGAACGGAATCCGGCCAGCGCGGTGAACGGGGTCAGCGCGCAGATCAGCTCGGGCTTGGGGAACGGGTCGACGTAGGCGCCCCGGGCGTGTCCTTGCCTGGCCTGCTCCTCGGAGGGGTGAACCTGGAGCGAGAGCGGCAGGTCCACGGCGATCAGCTTCAGCAGGTACGGCAACCGCGAGCCGAACCGCTCGACGGTCTTCCCGCCCAACTCCGTCTCAGGGGCGGCGGCCACCACCTCGGCGAGGGAGTGCCACGTTCCCTGGCGCAGCACCGACGAGGAGCCCGACGGGTGGGTGCCGAACCACATCTCCGCCTCGGGCAGCTCGGCGGGGGAGGGACGCCCGGTGAGCGTGGCGATGGCCGTGCGCGAGCCCCAGTCGTAGTTCTTCACGGGGTTGCGGAGAAGGTCGGTCATGATGCCTCCATCGGGGCGGGCGCGGCGGTGCCGGGTCGCCCACCGTCGTTCTCCGGCCGAGAGGAACGCCGTGCGGGCGTGCTGCCGGGGTCGGTCCCGCCTGCCGCGCGGGCGGCGGGGACGAAGGAGGCGTTCATGATCCTCTGTGTCCGTGTGTGTCCGTGTGTGTCCGTGAGCAGCGATCGAATGAACGTCGCTGAACGTCGATGCTACCCAAATGTGGGCCGGTGTTCCGGCCCCTCGATCCGGGAGTGAAGGCCCGCACGGGAGTTTCCTTCGGGGTGCGGGCGTGCGGTTTTCCCGGGCGCTCCCCCCGAGGCGGGCGGTATGAGGCCCGTGATGGCCGGAAGTGGCCAGATCGGCCGGTCAGCGGCCTGATGGGGGCCCACCTGGGACGATCCGTCCGCGTGATGTTGGAACGGTCCGCGGAGGGGCCGTACGCGTCTTCGCGGTGTACGGCGACGGGTTCACAAGGGGGCGGCGGTCCTGAAGACTCCGCTGGGGAGCACCCGCCGCGCGTGCCGTCCGGGGAGTCATCCTCCCCGGATGAGGCGGGGTCACGGAAGGAGAGGTGGGCATGCGTCCACTCGGCATCGAGGGTGCGTGGGTGTTCGAACCGAAGGTGTTCCCCGACGACCGGGGCAGCTTCCACGAGTGGTTTCACGAGGAGACCTTTCGTGAGGCCACCGGCCGGCCCCTGGCCCTCTCGCAGGCGAACTGCTCGGTCTCGCGCCGGGGGACGCTGCGCGGCGTGCACTTCGCCGACGTCCCGCCCAGCCAGGCTAAATACCTCAAGTGCGTCAAGGGTGCGGTTTTTGATGTGGTCGTCGACATCCGGGTTGGGTCGCCCACCTTCGGGCGGTGGGAGCCGGTGATCCTGGACGACAAGGACCACCGGGCCGTGTACGTCTCCGAAGGGCTCGGTCACGCCTTCATGGCGCTGACCGACGACGCGACCGTGGTGTACCTCTGCTCGGAGGGATACGCGCCGAGGCGTGAGCACGGGATCGATCCTCTCGACCCGGAGCTGGGGATCGACTGGCCCGCCGGAGTGACGCCGCTGTTGTCGGACAAGGACGCGACGGCCCCGACCCTCCCCGAGGCTCGGCGGCAGGGCCTGCTCCCCGTCTATGAGGAGTGCAGCCGGTTGTACGCCAGGCTTCGGGCCTGAGGAAAGGGGGGAGACGGGATGCGGCCGTCGCGGGCGAGATCGCGGGTGCGAAAGACGCCGTTCGCTCGCCCGTCACCCGGTCTCTGACGAGCGGCCCACCATGGCCGCTCGCCGGGGAGGACCGTCCCTGGGCAGCGGTGGAGGCGGCGTGCGGATGAATTCGCGGTAACGAGGTCTTTGCCGAGCGAGATTCTAGAAGCTAACGTCGGAAAAACATCGGAAACACGGCTGTACCGGATCAGCGGATGACCGGGCGCCCGTCCGGAGGTGGCATGTCGATGCCCGCACGCCCGGCGACGGTATCTCGAATGTTCCTGGCCGCGTTGACATCGGCGCCGCCGGCCAGGTGCCCGCACGCCACGCACAAGAGCGCTTGGCTCTCCCGACCCCCCTTGGCGAGATTCGCTGACGTGACGGAGCGAGATGGTGACCATGTCAGGACGGATCTTCCACGGCGAGGCCAGGCCGGTGGGCCGGGAAGCGGAGTTCCGCACACTGGTGTCCTGGCTGGAGGAGGCCGCGGAGGGCGAGGCGTCCTTGACGCTGTTGCGAGGATCCGCGGGATCGGGGAAGACCGCCCTGCTGGACGCACTTGAGCGGTATGCCCGGAGTATCGGGATAGCGATCCTGCGCGGCTCCTGCTCGCCCGCAGGGGCCCGCCTGCCCTGGAGCGGCGCGGAAAGCCTCTTCGGCGGAGTGCCGTTTCCGATGGAAAGCGGCACCGTGCCGCTGTCACACCGGTTGTTCCGGCGTGTCGGCGAGGCGGCCGCGTCGGGACCGGTGGCCGTCATGCTCGACGACACGCAGTGGTGCGACGAGGAGTCGTTGGCATGGCTGGACTTCCTGATGAACCGCGGACACCATCTGCCGCTGTTCGTCCTGCTCGCTCAGCATCGCTCCGGCCTGTCGAACGGGCGGGCGGTTCCCGGTGTCGTCGCGCGTGGGCACCGCGTCGTCGACCTTGGGCCGCTGTCCGAGGAGGACGCGGGGAGGCTGGCCCGGCGGTGCTGGGACACCGTACCGAAGGAGTCGTTCGTCCGCGTGTGCACCGGTGCTTGCCGGGGCAACCTGGCCCTGCTCGCACGGCTGTTCAAGCGCCTGAGCGAGGAGGGCGTGCCACCTGACGCCCGAGGCGAGTCCAGGGCCGCCGAACTCGGGACGGAACTTCACACCGGACATCTGCTCGCGACTCTCGACCGCCAGCCCGAATACGTGCGCGGGGTCGTGGAGGCCTCCGCGGTGCTCGGGCACTCCGACGCGGAACTGGTGGGCATGCTGGCCGGGGTCCCCGAGCCGCTGGTGGCCGCCGCGATCGAGATCCTGCGCGAGGAGGAGATCGTCGACGCGGGTCTGGCCGAGCTGAACGAGGATCATGTGCGCGCCGCGGTGCTGAGCTGCATGCCGGCCGCCGCGCTCGACCGGCGACGGGAACTGGCCGCCAGGGTGCTCAACGACGGAGGCCGTCCGGCCGAGGAGGTCAGCGCGCAACTGGCGCTGCTGCCCGGACTCCCCGAAACCTGGATGCGGGGCGTGCTCGGGGAGGGAGCACACCGTGCCGAGTCGAACGGGGCCGCGGAGGTGGCGGCGCACTACCTGGACCGGATGGTGATGGCCGATCCCGCCGACGTCGGCGCACGGGCCGAGCTCGCGCGGCTGATCGGACATGACGATCCGGCGAGAGCGTACGCGATGCTCTGCGACGGGCTGCGGGAGACGGGCGACGTGCGGGGAAGAGCACGTCTGGCGATCCAGATGGCCAGGGTCGCACCACCCCTGGGAAGGGAACCGGAGGTGGTCTCGGCGCTGAACGACATCCTGATGGAACTCGACGGTGTGATCACCGGTGACCACGAGCTGCGGATGCTGGCCGAGTCCGCGCTGTTGCTGATCGGCTGGAACCGCAGGTCCACCGCGAAGACGGTCTCGGAATGGGCGGTGATGTCGCGGACCCCGGGGGTGTCCGCCGGGGGCGGACGCGAACTGCTCGCCGGGCGGGCCATGGTCTTCGCCATGTCGGGTTTCTCGTCCCGGACCTGCCTGCCGCTCGCCCGTAAGGCGCTCAGCGGCCCGGATGAGGTCTCCTGGAGCCAGGCGACCGGTGCCGCCGCGTACGTACTCTCGCTCGCCGACGAGGTCGAGGAGGCGGTGCGGGCCATGGGCCGGGTGATCTCGCGAGGCGCGGAGCAGGGGGACACCTGGGGTCAGGTGATGGCCCTGTCCAGGCGGTCGTGGATCCTGGGTGAGGCGGGCAACCTCGACGGGGCGCTGGTGGACGCGATCAAGGCCATGAAACTGGCGGACGAGCGGCCGTGGTCGAGAAGTGTGACGGCACCGCGGACGGCCCTGGCCGCGGTGCTCGCCTGGCGGGGCGACCTCGGACAGGCCGCTTTCGTACTCGGCCAGATGGGCTCGCCGGACGTGGAGGATTATCTTCTCGACTATCCACGGGTGCTGATGACGAGGTCGTATCTGGCGGCGTCGCGAGGTGACCACGCGAGCGCGCTGTCGTCACTGACCGAGTGCGGTGCGCTGCTCGCCGATGCCGTCGTCAGGCATCCGATGTTCGTGCCGTGGTGGCTGGAGGCGGCCTGCCTCCTCGCCGAGCTGGGGCGCGGGAAGGAGGCCGAGGAGTTCGTCGAGCACGGCGAGGAACTCGCCGAGGCCTGGGGGAACGCGCCCGCCCGAGGATTCGCCCTGCTGGCGAGGGGGGCGATCGCGGAGGGAGACGCCGGGGTGGAGACGCTCACCGAGGCGGTGGAGACACTGACCGGGACTCAGGCGCGCTGGTATCTGGTCCGGGCCGAGAACCTGCTCGGCGAGGCGCTGCTGCGGATGGACGACCGCGAGGGCGCCCGCGGGCATTTCCGTCGCGCCGTACACCTGTCGGTGCGGTGCGGATTTCGCCGGCTGGCCGAGCAGGCCCGTGGCCGGCTCGTCGCCGCGGGCGGCCGGATGTACCAGGGAGCCGGCGGAGTCAAGAACGTGCTGACCACGGGAGAGGGGCGCGTCGCGGAACTCGCGGCGACCGGCGCGACCAATCAGGAGATCGCCCAAGCCCTGCGTATCACGTTGCGCACGGTCGAAAGCCATCTCACCAGTGTCTTTCGCAAGCTGGACGTGAGTGGCCGCGCGGACCTGGGATGGGCGCTGGAAACGCTTCCCACCCCCTCGCCGAATTCGTCGGCGGATTCGCGAAACACTATGCAAACGCCTAGGTATCGCCGAGGACAATCAGCAGACCTTCGCGGAGAGCAGCGACCACGCGGCGAAATCGCAGGGTGACGGATCACGGTGATCTCGGAGGGATGATCGTATCCCATCATCGCGCGACCTCGATGCAAATGATCTTTCGAGAGCAGGTGAGATCCCGGCGATGTCCATCGGCAGGAGGCGACGACGGCGATTCGCTGACAAACCAAACTACCCTGCTTCCGCGTTCGGAGGCTGGGGCGACTACAGGACCTGGGCCGAGCACCAGTTCCTCCCCAAACCCGTGGAAGAGGAGCCGGAGGAGGCGCGGGACGTCGAGGTGGACGACGGCGCGCGGGAGGATGACGCGCGGGACGTCGAGACGGGTGACGGCGCGTGGGAGGACGACGCGCGGGACACCGAGGAGGCCGTCGCCGGCGAGGAGGGGGCGTACGGCGATCCGGGGAGGTCGTGGGCGGACGCAGACGAGCACCACCATGTCGAAAGCACCCCGGACGTGGTGCCTCGTGCCGGTCCCGCACCGGCAACGGACCTGGATCCGGACTGGGCCCCTCCGTACCCGGCGCGGTACGGGCGCGAGAACTCGCGGCCGGTCGGACCACGGCCGTATGTGCTCTCGAGGGGGCGTACGCGAGGTGACACCCCGCTGCGCATGGACACGCTGATCTCGGTGACGCCGCAGGGCGCGCTGAGCGTCGACGATCCCGCGCTGTCTTCGGAGTATCGCTGGATCTGCGACATCTGCCGGGAGCCCATGGCCGTGGTCGAGATCGCGGGACGGCTCAGGATGCCGATCGGGGTGACGATCGTCCTGATCGGTGATGCGATCGGCTGGAATCTACTCAGAATGCATCCCGTCACCGAGGCCGACAACCAGCCGTCGCTCGGCATCATCACGCGCGTGCACGAAGGGTTGCGACGGCTGCCCTGACGTGGGGCGTTCACGGGCCGATCGGGGGCCGTGGCGCGTGAGGACGGCCGGTGCCCGGCGCGCGAAGGTGCCCGGAAGGGCACGGCGCGCGAAGGCGATCGAGGGCGTGTGCGGGTGCCTGCAGGGGGTCGCGGCGCGTGCGGGTGTCCGGGGAGCGCGGTGTGTGAGGGCAGGCGCGGGCGGCGCCGGCCCGTTTCCGGCCGGGCAAGACTAGGGGTTTTCCCGGTGCCGCCGCTGGTTCACTTACGGTTCGGACGACGGGCGATTCGCAGAGGTGAGCGATGACATTTCCCTCAGTGGCTGTGGTGGACCGAGACGAGCCGTCCCTTGACCGGCGCGACCCGACGGCCCGGATGTCACGGCTGTCGGATCCGGGATCGCTTGAGATCATCCACCGGCGCGAAGGCGTGGGGGTGGCGGTCGCCTACGGACGGGTCAACGGGGTGAGGGTGGTGCTCTACTGCACCGACGCCACCGTGAAGGGCGGCGCGATCGGGGTCGACGAGTGCCCGCTGATCGCCGACGCCATCGACCTCGCGGTGCGCGAACGTTGCCCGGTGATCGGAGTGTGGCACTCCGGCGGTGCGAAGCTCCACGAAGGTGTGTCGGCGATGCACGAGATCGGGGAGATGTTCGCCGCGATGGTCCGGGCCTCGGGTGAGGTCCCGCAGCTGTCCGTCGTGCTCGGCCCCGCGGCGGGCGGCGCGGCCTACGGCCCGGCGCTGACCGACATCGTGATCATGTCTGACGCCGCCCGCGTCTTCGTCACCGGTCCGGACGTCGTCAGGTCGGTTACCGGCGAGCAGATCGACATGGAGAGCCTCGGCGGGCCGGACGCGCACAGCCGGAAGTCCGGAGTGGCCCACATCGCCACGGGGTCCGAGGAGGAGGCCTTCGCCCACGCCCGCCGGCTCGTCACGCTGCTGGCGAAGCCGGGATTCGTCGACGTGGACTCGGTGCGTGAGATGAGGCCGCTGCGCGACCTGCTCCCCGACTCACCCCGGCGCGCGTACGATGTGCGCCCCCTGGTCAGGGCGATCCTGGACGAGGAGAACGGGGAGTCGGGTTTCGTCGAGTTGCAGCCCAGGTGGGCGCCGAACATGGTGATCGGGTTCGGCCGGCTCGGCGGGCGGACGGTAGGGGTGATCGCGAACAATCCGCTGCGCAAGGGCGGTTGCCTCGACTCGCTGTCTTCGGACAAGACGTCAAGGTTCGTTCGGATGTGTGACGCGTTCGGCGTGCCCCTGCTCGTGCTGGTCGACGTCCCCGGCTACCTGCCCGGCGTCGGGCAGGAGTGGGAGGGGGTGGTCCGCCGGGGGGCGAAGCTGCTGCACGCGTTCGCCGAGGCGAGCGTTCCACGGGTCACGCTGGTCACGCGCAAGTCCTACGGTGGCGCCTACATCGCGATGAACTCCCGGTCGCTCGGTGCCACCGCCGTGTTCGCGTGGCCGGAGGCCGAGGTGGCGATCATGGGTGCGAAGGCGGCGGTGGAGATCCTGCACCGCAAGAAGCTCGCCGCCGTGGCACAGCACGAGCGTGAGGAGCTGCTGGCCGGCCTGGCGGCGGAGCACGAGAGGATCGCGGGGGGCGTGGCCAGGGCGGTGAGCATCGGCGTCGTCGACGAGGTGATCGACCCGGCGCACACCCGGCTGCGGCTCGGCGAGGCCCTGGCCGCCGCTCCGGCACGCCGGGGCCGCCACACCAACATCCCCCTGTAGACGTCAGGCCGCGGGCGCGCCGGCGCCTCTGCGGGGCGGGAGGCCGACCGCTGTCGCCGTGCCCCTGCCCGTCTGCTCCTCCTTCGAAAAGGGGCCGGCTTCTCCCCCGGAGGGCGGCCCTGTCTCTCCGGCCCTCGGCAGGAGGGGCGGTCAGGCCGTCGAACACAGATAAATAAAGACAATCACAGGTAAATCCAAGGCAAATGGTTGTAAACCAACATTACTGTGATTAAGGTCTCCTCAGTAGGCGATCGGAGTGCTTGAGATCAGGCGCATGTGTCGTCGATTCGAGGTGCGAAATGTTCAGCGATACTGGACACAGAGTCGAAGCCAAGATCACGGACGGATCGGTCGGGCTGAACGGCGAGGTTCCCGCGCCCGTCAGTGGCGCTGACACGACCGTGGCAAAGGCCGCGAGCCTGCTCCGGAGGGCTTCGGTCCCCTCTCCCGCCGCGGCGGGCCCCGGCGGGCGGTCGGAGACGGTCTCGCGGGCCGTTGGCGATGAGCCGGTGTCGTGCGCATGGCGCTAGCGAAGAAGAAAGCCGCGACGCACGGGTCGGCACGCGCCCGGTCGGTGCGTGCCGTCGAGCGAGGCGCTCGCTGGAGGGATGCCGCACCGGAGTTCCTGGCCGAGAGGGAAGGTCAGACGAGCCTGCTGGGCAAGCAGGTGGCGATGCTCCGGCGCGGTCGGCCGGGGATGGTGACCGTACGCGGGGCGCCGGGCACGGGAAGGAGCGCGCTGCTCAGGGCGGTCGTCGCCCACGCGAGGAAGGCGGGACTGCTCGCCGTCCTCGCCCGCTGCTCGCCCGCCGAGGCCGATCTCCGCTACAACGTGGTCTCGCAGATCGCCGCCGGGCTGGCCGGCGCAGGGTATCCGGCCTTGGCGCGGCGGCTGTGGGCGGAGGAGCAGCCGGCCACGACCTTGATTCCCGCGCTGTGCGGGGAGTTCGTGGCGCTCGCGGGAAAGCGTCCGTTGCTGATCGCCCTGGACGACGCCCGGTGGGCGGACGAGGAATCGAAGGCATGGCTGGCGGCCATGAAACACCGGCTGCGATATGCGCCGATTCTCCTGGTCCAGGCTGGAACGCCCGGCGAAGACTGTGCCGTCGAACCGGTCACCGAGCCCGGGCCGGTCTCCAGCAGCGTGATCCACGTGCCGCCGCTGCGCGAGCACGGGGTCTGGGAGGTGATCGTCTCTCGGTACGCCGGGCCCGTCGACGGGGCGTTCGTGACCGCCGCCGCCGAGGCCACGGGCGGCAACCCGGCGGCCCTGGTCGCCGTGCTCGACCATTTCGTGTGCGCCTCCCTGCCGCCCGTCGCGCGGTATATCCCGGCCCTGCTGGAGCGGGCCGCCGAGGTGAGCGGCGACCAGGTGGCGAGGAGCATCTCCCGTCTGCCCGCGGACGCGCTCGCGCTGTTGCTCGCGACAGCCGTCTGCGAGGGCGGCCTCGACGTCGACCTGCTCGCCTCGCTGGCGCCGCCGAGGACGGTCTCCTTCGAGCAGGCACTGGCCGTCCTCGTATGCCTGGGGCTGGTGACCGGGGGGAGGACCCCCTCGCCGGCGAGCCCTCTCATCGCCGACAAGGCGCTGGCCCGGATGGAGATCGGAGAGCGGCAGGCACTGGCGATGCGTGCCGTCGAACTCGGGTACCGGGCGGCGATCCCGGAGGAACGGCTCGCCCGGTTGCTGCTCAACACGCGGCCGGTCGGTGCCGAATGGGTGGTGAGCCTCCTGAGCCGGGTGGCCACGCAGCGTCGCCTCGACGGGGATCACGAGGGTGCCGTGGCCCTGCTCGGCCGGGCGCTCAGGGAACCGGTGGGGGACGAGCAGCGACAACGGCTGCTCATCGAGCTGGCGATGATGGAGGCGGACCACAGCTCGGAGACGAGCGACAGGCGGCTGCAGCAGGTGTTGCTGAACAGCGGGACCGAGGTGTCGGTCAGGACACTCGTCCGGGCGGCCGATCTGCTCGGCTCGCGGGGCGACACGCCCGCCACGTACCGCGCCGTCGCGACGGCCTACGCGCGAAGGCAGGCGGGGGGAGCCGACCTCGAACCGCTGGCGGCCGTCGGCTGGCTCGCGGAGAACGACTGCGCGGCCGGCGATTCCGTGCTGCCCGTGCACTCGTTCCCCGAACCGTCCGACGAGCCGGGAGACCCCGTGCGGGCCGGCGTCGCGGCCTGGATGCTCGCCGCCAGGGGTGAGCGCCTGCCACGGGCGCGGGAGCTGGCCAGGGCGGCCTTCCAGGTGAGGGGTGAGGAACAGCCGTTCGGCCCCAGGATCTGCGCGGCGAGGGCGCTGCTCCTGGCCGACGAGGTCGCCGAGGCGGTGATCGGGCTGGACGAGGTCCTGGCCGACGCCCGGCGCTGCGGCGCACGGGCACCGGCCGCGCTGGCGCTGATCCACCGTGGCCGATGCGAGATGCGGCGGGGAAACCTCGGGCAGGCGGTGTACGACTTCGAGGCGGCACTGGCGGAGTTGCCGCTCACCTCGTGGCATCCGCGGATGGTCCCCTTCCTCGTCGCGAGGGAGGCATACCTGCACCTCGCCGGCCGGTCCGTGGAGAAGGCCGAGCAGTCGCTGGCTTTCGAGTTCCCCCCGGGAGCGGACCAGGGCGTGGCCTGGGCGGCACTGCTGTACGTGCGTGCCAGGGTGCACATGGAGCTGGCGGACCCCGAGAGCGCGCTGCGCGACATCAACGAGTGCGGGCGCGTGCTTCTGGCCAGCGGCTGGACGAACCCCGCGGTGCTGTCATGGCGATCGGTGGCCGCCGCGGCGAACAGCGCGTGCGGCAACACCGAGGCCGCCAGGCGGCTGGCGTCGGAGGGGTTGGAGCGGGCGAGGCAGTGGGGTGCCCCCAGCGCGCTGGTCGTCGCGCGACTGTGCGCGGCACAGGTGCTGGACGGTTCCGAGGCGCCGAGCGACCTCGAACACGACGTGCGAACCTCGCGGGAACCGGCGTCGTACGGCCGCCACGCGACGGTGTCGGCCGAGCTCGCCGCGGCGTCACCGGCGGTGAGGGGATACGCCGTGACCCCGAGCCGGCCGGAGGCGACGGTGAGAATCGACACACGTGCCGCTAGACTCACCGAACGGTCCGAGCGCCCTGCCGCGGAAGTTGTCGCGGAAGGGCCGTCGGCGCTGAACGAAACGAGGTACCCACTGACCGCCAATGAGGAACGGGTCGCGGGGCTGGCCGCCGCGGGTCACTCGAACGCCTACATCGCGAGCGTCCTGTCGGTGAGCGTCCGGACGGTGGAGCTGCGGCTGACCACGATCTATCGCAAGCTCGCGGTCACCAACCGCAACGAGCTCGCCTCGCTCCTCGCCTCGATCCCGGCACCGCGGAACATGGGTGACTGAATCCATGCTGCTGGAACGGGAAAAGGAGCTGGCACGGGCGGAGCAGGCGGTCCACGCGGCCGTGGCGGGCAACGGGTCCATGATGGCGGTCATCGGCCCGCCCGGCGTCGGCAAGTCGGCACTGTTGCGCGCCCTGGCCGACACGGCCGCCCCGCACGCGCGGGTCCTGCGCGCCGGAGGCACGCTCCTGGAACAGGACTTCGCGTTCGGCGTCGTCCAGCAGCTGTTCGAGCCGATCCTGGCCGGGGCGGAGAAGGATCGCCGGGATGCCTGGTTCCAGGGCACGGCGAGCCTGGTGCAGGGGATGCTCTTCGGTGAGTCGCGCGCGGTCGGGCCGAACCGGTCGCTCAGGCAGGAATCGGTCCTGCAGGGGCTGAACTCGCTGATCGCCAACCTCAGCGAGGACAGCGAGAACAAGGCGCTGCTGGTGCTGGTCGACGACCTCCAGTGGGCGGACGCGCCGTCCCTGCGCTGGCTGGCGTACCTCGCCAGGCGGCTGGACGGCACGCGGGTTCTGGTCGCCGGAGCCTTCTCCGAGGAGTGCGCGGCCTCCGACCCGATGCTGCTCAGGGAGATCACCTCCTCGGGAGCTCGTACGCTGCATCTCAGGCCGCTCTCCGTCGGGGGAGTGCGCAGGCTGATCGGCGAGGAGTTCGGAGAGTCCTGCGACCTCGAATTCGCCCGAGCCTGTCACGCGGTGTCCGGCGGGAACCCCGCTTTGCTGGCCGCGATGCTGCACAGGTTGCGCACGGCCGGCTTCCAACCGGTCGCGGCGCGGGCCGGCGAGGTTCACGCCGCGAGCCAGCCGTTCCTCCGCGACCGCCGGATGTTCTGCCTCGGCATCCAGCCCGTGCTCGTCCGGGATCTCGCGCAGGCGATGGTCGTGCTAGGAGACCTGGCGGAGCCGGAGCTGATCAGCGAGCTCGCCGGCCTGGACAGCATCGACTACAAGTCCGCGATACAGACCATGGACCGCCTGGGCCTGCTCGCCGGCGGGGAGTCGCCCCGATTCGTCCACCAGAGCGTGCGGTACGGCATCGAATCGGGCATGAGCACCGACACGCGCGCTTCGATGCACCGCCGGGCGGCGGCGCTGCTGCACACCGTCGGTCACCCGGCCGAGCACGTCGCCGACCAGCTTCTGCAGGTCACCGCCGGGTACGAGGCATGGGAGATCGGTGTCCTGCGCGCGGCCGCGGGCGCCGCGCTCGAAAGCGGAGCCGGGAGGAAGGCGGCCCGTTACATCCGGCACGCGCTGCTGGACAGGCCGCCCGACAGCGAGGTCCGGGGCCGGCTCCTGGTCGACCTGGCCGCCGCCGAGCGGGGATTCGACCTCGCGTCCTCGGTCACCCACATCTCGCAGGCCGTGCCGATGCTCACCTCGGTGACGGAGCGGGCGGAGGCGGTGCTGTGGATACCGCCCGAGATCGGCACGGTCAACCCGTTGTCGAGCGCGCTCGTCCAGGACGTGGCGCGGCAGCTCAACGAGCGCGGTTCTTCCTACGCGCACGGAGACCTCGGCCTGCGGCTGGAGGCGCGTACCCGCTGTCTTGGGATCCAGGACGCCGTGCGTCTCGGCGCGGCGGCCGATCGGCTGCGGGGGTTCGGCGCGGAGCTGCCGGTCTCCACGGGCTCCGGACGGGAGCTGCTGGCCGTGCTCGCGTACGCGGCGACGATGACCGGCGGCGTCACGGCCGCCGACATCTCCGCCCTCGCCACCCGGATCCTGGAGCGGGAGCCGCCGCGCGCGGGGCACGCCTACACCGCTCTCCCGCTGCTGGTCCAGGCACTGGTCCTCGCCGACACGGCGGCCTCGGTGTCCCCGTGGCTGGAGGCGATGCGAGAGCAGGCCCAGCGTCAGGAGCTCGAAGGGGTCATCGCGCTGGTCAACGCGGAACGGAGCATGATCCTTCGCGCGTCCGGGCATGTGGTCCAGGCCAGGAGCACCGCGCTGAGCGTGGCCGACAACGCCGGGTCCTCCTGGCCGGAGGCGAGGACGCTGTCCATCTGGACACTCGCCATGATCGCGCTTGAGACGCAGGACGTCGAGCTGGGCGAGCGGGTGGTTCGTACCAGTCCGGAGAGCGCTGACCTGCGGGTGGTCGTCGCGCATCGCATGGTGCGGGGGATGCTGGACGCGGTGCGGGGCGATCTGCCGGCCGCGCTGCACAGGTTCCTCGACAGCGGCAGGCAGCTGTCGCGCTGCGGGTGGGCGAACACGGCACTGTACCCCTGGCGCGTATGGGCCGCGGCGGTGAACCACCGGCTCGGGAGGGTGCAGGCGGCGACCGAGCTCGCCGATGAGGAGTACGCCTTCGCGCGTGCGTGGGGCGCCCCTTCGACGTACGGCCGCGCGCTGCGGCTGCGCGGCATGATCGCTCCAGGTGAGGAGGGCGTCGATCTTCTCCGCCGGGCCGTCGAGGTGCTTCGTCGGTCCGAGGATCGGATCGAGCTGTCCAGGACGCTCACGCTTCTCGGCAGAAGACTCGCGGAGGTGGGTTCCGGTGACGCGGAGGAGTTCGTCTCCGAGGGCGCGCGGGTCGCGAGGGAGCGTGGCGTGTCCTGGGCCGAGGGCGACAGGGACTCGGAACTCAACGGGCCGGTGCTGCGACTGTCCGCACCGGAACGCGGCGAGCTGACCAAGACCGAGGAGACGGTCGTCGCCTTCGTGCTGCGGGGATGGACGAACCAGCGGATCGCCGACTCGCTCGGGGTGACCCGGCGCGCGGTCGAAAAGAGCCTGACGAGCACCTATCGCAAGCTCGGGGTGAGGGGCAGGGCGGCGCTCGTCGAGGAACTGGGCGCGCGGAACGCGGGCGAATAGACGGTGTGACGGCCGCTCGGCCCGATCCCGTCCCGCGGATTTTCCCGGGCGGATTTTCCCGGGCGTCCGGCGAATCGCCGTCGGCCACCTCCGGCGGCGGTCTCAGGGGGCGTGGCCCCGATTCCCACCGCGGTCCGGTGAGGTCTCCGTAGGCCGGGCCGGCCGGATGGTCCGCCGGCCGGATGGTCCGCCGGCCGGATGCCTGAGCGGTCACTCAGCCGGCGATCGAGGAGCGAGGCCCGCGCGAAATCGTGGTTTTAGGCCGGTCGGCGGAAGTCCGTACCGGGGACACCGGCCGGCGACGGGCATCACGGTTGGCAGGTCCGGTGTGATCCGCATTGCGACGGGTAATTTCCGGAGGGCGGTGCGGTGCCGCCCGCCGGTACGCGGGGTCCGGCCCCACGCACGATATTTAGTGCGGAACGTGAACTATTTCCCCGCGCGAGGTAGTTCGGTACCGAACAAGACCGCCGCACCGCACCGCAAGGTCCGAACCGGACGCCTCACACACCACAGTCTTTTACTGTTTGTTGTGGACTTATGTTGACCTGCTTTCGGGCCGATTAATATCATGTTAATAAGTGGATTTGGTCGTTACCCCATAGTTATCGGGTCATCGTCTCGTCTGCTGGAGGAGAGGAATGGTCATCAGATGAGTATTGATATCGGCATCGCTCCGGTTGATGAGGAACGACGGCTTCGGTTAGTCGGTCAACCCGCTGACGGGGTGGACCAGTATCGTTTCTTTTTCGACCAGTCAGGGATCTGCGTGGCGAATCTCGACCACGCGACCAGGGTTATCGAGGCGAATCTCGAATTCACCAGGCAGTTCGGACGCTCCCTGGCGGACATTCGAGGACTGGCGTTCTGCGAGTTACTCCATCTGAGCGTCCGAGACAAGATGGGACAGCAGTTCACCCATCTGACGGACCACCGGCGCGCTCGCTTCGAGGAGCGGGTGATCGCCGTGCGGCCGGACCAGACCGTGCTCGGCGGTGAGCTGACCGGGATCGCACTGCACGGCGAGGCCGGCCACGTCGAGAGCGTCATGGTGGTGGTACGGCCCGACCGTGAGCAGCGTGACGACCTGCTGACCGGGAAGAAGAGGCTCCTCAGCAGCATGGAGGCGCGCGTACTCGAAGGGGTGGCCGCGGGGGTGTCGACCGTGCAGCTCGCGTCGATGCTGTACCTCAGCCGCGGCGGTGTGGAGTATCACGTGACGACGCTGCTGCGGAAGCTGAAGGCCACCAACCGCCCGGCCCTGGTCTCCAAGGCGTACTCCATGGGCATTTTCCGGCTCGGCTCCTGGCCGCCCCGGATTCTGCCCGACTTCGTCAAATAAGTCCACGTCATCGGCCTGCGGTCGCGTGGTGATCTGGATGACCGCGCCGCCGGAACGGCAAGGGAGGTTTCATCGTGACCAGTGCGAAAATTGTGCTATCCGGTGGGCCGGAGCGACTTTCCGGTCAAGGTCCCGTTCGAACCATGGTCGCTCCGGAGGAGAAGGTGAAGATTCTCTCCGGTGCGGGATACGAGCACTTCGTGCACAACGGTGAATTTATTACGGTCGACGGGGAGAACCTTCCGGTCTTCCAGTGGTCCGAGCGAACCAAAATAGCCGAGTAAACATACTCGACAACTCCTGAAGTGATCAGTGAATCGTATGCCGGATAACCGTGGTTATGCTCCCCGCCGGATCGGGAGTGGGTTTCCGTGGTTGCGGCAAATGATTCTCCGGGCAAGAAATGCCTATTTCGGTAAAATGTGGCTCTGGTGAGGTGCGGTGTGGTGGTAACGGGTAAGCTCGTCAGCTTCGATGAATTTCGTGGATTCGGTTTCATCGCCCCCGACTCGGGTGGCGAAGATGTTTTCATGCACGTCAACGACCTGAACAGCGACAAGCGTCTTCTCTCGATCGACACGAGGGTCGAATTCAGGGTCGAGAACGGTGGAAAGGGGCTGAAGGCGTCCCAGGTCCGCGTACTCGACGGGCCTGCCGCGCCGAAGGCCACCCTGTCTCCGCCGCCCTCGCCCGCCGCACCGGCACCCGTGCCGACGCCCGCCTCGATCACGTCGGCGGCGGCACCGGCACCGGCCGTCCCCGCCGCCGACCGTCAGGGCGCCGACGCCGGCTTCTGTGACGTGCTTTCCGTCGGGGAAATAACGCAGGAGATCACGGAAGCCCTGCTCGTGGCCGTGCCGACGATGACGGCGGAACAGCTTCTGGGTGTCCGCCGATGCCTCGTCGGCCTCGCCCAGGCGCACGGCTGGGTCGAGGAGTAGCGCCTCCGGCGCCGGGCCGCCGATCTTGTCAGCCGGATGGTCCGGGCGCCGGTCGCACCCTCCGCCGATGGTTCCGTAGGAGTTCGCGGTGAGCCCTCCAGTCCCTCCAGTCCCTGAAGTCCCCTAAGTTCCAGAAGTCCCAGAGATCCCTGGAATCCCGGTAATTCCTTGGTGTTTCCCGGTCTTCTTGACTCTGGTGGCAGGTCACTGTCACCGCCGATCACCTGACACCCGGAAGAACTCCCTCGGTCACGGGCCGGCGGTCCGCCGGCCCGACGGACTCGATTCCCGCTGTGGGCACGCCGTAGGCGTCTTCGCGGTCGCGACGGCGTCCGATCGGAATCTGTCCTCGGTGCTGAAAGGAAAGTGCATGTCCAGGCGCGCGCTGATCACCGGTATCACCGGTCAAGACGGCTCTTATCTGGCTGAGCATCTACTGTCCCTGGGATACCAGGTCTGGGGGTTGATCAGAGGCCAGGCGAATCCCAGGAAATCCCGTGTCAGCCGCCTTGTCAGCGATCTGTCGTTCGTCAACGGCGATCTGCTGGACGAGGGAAGCCTGGTCAGTGCGGTTGACAAGGTTCAGCCCGACGAGGTGTATAATCTCGCGGCGATCTCCTTCGTTCCGATGTCCTGGGACCAGGCCGAGCTGACCACCGAGGTCAACGGCATGGGCGTGCTCCGGATGCTGGAGGCGATCCGCCTGGTATGCGGGCTGGACAAGTCACGTGACGGCAGCAGCGGTCAGATCCGCTTCTATCAGGCGTCTTCCTCGGAGATGTTCGGCAAGGTCGCGGAGAGCCCGCAGCACGAGACGACGATCTTTCATCCGCGCAGCCCCTATGGGGTCGCGAAGACATATGGCCATTTCATCACCCGGAACTATCGCGAGTCGTTCGACATGTACGGCGTCTCCGGGATCCTGTTCAACCACGAGTCGCCGCGCCGGGGCACGGAGTTCGTGACCAGGAAGATCTCCCTGGGGGTCGCCCAGATCAAGCTCGGCCTGCAGGACAAGCTGTATCTGGGAAACCTCGACGCGGTCCGTGACTGGGGATTCGCCGGCGACTATGTCAGGGCGATGCACCTCATGCTGCAGCAGGACGTGCCCACCGACTACGTCGTGGGCACCGGGCACATGCACTCGGTGCGCGACGCCGTACAGATGGCCTTCGAGTACGTGGGGCTGGACTGGCGCGACCACGTCGTCGTCGACCCGGCGCTGGTGCGTCCCGCGGAGGTGGAGACCCTCTGCGCCGATCCGAGCCGTGCCCGGATCGAACTCGGCTGGGAGCCCACCGTGAGCTTTGAGCAGCTGATGCACATGATGGTGGAGTCCGACCTCCAGCACGCCTCACGCGAGCGGGACTTCGGAGACCTCATCCTCGCGTCGAGCTGGTGAGCTCACGGGCGTCTCTCAGGCAGAGGAGCCCGTGAGCCATAGGAAAGGCAAACCCGAATCGCTATGTGAGGCTCAGGGATGAATGAAGTGGAAGATGCCCGTCTGGGGGTTCTAGGGGCCGGGGTGATGGGCACGGGGATCGCGGTCGTGGCGATCGGCCACGGTATCCCGGTCGTGCTCGTCGACGTGTCGGAGGACAGGCTCGCCGACGCCCGGCACCGCGTCGACCTCCAACTCCGGCACGCGCGGCTCATGGGCACGGTACCGGCGAAGGGGCCGGCGGCCGACCTGACGACGACCACGGACCCCGCGGCCGTCGCCGGCGCCACCGCGGTCGTCGAGGCCGTCGTCGAGGACGCCGAGATCAAGGCGAAGGTGCTGGGCGAGACGTCACAGCTGCTCAGGGCGGGCACCCCGTTGATCTCCAACACCTCCGGCATCCCGATCGGGGAGCTGGGAAGGCTCACCGTCCGCCCGGACGAGCTGGTCGGCGTTCACTTCATGAACCCCGCCTACCTGATCACGATGGTGGAGGTGATCAGAGGCGACCTGACGAGCGACGAGACGATGACCGCGGTCACCGGACTGCTGACACGGATGGGACGCCGCGGAATCGTCGTCAGAGACGCCCCGGGATTCGTCACGAGCAGACTGCTCCACCCGATGATCAACGAGGCGGCGCGGGTCGTCGCGGCCGGTGTGACCAGCGCCGACTCGGTGGACGACCTGATGCGAGGCTGCCTCGGGCACCCCACGGGCCCCCTGCGCACGGCCGACCTGATCGGGCTGGACAACCTGGTCGACGCGCTGCGAACCCTGTGGGAGCGCACCGGCGACGCGAACTTCCAGCCCTGTGAACTCCTGCTGGAGAAGGTGGCGATGGGCCACCTTGGGCGCAAATCCGGTAAGGGCTTCTACGACTACGAGAAGGTGCTTTCGTGAACACGCACCCAGAAGAGACACTTCAGCCGACCCCCGACACCGTCCGGCGGCAGATCCTCGGCTTCCTCCAGGAGCGGATCAAAACGGAGGTCGCCGTCGACAGGGACCTGTTCGCCTCCGGGCTCGTCAACTCGATGTTCGCCATGGAGTTGGTCGTCCACCTGGAGCAGAGGTACGGCATCGCCATCCTCGGGGAGGACCTGAAGCTGGACAACTTCCGCACCGTCGAGCGGATGGCCTCCCTCGTCCTGCGGCTGCTGGACACACCGGTGGCGGACCATGCCTGAATGGCTCGCCCAGGCGCGCGAAGGGGTCACCGACCTCGTCGGTGACCAGGCGGCGGAATGGGACCTCGAAGGTCTCCTGCCCACCGAGACGCTGCGGACCCTCGGCAAGCTGGGCCTGCTCTGCGCCGAGGTGCCGCCCGAATACGGCGGTGTCGGCGCGAACAGCTCCGACAACGGCGCCCTCACCGCGCACGTGGGCAGCCTGTGCAGTTCCCTGCGCAGCGTGATGACGTCACAGGGCATGGCGGCATGGACGATCCAGCGGCTCGGTGACGCCCGCCGGCGCCAGGAGTACCTCTCGAGGCTGACCGGCGGCGAGCTGGCCGCCGTCGCCTTCAGCGAACGCGAGGCCGGCAGCGATGTGACGGCGCTGACCACCCGGATACGCGCCGACGGCGACACGGTGGTGGTCGACGGACGAAAGACGTGGACCACCGCCGCCCGCTACGCCGACCTGATCGTCGTCTTCGGACGGTACGAGGACGAGGGCGCCGCCGTCGTCGTCCCCGCGCAGGCTCCGGGGGTCACCGTACGCCCGGTGCCCAACCCCAGCGGCTGCCGGGCCGCCGGGCACGCCGACGTCGACCTCGACGCCGTACGGCTTCCCGCGAGCGCGGTGCTCGGGGGCGGCGGCCAGCAGCTCCAGCTGCTGGTCACCACCGCCCTGGCCTACGGCCGGATATCGGTGGCCTGGGGCTGCGTCGGGATCCTGCGGGCCTGCCTCGCCGCGGCGGGCTCGCACGCGGGAACCCGCAGGCAGTTCGGCCGGCCACTCGCCGAACACCAGCTCGTCGCCCGTCACCTCGCCGAGCTCATGGCGGCGGAGCAGGCGGCGACCCGGGTCTGCGAGCACGCGAGCCGATGCTGGGACGAGAGATCACCGGAGATGGTGATCGCCACGGTCCTGGCCAAGTACATCGGCTCGACCGAGGCCGCACGCGGTGCGGCGGCGGCCGTACAGGTGCTGGCGTCGGCGGGGGCGCAGGACGGCCATGTGGTGGCGCGGGCCTATCGGGACGCGAAGCTCATGGAACTCATCGAGGGCAGCAGCGAGATCTGCCAGCTCATTCTCGCCCAGCACGCCGTCGCACAGTCACACTGACCAAGACGAGGAGGACAGGTGCCCGACAAGACCTCGGTGGTGAAATGCCTGGTATGGGACCTGGACAACACGCTGTGGCAGGGAACTCTGCTGGAGAACGACGAGATCCGCCTGCCGGACTCCATTCGTGAACTCATCCGGGTGCTCGACTCCCGGGGCATCCTGCAGTCCGTCGCGAGCAAGAACGACCACGATCACGCCTGGGCGAAGCTTGAGGCGCTCGGTGTCGCCGAGTACTTCGTGCTGCCCCACATCGGCTGGTCGCCCAAGTCCGACTCGATCCGGCAGCTCGCGGGGGAACTGCGGTTCGCCCTCGACACGATCGCGTTCATCGACGACCAGGCCGCCGAACGGGCCGAGGTGGCGTTCCACCTTCCCGACGTACGGTGCTACTCCGCCGAACACGTCGCCGAGCTGGCCGGGCTGCCGGAGTTCAGCCCCGAGACGGTGACCGAGGACGCGAGAAGCCGGCGGCGGATGTACCAGGCGGGATTCCGCCGGCAGGCCGCGAAATCCGGCTTCACCGGTCCCGACGAGGAGTTCATCCGCTCACTGGGTCTGGTGATGCACATCGAGCACGCCACGGCCGAACACCTCGCCCGCGTCGAGGAGCTGACCCTGCGCACCAGCCAGATGAACGCCACCGGCGTGCACTACTCGCGGGAGACGCTGGAGCGGCTGCTCGACGACCCCGGGCATCGTGTCCTGGTCACCTCGTTGAGCGATCGTTTCGGGCCGCACGGGGCGGTCGGGGTCATCCTGCTGGAACTGGGCCGCAGGACCTGGCACCTGAAGCTGCTCGCCACCTCCTGCAGGGTCGTGTCCTTCGGCGCGGGCACGGTGATCCTGCGCTGGCTGATCGACCAGGCCGCCCGCGCCGACGCGCACCTGGTGGCCGACTTCCGCCGCACCGACCGCAACCGGATGATGGAGATCGCCTACCGGTTCAGCGGATTCACCGAAGGGAGGTGCCCGTGCGTCGGGAGGCTGCCCGCCTCCGGGGTGAGCGGCCTGGAACGGCTCCACCTCGTCCCCGCGCCGCAGGGCCCGCCCACCACCATGACCCTCGTCGCACACGACCTCGCGACCTCGACCGGTCCCCGGCCCTTCGATCTGCGCAGCCCCTCACCCGTCGTCTAACAGGGCGGTTCGGCCGCTCCCCGCTTGCGTACCAGGGTGATGCCGTCCGCCACCGGCAGTAACGAGATGTCCACCCGGCGGTCCTCCCGCAGGAGGGTGTTGAAACCGCGGATGGCCTCGGTGTCCGCGTCCCGCGCCGCAGGGTCGGTGACCTTGCCGAAGAACAGGGTGTTGTCCACCACGATCAGCCCGTTCTCCCTGAGCAGCGGCAGGGCGGCCTCGTAGTACTTCGGGTAGCCGGCCTTGTCCGCGTCGATGAACACGAGGTCGACCGATCCCGGCCCCTCGTCGAGGAGCAGCGCGGCGAGGGTGTCGGAGGCGTCGCCGATCCGCAGGTCGATCCGGTCGAGCACCCCCGCCCGGCGCCAGTGGGGCATTCCGACGCGGGGCCACCGCTCGGTGATGTCGCAGGTGATGACGCGTCCCTCGGGAGCGACCGCGCGGGCCAGGCACAGCGTGCTGTAGCCGGTGAAGGTGCCCACCTCCAGCACGGTCCGCGCGCCGATGAGCCGGGCGAGCAGCGTCAACAGCTGCCCCTCCTCGGCCATGACCTGCATCGCCATGCCCGCGGGCAGGGCGGCGGTCTCCTCGCGCAGGGAACGCAGGATCTCGTCCTCCCGCAGCGACATCCGCCGAACGTACTCCGACAACTCTGCTGTGACGTGCAGCTGACCGGCCATTGCGCGAGTGTACGGCCCGGCTCGCTGGTCTTTTTCCCACTCTCGGCGCCGAAGTTACTAATGATTTTCGGGGAGCGCGGAGCCGAGACTGATCCGATGTTGGCGGAGCCTGTGGACTCGACCGCGGCCGGCGTGGTCCATCCGGCGGTGCTGTGATCGCCGGACTCAGTTACGAAGCATTCGAGTCTCGGCGAGCTGATGAGTTCGTGCTGGTCGTCGAAAAGGGTTGAGCTGATGTGACTCCTCCACTCCCTGAAGGGAGCGGCTTCTCGTTAAGCCGCTTGCGCGACGTCGCGAAGGGCAAGCCCTGCCCTGAGGATGTTGGTCGCCGCGTTCACGTCGGCGTGTGCGGCATGCCCGCACGATACGCATCGGAACTCGGCTTGGGTGGGGCGGTTGTCCTTCGTGCAGTGCCCGCATCGGGCACAGGTGCGGGAGGTGTTGGCGGGGTTCACCGCGATCAGCTCTCGACCGGCGCTTTCAGCCTTGTGCGACAGGATCGTCAGGAACACCCCCCAACCCGCGTCCAGAATGCTCCGGTTAAGACCGGACTTGGCTGTCACGTTGCTGCCCGGCGCCTGGAGCGTGCCGGAGGCCGAGCGGGTCAGGTTCGCGATCCGCAGGTCCTCGCAGGCGATGACGTCGTAGGCGCCGACCAGCGCGAGGGCGGCCTTGTGCGCGCCGTCGAGGCGTTGGCGGCGGACCGTGGCGTGCAGGGCGGCGACGCGGGCCGCCGCCTTGCGGCGCCGCGTGGAGCCGCGTTTCTTGCGGGCGAGGTCGCGCTGGGCGGCGGCGAGGCGCTGGGCGGAGGCGGCCAGGTGGCGTGGGTTGGCCAGGTGCTCACCGTCGCTGGTGGTGACCAGCGACGCCACGCCCAGGTCGATCCCGACGGAGGCGCCGGTGGCGGGCAGCGCCTCGGCGGGCACATCGTCACACGACAAGATCACGTACCAGCGCGAGCCCTCCCGCTTGACACTGATCGTCTTGACGGTGCCGCGCACGGCGCGGTGCCGGTGGACGCGGAGGTGGCCGACGCCCTGGAGGCGGACGTAGGTGGCGGTGGGGTGTTCGGGCTGGGAGTCCCAGCGGCAGCCGTCGCCGTCCTTCGGCCATTCGACGGTGTCGAACCGTCCCTCGCCCTTGAAACGGGGAAAACCCGGGGTGCGCCCGGCCTTGAGGCGGGCGAAGAACGCGGCGAACGCCTTGTCCAGGCGGCGCAGGGTGGCCTGCTGGGAGGAGAACGACCACCGGCCCTGACCGTCCGCGTCCTCGGCGCGGATGTGCTTGAGGTCGGCGGACTGGTCACCGTAGCGGATGCTCACCTTCGCCTTGGCGTAGGCGGTGCGGCGGTGCTCCAGCGCGGCGTTGTACAAGGCACGGTGATCATCCAGGCACGCGGTCAACGCGACGGCCTGGCGGGCGGTGGGACGCAGCAGGAACTTGAACGACCTACGCACCACACCCCCCTCGCTCGAACCTTTGTTCCCACCGTATCGAATGCCGGAAAGAGGCGACGCGGAATGCGTGAACCCGTCAGGCCACTACACGCTCGGGTCTTAGCGGCCCTCCCGCTCCCGATTCCCCCCTCGCCTGAAGACGATGGTCCCCTCGGGAGGAACTGATGGACAACGAAGCGAAACTCCGGGAATACCTCAAGCGGGCGACCACCGATCTCCGGCGCACCCGTCAACGCGTCCACGACCTTGAGGAACAGAACCAGCAGCCGATCGCGATCATCGGGATGACCTGCCGCTACCCGGGCGGCGTGGCCTCGCCCGAGGACCTGTGGCGGCTGCTCGCCGAGGGCGGCGACCCGATATCCGAGCCGCCCGCCGACCGTGGCTGGGACCTTGACCGGCTCCGCGACGAGTACGGCGGCGCCGTACCGCCGTCGCTGTCGGGCGGTTTCCTGCGCGACGCGGCGGAGTTCGACGCCGGTTTCTTCGGCATCTCCCCCCGGGAGGCGCTGGGCATGGATCCGCAGCAGAGGCTGCTGCTCGAAGCCACCTGGGAGGCCGTCGAGAGGGCGGGCATCGACCCGATCGCGCTGCGGGGCAGCCAGACGGGCGCCTTCATCGGTGCGATGTCCCCCGACTACCGCGACACCCTGCCGCACGACATCGACGCCTTCGGGCTCACCGGTACGGCGAACAGCGTGATGTCCGGCAGGCTGTCGTACACGCTCGGCCTGGTCGGCCCGGCGGTGACGGTGGACACGGCCTGCTCGTCGTCGCTGGTCGCGCTGCACTGGGCCGCGCACTCGCTGCGGACGGGCGAGTGCACCCTCGCGCTCGCGGGCGGTGTGACGGTCATGTCGACGCCCAGCACCTTCATCGAGTTCAACCGCCAGGGCGGTCTGTCGCCCAGCGGGCGGTGCAGGGCCTACGCCGACAGCGCCGACGGCACGGGCTGGTCCGAGGGCGTGGGCGTGCTCGTGCTGGAACTGCTGTCGGACGCCCGGCGCAACGGGCACGAGGTGCTCGCGGTCATCCGTGGCTCCGCGGTGAACCAGGACGGCGCCTCCAACGGCCTGACCGCGCCGAACGGCCCCTCACAGCAGCGGGTGATCCGCGAGGCCCTGGCGAACGCGCGGCTGTCGGCGGCGGACATCGACGTGGTGGAGGGACACGGGACCGGTACGACGCTGGGCGACCCGATCGAGACCGAGGCGTTGATCTCCACGTTCGGCGAGGATCGGGAACGGCCCCTGCTGCTGGGCTCCGTGAAGTCGAACATCGGTCACACGCAGGCCGCCGCCGGCGTGGCCGGTGTGATCAAGATGGTGCTCGCGATGCGTCACGGGGTGCTGCCGAAGACACTGCACGTCGACGCCCCCTCGTCGCGGGTGGACTGGTCAGCGGGCACGCTGGAGCTGCTGACCGAGCAGCGACCCTGGCCCGAGACCGGGCAGCCGCACCGGGCGGGGGTGTCGTCCTTCGGGGTGAGCGGCACCAACGCCCACGTGGTGCTGGAGGAGGCGCCGGAGGCTGAAACGGACGCGCCCTCGGCAGGCAGGACGCCGGCGGGCGTGGTGCCCGTCCTGCTGTCCGGCCGGACCGACGAGGCGCTGCGGGCCCAGGCCGCACGCCTGCTCGCCCAGGTGGACGATGTGCCCGAGACGCCGCTGGACGACCTGGCGTTCTCACTGGCCACGACGCGGTCGGCGTTCGAGCATCGAGCGGGGGTCCTCGCCGCCGATCACGCCGAACTGCGCGCCGGGTTGACGTCGCTCGCGGACGGCGGCACCGCCGGTGTGATCAAGGGCCAGGGCAGGCAGGCCAAGCCGGCGCTGCTGTTCACCGGTCAGGGCAGCCAGCGGGCCGGGATGGGCCGGGAGCTGTATGAGCGGTTCCCGGTGTTCGCGGCGGCGTTGGACGAGGTGATCGCCGAGTTCGATCCGCTGCTGGAGGGGTCGCTGCGGGAGGTGTTGTTCGCCGAGCCGGGGTCGGCGGAGGCTGCGGCGCTGGATCGGACGGGGTGGGCGCAGCCCGCGCTGTTCGCGGTGGAGACCGCGTTGTTCCGGCTGGTGTCCTCGTGGGGGGTGCGGCCGGGCGTGCTGGCGGGACACTCGATCGGGGAGATCACGGCGGCTCATGTGGCCGGCGTGCTGTCCTTGAAGGACGCGTGTGTGCTGGTGGCGGGCCGGGCGCGGTTGATGCAGGCGCTTCCCGCCGGTGGGGCGATGGTGGCGGTGGCGGCGTCCGAGGAGCAGGTCGCCGAGCTGCTCGCGGGGCGTGAGGGTGAGGTGTCGATCGCCGCCGTGAACGGCCCTGGCTCTGTGGTGGTCTCCGGGGTGGAGGCGGCGGTGCTGGAGGTGGCCGCCGCTCTGGAGCAGCGCGGGGTGCGGACGAAGCGGTTGCGGGTGTCGCACGCCTTCCACTCACCGTTGATGGACCCGATGCTGGAGGACTTCCGGGCCGTGGCGGGGGCGCTCTCCTTCGGCCCGCCGGAGATCCCGATCGTGTCGACGCTCACCGGGCGGGCGGCGACGGCCGAGGAGCTGTGCTCGCCGGACTACTGGGTGGAGCAGGTCCGCGGGGCGGTCCGCTTCGCCGACGGCGTTCGTACGCTGCACGCCCAGGGGGTGCGGGCGTACCTGGAACTCGGCCCCGGCGGGGTGCTCACCGCGATGGCGTCCGAAACCCTCGCCGCGAGTTCGGGCTCGCGTGACGACACCGATTCGACGCCGGATTCGCACCCACGCGCCACGGACCCCGAAGGGGAGGCGGACGCGGTGCTGGTGCCGGTACTGCGCGAGGGCCGCGACGAGCGAACGGCGGTCATGTCGGCGCTGACGGCCCTGCACGTGCGGGGGGTACCGGTGGACTGGCAGGCGGTCTTCCCCGGCGCTCGCCGGGTGGAGGTGCCGACGTATGCCTTCCAGCGCGAACGGTACTGGCCGAACCCGACCTGGACCGGGGATGCCCGGGGACTGGGCCTGACGGCTGCCCGCCACCCGCTGCTGGGTGCGGTCATGGGGTTGGCCGACAGCGATGAGGCGTTGCTGACGGGTCGTGTCTCGGTGGGGTCGCATCCGTGGTTGGCCGATCATGTGGTGGGCGGGATGGTGATCTTCCCGG
>Ga0233377_1000052_pt1 | contig 80064 bp, 63 predicted proteins | sample ElkDunMinimDraft_6_FD_191540 | JGI IMG/M metagenome (GOLD analysis project Ga0233377, IMG submission 191540) | Fecal eukaryotic communites from dung pellets of Tule Elk in California, USA - Elk Dung E36 | ecosystem: Host-associated > Mammals > Digestive system > Large intestine > Fecal | place...
CACCGGCGCCCCGACGACCTCGTCCGGCGTGCCCATCTGGACGAGTTCGCCGTCGCGCATGATGAGGATGCGGTCACCGAGTTTGAGCGCCTCGCTCAGGTCGTGCGTGATGAAGATCATTGTCTTTCCGACCTCGCGGTGCAGGCGGATGACCTCGTTCTGCATGTCCCGCCTGATCAGCGGGTCGAGCGCGGAGAACGGCTCGTCGAAGAAGAGCACGTCCGGATCCACCGCCAGGGCCCTGGCCAGCCCGACGCGCTGCTGCATGCCGCCCGACAGCTGGTCGGGGTAGGAGTCCTCCGAGCCCGACAGGCCGACGAGCTCGACCATCTCCCTGGCCCGCTCGTAGCGGGCGTCCTTCCTCATGCCCCGGATCTCCAGCCCGTAGGCCACGTTGTCCAGGACCCGCCGGTGCGGCAGCAGCCCGAAGTTCTGGAAGACCATCGCGAAGCGGTGGCGGCGCAGCTCGCGCAGCCGCCGGTCGCTCGCCTCGCGGATGTCCTCGCCGTCGAACAGCACCTGTCCCGCCGTCGGTTCGACGAGCCGCGTCAGGCAGCGCACGAGGGTGGACTTGCCGGAGCCGGACAGGCCCATCACGACGAAGACCTCCTGGGGCCGCACGGTGAAGGAGACGTCGCGGACGGCGGTCACGCAGCCCGTCCTCGCCCTCAGCTCGCCGCGCGAGAGCTCCGCGAGCGGGGTCCCGACGACCCGGTCCGGACGCGGGCCGAAGACCTTCCAGAGACCTCGCACGTCGAGGACGGCCCGGTCCTCGCGTCGCGCGGCGGCCTCGGGCCGCACCTGCTGGGTCGGTGACGTCATGGTCGTGACCACCTCACGGGTCGTCTGGGGACGAGGGTCGGTCCGTCAGCTGCGGAACCACCGCTGCGGGCGGGGGCGGACGTTCTGCGACACGTGCTTGGTCTCCCGATACTCGGCCAGGCCCGTCCGGCCCGGCTCGCGGCCGATCCCCGGCCGATTGAAACCGCTCCACCGCGCCGGGAACGTGGAGGTGGGAGTCGTCGATCGAGACGGTCCCGTGCCGGTGCCGCCCGTCGACCTTCCACGAGGCATGCAGCAGCACGAACGGCCGTCCTTCCGCCACCGCATGGCCCGTTGCGTATGACGCATCGGAATGCTTAACGAGGAACAGAATCGTCCTTTTTTGTTCACGCAGTCAAGGGTTTGCGGTCCTCATTCCCGTACCAGCCCAATCGTGAGGAGACCTCGGCCGCGGCCGCCATCACCTGCCCGGCCACCTCGGGGAGCCGCTCGGGCGGCAGCCGGAAGGTCGGCCCGGACACGCTCATCGAGGCGACGACCACGCCCCCGACGTTGAAGATCGGCGCCGCCACCGCGGTCAGGCCGATCTCCAGCTCGTCGGCGGCGGTGGCGTATCCGCGTCCGCGGACCGCCTCAAGCTCCTCGCGCAGCAGCCCGGCGTCGGTGACGGTCAGGTCGGTGAACGGGCGCAGCGGCCCGGCGGTGAGCCGCTCGAACCGCTCTTCCGGGGCGTGGGCGAGCAGCACCTTGCCGTTGGACGTCGCGTGCAGCGCCACCCGCCGCCCCGCCCAGTTGTATGCCTGCAGAGCCGAGGGGCCCGCCATCTGGTCGACGTACAGGGCCTCGTCGCGATCGAGGATGGCCACGTTCACGGTCTCGCCGACCGCCGCCGCGAGCCGCTCGCCGCTGGCACGGCTCTCCCGTACCACGTCGAGCCTGACGGTCGCGGCGCCCGCGAGCCGGACGATCCCCACCCCCAGCCGGTACTTCCCCCGGTCGGCGGTCTGCTCGACGAGCTCGTGCAGCTCCAGCGTCATGACGAGCCGGAACGCCGTGGAGCGGTGGACCCCCAGCTCCGTGGCGATCTCGCTGACGCCGAGGTCACCGTGGCGGGCGAGCAGCCGCAGGACGGACAGCGCGCGGTCGACGGACTGCACCGCAGCGCCATCTCTCTCCAGCTCGTTGCTCATGACACAACTGTAAGCGGATCACGCACAGGCCCGGCCTCCCAGAGGCCCCTCACCACCGTTCACGGGAAAAGCCCTCGTCGGCGAAGACGGCCCGCGTCCACGGGACGGGGCCGCGCCCACAGAGCAGACCGCGTTCACGGGACAGGGCCGCGCGGGAGGCGACCGGCGGGCGCGAGGTCAGCGGGGGGAGCCGTCGCGGTGCCGATAGAAGCCGGCGTGCTCGGCGGCGAGCGGGGTGTTGCCCAGGATCAGGTCCGCCGCCTTCTCCGCCACCATCATGACCGGCGCGTAGATGTTGCCGTTGGTCACGTACGGCATCACCGAGGCGTCCACCACGCGCAACCCGTCGAGACCGTGGACCCGCATGGACAGCGGATCCACCACCGACATGGCGTCGACGCCCATCCTCGCGGTGCACGAGGGGTGCAGCGCGGTCTCGCCGTCCCTCGCCACCCAGTCGAGGATCTCCTCGTCGGTCTCGACCCCGGGGCCCGGCGACAGCTCGCCGGCGTTGAACGCCTCCATCGCGGGCTGGTTCAGGATGTCGCGGGCGATCCGGACGGCCTCCACCCACTCGCGCCGGTCCTGTGGCGTGGACAGGTAGTTGAAACGCAGCGCCGGGTGGGCTCGGGGATCGACGCTCTTGATCTTCACCGAGCCGCGCGAGTCGGAGTACATCGGCCCGATGTGCACCTGGTAGCCGTGCCCGCCCGCGGGCGCCGAGCCGTCGTAGCGGACCGCGATGGGCAGGAAGTGGAACATCAGATTGGGGTAGTCGACGTCGTCGTTGCTCCGGGTGAAGCCGCCCGCCTCGAAGTGGTTGGTCGCGCCGGGGCCGCTGCGCAGGAAGAGCCACCGCGCGCCGATGAGCGGCCGGTTGCGCCATTTCATCGCGGGCTGCATCGACACCGGCCGCCTGCAGCCGTACTGGATGTAGACCTCCAGGTGGTCCTGGAGGTTCTCGCCCACGCCCGGCAGGTCGTGCACGACGTCGACGCCGAGGGCGTCCAGTTCGGCGGCGTTGCCCACCCCGGAGAGCTGGAGCAGCTGCGGGGAGTTGATCGCACCGCCGCACAGGATCACCTCGCCGGCGTGGACCGTCCTGCCGTCGTACTCGACGCCGACCGCGCGCCTGCCCTCGAAGAGGATCCCGGTGACGTGCGCCCGCGTCCTGACCTCCAGGTTGGGGCGGTTCGTCACGGGGTGCAGGTAGGCGCGGGCGGCCGACAGGCGGCGCCCCCTGCTGATATTGCGGTCGAAGCGGGCGAAGCCCTCCTGGCGGTAGCCGTTGACGTCGTCGGTCAACGGGTATCCGGCCTGCTGCACCGCCTCGAAGAAGGCGCCGAACAGCGGGTTGCGCACCGGTCCGCGCTCCAGCACCAGGGGGCCGCCCCTGCCCCGCCAGGGGTCGGCGGGGTCGGCGGCCAGGCAGTTCTCCATCCGCTTGAAGTAGGGCAGGCAGTGGGCGAAGTCCCAGGTCTTCATGCCCTCGTCGGCGCCCCAGCGCTCGTAGTCCATGGGGTTGCCGCGCTGGAAGATCATCCCGTTGATGCTGCTGGAGCCGCCGAGCACCTTGCCTCTGGCGTGGTAGATCCGGCGGCCGTTCATGTGCGGCTCGGGCTCGGACTCGTACTTCCAGTCGTAGAAACGGTTCCCGATGGGGAAGGGAAGCGCGGCGGGCATGTGGATGAAGACGTCCCACGGATAGTCGGGGCGGCCCGCCTCCAGCACCAGCACCCGGTTGGCGGGGTCGGCGGAGAGCCGGTTCGCGAGGACGCTTCCCGCGGAACCGCCCCCGACGATGACGAAGTCGTACATGTCTGCCTCACCTCGTTCAAGCCAGAGGTAATTTCCAAGATTGTAGCGAATGGCGCAATAGGCTGCACGATTCGCAACGATGGCTGTTCCTCCGATGGCATTCGCTGCTTCCAGCGCTACAGTCCCGCTATGGGCAACGATCCCCTCGGCGGCCGTACCGCCGACAGCAGCGGCGGAGTCCAGTCCGTCGACCGGGCCATCACCATCCTGGAGATCCTCTCCGAGCGCCGCGAGGCCGGGGTGAGCGAGATAGCCCAGGAGATATCGGTCCACAAGTCGACGGCGTTCCGGCTGCTGGGGGCGCTGGAGTCACGCGGCCTGGTCGAGCAGGCCGAGGAGCGGGGAAAGTACCGCCTCAGCTTCGGGATCGTCCGCCTCGCGGGCGGGGTCGCCTCCCGGCTCGACCTCACCCAGCAGAGCCGCCCCGTCTGCCGCCGCCTCGCCGAGGAGATCGGCGAGACGGTCAACATCGCCGTCCTGCGCTCCCACTACGCGGTCAACCTCGACCAGGTACGCGGCCCGGCGGCGGTCACCACCCACAACTGGGTCGGTGAGCTCACCCCGTTGCACGCCACCTCCAGCGGCAAGATCCTGCTCGCCCACCTCGACGACCTGCACCGGGTCCGGTTGATCGCCGCGAGCGGGCTGAGGACGTACACCCCGAACACGATCACCTCGGCCGACGCGCTGGAGAAACAGCTTCTCCAGGCCCGCGAGCGGGGTTACGCCGTCACCGTCGAGGAGTACGAGATCGGCCTGAACGCCGTCGCCGCGCCCATCCGCTCCCACGACGGCGAGATCGTCGCCGCCGTGAGCGCGTCCGGCCCGGCCTACCGTTTCGGCGAGGCGCGGCTGCACGAGCTGGCGCCGGTCGTGATCGCCGGAGCCCTGGACATCAGCCACCGCCTGGGCCACACCGAACGGACCTGAGCCACCACGCTCCTTCCCTCCCCCGCCGCCCTCGTACGCGGGCGCCGGCGTCCCCGCGCCGATCACGGACCGTGCGCCGCAAGCGCCGTCCCCCGACCTGAAATGCGTTCGCCTCGCGGTCCTTGGGCGGATTAACGTTGTCCTCCCTCCACGCGCGGGAGAACGTGCTCCGTCCCGTGTCCGCGAGCCGGCGAACAGGAGAAGTTCACATGACCGCTCAGCTCGTAGCGCTCTGCTTCGACGCGAACGACCCGCTCCGTCTGGCGCGCTTCTGGGCCGAAGTCCTGAGCTGGGAGATCGCCGACGACTCCCGCGACGGCGTCACCCTCCTGCCGGGTGACGACACCGGGTTCGCGATCCGATGTCTGCCGACCCCGGAGAAGAAGACCCGCCAGAATCAGATGCACTTCGATCTGACGAGCACGTCCCTGGAGGACCAGCGGCGAACGGTGTCCAGGTCACTCGAACTCGGCGCGCGGCACATCGACATCGGGCAACGCCCCGAGGAGGAGCATGTGGTGCTCGCCGACCCCGAGGGCAACGAGTTCTGCGTCATCGAGCCGGGCAACGGCTTCCTCGCCGACTGCGGATTCGTCGGAGCGCTCGCGTGCGACGGTTCGCGGGAGGTCGGATACTTCTGGAGCCAGGCGCTGGGCTGGCCGCTGGTCTGGGACCAGGACCAGGAGACCGCGATCCGCTCACCGCACGGCGGGCCGAAGATCACATGGGGCGGTCCCCCGGTGGCGCCGAAGACCGGGAAGAACCGGCTGCGCTTCGACCTCGCCCCACCCGCGCATGGTGATCATCAGGCGGAGGTCGACCGTCTCGTCTTCCTGGGCGCGACCCTGATCGAGAGCGGTCCGCGCGGGAGCGGCCGGGTGCTGATGGCCGATCCCGATGGCAACGAGTTCAGCGTGTCGTCCCCGCCGGCAGCGTGACCGGCCCCGGCTGATCGGCGCCGAGCCGGTGGGGAGACCCAGATCACATTCGTCCGATGTCACAGGGAGCCGGGCTACCTCGTCTCAAGGGGTGTGACCATCGACGACCACGAAGGGGGGCACACCATGAACGCGCGACTTGACTACTTCGCCGACCCGACCGCGGGCAAGATCCTCACGCACTTCATGGCGGCGGGCAAGGCGCTCAAGGAGTCGCCGCTGCCGGCCGTCACACAGGAGCTGGTGGCGCTTCGCGTAAGCCAGATCAACAGCTGCGCCGTCTGCCTCGACATGCACGGCAAGGAGGCCGCCGCCGCCGGCGAGACCTCGGTCCGGCTGAACCTGGTCGCGGCGTGGCGGGAGGCCACGGTCTTCACCGAGGCCGAACGTGCCGCGCTGGAACTGGCGGAGGAGGGGACCAGGATCGCGGACGGGGCCGGTGGGGTCGGTGACGAGGTGTGGGAGCACGCCGCCAAGCACTACGACAGGGAGCAGCTCACCGCCCTGGTGCTCCTGATCTCCTTTATGAACGCGGCGAACCGGCTGAACGTCATCAGCCGGCAGCCGGCCGGCGACTACGAGCCCGGCCGGTTCCACTAAAGGGGCGGGGGCAGGCGTGAGCGAGGTCGAGGAGTTCGAGGAACTGCGGCCGCTGCTGTTCTCGATCGCCTATCGGATCCTGGGCAGTGTCGGCGAGGCCGAGGACGCGGTGCAGGAGACATGGCTGCGCTTCGACGGCTCGGCGACCAGGCCCACGTCGGCCAAGGCCTTTCTGTCGGCCACGGTGACGCGGATCTCCATCGACGTGCTGCGCTCGGCACGGGTGCGGCGGGAGGAGTACGTGGGTCCGTGGTTGCCCGAGCCGCTGCTGAGCGATCCGTATCAGGATCCGGCGCGGGCGGCGGAGCTGGCCGACTCGGTGTCGATGGCGGCGTTGCTGCTGCTGGAGCGGCTCAGCCCGCTGGAGCGGGCGGTCTTCGTGCTGCGGGAGGTGTTCGGCTTCGGGTTCGACGAGGTCGCCACGGCGGTGGGGCGCTCGGAGGCGGCGTGCCGGCAGCTGCTGGTGCGGGCGCGACGCCACATGGAGGCCGGGCGTCCGCGCTTCGAGGCGGCCCGCGCGGAGCGGGAGGAGCTGGCGTCACGGTTCTTCGGCGCCTTACGCGAAGGTGACGTCGCCGGTCTGCGTGAACTGCTCGCCGCCGACGTGTCGATGGTCGGCGACGGTGGCGGCAAGGCCCCGAGTCTGACCAAGGCGATCGTCGGCGCCGAGTCCGTGGCCCGGCTGCTCGCCTCCCTCTCCCCCCAGCTGGCCAGGATCGACGTGACGTTCGAGCCGCACGAGATCAATGGCGAGCCGGGCGCGATCTTCCGCGATCGGGAGGCCAAGGTGATCTACACGCTGACTCTCGACGTACTCGACGGGCGGATTCAGACGATCCGCACGGTTATCAACCCCGACAAGCTCGGGCATATGGGGCCAGTGGCGGATGCCTGGGCGCTCGTCCGCGAGGCAAAGCAGGCACGTCGGCCCACAAAATGATCACGCCGGGGAGCGGGGGCCCTCGGCGTGAAAGCCCCGGCTCCTCGGTGCGGGTGATCGGTGGCGGGCGGTGCGAGCCGTCCGCTACGCGGCGTAGGTCTCGAACTCGGCGACCTTCGGCGTGGCGGTCGAGCCGGTGATCCTAAAGGTGATCTTGCTCAGCGAGGTGGCGCTGAAGGTGATGGCGCCCGCCCCGCTGCCGGACTTCAGGACGGCGCCGTTGGCGGCGTTGACGACCTGCCAGGACCCGATGGCGCCCGTGGAGCCCGACGCCTCGCGGATGACGATCCTGGAGATCGTCCTGGCGGAACTCCACTTGATCGAGATGTCACCGGTCGACCCGGACGGCGACCAGTAGGTGCTCAGGTTGCCGTCGCGCACGTTGCCGTAGCTGGTCCCGCCGCCCTTGCTGGAGCCGTCGGAATCGGCCCCGATGCTGAGGTTGGTCCCACCCGCCGGAGGGGGCGACGGCGTGGGGGTGGGAGTGGGGTCGGTGGTCGGTGGCGGCGTCTGCGGCGAGCAGCTGCCGTCCGACACCCGCATTCCCTTGTTGGCGCCCGCCGTCTGGCTGACGATGTTCGGCACGCAGCTCGCCCCGTCGAGGCTGTAGGAGTACGGGACGCCGACGGTGGTGTTGGACTGCGGGTTGGGACCCGCGGGGTTGTTGTCGCCGCTGCGGCTGGACCAGGTCACGTTGTCGAAGATGTTGCCCGCGACCTGCCAGTAGCCGGCCTCGCTGGTGTAGAAGGTGCCCAGGACGTCCTTGGAGTTCCTGAAGTAGTTGTTCTCCACCTTCGCGCGGGCCCCGGCCCGGGAGTTGATGCCGGACTCGCGGAGGTTCACATAGGAGTTGTTGTAGATGTGGGCCACGCCGCCACGCAGCAGGGGCGTACGGGAATCGATGTTCTCGTACAGGTTGTGGTGGAAGGTGACGAAGCCGTTCGAGCGGTCGCTCTCGCTGGACCCGATGAGCCCGCCGCGGCCGGAGTTGCGCAGGGTGCTGTAGGACAGGGTCACGTACTGGGTGTCGTCCTTCATGTCGAAGAGGCCGTCGAACCCCTCGGACTCCCCGCCCGAGGCCTCCAGGGTGACGTGATCGACCCAGACGTTGCGGACGCCGCTCTCCATGCCGATGGCGTCACCGCCGTTGGACGTGGGCGAGCCCGACTTCTTCACGTTCCGGATGGTGACGTTCTGGATGATGATGTTGCGGGCCTCGCGGATGTGGATGCCCAGCTGGTCGAAGACGGCACCGTTGCCGACCCCGATGATCGTGACGTTGCTGATCTGCTTGAGCTCGATCACACCGGCGGCGGTGTTGCAGCTTCCGCCCGACACCTTGCTGGTGTTGCCGTGGTTGATGGTCCCCTCGACCTGGATGGTGATCGGGGTGCTGCTGCCGGCCCGGCCGCACAGGGCCGCGTGGATCGCGGTCCCCGTGGTGGCCCGCACCGTCTGCCCGCCCGCGCCTCCGGTGGTGCCGCCGTTGGCGGTCGCGTAACCGGTGGCGTTGCCGACCGCCGCCGACGCCTGGAACGCCGGCGAAGCCACACCGACCGCGGCTACGGTGGCCGCCGCGGCCAGCGCCGCCTGGAGTCGCAACGCGACTGCTCGTCTCATCCTCGTCTCACTTTCGTCGCCGGGTAGGGGGCCCGCGAATCCATACAGGTCGCTACGGAAAGCGCTTTCCCATCGCTTGCACCATAACGTCGGCCGTCAAAAGGCGTCAATGGCGACGGTGAAAGCTGCAACAAAGCTGCACACGCACCTGTGAGGTCGCCGGAGCCGGGGCCCGCGCCCCGCGAAATCCCGCCTCGCGGGCGCCGAGCAGGAGGGCCCGGCCCTCTCCTCCGATGCCGGGGGAGCCAAAGAGCCCCCTCTTTCCCGGATCGAATGATTCACGCTCCCCCGGAAAGCCCGGACAGTGGATATCGGACCGGAAACAATGCGCGAATCCCCCGCCATATCCTTTCCCGCCGCAGGAAACACCTCAGCGCACCGACCCGAAGTTCGAACCTGACGTAAATCTTGGTTTCGCTCGGGAAAGAAATGACGACGCCCGGATTGTCGGGAGCGGCCTGGCCCGCGAACTCCTATCGGAAAGGATTCCATTCCAGAAACCCCCTCCCTCTCGACTCCGGCCATTCGGAGACGGGATAGCGGCGAGAGCCGACCCCTCCCCCTGCCAGGGAGGAAGACCTAGTCGGACTGCCGCTTTACCGCGATCCCGCTCTCAGGTCAACCCATCCAGCACACATTTCCCAGACCCCTCCTCATCGGATTGACAGAGACCCGACAAAGCCGCCGTGCGTCAGTTAACGACAAGCCCGCAATGCTTTTACGGTCGACGAAAAACCCTCGACCCGTCGATCTGAATTTTATGTGCAATAAAAAGCGTCATCGATATTGAAAGTCCGACCACGGCGACACAAACTCGGCATTGAGAAGGCCCACCCCCCAGATCTTGGAGCCTCAATGGACCGAGCCGTAACCGGAATTCGCGGGCGCAGAAAAGCGACGTTCCGGCGCCTCACCTCCGCCGTCGTCGCGACACTCGCCGTGGCATTCCTCTGTGTGCCGTCCGCCAGCGCCCTCGCCCTGCCGACGTCAAAGGAGCTGACCGCCTTCCTCGACCTCGAATGCTTCAAGACCGACCCGTACCAGCCGCCCACCACCACGCTCACACTGCGGCACCTCAACCCGGTGCTCGGCAACCTGCCGACCGAGACCGTCACCCTCGGCCAGCGTGAGCAGCTGTGCGTCCCCGTCGCCAAGAACAACCAGGCGCCGCCGTCGCCCGCGCTCGACTTCATCAGGTTCATCGACCTGGCCTGCTACAAGATCTCCGGCACCACCGTGAACACGGGCCTGGTGCTCAGCCACCTCAACCCGCTGCTCCAGGGTCTGCCGCGCACGCAGATCTCCATGAACACCCCGCAGCAGCTGTGCGTACCGGTCATCAAGAACAACGCGGTCCCGCCCACGGAGGTGCTGTCGTTCATCCGCCACATCGACCTCAAGTGCTACGGCATCACCCCCAACATCTCGCTTAACCAGCAGCTGTCCCTGCGCCAGCTCAACCCTGTCCTGACCCCGATCATCCCCGTGCACGGCGCGCAGGTGCTCAACGCCCGCCAGCTGTGCGTCCCGGTGCAGAAGGCCGGTGACGACATCCCGCGCGAAGTGTTCAACATCGTCCGGTGGATCGACCTGGAGAAGTTCGACATCGCCACCCCGGCCCTGCCTACGGTCTCGCTGACCCTGCGGCACATCAACCCCGTCCTCGCCGGCCTCCCTGCCGAGAGGGCCGTGCTCAGCGGTGCCGCCCAGATCGCCCTGCCCGTCGCCAAGAACGGCAACTTCCCGCCGGGCTGACCCCCTTACCCGGGGTCCCTGAATGCGAAGTCCCTCCACCGGTACCGGTGGAGGGACCCCCATACGCCTCGGCCAACCGTGTGTGGGTCGGTCTTCAGGCACCGTCCGCGTCTCGGCGGAGGAGTCTGATGACGACGCTCTTGGAGGTGGGGGTGTTGGAGGTCTCCGCGACCGAGTCCAGGGGCACCAGGACGTTGGTCTCGGGGAAGTAGGCGGCGCAGCAGCCTCGGGCGGTGGGGTAGGCGACGGCGCGGAAGGCCTCGGCCCTGCGTTCGCCGTCGGGCCACTCGCTGACCAGGTCCACCATGTCACCGTCGGCCAGGCCCCGTTCGGCGAGGTCGTCGGCGTGGACGAAGACGACCCTGCGGCCGTTGCGGATGCCCCGGTAGTGGTCGTCCATGCCGTAGATCGTGGTGTTGTACTGGTCGTGGCTGCGGACCGTCTGCAGCAGCAGCCGCCCCGGCGGGACCCGCAGCACCTCCAGGGGGTTGACGGTGAAGTTCGCCTTTCCCGTCGCGGTCGGGAAGCGGCGCTCGTCGCGGGGCGCGTTGGGCAGGGCGAAGCCGTCGGGGAGGCGGGCGCGGGCGTTGAAGTCCTCGAATCCGGGGATCACCCGGGAGATGTGGTGGCGGATCACGTCGTAGTCGGCCGCGAACCGTTCCCAGGGCACGTGCGGGTCGGTGCCGAGCAGCTCCTTCGCCAGGCGGCAGACGATGTCGACCTCGGAGAGCAGGTCGCCGGAGGCGGGCGGCAGGTTGCCCCGCGAGGCGTGGACGAGGCCCATGGAGTCCTCGACCGTGACGAAGCGGCCGGCGCCGCCGTCGGGCGCGGCGTCGCGTTCGGTGCGTCCCAGGGTGGGCAGGATGAGCGCCTCCCGCCCGCACACCGCGTGGGATCGGTTCAGCTTGGTCGACACCTGCACCGTGAGCCGGGCCCGGCGCATCGCCTCCTCGGTCACCGCCGTGTCGGGGGTCGCGGCCACGAAGTTGCCGCCCATCGCGATGAAGACCTTCGCCTGCTCGGAGCGCAGGGCGCGGATCGCCTCGACGGTGTCGAAGCCGTGGTCGCGGGGCGGCTCGAAGCCGAACTCGTCGCGCAGGGCGTCGAGGAACGACGCCGGGGGCTTCTCGTTGATGCCCATGGTGCGGTCGCCCTGGACGTTGGAGTGGCCCCGGACCGGGCACACGCCCGCCCCAGGGCGGCCCACGTTGCCGCGCAGCAGCAGGAAGTTGACGACCTCCCTGATGGTGGCGACGGAGTTCTTGTGCTGGGTGAGCCCCATCGCCCAGCAGACGATGACCGACTTCGCGCCGAGCACCTCCCGCACGGCCTCCTCGACGGCCGGGCGGTCCAGCCCGGTCGCCTCCTCGACCTCGGCCCAGTCCAGGGAGCGCAGATCCTCGGCCCACTTGTCGAAGCCGTGGGTGTGGGTGTCGACGAAGTCGCGGTCGACCACGGTGCCGGGGGCGGCGTCCTCGGCTTCGAGCAGGAGCAGTGACATCGCCTGGAAGAGCGCGAGGTCGCCGTTGAGGCGGATCTGCAGGAACCGGTCGGCCAGTGTGGTGCCCTTGCCCACCAGCCCCGCGGGCCGCTGCGGGTTCTTGAAGCGGAGCAGCCCGGCCTCGGGCAGCGGGTTGACCGCGATGATCCTGGCGCCGCCGCGCTTGGCGCGTTCCAGGGCCGACAGCATGCGCGGGTGGTTGGTGCCGGGGTTCTGGCCGACCACGAAGACGAGGTCGGCCCGGTGCAGGTCCTCCAGTGAGACCGTGCCCTTGCCGATGCCTAGGGTCTCGTTGAGCGCCGAGCCGCTGGACTCGTGGCACATGTTGGAGCAGTCGGGCAGGTTGTTGGTGCCGAACCTGCGCACCAGGAGCTGGTAGGCGAACGCGGCCTCGTTCGAGGTGCGTCCCGAGGTGTAGAACAGCGCCTCGTCGGGGCTGTCGAGGGCGCGCAGCTCGCGGGCGATGATGGCGAACGCGTCGTCCCAGGTCACCGGCACGTAGTGGTCGGATCCCTCGGGCCGGTGCATCGGCTCGGTGAGCCGTCCCTGCTGGCCGAGCCAGTAGTCGGTGTGTCCGGCCAGGTCGTCCACGGTGTGCCTGGCGAAGAAGTCGCGGGTGACCCTGCGGACGGTGGCCTCCTCGGCCACCGCCTTGGCGCCGTTCTCGCAGAACTCCGCGGGGCTGCGATGCCCGCCCTCGGGCCAGGCGCAGCCCGGGCAGTCGAAGCCGGCCTTCTGGTTGATCACGGTGAGGGTGCGCAGGGTGCGGCCGATACCCATCTGGGCGTTCGCGGCCCGCAGTGACCGGGTCACCCCGGGGATACCGGCGGCCCACTCCTTCGGCGAGCCGATCTTGATTCCGTCCTCGTTGACGTCATCGCGCGGAGCCTTCCTGGCCATCCTCGCGTCCCCTTCCGGCCGACCATCCCTTTAGAGCGCACACTATAGGCGCTTGACCTGCCCTTGACCGGACCCGGCCCCCAGTCTGTCGAGCACCCAGTCGTGGAAGGCCCCGATGTGGTGCTCGCTGGGCACCAGGACCCCACCTTTAGCGTACGCCCGGGAGTTCATCGCCGGCTGGCACCTCTCGCAGGCCTCGAAGTCCTGCGCGTTGACGCGGTGGAAGAGCTCGACGGACGGGCCGAGGTCCCTGCCTGCGTCCACGACGTCGCCCACGAAGAGCCAGTCGCACTCCACGATCGTCCGGTCGGCCGCCAGCGGGAACATCCGGTGCAGGATCACGTGGTCGGGCACGAGGTTGACGAAGACCTGCGGTTTGATGGTGATCGCGTAGTAGCGGCGGTCCTGATCCTCGGCGATCCCCGGGATGCGGTCGACGCCCTCGGAGCCGTCGACGGTGAACCCCCGGATCTCCTCGCCGAACTCGGCGCCGTGACCGACGAAGGACTGCGCCGCGTACCCGTCGGCGAACTCCGGCAGCACCTCGGTGAGTTCGGGGTGGATGGTGGCGCAGTGGTAGCACTCCATGAAGTTCTCGACGATGAGCTTCCAGTTCGCCTTCACGTCGTAGACGATCCTGCGGCCCACCCGGAGGCCGGCGATGTCGTAGTTCTCGATGGATCTCTCGTCGCCCAGCCTGTGCGTCGCCTCGGCGATCACGTCCGCCTCGAACGACGGGGGCTCGTCGGCCAGGCACACCCACACGTACCCGATCCACTCGCGCACGTGCACGTTGATCAGCCCGTACTCCACCCGGTCGATGTCGGGCATCTTGGTGAGGTTCGGCGCGGCGATCAGCCTGCCGTCGAGGTCGTAGGTCCACGCGTGGTACGGGCACTGGAAGGACCGTTTGACCTCGCCGGACTCCTCGGTGCGTATCCGGGCGCCCCGGTGGCGGCACACGTTGAGGAAGGCCCGGATCGAGCCGTCCCTCGCCCGGGTGACGAGGACGCTCTCGCGGCCCACCTGGACGGTCCTGAAGGCTCCGGGTTTGCCGAGGTCGGAGGCATGGGCGACGCAGAACCACATGGTCTCGAAGACGCGGGCCTGCTCCAGGGCGAAGATGTTCTCGTCGGTGTAGTGGCCGCCCGGCAAGGTGGCGATCACGCTGGGGGGCAGGCTTCTCGCGGTCACGATCGCTCCTCTTCGCGCGGTGCTCGCTTCTTCGCGCGGCGCCCCGGCCCGCGCGGTGCTCGCTTTCTCACGCGGTGCTCGCGCGGAGGCCGGGCGGCGGGTTCGAGGGCTCGCAGGAGGGGATGACGTAGACGGTGTCGTCCTCGACCACGACCCGATGGGTGCGCAGGGGCAGTTTGGCGGGAGGAGAGTTCGGCCGTCCCGTCCGCAGGTCGAAACTCGACGAGTGCAGGGGGCACTCGATCTCGCAGCCCTCCAGCCATCCGTCGGACAGGGAGGCGTCCTGGTGGGTGCAGGTGTCGTCCACCGCGTAGAGCTCGCCGTCCTCGGTGTGGAAGACGGCGATCGGCGGGTCGACGTCGAGCCGGTGGGCCTCACCCGGTGGAAGAGCCGCGAGGGGACAGGCAGGGATCATCGCAACAAACCCCGGTTTCGTAAGGCGGAACAGGCAGCGCTATACGCAACAGCGTGACTTCCGGCAATCCCGATGTCAAGGGTCCCCCCGGGAGCTTCGGCCGGCGGGTTCGCCCTGGTGACCGGCGCGCCAGTCCGCCGTCAGGCGCAGGGCCCCGGCGGCGGGCTCACGCGTAGGCGTCGAGGCCGAGTTTGATCGCGACGACCAGCCCGCAGACGGCGGTGCCGAGCCGGAGCGCGCGGCCTGGCAGGCGGCGGGCGAGCGGCGGCCCGAGCAGGCCGCCCAGGAAGAATCCCAGCGCGAGCGGCGCCACCGCCGACCACTGCACCGGGCCGAAGAGGGCGAAGCCGATCGAGGCCACCGCGTTCGCCAGCGAGGACACGACGGACTTGATCGCGTTGACCCTGACCGGCGCCTGGTCGAGCACGGCCGAGAGCACCGCGAACATGAGGATCCCGCCGGCGGCACCGAAGTAGCCGATGTAGACCGCGACGCAGAAGAGCGCGGCCCGCGCCATCCACCCGTCCTCGCCGCCGAAGCCTCCCTCGGCCCGGGGCGGGCGGACCAGCAGCAGCGAGGCGACCGCGATCAGCCACGGCGCGATCGCCTCGAATGTGTCGGAAGGGGTCATCAGCAGCAGCGCCGACCCCACCGCCCCGCCGATCAGGGTCATCACGCCGAGCCGCAGGACCCTGCCGCCCTGCCCGGCGAGTTCGGGCCGCGACCCGAACGCCGCCCCCACTCCGTGGAACGTGAGCGCCACGGTGTTCGTGACGTTCGCGGTCAGCGGCGGCAGGCCGAACGCGAGCAGCGCCGGGTAGGAGACGATCGACGCCAGGCTCACCACCGTGCCGACCACCCCTGCCAGCGTCCCGGCTCCCAGCAGTCCCAGCGTCTCGGCCATGTCCACGGGGGGACAGCCAATCACACGCCCACGCGTGACGTGCCCCGCCCCCCGGCCCCACCCCCTTCACCTGTTGGCACGGGGGCCGCGGGGAGCCGGACGGTGAACACCGCCCCGGCCCCCGGGCGCCCGTCCGCGGTGACGGTCCCGCCGTGGCCGTCCACCACCTCGCGGACGAGGGCGAGGCCGAGGCCCAGGCCCCCGCTGCGGGATCCGCCGACGAACCGGGTGAAGAGACGTTCCGCGTCGCGGGGGTCGAGGCCCACGCCGTCGTCGCGGACGTCGAGCCGGACCGTCTCCGGGTCGCTGGAGAGGACCACCCAGATATGTCCGCCCACCCGGGTGTGGGTGAGCGCGTTGTCGAGGAGCGCGGAGATCACCCTGCGCAGCGCGGACTGCGCCCCGCGTACGACGTGGTCGCCCGGCCCCTGGCGTCGTACCTCGATCGTCACGCCGCGCGCCTGGGCACGGGCCGTCTCGGCCTGGGCGAGCTCCTCGGCCAGCGCGGCGAGGTCGACCGGGCCGAACGGCCGGCGCAGCTGCCCGAACTGGGCCGACAGCAGCAGGTCCTCGACCACGTCGCCCAGTTGCCGGGTGCCGTTCACCAGCTGGTCGACCTCGGCCGCGGCGAGGAGCGGGTCGCTCTCCCGCCGCAACCCGCGGGCGACGATCTGGGCGCGGATGTGCAGGCGGGTGAGGGGGGTGCGCAGTTCGTGGCTGACGTCCGCGGCGAACCGGCGCTGGCGGGCCAGCGCCTCGCCCAGCGGCGCGATCGCCCCCCGGGCGACGACCTGGCCGATCATCAGCGCGGCCAGCAGGCCGGTGATCTCCGCGATGGCGAGCGTGCGCAGCAGCCGGCGCCGCTCCGCGGCCTGGTAGCGAAGATCCATCGCCGCCTGGACCGCCACCTCACCACGCCGCTGGGTGTGGACGAGGTAGGACTGCCCGGCGATCTCGACCTGGGCGACCTGGGGCGCGCGTCCGGCCGCGACCCGGTGCAACGCGGCGCGTACCGGCAGCGACGTCGGTGCGCCCGGAGAGCTCAGCACGGTGCCGCCTCGCAGTTCGAACAGCCAGACGCAGGGCGGGGGCCGCGTCAGGAGGGCGCGCTGGGCCGCGACGGCGAGGTCACGCCGCGCGGAGGCCTCCTGGTCGCTCACGATGACGCAGTACGCCAGCCAGCCGACGAGCAGGAGCATCACGGAGATCGCACCCGCCACCTGCGCGGTGATCCTGCGGCGGGCACGGGCCAGCAGGTGGCGCTCCGGCTCGTGGGGCGAATGCCTCCTCACAGCCCGCCCAGGCGGTATCCCACACCTCGCACGGTGCGTACCACGTCCGCCCCCAACTTGTTGCGCAGGTAGTAGACGTAGGTGTCCACGATCGACTCCGTCCGGGCGCCGTCGAAGACCCGCTGGCGCAGCGAGGCGCGCGTGTGCACCTGCCGCGGACGGGTCGCCAGCGCGCACAGCAGCCGGCACTCCTGCCCCGAGAGCGTCACCTGCTCTCCGGTCGGCAGCTCCACGACGTGGGACTCGGGGTCCAGCCAGCCCGCGCCGAGCGGCAGCAGCCTGGCGTGGTCGAGGTTCCTGCGGTGCAGCGCCCGCACTCTCGCCAGCAACTCCTCGATCTCGAATGGTTTGGCCAGGTAGTCCTCGGCGCCCGCGTCGAGCCCGGTGACCCGGTCGGCGACCGTGCCGAAGGCGCTCAGCAAGAGCACCGGCACGGTGACGGCCCGGCGGCGCAGCCGGGTCAGCAACTCGATGCCGTCGACCGCGGGAAGGCCCCGGTCGACGATCATCACGTCGTAGGAACGGCTCAGGCCCAGATGCAGACCGCGCTGTCCCTCCAGGGCCAGGTCGACCGTGTATCCCTGCTCGGTCAGCAATCCGACCAGCATGAACCCGAGCTCGCGGTCGTCCTCGACGAGGAGCAACCGGCGAGCGGACGGGCTGGATGTCGCCAATGTCGCAGCCACGAAGCAACCGTGACATTCCTCCCGCAGAATTACCAGCAATTCCCACAATTGTTGAAAGTTACATGACAAAGCACAGTGAGCAACTGAGTGACCATAAAGCGATATTTGTCATATATTCAGGACTTTCACGTTATCCGAGGCATTAGTCCTGTTTTGTGGATCATTTGAGCCGGAGCGGCGGGCCGGCGACGGTCACGGCCGCCCGGCAGTGGACGGCGAGCTTTTCACAGGACGCGCGCGCACCGCCAAGACCCGGCGGGGTCCACGACGCGGGGCGCGCGCCGTTCACCGTTCGGTGACCCTGCGAAACAGGACCTAGAAGGCCCGGCCCAGGGCCGCGCCGATGAATGCCGCCACGAGGCCGAACACGACGTTGAGCCCCATGTTGGCCACCGCGAGACCGCGTTCGCCCTTCTCCGCCAGGCGCAGGGTGTCGTTGGCCAAGGTGCTGTAGGTGCTGAGCGCTCCGCAGAAACCGGTGCCGACCAGGGCCAGCACCCAGCCGGGCAGCCACCCGGTGCTCACCCCGCCCCCGAGCAGGCCGAGCAGGAACGAGGCCGACACGTTCGCGACGAGGATCCCCACCGGAAGGAGGCGCGCGGGGAACCGCTTGCCGAAAAGATCGCGGAGCGGGGCCCCGACGGCACCGCCCAGCAGCACCAGGACGGCGGTGATCACATCGTTCTCCTCGCGACAGCCGTTCCGACGAACACGGCGATCATCGCCAGTACGGGGGTGAGCACCAGGTGTGCGAGGGCCACACCGCTCTGACCGTAGTGGAACCTCTGCTCCACGTTCACCGCGTAGGAGGAGAAGGTGGTGAAACCTCCGAGGAAGCCGGTCGACAGCAGCGGCCCGAAGAGGGGATGGCCCGGATGCCTTTCGATCCAGACCGTCAGCAGGCCGATCAGCAGACAGCCGGTCACGCTGACCCCCAGAAGCGTCCACTGGAATTCCTGTGGCGGGTTCGGCAAGGCCAGGTGTATCAGGTGACGGGCCAGCGCCCCCAGCGCCCCGCCGCAGGCCACCGAGACGAGTGCGGGCTTGGAGATCTTCATGACGTCAGCCTAACCATGACACAGGGCTCTGACCTGGACAGACACCGTCAATATCAGGGCTGGGCCGTGCCCGGCGGCTCATACCGGATCACACTGACCAAGAAGATCGTCTGGTGGGTCACCGAACGAACGGCGCGCCCCGCGTCGTGGACCCCGCCGGGTCTTCGCGGTGCGCGCGCGTCCTGTGAAAAGCTCGCCGTCCACCACCGGGCGGCCATGACCGTCGCCTGCCCGCCGCTCCGGCTCAGATGACCCACACGACAGGACCCGGGGCCGTCACGAGGAAAGGGATTTCTCGGCCTGTTCCTCTTCCTCCGACTCCTCCGGCTCCTCCGAGGAATGCGAATCCTGGTCGGCGGGCACGGACCCGTGGGCACGTTCGTGACGCTCGGGCAGCGCCAGTTTGTACAACGGCATGGCTCCCGCCGTGGTGACGATGGCCACCAGCACGAGAATGGCGAAGAGCTCTTGGGTGATCATGCCCTGCGCCAGGCCGATGTTGATGAAGATGAGGATCATCAGTCCCCGCGCGTTCATGAGCGCCCCCACCGCGTAGGACTCGCGCCAGCCGAATCCCAGTGCCCTCATCGACAACGAGCAGCCGAAGTACTTCCCGCAGAAACCCGCGGCGAGGATCGCGGCGAACGCCAGGAGCATGGGACCGCCGGCGATGCCGCCGAGATGGGTGTTCAGCCCGGAGAAGGCGAAGAAGACCGGCAGCAGCAACGTCGAGACGACGTCCATCATGCGTGCGTGCAGCGCCTGGCGGAACGCCGGATCGCGAGGCATCGCCAGCCCGGCGAGGAAACCGCCGAAGACCGCGTAGACCCCGATCCAGTCGGTGAGCCAGCCCGCCGTGAGAGGGACGAGGACGACGATGTACATGGCGCCGGGGCCGATCTTTCCGGTCCGCACGACGCTCTCGCCCAAGGGACGCAGCAGCGGCGCGACCACCTTCAGCATCACCACCGCGAACAACGCCGCCAGGGCGATGGTGCGCACCGCGTCGCCGGTACCCGCGTTGAGGTGCATCGCCGACAGCACGGCGAGGATGCACCAGGCGAGGGCGTCGTCGATGGAGGCCGCCACCAGGGTGAGCCTTCCGAGGGGGGAGTTCTCCAGCCCGCGTTCGTACAGGATCCTCGCCAGCATGGGGAACGCGGTCAGCGAGAGCGCTCCCCCGACGAACAGGGCGAACTCCCATCGGCTGACGTCGGGGCGCGAGAGCATGTCCCACAGGAGCAGGCCGACGCAGGAGCCGAGGATGAGGGCGGGGACGATGCCGGCGATCGCCAGCGTCGCCGCCCGGCGGCCCTGGCCGGGCGTATCCGCGCCGTGCCCCAGCCCGGCGCCCACCAGAAACATGTACAGCGTCAGCCCGATGGTGCTCAACACGTACAGGACCGGCCTGACATCGGCGGGGAACAGGGCCGCCTGCGCCTCGGGGAACAACTGACCGAACAGCGTCGGGCCGAGGAGGACACCGGCGACCATCTCGCCGAGGACGCGCGGTTGCATCATCATGAGCGCCAGCCGACCGCATATCGCCGCGGCCAGCAGGATGACGACGAGGGCGGGCAGGACCTTGAGGATCAGTTCGAGGTTCGGGTCACCGGCGGTGACCTGTGCCAGGGTGGGCATACCGTTTCTCCGCTCGTGGTCCGGACGGTCAGTTGCTCTTTGTGGCGGCCAGGCGGTCGGCCTCCGCGAAGTGGCGCTCACACAGCCGCTGCTCGCGCGCGTCCCAGACCATGTAGGTGCCGAGGACGAGTTGGACGAGGCTGCGCCAGACGTCCTCCCATCGGTCGCGGAACCGCACGAACACCAGCGTCGCCCGGTGGGCCGCCCCTGTGGGGGCGCCCCTCGGAACGAGCAGGCACGGTCCCCGGTTGGGCATCGAACGGGTGTGGGAGGCGGAGGTCTCAAGGGCGTACGCGCGCAGGACCTCCCGCACCGCGACCCGCATGGTGATCGGCGCCAGCCGCCAGGCGGGGCAGGGACGGTTGGCGGCGATGCCGAACGGGATGTGGTTGAGCTCCCGGACCGCGGGCCGGTCCTGGCGAGGACGGCCCGAGGCGGGACAGCCGGGGGCAGGGCGATCCGGGGCATGACCGCCCTCGCCCGGGTGACCCGGCTGGTCGCCCCGCTCCGGGCGGTCCGGCTCCGGAGGGGCCTGGCCCGAACGGTCCAGATGCGAGTAGTTCGCGTGCGAGCGGTCCGTGGCGAAACGACCGGGATCGAAGCGGTCCGGGTCGGAGAAGCCCTCGCGGTGGAAGGCGGGATAGTCGAAGCACAGGACCGAGCCGGCCGGGATCGTCGTGCGCTCGTCGAGGGAGATGTCGCCGGTGGTGACGCGGTGGGCGATACCGAAGAGCGGGTAGAGCCGCAGCGTCTCGGAGATGACGCGGTCGAGGTGGCGATCGTCGCCCGCGAGCACCTCGTCCTGGGTCTCGGGGTGCTGGGCGAGGACCATCAGCAGGTGGGTCATCGCCTCCGACATCTGGACGACCGCGGTGTTGAAGAAGGTCCCCTGCAGATAGAGGGCCTGCTCCCTGGCCGACAGTCCCGCGGGAAGCCGGTCTCGCACCCGGGGCAGCAGGTCGGCGAGATACCGGGTCAGCCGGTCGCGCCGGTCCATGTGCCGCAGCCCGCAGCACTTGAGCGCGGTGACGACGTCGTCCGCGTTGGCCACGATCAGGTCACGCGCCGTCGGCGGGCACGGCTCGCCGAAGACGAGTTCGTAGTAGAACTCCGCCCAGACCGGCATCATCAGGTCGCGCAGCCGGACCAGTCCACCCGCGTCCCGCAGCGTCCGGGCGACGCAGCGGCGGGTGAGCTCCTCGGCCCGCACCCGCGGCACGGAGAGGAAGCCCCGCGTGGCACGGGCGACCGCGTCGTACCGCTCTCCCAGCTCCAGGTGTTCCTGGTGCAGCTCGGCGCCGGGCGACAGCCAGTACCAGAACAGGTCCGACAGCGCGGCTCCCCTGCTGCGGCCGTCGGCCGCCGGGTGGGAGTAGATCTCCCTGAACCTCTCGACGCCGACCAGGTCTCCGGGGACGGTGATCCCCTCCTCCCCGTTGACCCGGGCGAAGACCCGCGTCCGCAACGCCACGATCTTGGCCGGCAGCCATCGGGGCAGGCTCAGCACGGCGACGGCGGCGGCCGCGGCGGTCACGCCGGTGACCACCCTCGCCCGAGCGGTCACCGGCATGACCGTCGCACCATGCCCGGATCGAGGTCGTGGACCGACGCGCAGCCGCACAGGGTGAGCGCGTGCTCGACCTCCGCACGGAGCAGGTCGAGCACGCGGGTCACGCCGCGCTCGCCGTCCGCGGCCAGACCCCAGATCACCGGGCGACCGACCGCGACCGCGCCGGCGCCCAGCGCCATCGCCTTCAGCACGTCGGTGCCGCGCCGGACGCCTCCGTCCATCAGCACCGGGACGGCCCCGCCGACGGCGGCCACGATCTCCGGCAGCAGGTCGACGGCAGCCGGGACCGTGTCGAGCTGGCGGCCGCCGTGGTTGGACACCAGCAGCCCCGAGACCCCGTGGCCGAGCGCGAGACGCGCGTCGGCGGGATGCGCGACGCCCTTGAGGATGATCGGGAGCGCCGTCATCTCCCGGAGCAGGTCGATGTGCTCCCAGGAGATCTCCGGCGACATGACGATCGGCCGTACCCGCCCGCCGTCGCGCAGGTTCTCGCAGGCCATCCCCTCGGGCAGGTCCTGAAAGCCGTGGTGCCGCTCCCGTTCCCGCAGGCCATGGGCCGGTGAGTCCACCGTGACCACCAGCGCCCGGCACCCGGCCGCCTCGGCGCGCCGCACGAGCGTCTCGGTGAAGGCCATGTCCGGCTGGACGTAGAGCTGGAACCACAGGGTGGCCTCGGGCGCCGCCGCGGCCACGTCCCCGACGGCGACGGTGGAGGCCATGCTCACGATCATGATCGTTCCCGTGGCGGCCGCCGCCCGCGCGGTGGCCCGCTCGCCCTCGGGGTCGGCGAGCCGGTGGAACGCGGTCGGCGCCACCAGCACGGGCATCGCCGCCCTGCCGCCCGGCAGGGTGACGTCGGTCCGGGGGCTCCCCGCGCCGCGCAGCACCCGGGGCACCAGGAAGAGCCTTTCGAACGCGGCCTCGTTCGCCCGTACGGTGACCTCCTCCCCCGCGCCGCCCGCGAAGTAGTCGTAGTGCTCGGGGGCGAGGCGCGCGCGGGCCGCGGCCTCGAACTCACGTGAGGTCCACAGGTCCGCCGGGGCGGTGGAGGCCGGATTCGCCGGTGTTCTCGTGTCCGTCGGCCGTGGGAGGGGTTCACCCGCCACGTCCGGCGTCCTCACGTCCGCCCCGTCCGGGACCTCGTCCGGCACGTCCTCCACGTGCCGGAAGCGCTCACCGGCCACCTCCGGCGTCCTCACTCCCGTCAGGCGCGAGACCATCTCCGGTGTCCTCACGTCCGTCACACCGGTACCGAGGCGGTCTGGCGGGCGAAGAACGCGCGGAGCGGTTCGATGTGGACCTCCCGGGAGGTCCAGTCGTTCTCCAAATTCTCCGTGACATGGTGGACGACCGGCGGCGCGCCGGCCCGGTGGTGGCGCACGACCGGGTGCAGATAGTGCCCCTCGGCGGCGCGCTCGGCGTCGTTCTGCCGGATCCGGCCCACCCCGATGTCGAACGGATCGACCTTGTCGTGCTCGGGCCCGTACTCCAAGGTGATCGTGAAGTGGCCGCCGTCGCCGATCGGCGGACCCTCCAGGTCGACCGGCAACTCCTCCATATAGCGCGCCCCGCCGTGGCCGTCGAGGACGATGACGTCGCCCAGCAGCCCGAACTGCTGCCACAGCGCCGAACTGCGGTTCACCCGTTCGAGTACCGCCTCCGCGAGCGCCTCCGGCTCGGCGGGGATCTCGCGGCCGGGCCACGGGGCATCGTGGTACCTGTTCTCCAGAAGGCGGTGCAGTGCCCGGGTGCCGTACCGGAAGCCGTGGATGAACCCGCTGGTGCCGCGCTTGAAGTCGCGGGACTGCGTCAGGGTCCCCGCGAAGTAGAGGCCGGGTACGTTGACCGACTCGTAGGCGGGGGTGAGCGCGGGGAACCTGTCGTTGATCATCAGGTCCGGGCGGCACTCGTCGGAGAAGATCGAGGCGTCGATCCGGAAGCCGGTGCAGACGAGGACCTTGTCGTACGGGATGTCCTTGGTGACCTCGTCGGCGCGAACGAAGCTCACCGTCACCAGGTACGAGCCGTCGGCCTGGCGCTCGATCCGCTTGACGTCGCCGTCGAGCAGCGCGTTCTGGGACTTGAGCTGGTAGGTGTCGAGGAAGTTGTTGTTGACCGCGCGCAGGTTCCCGACGAAGTGGGTGCGCCACGCCATCCGGACGGAGCTCGGCCCGGCGACGTGGATCACCGCGGCCGTCTCGACCAGGCTGTCGGCCGTCTCGAACGCCGAGTTGCCCTTGCCGATGACGAGCACCCGCTGGTTCACGTACTCGGACGGGTCGGTGGAGATGGTGCCGTAGGGTTCGGCCGTCTCGATGCCCGGTATCGGCGGGATGTTGGACCGGCTGACACCGGTCGCGACGACCAGCCGCCTCGCCTCGTAGGTCCGGCCGCGCTCGTCGGTCACCAGGAAGTGGCCGCTGCCCGAGGCGCGGGTGACCTGATGGACGCGGGCGTCGTAGGTGACGCGCAGGTCGCAGGCCGCGGCGAAGTCGGCGAGATAGCGGACCATGTCGTCGGCGTGGGGGAAGTAGCGGTCGCTGTAGCGGGTGAACAGCAGGCCGGGATCGTCCGACAGCAGCGAGTTCCAGTCCATCCTGAGGTTGAGCTCAGGGTCGTCGGAACCGGTGTACTTCTTGTTGATCGAGATGAGCTGGCGGTGGCGCGGGAAGGTCTGAAAGAACGTGCCCGGTGTGGGGCCCGCCTCCAGGATCAGGTAGCTCCGTCCCGCCTTGCCGAGAAAGTATCCCAGCTGCAGCCCCGCGGGTCCTGCACCGATCACCACGTAGTCCAGGGCATTGTCCGGCACGTACACCTCCGTCATAGCGATCTGGTCGAACGGACGCCATCAGTGTTGGCGGGCGATTCTCAGAGAAGGATCAGAGAGCCCTCGGCCGGGCCAGATCCAGCAGCGCGCGCTTGTCGGGCTTGCCGCTCGCGGCGACCGGGACGGAGGGCGTGATCGTGATCGTCTGGGGGACGCTGTTCTCACCGAGTTCGTCGCCCACCAGCGCGGCCAGCGCGTAACAGTCCGGGACCGCGCCCTCGGCCGGTACGACGAACGCGTGGACGGCCTCCCCCGTCAGCTCGTCCGGGGCCCCGGCCACGTACGCCTCGGCGACGTCGGGATGACCGCTCAGCACCCGCTCGATGGGGCCCGCGTACACCACCATCGCGTTGACCAGGATCACGTCGCGGGTGCGGCCGACAAGGTGCAGGAAACCCTTCTCGTCCAGGTGGCCGAGGTCCCGGGTGCGCAGCCAGCCGTCCCGCAGGGTCTCGCCGGTCTCTTCGGGATCCCCCCAGTACCCCGACATCAGGTACGGGCTGCGCAGGTAGATCTCACCGGTGTGCCCCACGGCCACCTCGCGGTTCCCCTCGTCGCGCACACTGATCTCGACGCTCTCCAGCGGCCGGCCGACCGAGGGCAGGGCGTGGGCGGGCAACGTGGCGATGTCGGTGGGAGTGAGCACCGAGATCAGGCCCCCCTCGGTCTGCCCGTACCCCTGGTAGACCACGGACCCGAGCCGGTCCACCGCCTCGGCCAGACGCCCCGGGCCGATCGGCGATCCGGAGACCACCAGCGCGCGCAGGCAGCCGACGTCGACCGGCTCGTCCCGGAGCAGGTCGAGCATCTGGTACAGCCGGGGCACGGTCACGATGGAGCCGGTGATCCGGTGGCGTTCGATCGCGTACGGGAACAGGGGCCTCCCGTCGTCCTCGGGGATCACCGCGGTGCCGCCGCCCAGCAGGCACAGCCCCAGAAAGTCCAGGACCACCATGCTGGACAGGGTGCCGAACAGCATGTAGCGCTCGAAGCCCGCCGCGAGTTCGTCCGTGACCGGGGACCACGCGCGGGGCTGCCACGCCCAGTGCTCACCGAGCGAGCGGTAGGTGGTCGCGCAGCCTTTGGGGCGGCCTGTACTGCCGCTGGTGAAGCTCAGGGCGGCCACGTCGTCCGGACGGGCCGCGACGACGAGGGGCCGCTCCTCGCCGGTGCCGGTGTCGGCGAGCAGGTCGGTCGCCGCGAGGGGAGAGCGCCCGTCCGGCTCGAAGCACGGCCCGAGCGAGAGCAGCGTGAGGTGTCCCGCGGCGCCGAGCAACTCCGGCGTCACGGTGGACCGGTCGACGAGGAGGGCGTCGACGTCCATCCCGAGCACATGGGCGAGCTGGGCCGCCGGGTAGCCGGGCCGGACTCCCACGACCCGGCAGCCCAGCGCGTGGGCGGCCATGTGGGCGGCGAACGCCTCGGGAGAGACGCTCGTGCTGACGGCGACGGCCCTGCCGGGGCCCAGCCCGGCATCGAGCATCGCCCCCGCCAGCCGCCGGATGATCTCCAGTAGCTCACCTCGCGAGACGATCCTGCCCCCCTGCTCGAAGGCCGGGGTCCCGGGCGAGTTCCGCAGCGCCTCGAGAAGGGGGTGCGGGAACGGCGGCTCGGCGGGAACACTCATGCTCGGCTCCTCTGGTTTCACGCGGGTCACCGCGGCGTCTTTGCGATTTCGGATCTCTTCGGAGTCTTTGCCGGGGTTCTTCCGGAGGTGTTTCCTGGACCCTCACGGGTCCCGGCGGGGCTTTCCACCCCCGCCTGAAGTGGCATGTCGTCGTACGACCGGTATGTCGCTCATCACGAAGCTAGACAGCGCAGATCAGAGAATCATCAGAGCTCCCGCCCGTCCGGCCACCGGTCGTCGGCGCCCGGCCGGGGACGTCCCTGGCGGATCCTCGAAAACCCCGCTTCCCGGACCTCTGACTTCTCAGAACCCCGGCCGGAATCGTGACCTCAAAGTGAATCTGACCGCGCCCGACCGATCGAATGACCGTCCATGGGGCACAGCCATCAGATGAGCAGCGGACGACCCGGACACGACGAGGTATGGGAGCGGCCTTCGCCGGTGAGACCACGAGCGGGCGTGGCGAGCGTGCTCGGCACGGCGCTGCTGGGCGCGATGGTCGTCGCGCAGGTCGCCACGGGACTGCAGACCCGGCCGATCGTGCTGACCAGCGTCGTCGTCCTGCTGCTCGCGGCGAGCGCGCTCGCCTTCGCCTGTGCGACCCACTCCCCCGCCAAGGTCTTCGCGGCGTTCGCGGCCGTGGTCGCGACCGGGTACGCCGCCGAGTGGGTCGGCATCAGGACGGGCGTGCCGTTCGGCGCCTACCACTACACCGACGTCCTCCAGCCGTCGCTCGGCGGGGTGCCGGTGATCGTGGCGGTGGCGTGGGGCGGCATGGGGCTCGCGGCCCACGCCGTGGCCGCCGCCATCGCGCCGGGGAGCAGGGCCGCGCGGATCGTCACGGGGGCGCTCGCCCTCACCGCCTGGGACCTGTTCCTGGATCCGCAGATGATGCGGCTGGACCTGTGGGTCTGGCACGACCCCGGCCCCTACCGGGACGTCCCCCTCAGCAACTTCGCGGGCTGGCTCGTCGTCTCCCTGCTGGTCATGGCCCTGCTGGAGGGCACACTCACCGAACCGGCGACGTGGAAAGCCGGGCTGGTGTCGGTCTACACGGTGATGGCGGTTATGGAGACCATTGGCTTCGCGGTCGTCTTCGTCCCGGCGGATCCGCTGGTGGCCACAGCCGGAGGACTCTCGATGGGGTTGTTCACCCTGCTCGCCTGGAGCCGCGGACGCCGCGGACGGCCGGCCCCCGAGGCGGGCCGGGCGTGATGCCTCACCCACCGAACCCACCGAACCCACCGAACCCACCGCATTCATCGGACTCGTCGGATTCCTCGGGAGGGGGCACGGATGCCTGAGACAACGGTGATAGGCGGCGGTGTCGGCGGCATGGTCTCCGCGCTGCTCCTGGCCGAGCAGGGGCATCGGGTGCGCCTGTACGAGCGGCTCCCCCGGCTGGGCGGCAAGCTCGCCGAGCAGACCAGGGACGGCTTCACCTTCTCCATCGGCCCCTCCCTGCTCACCCTGCCCGGCGTCTTCACCGACCTCGGGCTGCGGCTCGACCTGGTGGAGCTCGACGAGCTGTGCCGCTACCGCTTCGCCGACGGCTCGACGTTCACGGCGTACCGCGACCCGGCCCGGATGGCCGCCGAGGTCGACCGGCTCGCGCCCGGCGAGGGCCGTGCCTGGCTCGCCTTCCACGACTGGGCGCGGCGCTGCTTCGACGCCTCGCGCCGCACCTTCTTCACCGGGCCGCTCACCCGGCCGCCCACCGAGGCCCGTCTGTCGGACCTGCTCGCGGTGGCACCTGGCCGGACCCTCGACGGTCTGGCCCGCCGTTTCTTCACCGACCCGCGCCTGCGCCAGTACGTCGGCCGTTACGCGACCTACGCGGGCTCCGACCCGTACCGCGCCCCGGCCGCGCTGGGGTGCGTCCCGGCGATCGAGCACGGCGAGGGCGGCTGGTACGTCCCCGGCGGGCTTCCCCGCATCGCCGACGCCCTGGTCCCGCTGCTGGAGAAGGCCGGGGTGGAGGTCGTCCTGGGCGCGGAGGTGACCCGGGTGCTCGCCGACGGCGAGCGGGTCACGGGGGTGCGGCTCGCCTCGGGCGAGCGCGAACGCGCCGACGTCGTGGTCGCCAACACCGACGCCGCCGCGCTGTACGGGCAACTGCTGCCCGACCGGCGGCGGCTGCGGCGCATCGCCACGCTCGGCACCTCCTCCTCGGTGTTCCTGCTGCTGGCCGGGGTGGAGGGCAGGACCGAAGGGCTCGGCCACCACTCGATCGTCTTCTCCGGCGACTACGAGCGGGAGTTCGGCGACATCTTCCGGCGGCGCAGGCCACCGGAGGACCCGACCGTCTACATCGGCTGCTCGGTCGTGGACGACCCCTCGCAGGCCCCGCCGGGCACGGAGAACTGGGTCATGCTGGTCAACGTCCCCGCCCGCGATCCCGGCCGGTGGCCGATGTCCCCCGAGGCGTACCGGGACCTGGTGCTCGACCGCCTGGCCACCAGGGGGCACGACCTGTCGGGGCGGCTGCGTTTCGTGGACCTGTTCACCCCCGCCGACCTGCGCGACCGGTACGGCTCGTGGGGCGGCTCGATCTACGGCGGCGCCTACTCGGGCAGGCTCGCGCCCTTCCGCCGCCCGGGCAACCGAGGTCCCCTGCGCGGCCTGTACCTGGTGGGCGGCTCGGCGCATCCCGGTGGCGGGCTGCCGCTCGTCGCGATGGGCGCCCGCATCGTCGCCTCACTCGTCCGGGAGGACTTCCCCTGCCGTCCCCAGGGCCATCCCGGTGCGGGGGCCTGACGATGAGAGTCCTCACCGCTCTTCAGGCCGCCGCCGCGCTCGCCGTGGCGGTACGGCTGGCCAGGGGGCGAGACCGCCTGCCCCCGCTCGCCGTCGCGCGAGACCGTCCGCCCGCTCCCGCCCGGTTGACGCCGCCGCGCGTCTCCGTGGTGATCCCCGCCCGCGACGAGGAGGCCCGTCTCGGTCCGTGCCTGTCGGCGCTGCTCGCCGATCCGGACGTCGCGGAGATCGTTGTCGTCGACGACGAGTCACGCGACGGCACCGCGCGCCTGGCGGCCGAGCTCGGCGCGAAGGTCATCGCGGGAGCGCCGCCGCCCGAGGGCTGGGTGGGCAAGCAGTGGGCGCTGAAGCAGGGGGTCGAGGCGGCGGGAGGTGACGTCGTGGTGACCCTGGACGCGGACACCAGGCCCGCGCCGGGGCTCATCGGCGCGCTCACGGCGGCCCTGGGAGAGTACGACCTGGTGAGCGTGGGACCCAGGTTCGTGTGCGAGGGGGTGGCCGAGCAGGCGCTGCACGCGTCGTTCCTCGCGACGCTCGTCTACCGCTTCGGCCCGATCGGGCCCTCGGCTCCCCCGGCCCCGCACCGCACGATGGCCAACGGCCAGTGCACGGCCTTCCGCCGCACGGCGATGCTGGACGCCCGGGGGTTCGCGCGGGTGCGCGGGCACATGAGCGACGACGTGGCACTGGCCAGAACTCTCGCGTCGGACGGATGGTCCGTGGGGTTCCTGGAGGCGGGAGGGCTGCTGGAGGTCGACATGCACGATTCGGCCGCCGGGGTGTGGCGGGAGTGGGGGCGGTCGCTGTCGCTGCGCGACGTCACCGCGCCCGGCCGGCAGGCCGCCGATCTGGCCGTGGTCTGGCTCACCGCCGCGCTGCCCGTGCTGCGGCTGGTGAGCGGCCGTCCCACCCGGCTCGACCTGGCCCTGCTGACCGTACGGCTACTGCTCGCGGGCGTGCTGCGCGGCAGCTACACGCGGCCGGGTCCCGGCGTGCTGCTCTCCCCGCTGCTCGACCCGCTGGCCGCCCTGCGGCTGACGCAGGCCACGCTGCGCCCGGTGCGCGGCTGGCGGGGCCGCACCTACCCGGCGACCACGACGGCCTCCCACCTCGGCCAGGTCGCGACGGGCGGATGGCCGGACCCGACGATCATGTCTCCGGGGCGGGCCACGACGGTTACGCGTTCCCGGCCGGACCCGACGGCCACGCGGCCGGGCCGGGTCACGACGGGCGGGAGCTCCGCGCCGCCTGACCGAAGCGCAGCCCGATGAGGCACATGAGCAGCCCTGTCCCGGCCACGTACCCGACCGGCGCGAAGAGCAGCTGCAACAGCGGGAGGCCGAAGACGCCGACGCGCGCCCCGATCGCGAACGACCGTGTCAGCAGGGCGACCACGATCAGGGTGGCCACACCGAGCAGGAAACCCGGCGGGCAGATGACGGCGAAGCCGCCCGCGAAGGTGAGGATCGACCGGCCGCCCCTGAACCCGGCGAAGACCGGCCAGGCGTGCCCGGCCATGGCCGCGGCCACCGCGAGATATACCGGCACCGCGCCGGCGCCGCTCACCCCACCCGGCCAGGTGAGGTGCGTGCCAGTGACCCACAGGGCGAGCAGTCCCGCGAACGTGCCCTTGAGCATGTCACCGGCGAAGACCGGCACGGCGGCCCGCCAGCCGAGCCGCTGCCTCACGTTCCAGAAGCCGGGGTTGCGGTCGCCGACCTCGCGGGGGTCGAACCCGTACGCGCGGGCGACCAGCACGGCGACCGGTACGGATCCGAGAAGGTAGCCGCCGATGACCGAGACGAGCAGAGGAACCATCGTTTCCTTCCATCTCACGAGATACGCGGATCTGGGGGCTATGCGCTACATGGCGTTCGACCGGCCGGTGCTGGGGAGCACGCCGGGGCTGGTGTTCTGGCGGCTGCTCGGCTCCGGGCGCGGGGCGTCGACGGGCATGGGCGCGGACCTTCGCCGCTGGGCCCTGCTCGCGGTGTGGCGCGACGAACGGGCCCTGGACCGCTTCCTGAGCGAGTCCCCGGTGGCGGAGCGCTGGCGGAGCGAGGCGCGGGAGTCCTGGCAGGTGCGGCTCGCTCCCGTCGCCTCGCGCGGCAGGTGGAACGGGGTGGAGCCGTTCGGCCCCCTTCCCGCGAGCACGCCCGGGATCGATCCCGGCGCTCCCGTCGTCGTGCTGACCCGCGCGTCGATCCGGCCCTCCCGGCTGGTGGCGTTCTATCGCGCGGTCCCCGAGGTGGACCGCCTGCTCGCGGAGCAGGACGGCTGTCTCGCCTCGGTCGGCGTCGGCGAGTGGCCGCTGGCCAGGCAGGGCACGTTCTCGGTGTGGCGCGACGCCGCCGCGGTGCGGGCCTTCGCCCACAAGGGCGCGGCACACCGGCGCGTGATCGGCAGGACACGTGAGGAGGACTGGTACTCCGAGGAGCTGTTCGCCCGGTTCTCCCCCTACGCCAGCGAGGGCACCTGGGACGGCGCCGACCCCCTGGCCTGACCGGCCCCGCTCCCCCGTGTCCTTGAGCCGGGGTCCCGCCCCCGTCCAGCACGCGGGTCCCACGGTTAGAGGCGCACCGCGAGACCGTCTCACCGCGGGACCCGTTCAACGAGCGGGTCCCGCGGTGAGACGGTCGCCGAAGCGGGTGACGATTCCGCCCCCGGCGAGATCGCGGGCCACCGCGCAGGCACGCGCGATCGTCGCCGCCCGCGAGGAGCCGTGTGCGACGACGACGGTGCCGCCCAGTCCGAGCAGCGCCGCCCCGCCGTGGGTCTCGGGGTCGTAGCGGTCGGCCACCGTCTTCAGTTCCTCGGCCCCGGCGATCCCTGAGCGCGCCACCAGCGTCAGCGCGGCCCGTACCGAACCCTCGACGTTCTTGAGCACCACGTTGCCGGTGAAGCCGTCGGTGACGATCACGTCGACGGTGCCCGCGAGCACGTCGTGGCCCTCCACGTTGCCGTGGAAGCGGAACGGCAGCCCGACGAGCAGCTCACCGGCCCTGCGGGTCAGCCGGTTGCCCTTGCCCGGCTCCGAACCGATCGACAGCAGGCCCACCGAGGGGGCGGCGACGCCGAGCACGAGCTGCGCGTAGGAGACCCCGAGCAACGCGAACTGGGCGATCATCTCCGGGGTGGGGTCGGAGGTGGCCCCCGCGTCGATCAGCACGGTGGCGCCGCCGGTGACCGAGGGCAGCGCGATCGCCAGGGCCGGCCGCAGGACGCCCGGCGCGCGGCCGATGCCACGGATGGCGCACGAGACGACCGCGCCCGTGGAACCGGCCGACACGAAGGCCGACGCCGCTCCTTTCCGTACGAGATCGCAGCCGACCGTGAGGCTGGTCGTGGTGGAGGAGACCGCTCCCGCGCCCCGTTCGGTCATCGGGACGACGTCCTCGGCGTGCACCACGCCGACCTCGGAGACGGCGCCGTGACGGTCGAGCTCGGCACGAATGGCCCCCGCCCTGCCCACCAGCACCACGGGGACCCCCAGCTCGCGATGAGCGGTCACCGCCCCGGCGACCGTCTCGGCCGGTCCGTGGTCTCCGCCCATCGCGTCAACGACCACAGGCTCTGACATCACACTCTCCCCACGACAGCGACAGCGACAGCGGCGACGGCGACGGCGACGGCGACGGCGGCGACGGCGACGGCGACGGCGGCGAGAAAGGAGACGGTGCCGAACGGCCTCTCACCGGACGCCCCCGCGCCCGGCGGTCCCGCACCCGCTCCCCTTGCCCTCGCCGGCCCTTCGTCGAACGACCTCACGACCGGAAACCTCGCGACACGTCCGCCCGGCCGGTTCAAGGAATCTCGACGATCACGCGGCGTTCGGCGCGGTCGGCCGAGGACGCCGCGAGCAGGTGCCGCGCGAAGATCGACAGTCGTCGTCGCCGGGGTACGACGATCCTCGCGCCGAGGACGTCGTAGCGGGCGGCCTCGATCCGGTCGAGGATGCCTCCGTACAGCTCGAAGGCCGCTCGGATGCACGGCCGGGAGGAGGGCGTCAGCATGTCGAACCCCTCCTCGGCCCGCGCGTAGTGGTCCCTGGTCCGCCGCGCCTGGAAGGCGAGCAGCTCGCGCAGTCCGGGGGTCGTGACGCCGCCCTCCAGATCGGCGACCTTCACCCCGAACCTGTCCAGGTCCTCCATCGGAAGGTAGACCCGGCCGCGTTCCAGGTCCTCGGCGACGTCACGCAGGAAGTTGGTCAGCTGGAAGGCCAGCCCCAGCTGGCGGGCCGGTTCGCGAGCTTTCTCCTCCATGCCGGGCAGCGGTTCGAGAACAGGCAGCATCATGGTGCCGATCACCGCGGCCGAGCCCTCCATGTAGGCGAGCAGGTCGTCGTAGGTCGCGTAGCGGGTGACGGTCAGATCGGCCCGCATCGAGCACAGGAACGCGTCGACGTCACGGTGGTCGATATCGAAGGAGCGCACGGTCTGGGCGAACGCGGGGAGCACCGGGTCGCCGGTGGTCTCGCCCGCCAGGGCCGCGGTGAGCCGGGCGGACAGGTCGTCGAGCGCCCGCGCCCTGTCGCCGGTCATCGTGAAGGAGTCCACGATCTCGTCGGCGTAGCGTGCGAAACCGTACAGGGCGTGCACGTGCGGGCGTTTCCAGGTGGGCAGCAGCAGGGTGGCCAGGTAGTAGGAGCGGCCGTGCCGGGCGTTGAGCCTGCGGCAGAGTTCGTAGCTGGCGGTCAGTGTCATCGGGGGGTCTCCAGTACGCGTTTCGCGGCGAGCCGGCCGGAGATCAGCACCGGTGGCACCCCGACCCCCGGCGCGGTGTACATTCCGGCGAAGTGCAGTCCCGGAACGCGCCGGGCCGCGCCCGCCGGCCGGAACCAGGCCGTCTGGGTGAAGCGGTGGTCCAGCGCGAACGGGGTACCCGCCGAGTGGCCGCGCCGCGCCCAGGCGGGCGGGTCGATGGTGAGCCTCGGCGCGCAGGACAGATCGCCGTAACCGAGGTCGGCGAGCCTGCCGAACAGCCGGTCCTGCAGTTTCGGGGTGAGCCGGTCCCAGTCGGCGCCGCCGCGCAGGTTGGCGGTCGGTTCCAGCACGGTGAGGGTGGCGTGGCCGGACGGCGCGGCGCCGGTGTCGGACTCGGGGTAGGTGACCAGCAGGTTCGGATCCGGCTGCGGCCTGCCGGCGCGCAGCGCGGCGAAGGTGGCCTCCCACTCCCTGCCGAAGTGCAGGGTGTGGTGCGCCTGCCCGGCCAGGCGGCGGTCGAGGCCGAAGTGCATGACCAGGCAGGAGGGCGAGTAGCGGGGGCGGCGGATCCTCCAGTCGCCCGCGCCCTTCGGGAGCAGCCCGGTGTGGGCACGCGACAGGTCGCAGGCGACCACGACGTTCCCTGCCGCGAGGCGCTCTCCGGTGTCGAGCCTCACCCCGGAGACGCCGGAGGATCCGGCCTCGACCTTCACGGCGCGGACCCCGTACCGGATGTGCGCGCCCGCCTTCTCCGCCAGCGTCGCCAGGGCGACCGGGATGGCGTGCATTCCGCCGTCACGCGGGAAGAAGACGCCGCCGACGGTGTCCATGTGGGCGATGACCGCGTAGATCCCGAGCGCCTGCCGGGGCGGCAGGCCCACGTACAGGGCCTGGAAGGTGTGCGCCTTGACCAGCCGGTGGTCGGTGAGGTGGCTCCTGACGAGGGCGTCCATGCTGCGGAAGCCGCCCAGTGCCGCGAGGCGCGCCAGGACGCGGGGCCGGGCGAGGTCGCGCAGCCTCGTCATGTCGCGGTCGATGAACGCGGGCCACTCGATGTCGAAGAGTTCGCCGAGCCTGGCGCGGAAACGCCGGTATCTCGCGGCCTCCGCGGCACCGCTCAGCGCGCGCACCCGCTCGGTCATCGCCTCCTCTCCGGCCACCACGTCCAGGTGGGAGCCGTCGTGGTAGCGCAGCCGGTAGTACGGGTCCAGGCGCCGCAGCGGAAGCATGCTCTCCATGTCCTGCCCGGCGGCGGCGAAGACGTCGGCCAGGACCTCCGGCATGGTCAGCACCGAGGGGCCGGTGTCGAAGCGGTACTCGCCGAGGGTGGCCGTACCGCAGCAGCCGCCAGGCACCTCGTCCGCCTCCACGATCGTGACGTCCCGCCCGGCGGCGGCGAGCCGGACCGCGGCGGCGAGACCCGCGAGACCGGCGCCGATCACCACGACGGGGCTCACGCGCCCCTCCTCGTCACCTGGTTTCCCTCACCGGCGGGCCCGTCCACGCCCGCGACGAGTGCGCCGACCGCACGTACGGCCGGGTCCGTCGCCTTCCCGGCTGCGGTCTTCGGCGGCGCGCCGGTCCGCATACGGGCGGGCGGGGTCGCCCTCCGTCCGGGACAGGGGTCCATCCGCTCACGGGACCGGTCGGTCTCACGCGTGACGGCGGCCATGGGCATCACTCCTTCTCGTCCACAGGGGACTTCGCAAGCGAGACCACGTCTGGATGCGTTTGCCCGACGGCAGGCGTTATGGCCCGTGGTCGGCGGCGTCTGACGGTCCATCCCCGGGCCGGGCTGCGGGTAAGTCAACCCACAGCGCAAGAAGGCGTAAAACCGGCGAGGTTCCCGGCGTCCGCCGCGCGGCGGACGCCGGGGGCTCTCGTTCGGGTCAGCGGACCGCCCGGAGGGCGTCGACGATTCCGTGGCCGTAGAAGCCGTTTCGCGACGCGCCTCCCTCACACGTTTGCGTCGAGGTCGCCGTTCTGCCGTCCGGCAACTTCCGGGTGTAGGCGTGGGCGGGCGGGACGGGGCAGGGCGTGCCGGTCGCGGTGCCCTTGAGGATCCTCTCCACGACGGCGGGGCGTAGCCTCTTGCCGCCGTGGACCCGGTCGCGCAGGCCGTACCGGCTGACGATGAGCGCGGCGACCCCGGCCGCGCGCGGAGAGGCCATCGAGGTGCCCTGGAGATAGACGTAGTAGGCGCAGACCTCGCCCTTGCAGTCGCGGACCACGTTGGTGACGTTGGGCGTGCCGTCGGGGTTGAGCTGGCCGCGCGCCTCGGCCACCGACGTGGGATAGGCGGCCAGTGTCGCCCTGGTGACGTCGCGGTCGCCGTTCACGGTGTCGTAGACGTCGCCGCCCGGGGAGGAGACGTCGATGTAGCCGTCGCCGTAATCGGAGTAGTACGCCTTGCGCCTGCTGATGCCGGTCGAGGACACGGAGATCACGTGCTTGCCCTCGCTCGGCATGGAGACGCAGCTCGGGGAGATCGTGCGCGAGTAGGGCGACTTGCCGGGGACGCCGGCGAAGTCGGGGCTGGAGGCGTCGACGATCTCCTTGGTGTAGTCGAAGGCTCCGTTGCCCGCCGCCGCCACCAGGGTCACTCCCTTGTCGTGCGCGTAGGTGAGCGCCCGCTGCATCGCCTTGATGACCGTGGCCTGCTCCTGTCGGTTGGCCGGAGAGTCCGCCGGGTTGTCGAGGCAGTTGAACATCCACGGGTCGATGTAGTAACTCATGTTGACCACGTCGACGCCGATGTCACCGGCGTAGGTCAGCGCGTCGACACTGGGCTGCAGGAAGAAGAATCCCGAGTCCTGACCGGCCCGCAGGCTGACGATCGAGACCTTGGGCGCCACGCCCGCTATGCCGAGCCCGTTGACGGGCGAGGCGATCGACGACGCCACGTGTGTGCCGTGCTCGTTCTCGTCGACGTCCGCCGGGTCGTCGCAGGAGCGGTCCGGCTCCGCCTCACACGGGCCGTCGACCTTGTTGCCGTCGGCGTCGACGGGGATGTCGACGGTGAAGTTGCGGCTCAGCGCGCGGTTGAAGTTGGGGGCGATGTCGGGGTGGGAGCCGTCGACGCCGGTGTCGATGACACCGACCAGCACCCCCGGATCGCCCTGCTGGTGGCGGTGGGCGCCGTCGACGGTCGCGTGGATCTGCTTCATGTCCCACTGGAGTTCCGACAGCGGCTCCGCGGCGGGCGCGGGCCCGCCGAAGGCGGAGGCGGCGGGGGCGCCGTCACCGGCCTTCTCCACGGCGCTCGCCCGCACGGGCGCGTGGCCCGCCGTTCCCCTCCTGGCGGAGGGCACGCTGCCGATGGACCGGTTGTGGGCGATGTCGTCGATCGAGGCGGCGTCGCGCACCGCCTCGGCGAAGTCGGCGTTCGCCGTCTTGACGGTGGCGACGCCGATCGCGGTGTTCTCCCTGAGGATGCTGCCGCCCGCCGCCCTGATGGCCTGCCGGGCGTCCGCCGGGCGCGCGCCCTCGGTGTAGAGGACGACGTACTCGGCTTCCACGACCGGTTCGGCGATCACCTGCCGGGCCTGCGCCGGGGATGGCAACGTGGCTGCCACGAGGGGGACGAGGGCCGCGGTGACGATGACGCGTTTCACATATACCTCCGTATATCCAATAACTCCCCGCAAATGTGATTTCACGCACACCAACATCCATACGTGGACACATTTGCCGCCAATGCGCAATAAAATCGGCGGGTGCTGGGGAATCCCGTCACCCCTGTGACCTGCACACATTGGCGAATCATGCCACCAGTGAACCGTTACGAGGGAATTCTCACGCCCAAAACGACGGCAGCATGGAGTTTCATACGTCAAACCCGTTTTAAAATGACCGGGATAAGACCGAAAGAGCGGAAAGGAAGGGGAGCGGGGCGGGAGGTCAGCCGGGCGGGCCGACCTGCTCCTGCCTGCCCGGCAGCGAGGTCACGTACGAGATGAGCGCGCGGAGCGCGCCTGACAGATCGCCCTCGCGTGCGCGTGTCGTGAGCATGTGGCCGCCGTCCTCGACGGTGAGCTCGTAGTCGAAACGGTCGGGCCGCTCTCCGGTGCCCTCTCGCCGCTCCGGCGCGCCGGCCAGCCCGGCCCGTTCCACCCGGGCGCGCAACTCGGCCTCGTCGTCCGGAGCCAGTGACGCGGAGTCGACCGTGGTGACCGTGACGAGACCCGCGACGCCACCACCCCGGACGATCGAGACCTTCATGGAGCCGATCCTAAACCGGGCCGCGGCAGGCACATCCTCAGAGGACCCCGACCTGCTGCCACGCGGCGCGTACCTTCCGCTGCTCGTCCCCGTCCGCGCCGAACAACTCCCCGGCCACCTCCACGGTCGCCTCCGCGGCCTCCTGGAAGTCGGAGCGCGGCCGGAGCCGTTCGGTGAGAGTGACGTACCAGACGCGTCCGGCGCGCTCCCAGGCGTTGCCGCCGATGGCGGTGGCGGCGAGGTAGAAGGCGTGGTTGGGGATGCCCGAATTGATGTGGACGCCTCCGTGGTCGTTGGAGGGGTCGCCGTCGTCGGGCAGGTCCACGTAGTCGCGCATGTGCCCCGGCTGGCGGTCGCGTCCCCCGGCCGGGGTCGACCAGGCGGTCCCCGGCGCCTTCATCGACCGCAGGGCGGTGCCCCGCAGGGCACTGCCCAGGATGCCCTCGCCGATGAGCCAGTCGGCCCGCTCCGCGGTCTGCCCCCGGCTGTACTGCTTGGCGAGCGACCCGAAGACGTCGGAGAACGACTCGTTGAGGGCGCCGGGCTGCTTGCTGTAGAGCAGGTGCGCGGTGAACTGGGTGATGCCGTGGGTCAGCTCGTGCGCCACGATGTCGACGGCCTTCGTGAGGGAGCCCTTGGTGAAGATCTGCCCGCTGCCGTCACCGTAGATCATCTGGAAGCCGATCCAGGCGGCGTTGTCGTAGTCGGTCCCGTAGTGGACCGAGGAGACGATCTCCAGCCCTCGCCCGTCGATACTGTCGCGCTCGAAGACCCGCCGGTAGAAGTCGTAGGTGAGGCCCGCCCCGTCGTAAGCCTCGTCGACCGCCGCGTCACCGGACGGCTGCTCGCCCTCACCACGCCTCTTCCGCCCGGGAAGGTCGAAGTCGCCGCCGTTCTCGACGTCGTAGACCGTACGCACCATGCCGGGGGCGGGCTCGACGTCGGAGACGGTGAGACCGAGCTGGCGCAGCACTCCGCCGAACGAGGCACGCTGCGCGCGGGCGCTCTCCGAGGTGGCGAGGGTCCTGAGCGCGCTCTCCCTCTCGGTGGGGGTTCCGTGTTCGGCGACCGCCTCAAGCAGGTCGGGAGGTGCGATACAGCACGGGGGCATCCTGTCGAATGTCGTCATACGTCAAGAATCATCACTGTCTGCTCAAACTGTATGAGTATTGCCATACTTGATGCCTTCAGAGGTCGACCGGGGTGTGCCCACGGGAGCTGTCGTGAGAGGGTTCTCCTGCTCGACGATCACGGGGTCGTGACCGCGCCCGGGGAAGAGGGCGAGACGGAGGCGGCGGTGTTGGGAAACGTGGAAGAGAACGAGGGAACGGTGCGGGCGCTCACGGCGGCGACGCGCGGCGAACGGCCCGCTTCGGCCACCGGCTCACCGATGACGGGTTCGCCGGTGACGGGCCTCGCGCAGGGGGACACCGCTTCTCGCAGGACGGGCCGCGCATGACGTCACTGATGGCCATCAGCGACCTGCACATCGGTTACCAGGAGAACCGGAGCATCGTCGAGAAGCTGCGGCCCACCTCCGCCTCCGACTGGCTGCTGGTTGCCGGGGACGTCTCCGAGAAGGTCTCCGACGTCGAATGGACGCTGGGACTGCTCGCCGAACGGTTCGAGAAGGTGGTGTGGGCCCCCGGCAACCACGAGCTGTGGACCCACCCCAGCGACCCCGTCCAGCTGCGCGGTGAGGAGCGCTACCGGCACCTGATCGAGGTGTGCCGGAACCTGGGGGTGGCGACGCCCGAGGACCCCTACCTCACCTGGACCGGCTCCGGCGGCCCGGTCACCGTCGCCCCGCTGTTCGTGCTGTACGACTACACCTTCCGCATGCCCGGCGTGGCGACGAAGGAGGCGGCGCTCGCCCGCGCCTACGACAAGGGGGTGGTCTGCACCGACGAGATGCTGCTGCACCCCGACCCGTACCCCACCCGGGACGCCTGGTGCGACGCCAGGATCACCGAGACCGAACGGCGCCTGGAGGCCAGGCCGCCCGGGGTCCCCACGGTGTTGGTCAACCACTACCCGCTGGTGCGCGAGCCCACCCGGATCCTGTACCACCCGGAGTTCGCGATCTGGTGCGGCACCGAGCGCACCGCCGACTGGCACCTGCGCTTCGACGCCGCCGCGGTCGTCTACGGCCACCTGCACATCCCCAGGACCACCTGGCACGACGGTGTTCGCTTCGAGGAGGTCTCCTTGGGATATCCCCGCGAGTGGCGTCCCAGGTCCACCGTGCCCGGCCAGCTTCGGCGCATCCTGCCCAGTTCGAAGGTCGCCCCATGATCGAGAAGATCCTGCCGCCGTGGGTGGTGAGTTCGGAGCGCTTCGAGGACCCGCCGGACGTCGTGCTGTTCCCCGAGGAGGAGGAGGCCGTCGCCCGCGCGGTGGAGAAGCGGCGGCGCGAGTTCGGCACCGCGCGCCACTGCGCGCGCCAGGCCCTGGCCGAGCTCGGGCTGCCGCCCGCGCCGATCCTGCCCGGTGAGCGCGGCGCCCCCGTGTGGCCGGACGGGGTGGTGGGCGCCATCACCCACTGTGCCGGGTACCGTGCGGCGGCCGTCTCCCGCGACGCGCTGACCGTCGGCATCGACGCCGAGCCCCACGAGCCGCTCCCCGACGGCGTCCTGCCCGCGGTCTCCCTGCCCGAGGAGCGGGCCGCGCTCGCGCGCCTCGACAGCGACGTGCATTGGGGCCGGCTGCTGTTCAGCGCCAAGGAGAGCGTCTACAAGGCGTGGTTCCCACTGGCCAGGCGCTGGCTCGGGTTCGAGGAGGCCCACCTCACCTTCTCCCCCACCGGTACGTTCACCGCCCGCCTCCTGGTCCCCGGCCCTGTCGTGGAAGGCCGGGAGCTGACCGGTTTCACGGGCCGCTGGCTGGTCTCCGACGGCCTGGTCGTGACCTCCATCGCCGTACCGGGAAAGTCCGTTTCAGGAGAGTCCGTCTCATGAGAGTCCGCGGCGGGAGGGTCCGCGCCGGGAAGGTCAGGGCGTCCCCCGCGAGAGGCCGGGACGCCCGCTGACATCCACGCCGTCCCGAGGGGCGCAGGTTACCGCCTGTCACGCGTGCGGTTTCCCGCCGTCGTCGGCCCGCCGCCTTCCGGCGGCGGGCCGACACTTACCCGCTTAGAGGGAGAGGATCAGGTCGCCGTACAGGTGAGGGTCGGGACGGTACCGGATCCGGAGCCGATGAATCCGAAGGTGGTGCCGGCGCCGGCGGCCAGCGAACCGTTGTAGGCGGCGTTGCGGGCGGTGACCGCGGACCCGTTCGCGGTCACGGTCGCACTCCACGACGAGCTGACCCTCTCGCCGTTGGCGAAGGTCCAGTTCACCGTCCAGCCGGTGATCGCGCTGGAGCCGGCGGTCACGCTCACGTCGGCCTGGAAGCCGCCGGACCACTGGGAGGTGACGCGGTAGGTGGCCGAGCAGCCGCCCGGACCCGGGGGCGGGGTCGGGGTGGGCGTGGGAGTCGGGGTCGGCGTGGGAGTCGGGGTCGGGGTCGGGTCGGGGTTCGTTCCGCCGAAGTTGACGTCGCTGCAGAAGTAGTAGGACTGGTCGAGGTGGCTCGCCTGCCAGACGGTGTAGACGATGTGGTGGCCGCTGCGGCCGGGCGCGCTCACCGGGATCGACGTGGTGGTGCCCGTCGGCCTGCTGCCCAGCTGGTTGACGAGTTCCAGGTCACTCCACCTCAGTGGCTGGGTCTTGGGATTGAAGCCCTGTTTGGTGACGTAGACACGGATGTAGTCCGCGCCGTGCGAGGCCTGGTCGAGCAGGTTCATCGTGAACGAGGTGGGACGGTCCACGGTCTTCCACGCGCCTACCGTGTCCATGGAGTTGTAGCGGCCGCCTTCGGTCCGGCCGCCGCTGCACAGCTGCCCGTCGGGGATCGCGGCCTGGTGGTTGCCGCCGACGTTCTCGCGGAACAGCCCGTTCCAGTTCCACATCGCGTTGGGGTTGCTCTGCCAGGCCTGCCAGCACATGGGGTCCTGCTGGGCCATGGCCGGGTTCTGGAAGTCACCTCCCCAGCGCTCCCAGCAGCCGTAGTTGCGTGAGGGCGGATCGCTGATCGAGCCGTGCGCCGAGGCGGGGGCCGCCGTCACGGTGGTGAACATGAGCGCGGTCGCGAGCGCGACGGCGGCCGCGACGACCATCCGCCACACCGGGACTCGGTGGATGGTGCCGCCGTCGGACACGTGCACTTGGTCGCGCAGAAGTCGGAGCGTACGTGACCTCATCGTGAAAAGGTCTCCTTTTTGAATACCGGGATGTCGAATGCCGGGATGACGAGCCCTGGCGCGCCGAGTGAGGGCGGAGTCCTCACGCCAGAGGGTCACCACCGTCACCCAATCCCCGGCCCGGGAGCAACCGTGGAGCCCGTTTCCCGGAAGGCGACCGGCCTGGAACTGGCCCTACGCCACAAAACGGATGAAAGGTTCATTTCCCACGATTTTCCCGGAGGCAGCTCCGGCATCCGTTCCCCGTACCTACTGGAACGATTCTTCTGCGGCGAGGTGTCGCCACGCGACTCGACGCAGGTCCGCGACGCCACCACATCGCGAAAGGAGTGGATCTAGCTGAACGACGCCGACCGCAGGGTGCAGTTGGTGATCCACGGGCCGGGATTGACCGGTGCCGTGGAGCACCTCCAACTCGCGGTGATGCTGGTTGTCCCGGCGGGAATGGTGGTGTAAGTGACCGTTCCGGTGAAGTCGCCGTATGGGGAGTGGCCGCTGCTGCACAGGGCCTGCATCCCCATGGATGTGGTCCCGGCGGGCAGGGGCTGGGTGAACTGGAACGCATACGCGCCGGGAACGCTGACCAGGCCGGGGACCATCGAGGACGATTGGGTATAAAGCCTCACATTCGAGGGATACCAGTTGCTGACGTTTCCATAGTGGTTGGAATTGCCGCACTCCACCGTGCCATACAGTACGGCGCTGGTCGCGACGGCGGGTTGCGCCAGGCCCACGATGCCCAACGCCGCGGTGACGATGAGCGCGGATCCGAGCGCCAGTCCTCGACGAATTAGTTTCGCGGCGAACATCATGTTCCTCCTAATACTTCTGACATCGGCAACCGCGAATTCAGCACCCTCACCCGGCACGGTCAACGGTCGAGCGATTTCAACAGAGCCACAACCATCACGACGCGGGGATCCCGAGGACCGAATCCACCGCCGGTCAATTCAGGGTTTTCCAGGGAAACGACCGCCGGGGAGAACGTGCAACCAGCGACATTGACGAAGTTTCCGCGGACGCCGGCCCTGAAGGCGTATGCCTGATGTTTCGGTCTGCCGATCGCGAGCGGCGTCCGGCCCCTGTGAAAGTTTCAAGCCGCCGGGACACCGCATCGCCTCCCCTCCCTCGCGGTGAGGTTGCCGATGCCGCCGCTCGCGCCGGTTATCAGTACCGTGGACACGGTCCTGCTCCTTCGATGAGGTTCGGATGGGGTGGGGACGCGGCGGTCGTCGCCGAACGCGACCGCGCGGACGCCGGTCACCGGCTCGGCGCGCGACCGCTCTGCGTCGCGAGGATCTGCTCGTAGGTCCCCTCGGCCACCGCGAATCGCTGACGCTTGACGCGCTCGACGAGGATCTGCCGCGCCTCCGGCTGCGAGGCGAGCAGGCTCATGACCTCGGAGAGGAAGTCCTCAAGGGGCATCGCCTGCTCGTTGTCGGTCCCGCTGCCCCGCAGTGTCGTGCGGGTGAGCGGCGGGGCGATCTCGATGACCTGCACGGAGGTGTCACGAAGCTGCTCGCGAAGGCTCTCGGTGTAGGAGTGGACGGCCGCCTTCGTCGCACCGTAGGTCGGCGTGATCGGCAACGGCACGTAGGCCAGGCCCGAGGTCACGGTCACGATGGCGGCGTCCGGCCGGGAGGTCAGGAACGGCGCGAAGGCGTGGATGAGGCGGATCGGCCCCAGCAGGTTCGTGGCGACGGTGCGCTCGGCCACCTCCAGCGAGCCCGGGTCGAGCACCTTCTCGGGGACCATGATGCCCGCCATCGCGACCAGCACGTTGAGGTCCGGATGTCTGGCCGTCACCTTCTCGAACAGCAGGCGCACCGACGTCTCGTCGGTGATGTCGAACACCTCGGCGTCCATCCCCTCGTGCGCCGCGACAATCTCGTCGAGCCGCTCGCGGCGCCGCCCGGCGACGATCACGCGGTTGCCCGCCTCGTGGAGGCGGACGGCCAGGCCGCGCCCGATGCCGGAGGTGCCCCCGGCCACCAGCACGGTGTTACCAGCGATCTTCATGATGCGTGATCCCTTCCTCGCACCCTTTTGTTATCGCTGATAACGATAGCTCGTAACCATCGATCGCACAACTGCGATATCAAAAATCTGTTATCGTTGATCCATGAGTGACCGGGAACGGGACCGCGAAGAGGTCCGCCGCCGCATCATCGACGCCGCGACCGCCCTGCTCCGCGACAAAGGCCGCGAAGGAGTCACCACGCGCACCGTCAGCGCGGCGGCCGGCGTGCAACCCCCGACGCTCTACCGCCTGTTCACCGACATGGACGAGCTGCTGGAAGCGGTCGCGGCGGACGGATTCGCCCGCTACCTCGCCCGCAAACACGGCCAGGAGCTTTCCGAAGACCCCGTCGACGACCTGCGCCGCGGATGGGACACCCACGTCGGCTTCGGCCTGGAGAACCCGGCGCACTACCTCCTCATGTACGGCCGCCCCACCCCCGCCTCACCCACCCCCGCCTCACAACGGGCACAGGAGCGGCTTCACCTGCTGATCGAACGCATCGCCGTCGCGGGCCGACTCGTCGTCGGCGTGCGGACCGCCGCCGACATGGTGCACTCCGCGGGAGTCGGCCTCACGCTGAACCTCATCGCGACACCCCCCGAGGAGCGCGACCCGACCCTCGCCGACCGGCTACGCGACGCCGTCATCGCGGCCGTCACCACGACGGCCGCGTCCGACGCCCCGGACGGCACCCCCGCCGGCGCCCCGGACGTGGCCCGGCGAGCCGTGAGCTTCAAAGCCGTGCTGAACGACGTGGCGGACCTGTACAGCCCGGGAGAGCGTGCTCTCCTGGCCGAGCTCCTCGACCGCGCCGCCGACCACACCTCGGGCCGCTGAAGGCCACTGACCCCGCCCTCCGCGACGGGCGGCCTCACCTCTCACCCGGCACATCCCGGGGCCGATCCAGGGCCGGCGACGCGAACCGAACCGGCGACGCGAACCGGGTCGGGCGACAAAGTCCATCAGGGCCGAGAAGCCGCCCCCTGGGATCGCCCTCGCGGACGTGAGCGTGGCTCTCCGGGAGCCGTCGGCGCCCGGCGGGTGACCAGGAAGGTCACCTACCGACCTCAAGAGGTCGTTCGTCTTCCTGCCCACGGTGTGCGGGACCTGTCCGACGCCGGTCAGGTCCGTCCGCCCGCGTCGCGTGGGAATCGTGCGGCCGGGCTCGCAGCCAGATCACGATCAGGACGGCGGCGACGGCGGGTCCCAGTCCCCATGCCAGCGGTGCGACCACCCCCAGGAGAGCGGTGGAGTTGACGAAGAGACCGAGCGCGCCCCCCAGGCTGAGGACGCCCACGACCGCGCAGGTCACGGCGATGCCGCGTTCGAGCCGGCCACCGCGGAAGGCCGGGATCAGGAACAGGCAGGCGAGCGAGAAGAACACCCCCCAGCCGAGAATCTCGAAGGTGAACATCAACGACGGCCAGCCGTAGGGCTGGAACCACTCCAGGCCGGCCGTCTGGCCCAGACCGGGGCTTTGGCTGACCATCGTCACCGCCACGAACCGGTTGACGCAGACGACCACGGTCAACATGACGACGAACACCAGCGAGACGAGCGTGAACACCTGCCTGTCCGCCGGGGTGACGACATGGATCGCGCACCACAGTGGCACCATGACCAGAACCCCGAGCATGATGATCGCGTGGAAGACGCTCGTGTAGGGCTCCGGGGGCGGAAACGGCAACCCTCGCGCCATCACCACCGCGAGAGCCACCATGTAGACCACTGCCAGGGCGGCGAAGCCGGCGCCTGCCCATATCCCCATCGACGCTGCAGGCGTCCTTGCCTTCATGCCCTTTTCCATCCCATAGTGGCGCGTACTGATTGCCACCAGGACGATCAGTACGCGCCACTATAAACTCCCCAATGAACGGCGAAACGGGCAGGGGTCACGATGGCGCGACGGCAGCGCCCGGCAACGAATCGAGCCCTTCCCCGCGCATGAGCGCACCTCGGCGAGTGTCGGGGCGGGCCCCTCAGGCTGTTCGGCCGGGGGGCACCCGCTCGGTCTCGGCGAAGAACACCTCACCCGGGGACATGGCCCGATCCGAACCGAGATCACCGGCGCTCCGGCTCGATGCGCCGGTTCAGGCGAGGATCTCGACGTACCCGTCGGTTCCGTGAACGCGGATCCGCTGCCCGTCCCGGATCAGCCGGGTCGCCCGCTCCACCCCCACGACGGCCGGCAGGCCGTACTCCCGCGCGATCACCGCCCCGTGCGTCATCAGGCCGCCCACCTCCGTCACCAGTCCGGCGACGGTGACGAACAAAGGGGTCCAGCTGGGGTCGGTGTAGGCGGTGACCAGGATGTCGCCCGCCTCAAGGTCGGCCCGCGCCATGTCCGGCACGACCCGGGCACGGCCCTCGACGGTCCCGGCCGAGACCGGCAGGCCGGCCAGCGCGCCGGGCGGGACGTTCTCACGCCGATACCGGCCGAAGATCACCTCGCCGTCCGAGGTGAGGACCCGAGGCGGGGTGAGCGCCTCGTACGACCGGAACTCCTCCCGCCTTTTCAGGATGAGCCCGGCGTCCACCTCGCCGGTGCGCACGACTTCCCGCAACTCCGGGAACCGGAGAAAGAAAACGTCCTCCCTCTCGCGCAGCACGCCGGAGCGGACGAGCCGATCGGCCTCCCTCAGCAACGCCTGCCTGTAGACGAAGTAGCGACTGACCATGCCGTACTTGGGGTACTCCCGGTACCCGGCGAAGGCGCGGACGCGATCGATCATCCGCTTGGTCTCCTCGGCCTTCCGCTCCCCGTCGGGCAGAGCACGCAACCGCGGCAGAAGTTCCTGCTCCTTGCGCCGTGACTCCAGCAGTCCTTGTTCGAGGTGTCGTCTGCCGGCGCCCGGCTCGAAGTTCCTGACGTTGCCGAGAATGGTGGGCACGAGCAGGGCGGGACGCTCGCTCCAGCGCGTTCTGGTGATGTCGATCTCGCCCGCGCAACGCATACCGTACTCGCCGAGGTAGCCCCGGATGGCGTCACGCGCCTCCCGTCCGCCGGCCAGCCCCGCCAGCTCGTCCAGGAAACCGTCGCCCTCCCGGCCTTCGTCCACGACCCGGCTCAGAAACGCCACGACGTCGGCGTGCGGCCGGATCGCGTCCGCGACATCGAGCAGCGCCAGTCCCATCTCGGAGGTGACGTTGTGGGGAACGGATCGGGTGAGCACGTCGGCCGCGTTCTTCTCGCCCAGCCACTCCTCAAGACGGTCGTTGAGCCACCAGGCCGCCTCCATCCCCGCCATGATCACCTGAAGGCTCCGCGGGTCGAACAGCAGACGCTTCAACTCCGCGAGGTCGGCCAGGATGAAGTCGAGCAGCGCCGGCCCGGACAGGGCCCCGATCTCGCTCCGCAGGGTGGCGACGGACTCCTGAGTGCCCCGGATCAGCTCGGTGACCACGGCCGGATCGGTCTCGATCGGGGCGGGCGGGTCACCGGCCGGCGCGGCGACGGAGTCGTCGTCAGGAAGCAGACGGATGAAGTCGCCCCGGTCCAGGACGCTCTGCAGCGCGTCCCGGATCAGCGGATCGGACCTCCCCAGGCTCCCGAGGAGGTTCGCGCGGCCCGCGGACGTCGCCAGGGCGGGGGCCACGTCGACGAACAACCGTCCGCCCGCCTCGTGCATCGGCCGCGGGGTCGTCAGCTGCCACACGGACAGTCCCAGCGGCCTCATCGCGTCGGTCATCATCTGCTGGTGGCCGACGGAGACATAGACATGCCTCTCCTGGTCATCGGTCTCGGGGACGGGGAACAGGGTGGTGATCGCCCGGCTCTGCACGAGGTGGAAGTCATCGCCGACCAGGCACCACTCGATGTCCTGGGGCCTGCCGAAGTGCGCCTCGACGCGCCGGCCCAGCCGCACCAGACGCACGACCTGCGCCTCCGTCAGAGCCGGCCGCGTCTGGCGCCGCGGCTCGACGGGCGCCTCCCAGGTACCGCCCGCCTGCGACGCCTGGACGAACCGCGGCTTGGTGGCGACCGCCGTGGTGACGACCCGGTCGTCGCGCACCGTGTAGACGTCCCCGGCGACCCGGCCGGAGACCAGCACCTCGCCGAGGCCCCAGCCGGCCTCCACGGTGGCGATCTTCCGGTTCGAGGTCACGGGGTCCGCGGTGAAGAGGATCCCGGCCGCGTCAGCGAACACCATCCGCTGCACGACCACGGCCATCCGCACCCTGCGGTCGTCGAAGCCGTTACGGCGCCGGTAGGTCACCGCCCGTTCGGTGAACAGCGAGGCCCAGCACCTCCGGACATGCGCAAGGATCTCCGGGAGGCCCACGATGTTCAGGTACGAGTCCTGCTGGCCGGCGAAGGACGCGGTCGGCAGGTCCTCGGCCGTCGCGCTGGAACGCACCGCGTAGGAGTCGCGCTCCCCGAGCCGGGCGAGCGACTCACCGATCGCCGCCGCGAGGTCGTCGGGAATCGCGACGCCTTCGACGACGTGGCGGATATCGGCGCTCAGGGTGCGGATCGCCGCGTGGTCGCCCGGTTTCACGCTCGACAGCAGGTCAAGCCGCGCGTCGATCGCCGGCGCCTCGGCCACGACCCGCCGGAAGGCGTCCGTCGTGACACAGAAGCCGTCCGGCACGCGAACGCCGTCGATGCGCGAGAGCTCACCCAGGCTCGCCCCCTTTCCGCCGACGTCCGCGATATCGGTCGAGCCGATCTCCTCGAAACCCAGTACATAGCCCAATTCCGTTACCCCCATCGTTCGCCGGGTCGGTTCGCAACGGGCAGTATGAAGTACTTTTTGGCGCCTCATGAGGCGCGCGAATCTGATACAAAATGAAAGGGGCGGGGAGCGGCGCGCACAGCCCAGCCCCGACCTCGAAACGAGAAAAGCCCGGCCCTCACGTCGCGAGAAGACCGGGCCGTGCGGATGGCGCTACCTGAGCGCGAGCCACCGATCCGCCGCCGTCACCGCGATCCACGCCATCCCGGTGATCGCGCCAATGGCCAGCGTGAGCGATCCGGCCGTTCCGCCCGTCATCGCCCAGAGGTCACCGAGGGCGAAGGCCAGGCCGCTGAGCCGCGAGGCGGCGGCGAAGCCGGGACGGCCCGCCCGGGAGAAGTGGCGGCCCAGCACGAAGCAGGCCGCGATGTAGGCGGTGAACGCGATGGACCCGGCGACCATGTGCATCAGGCCGATCCCGCTCAACGTACCCGTCTGGCCCAGCGGGGTGCCCGCGGGGAAACCGTCGCCCGGATCCATGACGAACACCCCGGCCGCGGCCATCGCGACCCCGGCGACCAGCACCAGCCGGGGAGCCCAGGTGCCACCGGGCGTCCCCCGCAGCACACGGCCCAGGCCGATCGCACCGGCCACCGTCAAAGCCCCGCTGAGCAGGAAGTTCGCGATCTGCAACCAGCCCAGGTCACCGGTGCTCAGCATGCTCAAAGGGTGGCGCGTCAGGTCGAAGCCCTCGCGGGTGAACACCTGGGCCAGCGACACGGCCGCGAAGAGGGGCGCGGCGGCGATGGCGCAGGCGAGCAGCACACGCGTCGCGGAGGTGGCGGAACCGGTGGCGGTGGGGCCGGTGGCGGTGGTGGCGGGCTGCAAGACGGTCATGACGATTCCTCTCTGCTGCGACGGGGATCCGTCGCCGTACTCGTTCCGCCGGTCTCATCCGGCCTCGCTGACGCGTCGAACGAGGAGGACGGGATTCGACACCGCCACGCCATCACGTTCCCGAGCTGCGCCGACACCGACCCGGCCGCATTCCCTGTCACATCGAACCGCGCCCTTGGCGGATCCCCGCACGACCGCGTCCTCGCCGTAGATCCGGTAGCCGTTGGGCGCCCGCCTCAAGGTCGGCCCGCGCCATGTCCGGCACGACGCCGCAGGAGTGCGGCCGTGGGCCGCCGATACCGGATCGGCGGCCCTACGGCCACTTCCCTCTTCGAACGTTCAACGGCCGACTGACCGGTCGGCCGCCCGGAAGGACCGCCTGTGGGGAGCCATCTCGTTCTCCCCCGAATCGATCGCTCCCGAGTCGCTCGCAGATGCCGTCAGCTTGGGTCGTGCGGAACGGAGAGGTGCTGGTGGATCATCAGCCAGGTTCCGTTTCTTCGTTCGAACACCCGGGTCCCGCGCGACCAACTGTCAAAGGCGCGGCCGTCGGGGAGCTCACCCTGTACGTGGTTGAGCCCCCACGCCACCGCGATGTCGTCGCGGACCACGATCTTCAGATCGGGAACGTCCCAGGTGACCGCCGGCACGTCGAGGTTGCGTGCGCAGACTTCACGCACGGCGTCGACGCCGATGTACTGGAGCGGGGGTTCGTGCTCGTAGGAGACGACGTCGTCGGCGATGACGGTCATCATGCCGTCCAGATCCTTCGCCGCGGTGGCGTCGAACCATTGCTGGTGCACCTGGCGCACTTCCTTCTCTCCTTCGGTCGCCGGACCCGCGAGCGGGAACGAGTGATGTTCATGGGCGACCACCCACCGGCCGTTCTCCTTGCGCAGACCGAGTGTCAGCCTCAAACGGTTGTCCGGGTTGTCGGCGAAGTGTTCCTGCGTGCCGCAGCGCAGCAGGGCGTGGGCGAAGGCGACGTCGTCCCCCGCGGTGATTTCGAGTTCGTCGATCTCGAACGAGGTGCCTTGCCTCTGCCACTGGAAGAAGGCCGGCCACGACTCGCGATAAGCCTCCAGGCCGCGTACGCCCCGGTAAGGCGGTGGCACGTCGAACATCACGATGTCGTCGGCGTGGTCCACGAGGACCCCGTTCATGTCACCGTGGTGGACCGCCTGGGCCCAACGTTCGATCAGGGTGCGGATCTGCTGTTCGTCAGTGGTCATGGGTGTGCTGAGTCCTTCCGGGTTGTGCTCCGTCAGGACTACAACCCGCGCGGATCCGGAAAGTCATCGCACAGGGCCATCGGCAGGCCGAACTTTGAGAAGTCGGCGTCCAGGAACGCGACGACCTCGGTGATCTGGGAGTCGCCCAGGACGAGCAGGTCCAGGCCGGCCGGGAGGTAGGCGGCCCTGCTCTCATCCCACATGTAGGTGCCGAAGGCGAGGTGCCCGTTCGCCCGTGTCGCCAGGAACTGCCAGCGTCGCGTCAGCGGGCCGTCGGTCAGGAAGCCTCGGATACCGTCGTGGCCCTGGTACCAGACGGCGAGTGGCGGCATCGAGTACCTCGCGTCCGCCGCCAGCATCGCCACGATGGAATCGACGTCGCCGTCTTTCCAGGCGGTCATGTACCGCTGGACGATTTCCCGCTGAGCCTGATCACCCAGCTTTTCCAGAGTTTCGCGTTGGGTGGTTTCCGGAAGGAGGTCGGCCAGGGCCTTCCTGGCCCGCTGGAGTGCGCTGTTGACCGAGGCGACCGTGGTCTCCAGCAGGTCGGCGGTCTCGCGGGCGGCGTAGCCGAGGACGTCGCGCAGCAGCAGGACCGCTCGTTGCAGAGCCGACAGATGCTGCAGGGCGGCGACAAAAGCAAGCTCCAGGCTCTCCTGCGCCACGACGCGCGCCTCCGGGTCCAGCTGCGCCGTCCAGCTCATCATCCGCTCCGGATACGGTTCGAGCCAGACCGCCTCGACCGCGGGCACGCCCTCCGGACTCAGGTCGGTCGGCAACTCCCGTCGCCCGCGTCGCTCGATGAGCGTCAACGACCTGTTCGTCGCGATCTTGTACAGCCACGGCCGGATCGACCCCCGATCCTCGAACTTCCCCAGACCACGCCAGGCCCGATCCAGCGTGTCCTGTACGACATCCTCCGCATCGTGAACCGAACCCAGCATCCGATAGCAATGCGCGCGCAACTCGTCCCGCAACGGCCCGACCAGACGAGCGAACGCCTGGCCGTCACCGGCCCGAGCCGCACTCAACAGTTCGGCCTCGGTGCGTTCGTCCGTCCAGATAGGCATGATTTCCCATCCTGCACCAGGAGCGACACTGCCGCTCCCCTGTCCAGGGCCGAAGCGTTCTCGGCTGGTGGGACGCATGCGGGCTCGACGATGCCGGGCGGTGAGGGCACCCCTGGAGCGTGAATGACAAACGCGACCCCCGATGATCGTTGGTTGTCTACGCCAGTCGATCAAGAACAGGGGCCGCGTTCGCGTGCCATCATCCCCGATCGACGTGCTCGCCCGCCACCTGGAGCACGTCACCGTCACCGACCCACTGACCGACCTGCTCGATCTACCGGCTCTGGCCGAGGTGCTGGAGGCGGTGCCCGACCCGCGCAGCCGCCGGGGACGCCGCTACCGGCTCGGCCCACTGCTGGCCTTATCCCTGCTCGCCGTACTCGGCGGAGCAACCTCTCTGGCAAAGATCACCCGGGTCATCGCCGGATACGACCCAGACCTGCGCGTCCGAGTTGGCCTGCCCCGCACGGCACGACTGGCCGCTAGCACCCTGGGACGGCTCCTCGCCCGCCTGGACGGCGACGCCTTCGACACCGCGACCTGCGGCTACCTGGCCTCGCTCACTGCCGGCACTCCGACTGCCACCGTGAGCGGCCCACCCTCAGGCCGGGCCGCGCTCGCCGGCCTGGCCGTCGACGGCAAGACCCTGCGCGGCAGCCGCACCACCGACACCACGGTCCACCTGCTGGCCGCCATGCGCCATGACACCCAGATCGTTCTCGCTCAACGGCAGATCGAGGCCAAAAGCAACGAGATCCCCGCCTTCGCGCCTCTGCTCTCCGCCCTGGACCTCACCGGCGTGGTGGTCACCGCCGACGCCCTGCACACCCAGCACGAACACACCCGCCAGATCATCGCCGCCGACGGCCACTACCTGTTCATCGCCAAGGGCAACCAGCCCACGCTGCACCACCGGCTCAAGACTCTGCCCTGGCGTGAAGCGGTCCTCAATGACCGCACCGACGAGACCGGGCATGGCCGCCGCGAGATCCGCCGCATGAAGATCTGCACGGTCCGCCCTGGGCTACCCTTCCCGCACGCTGCTCAGGCGATCCAGGTAAAACGCCGCCGCACCGACCACCGAACCGGCAAAACCACCATCGTCACGATCTACGCCATCACCAGCCTCCCACCAGGTCGGATCACCCACGCCCAGCTCGCCACGCTCATCCGCGGCCACTGGAGCATCGAGGCCCTGCACCACATCCGCGACGTCACCTTCCGCGAGGACGCCTCCAAAATCCGCACCGGCACCGCACCCCGGATCATGGCCAGCCTCCGCAACCTGGCCATCGGCCTGGCACGCCTCATCGGCTGGACCAACATCACCGCCGCCACCGACCACTACCGCAGCCATCCCGCCGACGGACTCCAGCTACTCGGTCTTACAACATGAGAACGCTTCGGCCCTGGACTACTTCTACTGGGTCTGGGACTGCTGGTCACGCTCGCAGCCGTACTGAAACGCCTGCTGAGACATCCGCACCCAGGTCGCGAATCAGCCCTGTGAACATGACCATCTCGCTCCCCACCCCGCCCTCCAGGCGACTGCCCATGTCAGCGATCACCGACATACAATTTCAGTCATCCAGAAATAATGATATCTGTCATCCAAATATATGCGCTGGCATCGACGGTTCACTTGTAGAATCTCGTACTCAAATCCTCTTGCCTGTAGGTGGCCTGAAGTGCACCTCGACGGCTCCTCAGCAGAAGCGGAGATGTCAATGGCGTCCGGCTCGGTCCAACTTCCGATGGCGCATCTTTCGGTACGTGTACCGTGGCACGACACCGATTGGACCGGGCGAATCTGCGCCAATCCCACGCTGAACAACTCCTGCACCATCCTGAAGAACATCAAGGGCAGGAAGAATGCCGAGGCGGAAGAGGAGAGCCATGGAGTCCCTTGGGCTCAGTTGAATGAGTCCCGGGTGCCACCCTGCGCTCATGAGCGCGGAGGGTTCATGCGGAACTCCGAGTTCACCTCCGTACGTACCCACCCGTACGCGCGTAAGGAATCGAGATCGCACGGACATTTCTCGCCTACGCAGCAGCGCATGCCAGCCTACAGCCTTGAGGCGACGCCATTTCGGTGGATGATGCGCGAACACGCTACGTCGACCGCCGCGAAGTGGAACATCTCGTACGACCACTTGTTGGAGGAGGCGGCGGACGAGGTCATCGGGCTGCAGAACGCTCGTACCTGGGTGCAGGATAGGCGCAACCAGTTGGCGTTGCTGGATTCGTTCTTCTCGGCGATCCGCCCCGGCAAATCGCTGGTGTTGATCTACGCCAAGGACATCCCCCTGATCGAGGAGAGGGCTCCGGGCACGCGGATACTCGTGGGTGCGGGGATGGTCACCAGCGTGTCGGGCCATATCCCCTGGGAGACCTCCGGCCCTGGTCCGCTCCACTCCGTCATGTGGGAGCGCGGAGTCAACCATTCGATCCGCTCGCCTTCGTTCAAGAATGGCTTCCTTCTGCCGTACCAGCAGCTTTTCGCGAACCCAGAACTCGCAGGCGACGACCTGGCCCCGTTCATCGCCCGTACCCCGGCCGAGGCCTTCGACGAGTTCTCCTACGTATCCGAGCTGGTAAGTCATGACAACGCCTTGGCCGCGCTGGTGGAGTTGGCCCGGGTGGTGGAGCTACTCCACGGAAAGGCCGATGGCCCATGGGACGTCACGGCGTCGTGGATATCGGAGCGCATCGCAGACGCCTGGAGCCGCCGTGGAGCTTTCCCCGGTCTGGGCTCAGCCATGATGGCGGCGGGCATGACGCACGGAGCGCTCATCGCACACCGTGTTCTCGGTTCCGATCACAGAGCCGATGCGAATTCGTGGGCCGTGATCCAGGACGCGATGGCAGAGGCCGCCCGGGGACAAGGCCCGGCAAAGGGGTTGGCTCAGCGAATGACGCAGAAGGTGTGGGGTCAACTCCAGGCCAACCCGGAGCGGTTCGCCCTGCTTCGCATGCTGTCCCGTTTCTCGCTCACAGCCGACCAGGCGAGGCGTCTGTTCGACCCAGAGATGCGGCAACTGCCGGGAATAACCGTCACAGATGCGGAGCTCCTCGCCAATCCATATCTGATCTACGAGGTGGATCGTGGTCGCCCGGATGCGGTCAGTCTCAGCACCATCGACCGGGGCATGTTCCCCCGGGACGCGGACGCACAGGCGATCCTGCTGAGCGATCCTCTCCCTGAACCGGTGGAGGAGGCGGTCGACGACCGGCGGATCAGGGCAGCGTGCGTGTCATTGCTGGAGCGCGCCGCCATCGAAGGCCACACGCTCCTCGACGAACCTCAACTGCGTCGGCGGCTTGCGGCCACGGCGTTGGATCCCCTGTGTGACCCCACGACCGACGTGTTCCAGATCGCTGCCGAGGACTTTCCGCCCATCCTGCGTCCGACGCCGTTGGCGGGCGGCACGGGGCAGGGCTGGCAACTTGACCGGCTGGCGACCGCGAGTGATCTGATCACGGACGAGATAGCAAGGAGGGTCGAGGCCGACCCGATCGACGTGGACGAAGACTGGAACGCGTTGATTGACGAGGCGATCGAGAAACCGGCGGCGCCCGGGGATCTCGATGAGGTGGCGGCCCGCAAAGAGAAGGCTGCCGCGCTCAGAACATTGGCACGGTCACGTATCAGTGTCCTGGTCGGACCGGCTGGCACCGGGAAGACGACGATGTTGAAGGCGTTGTGCTTGGTCCCCGCACTGAAGGGCCGCGTCCTGCTTCTCGCCCCAACCGGCAAGGCTCGGGTGCAGCTTGGCGATAAAACGGGGCAGAAAGCCAGGACGTTGGCTCAGTATCTGCGTCCGTTCCACCGCTGGAGCGAGGAATCCAGCAACTACCGCACGAACATCGAAGGCCGGAGGGATAACTACGGCTACGCCGCGGTCGTCGTTGACGAGGCGTCGATGCTGCCGGAGGAGGCACTCGCCGCGTTGATCGCCACACTGGGACAGGTGGAGCGGCTTATCCTCTGCGGCGACCACCGTCAGCTTCCCCCCATCGGGGCCGGCCGTCCCTTCGCCGACCTCGTACGTCATCTCCGCGAGCCCGATGACGATCCGATCGACACCGGGGAAACCACCACCTCAGCGGGCGAGAAGGGCGGTGGCCTCGCGGAACTCACCATCGGCCGCCGGCAACGTACCTCAGGCCTGCAACCTGGATCGAGTAGCAGCCGGGACGACCTCGCCGTTGCCTCCTGGTTCTCCGTGGACGGTTCGCACGTGGCGGCCGACGAGGCCGTGGCCCGGGTGCTGGACGGCAGAGGCGACGGAACGCTGACGATTCGTCAGTGGCTGACCGAGGACGACCTGCACCGGTCCATCGTGGAGTGCCTCAGCGAGGCTCCCGAACTGGGACTGCGACGCGGGGACGCCCTTGCACTCCGGCAATCGTTCGGCGCCATCAAAAATGGCAACCAAACAACCGCTTTTCCCATCGGGAAGGCCGGTAAGGGCGCGGAACACTGGCAGTTACTGTCACCTGTCCGTGCCCAGCCTGGTGGAATCGCCGGACTCAACCGGCTGGTCCGGCAGACATGGCGTCCCAGAGCACTAAACCGCGCCCGCCGGGATAAAAGCCTTCCGAAGCCGATGGGCGCCGACCAGATTCTGCTCTACGACAAGGTCATGATCGGCCACAACACCACGCACCCAGCGGAAGATACGGCGACCCGATCGAAAACCGGCGGCGAACTGGCCAATGGGGAGATCGGAATTGTCGTGGATTCAGTGGGCGACAAGAATAAGAAACCCGCGGGAATCACTGTCGAGCTGTCAACCCAGCCCGGACTCGCGTTCACATTCTGGGACAGGCAACTGAACGGCGACAAGGAACGAGGTTCGGAGACACTGGAACTCGCCTACGCCATTACGGTGCACAAATCCCAAGGTTCACAGTTCGGAATCACCTTCGTGGTCATCCCCAACCCCAGCCCGCTCCTGTCGCCCGAACTCCTGTACACCGCGCTAACCCGCCACCATGGCCGATGCGTACTGTTCGTACAGGGTGACCCGTCGGAGTTGAGACGAGTCGCCGGCCCATCGCAGTCAGACACCGCACGGAGGCTCACCCGTCTGTTCCGGGCACCCGATCCGTTCGAAGCACCGAACGGCCGGATTCTGGACGGTTCCCACGTCCACCGAACCCTCAAAGGTGAACTGGTGGTGTCGAAGTCGGAAGTGATAGTCGCCAACATCTTGAGCGGCCTCGGCATCGAATATGCGTATGAGCGACCATTGATCATGTCGGACGGAACACAGCGGCTACCGGACTTCACCATCACGAGACTGGGGCAGCCGCCCGTTTACTGGGAACACCTGGGCAAACTAGATCAACATGGCTACCGTGCTGACTGGGACGCCAAACGCCACTGGTACTCCACTCATGGCATCCTCCCCTGGCTCGACGGAGGTGGACCAGCGGGAACCCTTGTATGGTCCACTGAGCGGATCGGCTCCAAAGGAATCGACTCACAGAAGATCGAAGCCCGCGCCCGAGAGGTCTTCGGTGCTCCACCGATGCCCCAGTGACACCCTGCCCCCGAGGCAGCTGTCGAATGCCTTCGAGTCTGCGGCATCTCTCCATCGTCGTGTTCGCCGCATGGGAGATGCCCGCGAGAACGAAGCGTGCCAACGGACATATGCCTCCTGCCTCGGTGATGAAGCCGGCTCTCTTGAGATTGTCCGCCGTTCTTCCACTTGGTCCGCATAGCTCTCGGCCACAACAGCATCGGCGGCTGAATCCCTAAAACACCTTGGCGCATGACCGACGGCCGAATTACGAAAGGCGGGACACACGATGAGAGAGTCCACACCGGGCGGTCATTCGAGCATGTCGAGGTGGCCGAGGTGGTCGTACATACGCTCGCCGACAGCGTGCGCGCGCAGTTCGGCGAACGTGGGTACGGCGACTTCCAACTGAACCGCCAGGACGGCGGCGCGGTCGGTCAGATCGGCCCGGGTACGGACCGCGTACAAGCGGGCCATGCCCAGGACTCTTTCCAACGCGGCGCGATGGCGCAACCGGGCGTCGTCACACCACAGCTGCAGAAAGTGATGGTTTCGCAACTGGAAGGAGCCCACCCGGCTCAACGGCAGCTTCGGCGGACCGCTGAACGCCTCCGGGGCCAGGATGACCCGCCAGACGGCGTTCGGCAGTTCCTGAAGCCGGCCGGGGCCAAGCTTCCTGTCGGCAAGCCATTCGGTCCACAGCTCGCGCGGTTTCACCCGGTCCACCGTGTCGATCCTCACCCGGATCCCCTGAACGTCACGGCAGGCGGCCTCCATGAAATCGTCCCGCCCGGAACCGGCGTCGGTGTAGGCGAGCAGAGAGCGGTCGCTGGTCTCGATCAGATAGGTGGGCAGGTAAGCATCCCGCACCGCGATCCCTTTGATCTCTTTGAGCTGGGCGGGAAGATTGTAGTCGGTCCGATCAGGACGGGCGGCAAGGTCGTCGACCATCCGCTGTTGGAACACCGTCGGCGCGAACAGCGGCAGGAACCGCGTACGATCCTCCAGCATCTCCTGCGGGACATTCGGGCTGGGTAGCACGGTGAGCGAGCCCCGGTGATACCGCCCTGGCAGCGGCCTGCCGGTGAAGCGCTCGATCAGCACTCTCTGCCTGCTCTCCTTCGGGGTGTAGCGCACCTTTGCCCGTACAGATCGCAGTCCCAGCTCGGTCAGCCGGACCTCACCATGGCGGTCCACCGTGAGATGGCCGATCACTGCGAGAAAGGCGAGACAGCGGTCCACCAGAGCGGGCTCCAGACCGAAGAAGGCGACCAGCCCGTCTCGGGTGCCGATATCGCCCTCCTTGAGGGCACGGGCGAGAAACCGGTCGATGACCTCGTAGGCCTGCTCGTCATAGACGTTCGCGGTGACCTCCACCTCCCACAAGGGCCATGAGACGGCGAAGAGACGCACCGGCCGGACTCCGGGGACGGTGACGGCGTGCTCCACGGCACGCCGGGCGGGGTAGATGGCGCGCGCCGTCATGAGAGCTCTTCGAGGTGATCGAGGCGGGCGGAGACGTCGGCCGAGGTCCGCAGGTCGCCGACGCGGCGGAGGTGGTCCATCATCTGCTGCATCAGTATTCGGAACCCCTCGTCCCTGGCTGCGGTGAGGGTCGTGGTGTCCCCCACCAGCACGAGTTGCCTCCTGGCCCGGGATACGGCGACGTTCAGCCTCCGCAACTCCCTGAGGAATCCCACCTCTCCTCGCGCGTTGCTGCGGGTGAAGGCGTAGACGATGAGATCACGCTCACCTCCCTGGAAGGAGTCGACCGTGCCGACGTTGTCCGCTATCTCGGTGCCTTCGCCGAGCACTCGGGCGAGTCCGGCGCGGATGCACTCCGCCTGGGCTCGGTAGGGCACGATCACTGCCCAGTCCTTGTAGTACCGGGTGTATGCGGCCACCAGCCGGACCACGATGTCGGCCTCTAACCGGTTGACGTAACCAGGCCGGTTGCCTGTTTCCTCCCTCCGCTCAGCCGCAGGCCTGTCGCCGGTATCGATCATCGCGAACGGACTGCTGAAGACAGGATCATCCTGCCTCCTCGTGTGGTCGGTGCGGAGCACACCGTCGTAGAAGGCGGCCGACACGAACTCCCCGATCTCGCGCGGCATCCGCCGCTGCACGGTCAGCATCACCTGGTGGCCCGCCGGCACGGCTCCGTAAAGCCGCTCGAAGGCGCTTCTGCGCAGCACATCGGCGATCTCACTCGCGGCGGCAGGTGGCAGGTCCTCCTTCCTGGCCAAGCTTTCGCCCCATTCGCGCACTTCTTCGTCAAGGTAGGGCGGAAGCTGCTGATGGTCGCCCACCAGGACGGCCCGCTTCCCCCGCACCAAGGGGACGAGGAGGTTGGGCGTGGAGATCTGTCCGGCCTCGTCGACGATCACGAGGTCGAACTCCAGCTCGGCGAGCAGTTTGGTGGTCGCCGTGCCTATGCAGGTGGCGGCCACCACGTCCGCGTAGCGCACCAGCTCACGCTGGAGATCCTGCTCGGCATCGCCGATACCAGCCCGCCAATCGGCCAGCAGGGCCGCCCGCGCCCGGAGCGTCACCACGGCCTGTTCCAGCCGGTCGCGCAGCGCCTCCCAGCCGGCCAGATCCGCGGGTAGCCGTCCGTCCGGCAGTGGCTCTTCTGAGATCGTGGTGAAGGCCGCGACGATCGACCGCAATGATCCCGCGGCTCTGGACGCCTCGGCCATCGCCTCCTCCCCGTCCCGCCGAGCGGTGTCCCTGGCGGCCATCAGCCGAGCCGCCTCGGGGTGAGCTCCGATGAGCCTCTCCGCCACGGCCTGTTCCGCGCGGCAGGTCATCTCGGCCCGCGACACCTCCTCGGCGGTGAGCACGAGTTCCTGCCGGACCGCGCGCAGCCGGGCCAGCCGACGGTCGGTCAGCCAACGGTAGAAGAAAGCGAATATCCCAGCCCCCGTACGAGCCTGGGCGCTCGCGTGCCGCCGCTCCCAGGTCTCCCGCCGGGCATCCAGCCGCCCGGAAGTGGCGCGCAGGGCGGTGAGACGGTCGGTGGCGACGGCGATCCGATCTGCCTGGGCCGGCTCCAGCCGACGGACGACCGCGTCGAGACCGGCCGCGTGTCCCTGCTCCTCCCGCTCGGCCGTGCGGGCGGCCGCGAGGGAATCCGCGAGGTACGCCAGCCGGCGGCCGGCCGCGTCCCCGTCACCCGTGAACGGCGCCAGGCGCGAGACCATTCCCTGGGTGGAGGCGCGAATCCGCTCCCGCAACGCGGTGACGTGGCTCTCCACCATGAGGTCGCGGGCACGGCCGGTGACGACGTCCTCATTGCCGACACGCACCGCCAGGAGGTCGGCGGGCAACTGTTCCAGGACGTTGTCCACGGCCCGGTTGGTATGCGAGGTGATCAGCACACGTTCGCCCCGTGCGGCGCACGCGACCGCGATCTCGGTGATCGTCCTCGTCTTGCCGGTGCCAGGCGGCCCCAGGATGAGCAGCAGGTCGGGCACGGCGAGCGCCCGCTGGAACGCCGACAGCTGGCTGTCCTGGTCGAGCGTCCCACGGGGTTGATCGTGGGGATCCGCCCTGAACGGGGTAAGGCTCCGGTCGACAAACCAGCCGAGCAACCCACGGTTCACCACATCTCCCCGACGCAGTGCCTGCACGGTGTCGGCCTGCGCCTGGAACACGCGGTCACTGGGCAACGCCACGAGAGCACCTTGGGCGGGGATACGGCCGTAGTCGACCGTCGTCTCGAACCGGACGAGCACGTCCAGCCCTTTCACCCTCACCACCCGCCCCTTCAGGTCGGGCTGGTCGGCGAGCTGCACCACGGCCCCGGCGGCCAACGTGGCGGGACGCAGCAGGCCGAAGACGTACATGCTCTGGGCGGAGCGCCGCTCCTCGCGGACACTCTCCCTGCGCCGGTAGTGGACGGGTGGCGCCTCGCGCTGCCGGGCGACCTCGATCTCCCGCCCCGCCTCGATGACCTGGGCCATCCGGTCGAGGTACGCGGTGTGGTGCGGGGGTAGCGGCGGCCGTTCCGGCTCGGCGGACCCGACGCCGTCCCAGGCCCGCCTGAGCAGTGGCCAGTGCGCCGACATCCCGTCCGGCACGTCACGCAACTGGTGGAAGCCCTGCCAACCGGCGGAACAGTTCAGCAGCAGAGCGCCGCTCAGAAGCCGCTCCTCCTCCCGGAAGCCGCGCGGGAACGCGGCTCCAAGACTGTAGGCGTCCCCGCGCCGGGTCACGAAGAGCCAGGTGACGTGCGTGTCGGTGTAGACGACGAGACGCTCCGGGTTCTCCTCCAGCCTGGCGGGCAGCGCTCCCATCCTGGACAGGCGGGTCATCTCCTCGATCAGTTGGATCGGCCGCAGGTGTGGCGCCAGTTTGCTTCGTACCTTCTCCGAGGGGATCACCGCCACCGGACCGGGCAGGAACACCGGCGACGCCGTCACGAAAACCCTCCCTGGGAGATTTCCCTCCGTCCCTGCCGCAGTGCCGCGGCGAGCATCCCGATCCGCTCCGGCCGACGCCGCGGATCGGCGTCGAGTGCGAGTGCCAGCAGTTCGTCGGCGACGGAGGGGAACCCCCGTACGGTGATTCGTATCGGCGGGGAGCCCCCAGGCAGGGGTGGGTGGCCCGTCACCGTGTGATGGACGACGGCGGCGAGCTGGTAGAGGTCGGTGTGCGTCCCCGGCTGCGGGGAGCCCGGCCTGACACGCTCCTGCTCGGGAGCGCGGTAGCCGTCGGGGCCCTCTCCCGGCCGCGACGGCCAGGCCGCCAGCCCCGCGTCCCGCAGCACCGGTTCGTGGGCCCGGCCGGTCATGACGATCGCGTCGGGGCTCAACTCCCGGTGACTGTGTCCTCGCCGGTGGAGCTCGGCGAGCGAATCGGCCAGCCGCGCGGCCGCGTCAAGGACCGCCGCGACCGTGAGGTGGTCAAGCGGCCCGGCTCCAGGTCCGAAGACCTCGCGCCAGACCGGCCCCGAGGGCAACTCCGAGGCGACGGTGACCCCATGAGCCGAATCCTCATAACGGCCGAGCAGCCGAGGTAGCCGGCGTGCACCCGCCATGGTGGAGAGCAACGCCGCCTGGTCACTCAGAGCACGTCTGGCGTCGACCGAGGCGGGACCGTCACGGAGCATCGTGATCTGACGCAGCCGTACCCGGGCGGAGGAGGGTTCGATGCGGTCCGCGGTCGCCTCCCGCCACACCCATGATCGATCGAGGCTGAAGGCCTCGGCCGCGTCATCGTGCAGGAGGTAGCGGTCTCCGCCGAGGCGTAGTTCCTCACCTCCGCGCCAGGGAACAGCCGCCAGGGCCGGATGCGTGAGCGACATGAGGGGGGAATCGACCGGCCCGGGAGGCCGATAGGGGTCGTAGTAGACCCTTCTGACAGTCGCCGCCTCGGGGAGGTCGAGGCGGCGACGCAGCCCGCTCTCGTCCCACAACTCGATCGCGATGCCGGTCTCCGCCTGCTGTTCCCGGCTCCAGCGCTGCCACCACCGCAGCGTCGGGGCGTCCATGCCGCATGGGATGCACAACACCCATTTCTTTATGACATAACCTTCTTTTTCCGCGTACTTCAGGGCTGACCTGAAGGAATCTCTGACCTGCTTCTTCTGGGATTCCCCGAATCCATTGATGAAGTATTTCGCCTGCCAGTCCGTGATATCGCCGTTGAGGTCTCCCACCAGCACGTCGATACCCCAGTCGCCGGGGTTCGCCCGGACCAGGATCGCCTCCTGCCCGGTGACCGCCGAGACGAGCGACACGAGCATCTGCTCGAAGTCCTCCCTGGCCCCCGCCTCTCCCCTGCGCTGGCGGTGCGCCAGGAAGTCGACGGGATGCTCCCCGGCCCCGAAGCCCTGACTCATCGCGGCCCTTTCGTCTCTCGTGAACTCCTCGTTCACCTCGACCTCCGAGCCCGTCGCCCCCAGGGCCTCGGCATCTCCTCACCCACGTCCGGGACTGCGCACACCGATTCCTCCCCACACCCTCGGCCGATCCCGCATTACCAATCCGTTGTACATCACCAACGTGCAATTGAAAGAGGCGCCGACCGGTTCACCGCAAATACCGCCAGACCAACCATGCCAATAGCGATATTTAACGCAATCATAAATATTCCTAGCAAGTCACTTAATTCCCACAAACAACACGGGAGGCGGCAGGTAACGGCCGTCCCCGCCTCCAACCGGCTGATCGGAAGCCCCCGGATTCCGGGTCCCCTCGATGCGGACCCCATAGACTCTGGGGCAGGACGACGGAAGGGGAGGGCTTCGCATGACCGCGCAACCATTTGAGGTCTCCGGTGCGAGCACCCCCATCCCCGACAAGAACCTGCGCTCGATCCGTGCCGCTTTGAGCGTGCCGCAGGACCGGGCCGCCTTCGACGCGGGCCTGCGCCTGGCGCTGGACGAGGTCCGTGTCAGCCTTGACCTCGGCAAGCTGACCGAGTTCGTGCATACCTGGTGGCTGATCGCCTGCGACTCCGTCCGCGACCGCGCGGGCCGCGAGAGCATGTACGCGCATGCCGAGCGGGTGCAGGAGCTGGCCGATCGAGGCCAGCCGCTTCCCCAAGGGGACAAGTCCTGGCGCGAGGTGCTGGCCGAGCGCGGGGTGCGGGGGTAGATGTATTCGATCACACCGCCCGATCCGATCGCCCAGGAACAGATCGCGGCACTGCCGCTTGAGGCTGCCCATTACCTTGCTGAAGTCTTCGCCCTCCTGGAGACCGCACCGTGGGCCGGCAGACCATCCAACCCCGCCCAGCCCGAGGGCAACATGCGGATCATTCCATTCGGCGAAGGCGGACTGGTGACCTATCTGGTCCTGGAACCGCAGCGAGAGGTATACGTCATCCGCGTGCAATGGCTCTAGGTGAATCAAGGCGGCGGCGCGCCGCCGCACGGCCCTCCGCGCGCCGTCCGGGCGTGTGGCGTGGGCACCGGCCCCGAACGGCGGCGAGACTCCGGGCCGCGCGCCGCACCCAGCACCCGCTAACTCATCGCAGCCCTTTTGTCTCCCGTGAACTCCTCCGAGCGATACGGATTATCGGCCCTCGTCATTCCGCAGGATCGATCCGGCGACCCGCTCGACGGCGGCGAGCAACCGCGCCGGTGGTATGCGACCTCGCCCCCACCTTGGTCGTAGTCACGGCAGCGGAGGTGGGTGGCGGTGAATCTCCGCTCGGTGTCCCGTCGCACCGGCGAACTTGGCGTCGTCGGTCAGCAGCGGCATGCCCAGCAGTTCTGCGAGGGCCACGTACATGCCGTCGTAGGCGGTGAGGTTGTCGCGTAGTTCCAGCACCCGCGACTGCAGAGGCAGCATCGGATGCCGGACGATCCGCAGCTGGGCGTAGCGCTCCAGCATGATCCGGCCCCGCGCCTCGGAGATCCGCACCTCCGGCTTACTGGCGATCACATGCCCACGCACCACCGAGGCGATCTCCACGTCGATCAGCGCCGGGGCGTGCAGCTTGCGCGCCAGCCGCCGACGGAGAAGATCGTCGCCCTTCACGTTGGCCAGCAGGCGGAAAACGATCGAGGCGTCCACGACCAGGCTCACCGGCGGTCCTCGCGCAGCGTCTCACGGACGAAGTCGGGGTCGTACGGCACCGGCTCGTCGGCGGCGATCCTCGCCATCACCTCGTCCAGCGCCGGGGTGGCCGCCTCCTCGTTCAGCAGGTCACGCAGGTAGGCCGTGAGTGATTTCCCCTCACGCTCGGCTCGCGCCTTCAACGTCCGCTCGGTCGCTTCAGGAACGTCTCGAATTTGAATGATTCCCATCCTTCCACGCTAGCATGCAGCTTGCATGCAAATGTGAACAGAGAATCCCTACGCCGATTAATCGGGGACGACAGGCCGGTGAGCCTGGTCAGGGGCGACAAATCCAACCAGGTGCTCGATGGAGGCGAGCAGCTCGGCCGGGGGCAAGCTCAGGTCGATCGCATGCTGGGTGATCTCGATCTCCGTGCCACGTACCGCGTGCCGGCGCGGTTCCCCCGTGGCGTACACCAGGTGGCCGCGGTTGAGGCCGAGTGCCGTGCAGTACGCCAGCATCTGGTAGAGGTCGGCACTGTCGCTGGAGATCTTGTACTTGCTGTCCAGCACCGTGGCCGGGATCTCCCTGCCGGTGGAGTCGATGACGTAGTGGATCAGGTCGGGTCGCAGTGGCACCCGGCGGCCGTGGTCCAGGTGGTGGCGCCGGTCCTGGGATTCGGTGCGTCCGCCGTACGGGCGTAGCGCCTCGGCCAGGGCCACGGTGACGAAGTCCTCGAACACCCGCCACATCTCCACCAGCAGCCCGTTCACCCGAATCGACGTACCGTCGTCCAGCTCGTAGGAGGCGCCGCGGAGCACGAGTTCGGCTAGGCCGAGGGCGGTCTGATAGCGCGCGTTGATCCGGGTGGGATGCCAGGCCCCCGGCGCCGCCGCACTGACGCCCGCCAGCCTGGCGATGACGTGCCGCAGTGTCCTGCGAGTCGGTACGGCCAGACCGGGCAATCGCAACAGCCGGACCGACGCAGCCAGCAGCAGCCGGTTCTCGGCGATGTCGACGGTGTAGTCGTCGTAGCGGACCTCGACGGGCAACGGCAGCCCGTACCGTCGGCGGATCTGGTCGGCCTCCCTGATCCGGCCCCGGACGACCGGCAGCGCCTCTTCCATCTCCCGATAGCCCTGCAACACCCCTCGCCGGAGCGCGCGGTCGGCGGCCAGCGCGTAGGCGTGCGCGAGCGCTGGAAGCAGCTCGGGGTGCTCCCCCGCGTGCACCTCTTCCTGCCGCCAGCCGCGCGGCCGGCGAGCGTACCCAAGGAGGAAGAGCACCCGGTCGATCGGAGTCTTCGGGGTGATCCGCACCTCGACGCCGCCGACGACCGCCGCCCCCACGTACCCGTTGTCCCTGACCTTCCACAACCCTGCTCTCGGCCCGGGACTCATCCGTACGACCTTCGCCGCCGCCAGGGCCGCCACCTGCTCGGCGGCCAGCTCGTACTCGACCGGCGGAGCGCCCTCCACCAGGTCGATCACTGATCGATCCCCAGCCGGTGCCGGAGCGCGGGCAGTCCGTACCGCTCGGCGACGTCGATGCCGTCGCCGTAGTGGTGCTCCTCCAGCAGCGGCAGGATCTGGGTCCGCCAGACCCGCTCGAACCCACTTTTGTCGTGATAAATCCGAGGTCGCATCAGATACGACGGGCCGATCTTGAAGTCGCGGTCCTCGATCCGGGCGTTGAGTTCGGCCAGCAGCCGGGCGGCGTCGTCGGGCAGCTCCCTGCTCGCCAGCCAGCGTCCCAGCATCTCCTGGGTCGGCGCCTCCTCCGGGTGCAGCTCCACGAACGCGAAACGACGCCGCATCGCCGCGTCGACCAGCGCGATCGACCGGTCGGCGGTGTTCATCGTGCCGATGATGACCAGGTTCTCCGGCAGCGTGAACGCCTGGCCGGTCCCCTCCGCCGAGGAGTACAGCAGATCGACCGCCTTATCCCGATACTCCAGCAAGAAGTACAGCTCGCCGAAGATCTTCGCGAGGTTGCCCCGGTTGATCTCATCGATGATCAGGACGTACGGCTCCTCGGGGCGCTGCCGCGCGGCGTCCACCAGACGCAGCAGCGGACCGGGCAGTGGCTTGAACGTCACCCCCTGCCCATCCGCGGTCTGCACCGGCCGGAAGCCCTCGAAGAAATCCTCGTAGGAGTAGGCCGGGTGGAACTGCACGAGTTTGACGTTCTCCGGTTTCCCTCCCACCAGGAACTGGGCGAGATGCTGCGCGAGGTAGGTCTTCCCGGTCCCCGGCGGCCCATAGAAGATCAACTGCGGACGGTCACGGAGCAGTTCGACGCACTCCTGCTGCCGACGTCCGATTTTGGTTGCCGGAAAGTAGCCACTCCACTCCTATGCGTTACGAAATGATGACTCCATGCGTTCCCCCGCCCCCCTGACGGGCTACATCGATGAGTCGATTCACACCAATGCCCGGCTGTACGCGGTTGGACTGGTGCTCGCGGAGCCCGCTATCGCCGAGGACGCCAGAAGGCGGCTCTCCGCTGTGATACCTACCGCTCGCACACCCCACTGGTCACAGGAAGACAAGGAGACCCGTGCTGCGCTGATCCGCGAGATCGGATCACTGCCAATTTCAGCACGGGTGTACGGCTGCCGCTTCGAACGACCCAAGCGCAAGGAAGCCGCACGCGCCCGGGCCCTGACCTGGCTGATACACGAACTACCGAGCCAAGTCCGCTGCATCGTGCTGGCAGAGCGTGAGACGAACCAGGACCGCCATGATCGCAAGGTTCTTGGAGGGCTGGCGGGTCGACCGGCGCGCTTCGAATACAGCCACGTCCCGTCCGCGAAGGAGCCACTTCTCTGGGTGGCGGATGTGATCGTCAGCAGCACGGCCAGAGCACTTGCTCTTGATGAAGATCCCTCGACGTGGGCGCTGGGGACGGTGCTGTCGCATGTCGGCTGCGAACCTGTCTGATCTGAAGAAACGCGAAAGCCGGGCCACCACCTGCGGAGGTTAACCCGGCTTCACTTCATGCCCCGAGCGGGACATGCGTCACCTATTGTATTCGGGCCGTTACCCTTGTCAAGCAGCTTCGCGCGGGTGCGGACAGAATCCCGGGGTTCAACCGCTCCAGGCAAGGTAGCGGGCGCGCTGGGGCGCGTTCTTCACCTCCGAGAACACCGATGAGCAGCGCGCGCACATGTACGTCAACATGATCGCCAATCACTGGCTGATGATGTGGGAGCTCCACTCCATCACCGAGGCACACCTGCGGTCGATCACCGGCGTCGTCCTGGCCGGTCCATCGGCTGGAGGTTCTGGACCGACGCCAGGCAGAGACGACTGCTGAGCGCCGGAACCCGGCGAGAACGACACTTCAACCGGATCCTCGACGAGGTCTACCGCACGGCGCCTGCCACCCTCTCTCCCTATAAACGATTCATAGGCCCAGCAAGCATGCGAGGGATCGACAAATCGACTTGAGCTGCCACTGCCACAGCATCTCCAATCTGCGCTACCAGACCACCCGCCAGCGCAAAGAAGAGAAGAATTACCACAGCTTTTCCAGTGTCAATCAACGCAGCCCGCAGCCATCGCTCTTCATCTTCGGGACTCTTCCAGACACCGAAGCGGATGGCATTTGAAGAAAGAACAAAGGCCGCAACGGCTCCGTATTGATATCCGACCCGCCAGCCGCCATCGAAAACGACGGAAGCGCCAACCAGCCCGAGGGCAAGGGCAAATGCCCCCAGGGTAAGGCGTGTTGCCCGAACCACCCTTGGCATCCGATCAGCGACGCCGCTTGGCATAGCGGTGTTCGAAGGTCTTCGTCGAATAATGTCCTTTGGGCTCAAATTTCGTATTTGTCTCCAACCGTCGAGCCAGCTTGATCCGAGCTCGCGCCAGCGCGTCACTACGTGAAGCGGGCGTTTAGCAACACCTTTGTAGAAGAGAAAGGTCTCACGGTTGGAGAGAAGTGAGACGAATCCAACCCCTCTGATATCTGACCGATCAACGAACTGTCCGCTACGCGTTTTCGCCTGCCAGCGCGGTATTTTTATGACTACATGCTTGTCTGACATCACTCGACCCGGCTTCTTGTGATGTCTACAGTACCTCCATTCCCCGGGAACGATCGTCCTACATGGCTTATCGGAACGACTCTGCTGGGTATGGTAATACTTACAGGCTACCGGCCATACGCGTCCGCGCAGTATCCACAACGAAACACGCAATACGACAGCAAAAGGAAGAAAAAGGAGCCCCAGGATTAACGGCCAGGGTATCGGGCTAACCGAATCCAGCCAAGTGGCGCAGATGATAAGTAGCTGACCGAGAAGCTCCGAGACGTCCGCCATTACAGTATGAAGCCATTGAATGCTTGCTCTCGAAAAGAGCATCCCAGGGTCCACAATAAGCTAGCGTTGTCTAACCACTTAGCCATTGCTTACGAACTTCAAGCACTAAGAATCCTACGGGGGCCGCCAAGCGTCTAGATCATTCGATGAAGTTTTTGTTCTCACTGGACATGATCTATTCAGGGGAGCAAACCACCTCGAAGCTATACGGAAACCCAAAAAGCTATTTTCGTCCTACCAGACAAAAGCAGTGATGGCCTAATGGAGCGGTTTGGAGACGTTCTCACCCAGCTCTCCAGGAGGTCTCAGCTGTCAACGTAGTCGGCGAAATCGGCGGCATCCAGGGCCGCCGGGGCGGTGACGCTCCGGTAGTAGTCGGAGATTCGCTCTGGTGGGACTCCGTCTCAGAGCAACGCGGCGACCTCGTCGTAGGAGACGCGGATGCCTTCGATCACCGGGACTTCCCCGCAGATCGAAGGCATCCGCACCTGCGCGCGGGACTGCAGTGGATGGCCGGACAGGAGAAGGAGGTGGCGGCTCACGAGGAGACCGACCAGCGGACAGGGCTGCCGAGGGTGGCGGTGGCGCCATTGAGGTCGGCGAGGCGGGCGGCCAGGGTGGCGACGGCGAGGCGTTCGGGGAGCGCCACACTGAACTTGAGGCCGTGCAGGGCCTTCTCGTCCACGCCGGGAAGGCAGAGCCGCTCGGCGGCGTCGGCGGTTCCCGCCTTCCACATCTGGTGGGTGAGGTCGCTCCTGAGCCGGATGGACGCCTCGTCGACGCGCTGGCCGGGCACCACGATGCCGTCGAGGGTCGCGGCCAGTGTGGCGTTGGCCCGGAAACCGGCCCAGGTCCACCAGCGCACGTCGTCCGTCGCGGGATCGCGGGTGATGACCGTCCCCGCCGGGTGAACGGATTCGACGGCGTCCTCCCGCAGCACGGCGAGCCGCTCGACCGCCCGCCTGCTGAGCCGTACGGGCGGGTCGGCTCCGAGCAGGACCGCTCGCATGGCCTGGGAGAGCGCGCCAGACAGACCTCCGTAGCCGCCTCCGCCCCAGCGGGCCTTGCCCCGGCCGTCGGCGGCCTCGACGAAGCAGCGCCGCCGCGACCAGTCGATGTAGGTGACCCGCCAGGTGCGTCCGGCGAGCAGCAGCAGGCGTGGCCCCTCGATCTCCTCGGTGAGCAGCGCGGGGTCGGTCCGGCCGATCTCCTTGCGTCCGGACAGCACGGTGAACTCGGGGGCCGAGGTGAAGACCGCGGTCATGTCCATGAAGTGGCGGCGGCCGAAGCGCCGTTCGGCCTCGGGGCCGATGAAGAGCATGCCGCCGTCCTCGTCGAGGTAGCCGTGGCCGACCAGATGCCTGAGGATCACGGTCGCCGACGGGCCGAACGGGCCGAGGCCGTTCCACCACTCCTGCCAGGTACGGTCCCCGACCCGGTGTTCCTGCAGGCAGAGGGCGAGGATCTGCTGGGCGACGATGTGCCGGGGCTCGGGCGGCGGGGTGACCGGTTCGACGAATCCCTCACCCCACAGGTGCAGGAGCCCGGCGGCCTGGAGCAGGGACTCCTCGTCCAGCGCGAGGAACAGGCAGTTGCGTTCCGTCCCCGGCCTGCGGCCGGTGCGGCCGATCCGCTGCAGGAACGAGGCGACCGTGGACGGCGCGTTGATCTGGACGACCCGGTCGAGGTCTCCGACGTCGATGCCGAGTTCCAGTGTGGAGGTGGCGACGATGACGCAGTCGCGTGCCTCGGCGAACGCCTGCTCGGACTGGCGGCGCTCGTCCGCCGACAGCGAGGCGTGGGACAGGAAGGTGGTGACGTCGCGGGAGCGCAGCGCGTGGCCGAGTTCCTCGACCAGGCGCCTGGAGTCGCAGAAGACCAGCCGCTTCTCGCCGCGGTGCAGCGCGGCGAGAAGCGCCGCGGCGTTGGACACCGACCCGACGTAGTCGAGTTGGATGTCTCCTGGCGGCACCCGCGCGGGGACGGCCGCCGGCTCCGAGGTCGTACGGATGGACCCGGACGGGGGAGCCGGGACCTCGCGTCCCGGCGAGGGCGGGTTCTCCGACGGCGATCGGTGCCCCGGTGAGGACGAACCTCCCGCCTCCGGCGCCACGACCTCCCCTGGCCTGGCCCCTGCCCCCGATCCCTGCAGCCAGCAAAGCAGTTCGGCAGGGTTTCCCACGGTCGCCGACAGTCCGATCCGTTGGATGGGGCGGCCGGTCAGGTGGGTGAGGCGTTCCAGTACGGCAAGCAGGTGCCAGCCGCGGTCGTCGCCCGCGAACGCGTGGACCTCGTCCACCACGATCGTCCGGAGACGCTCGAAGAGCTGCCGGTGGTCCACGTTCACGCTGACCAGCATCGACTCGATCGACTCGGGTGTGGTGAGCAGGATGTCCGGCGGATCGCGCAGGATCTTCCTTCGCCGGCTGGTGGAGACGTCGCCATGCCAGAGCGCCACGCGACGGCCGGTCCAGCTCGCGTAGTTCTCCAGGCGAGGGAGAAGGTTGTTGAGCAGTGCCTTGATCGGGCAGACGTAGAGCAGCGAGAGCCCTCGCCAGTTGTCCGAGGTCATCCGGCTGAGCAGCGGGAACATCGCCGCCTCGGTCTTGCCTCCGGCGGTGGGTGCCAGCAGCAGGGCATCGGAGCCGGTGAGCAACGGTTCGACGGCCGCCTCCTGCAACGGCCGCAGGCCCGGCCATCCCAGGGTGTTGACGATGTGGTGCAGGACGACGGGGTGCAGGTCACCCGCACCCAGCGAACGTCCGGCAGGACGAGCACCCGACTCGCCCAGGGTCACGGAAGGTCCAGTGCGACGTCGTCGACCGAGAGCGCGTTGCGTTCGATCTCGTTGAGCTCTCCCGAGCCCACGGTGAGCCGGTAGTGCTCACGAGGGTCGAAGTCGGGGAACTGGTCGACCCTGTCGAGCACGTCCCCGACGAGCTTCTTCAGAAAGACCCTCGGCGCCACCCCGACCTGGCCGCCGAGCGAGCCCGCGACCGCCTCGGCCAGCAGCGCGACGTAGCCGTCGTCGACCAGGTCGAGGACGCGCGGCGAGGCCCCGGCGGCGTAGAGGTCGCGGACCCGGCCGCCCAGTTCCAGCAGGCCGTCGCGGGTGAAGCCCGGCAGCCGGATCTGCACGGCGCGCGGGTTGTCGAAGCGCGGCTCCGTGGTGAAGTCGGTGGCCAGCCGGGAGGCCAGCGGAGGCAGCCGTTGCAGGCCCTGGTGCCCCTCGAAGAACGCCGGAGTGCCGGTGACGAGCACATAAAGGCCGGGAAACCGGCCGGAGTCGATCTCGTCGACGAGCTGCCGCAGCGCGTTCAGCGCCTTGTCGCGGACGTCGGAGCGGACCCGCTGCAATGTCTCGACCTCGTCCAGGACGAGCAGCAGCCCCGGATGGCCGGAGTCACGCAGGACCGTCAGCAACCCCTGCAGGAAACCGAGCGCGCCGAAGTGGTCGAGGTCGCCGCGTACCCCGGCGGCGCGCTTGGCCGACGCCGACACGTGCGGCTGTCCCCCCAGCCAGGCGAGCACTCCCTCGGCGGTCACCTGATCTCCCGAGGCGACGGCCGTGCGGTAGCCGCGCAGCGCGGCGGCGAAGGTGGGAGCCGACCGGCTGACTTCGGCGAGCCGCTTCTCCAGCAGCGTCTCGACCGCCCGGTCCAGCGCCTCGGCGTCGGTCTCGGAGACCCCGGCCGACAGCGCGTCCTCCTCCAGGGTGAACATCCACGCGTCGACGACCGAGCGCAGCGCGCTGGGCGGGAACTCCGCGGTGGACAGGTTCTCGCAGAGCCGCCGGTAGACCGTCTCCAGCCGGTGCAGCGGCGTCTCGGTCTCGGAGATCTGCACCTCGGCGACGGCCATGCCGTGCCGCTTGGCCCGCTCGGCGAGCCACCGGGCGAAGAACGTCTTGCCCGAGCCGTACTCACCCCTGACCGCCTTGAAGACCGCACCGCCCTGGGCCGCCGTGTCCAGCTCGGCGTCCAGCGCGCCGGTGAAACGGTCGAGGCCGACGGCGAGCAGGTCGAGCCCGGCGGAGGGGACGGTCCCGCGCCGCAGGGCATCGATCACCTCGCGGCGGCGACGTTCACTCACCTTCACGACCCGTCCCCGCTTTCCGCCCCACGAACCTCGGCATGCCTCACGGCCTGGCGATCCCGAACTGTTCGGCGAGCATGGCGACGTCGAGATTCACCGTCACCTCGTCGGGGTCGTAACCTACCGGATCGTAACCGTCGACGCTGAGCACCCTCCGGACCGCTGCCAGCACGTTGCGCAGCCGCGCGGCGGGGACCTCCGCGACGGCCGACAGGGTGCTCTCGTGCAGCCGCTCACCGTTGGCGAGCAGGGCGCCCAGCACCGCGCGGACCCGGGCGTCGTCGGGGGCGGCACGGCCCGCGCGGGCTCGCTGCGCGGCGTACGTCTCGGAGCCGAGGAGGTCGTCGAGGAAGCGTTCCCAGCCGGGCGTCGGTGCGGGAGCGGTCACCTCCTCGATGCCGATCAGCTCCGCCTGCACCTCGGCGGTCGTCGCGGGAAGCCCTGCGGCCATCTTCCCGGCGGCCTTCAAGGGTGCCGGACGACGGACCGCGCTGTGCCACCAGACGGGCTCCTGCGCCGGGGCGGGCCGCCATCCGGCGACCTCGTCCACCGGTGTGGCGCTGAACACCGCGAACGGCACCGTGACCTCGGCTCCGGACGCGCCGCCGTGGTAGCCGGCGCGCTTGTGGCCGTAGCGAATGTCCTCCTGCCAGGGAAGCACGACGTTGCCTCCGCCGAGGAGGACCCGCCTGCCCCTGACGAGGATCTCCCCGTCGGCGGGCGGCGTCGTGGCGGGCCGCCAGCGGCCGGACTGCGATCCGGTGCCGGAGCGCAGCGTGCTGTGGCGTTCCACCACGTGGCCGTGGTCGGAGGTGAGGACGAGCAGTCTCCCGGCGATACGGGCCGCGTCCAGCAGGGCCGGCAGCTGCTGCACCCGGTCGGCCTTCCACTCGACGGCCTGGCCTATTTTGTCCAGCGAGTCGTCGATGTCGTTGAGCACGACGCCGACCGTCCGGGCCGGTCCCTCGATCGCCGACTTCACCGCCGGGTGGAGGGCGTGCCCGTCCGGGGCACGCAGGTCGTCCTTGTGGAACAGTTTCGCCTGCGCGTCACCGACCACTCCCGGGAAGATCCTCTTCTCGTCGTACTGGTCGCCGGTCTGCAACGTCCCGGTGAGCAGGCTGGTGCGGCAGGTCTCGGTGACGGTGGGCAGGGCCGGCAGCAGCACCCGCCGGTGCCCGAGGGAGGAGTCGACGAGCTCGGTCCACCGCCTGGCGGTGAGGCTGTCCGCCAGCTCGGCGAGGACACCCGCGGACATCCCGTCGAGGACGACGAGCAGTGACCGGCCGAGCGGGCGGACGAGCGCGGCGAGCGCGGACTCGATCGGAACCAGGCTGCCGGGGGCACTGTCGGCGGCGACCGCGACGGCCAGGTGTTCGGCGAGCCGCCGGTCGCGTCCGTCCCGGCGGGCCGCGACGGCGGTGAGCAGTTCCTGGTAGACGGCGGCGACCTTGCTGTCGGCGTCGCGTACGGCGCGGAAGGCCCACTCCACGTGGGCTCCCGACCTGACCTGGTCGTGCAGGGCGTCGGCGAGGGTGGCGGCGGGCTCGTCCGCGGTCGCCAGCCAGCGGACCAGCCGCAGGGCCATCCGTGCCGCGTTGGTACGCGGGTTGAACCCCGACAGGTCGTGCGCCACGAGCGTGCGGTGGGCCTCTTCGAGCTGTTTCAGCGCGGCGGCGTCCGGAACCGGGAGGCAGCGCCGCACCGCCGTGGCGAACGCGCGCAGCCGCAGCTCGTAGGAGCCGGGCAGCAGCTTGGAGGTGACCAGGAGCTTCTCCGCGTTGAACTCGCGCAGCAGCGCCTCGGCGCGCTCCAGCAGGCTGTCTGGGCGGTCGAGCTGGCTGATCAGCGCCTCCGCCGCCCGTCCCCAGGTCTGTGCCTGTTCGGCGGGCAGGTCGGCCCCGCCGAGCCTGGCCCTGAGCAGCCCACGGGCCTCCGCCACGGTCCCCGCCCCGTCGCGCCAGAGCAGGCCCGCGACCAGCGCGAGCGGTACGGCGTCGCCGCCGTGCCCGGCCGCCGCGGCCCGCAACGTCCAGGTTCCCCCGACCCCGGTGACCCCGCTCAGCCAGCCGGTGAGTCCTTCGCGGACCTCGGCGGGCAGCGAGGCCGGCCTGCCCACGGCGACCGGGTCGAGGCTCCAGCGCAGCAGCCCGAGCGCGTCGGGGTGGGCGGGCGAGACGTAGGGGTCGCCCTCGTGGGAGGTGCCGAACACCACCGAGGCGAGATGGCCGAGGGCGTGGTCGCGGGTGAGCGTCCCGCCGGGGGCCTTCGGCCAGCCGTCGGCGGGCTCCCAGCGGGCCAGCGCCGCGGCGGCCCATCCCTGTTCGAGCAGGAGCGGGTCGATGTCGCGGGCCTCGAAGGACTGCTTGAGCATGTCCCAGGGACGCAGGACGATCAGCCGCCCCTCGTTGACGAGGTGCACGCGGATCCCGATGCCCAGGTCGGCGTCGTCGAGGTCGGTGAGGACGACCAGGTAGCCGTCGCCGTGCCGGAGCATCGCCTCCCGGACGGCCAGCGGGGACGGGCAGATCTCGACCCGGACGGTGCTGTCGCCCACGGAGAACTCCGGTTCACCCGCCCATTCGAGGCGCGCCTGGATGCCGACCACCCGCCTCTCCTTGCCGGTGTCCTGGCGCTTGCGGATGATCGAGCGGACCAGCGGCAGGGTCGCGGTGGCCAGGGAGGGGCGAGACTCGGTCACTGCTGTCACTTCCGCGCGCTCCAGTTGACGGTGATCTGCGCGTCGGGGTGCGCCTCGGCGAAGGCCCGCAGTTCCTCCAGGACCTCGGCGATCCGTGCGGCCCCGACCGTGCGGGTCCCGGTCGCGGCGGAGGTGTCGCCGTCCACCTGCTCTATCGGCTTCACCGGCGGTTCGACACCCTGGCCGCCGGGAACGACCGGCGGCTTGGCAACAGGCCGATCGACGATGGGCGGATCGACCACGGGCGGCTTGACGACCGGTGGATCGACGGCCGGCGGGTCGACGATCCGGACCTGGGCCGCCAGGATCATCTGCGCGGTGCGTCGCGTCTCCCCCAGCACCGGCCCCAGCGGTCCCTGGAACTCGTTGCGCGCGGCCACGTCACGGAGCCGCTGCAGCGCCGAGACGGCCTGCGGGTCGCGGGACATGGACGCGATGGCGTCCAGCAGCCCCCAGTCCATCTCCTTCAGCCGCTCCGTGACGTCCCGCGCGGACATCAGCGACTTGGCGAGGACCTCCTCCGCCACCGAGATCCCCGAACCGGCGAGAGCCTCGACGAGGTCGGTGGCATCACTCCTGTCGAGGAGCCGGGTGACCAGCGAGAACCCGTCCCGGGCGGTGGAGAGCCGACCGGCGTCCTCGGTCAGACCGAGGATGCGACGGTGGTCGTCGAGCCCGGTGACGAGCTCGCGGGCGGGCGTCTGCAGCTCGCGGGCCGCCTCCCGGATCCCGGCGGCGAGACGGTTGACGTTGGCCGCCGTCCGCATCGACGTGACGTGCACGCCGAAGATCTTCGCCGCCCGGTCCACCGCCCGCAGCCAGGTGGACTCGTCGGGCAGCCGGGGAAGGCGCAGCTCGTAGCTGCCGTCGATGCGCTCCAGCGGCGGCCGGGCGACGGGACCGCTGCCGTTCTGGAACCACTCGCGGTCCTGGATGAGCGCGAAGGCGGCGATGACCAGGCCCCGGACGGAGGCGTCGAGCCCGCGACGGTGGGGCTCGTCCAGCCATTCGATCAGCCGGTCGACGCCGATGACCTCGTTCAGCCCTTCCTGGGCGGCGCGCTGAGTGAAGTGCTTGCCCCAGGGGAAGGTCTCGGCGCTGAGCAGGAAGGCGTTCTCCAGTGCCTCGCCGACCTGGAGCGGGTTGGCGACCTTGCGCAGCGCGTCCCGGTCCTTGCCGGGGATCGGGACGCGGCCGGTCTCCTCCGCCGCGGCGTTGTCCAGATACTGCAGCACGGTCGCCACCTCGGCCCTGCGGACCTCGCCGGCGAACTCGGGGTGGGCGGGGTACTGCGAAGTGAGCATCTGGTCGAGCAGATGGGTCAGGCACTCCGACAGCCGCGCACCCACCGGGGCCCCGAGGGTGAGCCGGGGGTCGAGGGTGGCGAGGAACGCGCTGTGGCCCCGGGCGACGTCGATGTCGGCGGGCTGTCGGGTGGCCGCCCCGTACGCCTGCTGGATGACCTGCTTGAGCTTGGCCTCCAGCTGGCTCTTCCGGTTCGTCAGCAGCGCCTTGGCCGCGGCCCGGTCCTGGACCGAGAGGTTGCTGGCGTTCTGCTCGTAGCGGTCGTTGGAGGCGAGCAGGTAGCGGAGCGAGACCAGCTCGCCGAGGTCCTTCTCCCGTTCCTCGGTGAAGAAGGCGGGGATCCACGCCACGCTTCTGCTCTCGACCCCCTCGCGTTCCAGTTTCTCGAACCGGGCGAGGTCGTGGTCGGGACCGTGTCCGGCGTCGTCGAACGGGAAGTCGAGGACCAGTTTCCACCGGTCGCCGCCGGCGAACAGCGCGGAATCGGGCAGCTCGTCGGCGTTGCGGATGTTGCCGTAGACGACGTCGACGACCCGGCGGCTGCCCCGCCAGACGAAGGAGTGCGTGTAGGCGCCGCCGAGCGTGTCGGCCGACCCGGTCACCCCGAGCGACTCGAAGACGAGCTCGCGCAGCAGGCGGCGGCGCTCCCCCTGGGTGTCCTGGTTGCTGACCCGCTCCAGCACGCTCTCGTAGTCGACCCCGGCGAGCTGGATGGTGATCAGCGGGTTGGCCGGATCGTCGGTGAGGTGGATCTCACTGACCCCGGAGGCGGCCAGGTCGCGGAAGAGCGCCAGCACTCGCTGGCCCTCCATCCCCTTGAGCGGGGTGGCGATGGTGCCGTGGTTGAGCGCGGCGAGCTTCTGCGCGGTGAGCGTGCTGAGCGCCGGGACGCCGGGTGCCAGCGCGGCCAGCAACGCGGTCTTGACCAGGCGGGCGTCGACCACGAACGGGTGGGTACGCGGCAGCTCCCGGGTCTCCTCGACGGAGCCGAACCGGTGCTTCGCGAGCAGCCGGGGCAGCAGCTTCTCGTCGTACAGCGTGCGCGCGTTGGTGAAGTGCTGCTTCATCTCGCTGGTGAGCGGCATGACGCCGGAGTCCATCAGCACGTCGTAGACGTCGCCGACCGGGATGATGTCGTCGACGGTCAGCTCGTTCCGGCCGCGCCGGAGCAGCTCGGCCATCGTCCGCAGCGCGGTGCGTTCCCGCTGGAGCAGGCCCGACAGCGCCACCATGGTCGAGACCAGCGCCGGGGAGAAGGGGTAGGTGCTCTGGAAGGCCGCCCCGTCGGCGGAGCCGTCCGGCCCTTCCAGCAGAACGTTCCACACCTTCGGCTCGCGGGTCACCTTGGCGAAGGCCGCCTCCAGCGCGCCCTCGGCGCCGGGCTTCTCCTTCAGCAGCCGGCGCTTCACGATCACCGGGAGGTTGCGGTTCTCCAGCTTGATCTCGTTGAACCGGTCCTCCCACCAGCGGAACGTCTCGCCGATGGCGTACTTCTCCGCGCCGGGGGTGTTCGCGCCGAGGAACTCGCGCAGGTCGCGCTGGCGGGCGACGAACGACACCAGCGGGATGGTCCGCTGGGTGGAGGCCGACTCGACCAGCTTGGCGACCTTGGAGCCCTCCTCGCCGACGAAGGCCGGGTCGGAGCTGCGGGAGGCGAGCCAGAGGACCAGTTCGTCGAGGAAGAGCACCACGCAGCTGTAACCGAGCCGCTGGGCATGGGTGCTGACCACTTCCAGTCCCTCGTCCAGCGGCAGGTAGGACGCGCCGCGCGTGTAACCGGTGAAGTAGGCCCCGACCAGGGCGGAGACCAGGCTGCCGCGCTCGGCGTCACCCACCTCGGCCCGCCGTGCCCGCTCGTACGAGGCCGCGTTCCAGTTGCCGCCGCCCAGGCCACCCCAGCCGGGGTTGGACGTCTGCCCGAGACCGCCGAAGAACGCCTCGTCACCGAGGCGGGCCCGCAGGTTGTCGGCGTCGACGAAGAGGCTGTCGGTGCTGTGCACCTCGGGCAGCGACGCCCCCGGCTCCAGGCGGCGGATCTGCTCGACGTAGCCGCCGAGCACGGCCGCCTCGACCGTCTCGGCGCCGATCAGGTGGTAGGTGAGGCAGAGGATCTTCCGGCCTGCCAGCCAGCCGTCGTGCTTGGCGAGCGTCGGCTCCAGCCCGCGCAGCCCCCGGGCGTCGGGGTTGTGGTTGAGCATCGCGTGCAGCACCGACATGAAGTGGCTCTTGCCGGAGCCGAACGAGCCGTGCAGGAACGCCGCGTCGCTCTTGTTCTTCTCCAGCGCCCCCTTCACCAGTGCCAGCGCCGCGTCGAAGCTCTCCGCGAGCTGCGGGGTGACGACATAGCTGTCCAGGGTGGCCTTGACCTCGGAGACACCGTCGCTGAGCTTGAGCACGAAGTCGTTCGCGCTCAGCTCCTCGTTGATGTGCAGGACGTCCCTGAGCGGGGTCGCCATCTCGTCAGCTCTCCTTCTCTGCGGTCCGTGCAGCCTCTGCGCCTCGTACGGGCTCGGTGGTCTGCGTGGCCTTCGTGGTTCGCGCGGGCTTGGTGCTCCGGGTGGCGCCGCGCTTCCTGGTCTCGGGGCGCCA